>Ga0307510_10003012_pt1 | contig 19402 bp, 11 predicted proteins | sample 12_EM_MG_FD_207224 | JGI IMG/M metagenome (GOLD analysis project Ga0307510, IMG submission 207224) | Populus trichocarpa ectomycorrhiza microbial communities from riparian zone in the Pacific Northwest, United States - 12_EM | ecosystem: Host-associated > Plants > Roots > Unclassified | place...
AAATCCTAAACACCTGATTGGAAAGCACATGTTAAATCCCGAGATATTATCCTGAAATAAACAATAAAACACCATAATATATATCTTAGCTGTAGTAATGTAAGCGGTGGACAGGCGGAGCCGAAACCCAAACTAAGTAAAAGAATCCACGGTAGTGTGTTGAATATACATAGGAAATATACAAAGACTTTCAACAATTGCGAGTATGATATAACCAGGTACAGGGCAGCACCCCCTCGCTTGTGGAACCTACAAAACTTATGCCTTGTATGATACCTCCGTAAATCCCATGAGACAATAATTGGCGAATTTTGATTTTCCAAGGTGCTACGATAACTGGATGGCGTGCAATAATGTGCTGCACGCTATTCTAGGCTGCCGCAAATTTACCAGAGGGCATTCACTAGGCGGGCGAGAGAAAAAAAAATGAACCACGAGAAAGGAGATATCGAATAAAAGAAGTGAACGATGTTTGGGTAATAGTCTTCCAGATCGAGAAGATTCAAGTCACTACTGCCTGCTCTCTAGTACTGTTACGGGTAAAATTTAGCTTTACTCACTTGCAGTTTTTAGCTAGTTTATGAATAACTTAGGCTAGATAGCGGTTCGTGATCATTGCTTGAGAGACACGCTTTCTGCAGGGGTGGCTGTGGCCTAGTCTTGGCAGACAGGGGGGGGCTCTTTGAAAGGTCGCCCTTCACTTCTCTCGCGCTTTCTCCCCATTATCGCGACGAAGTCAACACCACACAACGGAGGAGCCGTTTGGACTGTGAGCGGAGGAAGGAGCAAGAGGAGGATCTCCTGTATGATACTTAGTTAGTCAGACAACCAGCAAGCTGGCCTTTCGTTCGGTTGGGGTTTTTTTCTCTCTGCCCCGCGGTGTTCTGCGTAGGCCTTAGGAAAAGGGTTTGCGGATTAGCTTAGAGGTCTTGAATTAATTGTGACTTGTCTAGTTCTGTTTCCATGTCTGGTTTCTTCATTGTGACAGTTGTTTGCCCGAACTTCTTTCATTTAGCAGAGCAGGTATAGTATCCCGGTGTTCTTCGTTTTCAGTATGATACCCTTGGTTCTCACCTAAGATTTGCCTTCCCCATTTGTGGTAGTAAATTTGCCTGCATTTCTCGTGGAGTATAATAAGTCCTTAGCGAGGACTGAGAAATGAGGCTTGTATTGTTTGAATCCGGCCACAATCTCTGCCAGTGCCGCATTTTCTGGTGAAACTCGTTTTCACGCCCGGGGGTCAGAATAAAGACTTAGTGTCAGTCGGGATTTTCATAGGGCAACCCTTTCCGGTTAGTTATTTCTTTGAAATGGAGGACAAATTTCAACATCTAAGATAAATATTTGTCAAAATCCTACCCGAAAGGCCACTCTCTACTGAAAGTGGCTTGTGTATTTCGCCTTACTTTCTCTCAGCCACCTCGAGTGAAAAAGAGTTTCACCAGAAAATGCGGTACTTTTGTTGCCGCCGAGGCCCTGTTGCAGCGGTTCAGAACCTCTCTTCGGGCGAATATATTGTGAACTGGGCTGGACAAGTAAACTGATTGTCACGACCCCGCCTTTGCTGAGCTTCAACATCTAGATATTTTATCGCTTTCATCATCTCAACAACACATCTACCGCAAAGAAATATGGGCTCTTCAACACATCTTGAACCGAATGCTACCGGTATAGGCCATATCAACCGTTTTAACCCAATAAATAGCCACAACACCACTACCAATATAACATTTGTCGATGAAAAGGGTTTTAGCCTTGGATTGGCTATCGCCCCTACAACCTCGCACCCGCCAGAATGATGTTCGGGGCCGAATACAGGATGGCTTAGGGGAGTGGTTTTTGCAATCTGATGAGTTTCTCAGATGGCGTGTTAAGGGAGGCGAATCCAGAAAAACCACCCTGTTTTGTTCCGGTTATCCCGGTGTTGGAAAGACCTTTCTTAGGTAGGAAAAATCATTCCTCGTGAGGGAAAGTCAATGCTAACTGACTGAAAGACTAGCTCTCTGGTGTCGATAGGTTGCTCGAGTACTCGGAGAGAGAGGACGCTGCCGTCGCCTGCGTCTATTGCGATTTCTACGACCACGAGGAACAAACCGCGGCGAACGTGATCGGTGCCCTCACCAAGCAGCTTGTAAATGCACAAAGCATTGTTCCTACTGAGTTCGAGGAAGCATTCAGGAGAGCAGAGCGCGAGGTTGGGGGCCGTGGGCTCCAGCTTTCGGAAGCCGCTAAGCTCTTGGGGAGGGCCCTTGCACCGGTGAAGTGGACATTAATTTGTGTTGACGCCCTAGATGAATGTTCGGATAAACATCTATCCCAACTTCTGACCTCATTGCATACCGTTTCCCAGACATTTCCGGGAGTCCGGCTATTCATTACTAGGAGACCCCACATTCGAAGTGTGGTAGAGAAATATCTTCCGGGGAGCATACAGGTTATCCCGTTCAGCCAAGTAGTGAGCATTTCTACTCATTTCCTTGAGAATAGACGCAATATTAGATGAGTACAATCAGCAAAAGGCGAGAAAGAAAGACTCGGGTTAATGACAAGTGGACTCGGATTGGACGGCGCCTACGATACGACATTGGATAGAATGAATATTGAAGGAAAAGGCAAATCAACACTCGGAATGGCTGCATTGATGCGGATTCCTCGCTCGGAACGCCCAATGCGCATTGGGAGCTATGCGACGCCCCGGCAGTTGAGATTGGCTCTAAGAGATATGGACTACGATAATAACCCTTTGAAAAAGGCATTGTTAGCCTCCTGCTTGGGACTTGTCACGGTGGACGAGAGCTCAATTGTCCGACTAGTACACTTTAGCCTTCGGGAATATTTCAACCAGCATACCGAACATTTCAAAAGTCCTCATGTGGCAATGGCGGTATTGCTTAACGTATCTTAACTTTAATTCCGTTAATAAGATTTCGTATACTCTTAATAGCGCACCGGCAGAGACACGCTTCCTCCAATATGCCTCTAACTAATGGGACTGTGTGCGGGAAATAGGCCTACGGAAAGGGTGAAATCTCTTGCGCTTCAGCTGCTTAACAAATTTGGTAGACATATATCGGCCAAGGTTCTTATATGGGGGAATTTCAATATGTGGGAACGGCAGAGACGGCATTCTGCGAGATTTACTGGCCTTCACTGCTCTGTATACCTGGGGCTTGAAGAGATTGCGATTAGCTTGTTGGAAGAGGAGGGAGGCTGGGGTGCAGACATAGCTGATGGCTGGGGCCGTACTCCATTGATGTGGGCCGCGGAAAGTGGGCATGCGGAGATGGCGAAGCTACTCCTTTTGCGGAAAGATGTTGACCCTATGGCAGAACACCACTCTGGTGGGCTTCCAAGGGTGGGCATGAGGGGGTTGTGAGGCTGCTCCTTGACCTGGAAGATATCAACCCCGACTCGACAGACAAAGATCAACTAACACCGTTATGGAGTGCTAGGATTGTGAAACTGCTCCTTGACCGGAAAGATGTCAACCCCGACTCGGGTGACAAAAATGGCCGATCGCCACTCAGGTGGGCTGTCAAGGGCAGGCATGAGAGGATGGTGAAGCTACTTCTTGACTACAAAAATGTCAACCCTGAATCGAGAGATCATAGGGAGCGCACACCGTTCGAGCACCTGGAATAGCCATGACGTGATTTTGAAGCTGTTCCAGGGTCGTTCAGATGCCGAGCGCAATTGGTAGGCGAATTATGCGCCGATGTCTCTTTCCCATCTTCGAGAGAGCAATTACGAGTGACTGGAGTGCTGGGGTTATGGGGGTATTTGTTTGGTGTTGGGGTTGTTAAGAAGTTAGGGTGGGCTATTATAGGCTGAGCTTTGTATTTTGTATTGAACTTTTGTATAATATTGTTGGATACTCGGTTCTTTTTTTTTCACTGAAGAGGGGAAGGGGAGGGGAGAGGAGACGGTACTGCATTTTTTGGGCATATCCGGAATGACGATAAGGGGTTGGGAACATCCAGCCCGCTGTTGAAGCATGTAGCGTAATCAGGAGTTTAAGCAATCGCCCGTGGTATAGGCGGAACCCCAAGCCAGTGGCCGCGATCACCAAGAAACGTATTCAAATGGGGCATTATTGAGTCGTGGTGAATATCCCGGTTGCCGAATGACCCCTCCCCCCACCCTCCTCGGGCGTCCGAAGATGCGAAACCGCCAAAAAAATAAAAACAAATAAGGAATCAGTGAAGGCCTACTAAGAAACCCTAAGACAAATCAACCAAGACTGGAAGCAAAAAGGAAGCAAAAAGGAAGCAAATCTCCGAACAATCGGAAAAATCCGCCCTAATAACAAAGACTCAACTTAAATCTATCCGGCCAGTCGGGATCTAACTCCAACATCCGGGGGCTTGAAGCCTCCCAAGACAAGGTTCCCGACGGGGTCTTTAGGAATTACTCAAGTGAGGTCAAAACAGGCATTTTCAGCCCCATCCCTAGGCTAAATATTGAAAATACCGCAAAAATTCGAGTTATCCACTTTCTCCACCTGGCCTCTGATCTCCATCAATCCCTTCTTCTCAGCCCACAATAGGTCTAGCTTGATGGGTCAACGGGGTTGCGGGTGTCGGTTTGTGAGATCAACACGGTCGGGGCGCTTGGACTTGACCGTGTGAGGAAATACGAATCCTTCCTAGGGGTTTTTGTTTCTGAACATGTAGATTAGAGAATTATTACTTTTGTTATTTTATATTTTATATTTTTCATTTCTCATTTTTACTTTCATTAATTTTTCACTAATTTTTATTTATTTATTTATTTATACTTTTTTTTTCTATTTTACTTTTCTGATAACCGGGCCTCCCCCACCGCAACACACAGACCCCCATTTCCTCCCATCACCGGCTCCTTTGTCCATTTTCCATGTCACCCCCTGTACCCCTAGCCCACAATTGCTTAACGCCGTCTTTCCGTACTTTTAACTTTGGCGGGTTTCCCATCTACGGCCAATATAGATAGTAATGCTGAGCTCATAGCTCAGTCATTGATGTGCCGGCGTCGACTCCACGGCAAATGATTGAGCAGAAACTTGGTATTTGTAACCGTGCCCCACATTTTTCAGTGGCCTTCCGTATAACATCAGATATCGCTACCATACTTGTCGCCATAGCATCCCCATACTCAGCCAACACTTTGAACATACCATGGACCATGCAGCATATCCGAACGCCAACAATGGCCTATCACCACTCCAGTGGGTTGCGGAGGAAGGGCATGAGGATGTAGTAAAGTTGCTATTGGAAAGAGAGGACATCGATCCCAACACCCCAGATACGAAATATGGCCTAACGCCACTCCAGTGGGCGGCACAGCGCGGGGATGACAGAGCCGTAAAGTTACTGTTGGAACGTGGAGATATCAACCCCAACGCTGCAGACACGAAAGGTTGCCGAACGCCACTCGGGTTGGCTGCGGAGAGAGGGCACGAGGGAGTAGTAAAGTTGCTATTGGACCGGGTGGATATTAATCCAAATACGGCGGATATCGGACATGGCCTAACACCACTTCACTGGGCTGCGAAGAACGGGCACGAGGGAGTAGTAACGTTGCTATTAAAGTGCGAGGATATCAACCCCAACGCTGCCGACACCAAACAGGGCAGAACACCACTCGTGTGGGCTGCACAGCAAGGGCATGAGGGAGTAGTTAAGTTGCTATTGGAACGAGAGGATATCGGTCTCAACACTGCAGACACCGAAGATGGCCTAACGCCACTCTTGTGGGCAGCAGAGCGCGGCCACGAGGGAGTCGTTCAGTTGCTATTGAAATGCAAGGAGATTAGCCCCAATACTCCTGACACCAAACGTGGCAGAACACCACTCGTCCGTGCTGCAGAGCGAGGGCATGAGGGAGTAGTAAGGTTGCTATTAGAACGGGACGATATTAATTCAAATACGGCGGATATCGAACATGGCTTAACACCGCTCCACTGGGCTGCGGCCCGTGGACATGAGGGAGTAGCGAAACTCCTATTAGAACGCGAAAACGTCAGCCTCAACTCCCCGGATACCAAATATGGCCTAACCCCACTCATGCGGGCTGCGAATAACGGGCACGAGAGAGTAGTAAAGATGTTATTGAAGTGCGAGGATATCAACCCCAACGCTCAGGACACCAAGTATGGTAGAACACCACTCGTATTGGCTGCACAGGAAGGGCATGAGGGAGTAGTAAGGTTGCTATTAGAACGGGAGGATATTAATCCAAATACGGCTGATATCGAGCATGGCTTTACACCTCTCCACTGGGCTGCTGATCTTGGGTATGAGGGAGTAGTGAAACTGCTATTAGAACGCGAGAACGTGAGCCTCAACTCCCCGGACACCAAACAAGGCCTAACCCCACTCATGTGCGCTGCGAATAGCGGGCACGAGGGAGTAGTTAAGTTGCTACTGGAACGGGGGGGTATCAATCCAAACACGGCGGATCGCCAAAAGGGCTTAACACCACTTCACCGGGCTGCAAAGAACGGGCACGAGGGAGTAGTTAAGTTACTATTGGAACGAGAGGATATCAGTCTCAACACTGTAGACACCAAAGATGGCCTATCGCCACTCTCGTGGGCAGCAGAGTGCGGACATGAGGGAGTCGTTCAGTTGCTATTGAAATGCAAGGATATCAGCCCCAATACTCCCGACACCAAATGTGGCAGAACACCACTCGTCCGTGCTGCAGAGCGAGGGCATGAGGGAGTAGTAAGGTTGCTATTAGAACGGGACGATATTAATTCAAATACGGCGGATATCGAACATGGCTTAACACCGCTCCACTGGGCTGCGGCCCGTGGACATGAGGGAGTAGCGAAACTGCTATTAGAGCGCGAAAATGTCAGCCTCAACTCCCCGGATACCAAATATGGCCTAACCCTACTCATGCGGGCTGCGAATAACGGGCACAAGGGAGTAGTTAAGTTGCTACTGGAACGGGAGGATATCAATCCGAATATGGCAGATAACGCAAAAGGCCAAACAGCGCTCCACCGGGCTGCGAAGAACGGGCACGAGGGAGTAGTAACGTTGCTATTAAAGTGCGAGGGTATCAACCCCAACGCTCAGGACACTAAACATGGCGGAACGCCACTCGTATGGGCTGTGGAGCAAGGGCATGAGGGAGTAGTAAGGTTGCTATTAGAACGGGGCGATATTAATCTGAATACGGCGGATATCGAACCTGGCCTAACACCGCTCCTTTGGGCTGCTGAGAGTGGGCATGAGGCAATAGCGAAACTGCTATTAGAGCGCGAGAATGTCAGCCACAACACCCCAGACACCAAATATGGCCAAACACCACTCCACTGGGCTGCGAAGAACGGGCACGAGGGAGTTGTTAAGTTGCTACTGGAACGGGAGGATATCAATCCAAATACGGCGGATATCGAACATGGCCAAACGCCACTTCACTTGGCTGCGGAGAACGAGCACGAGGGAGTAGTACAGATGCTATTGAAGTGCGAGGATATCAACCCCAACGCTCCCGACACTAAACATGGCAGAACACCACTCGTGTTGGCTGCGCAGCAAGGGAGTGAGGGAGTAGTAAAGTTGCTATTACAGCGGGGGGATGTGGATCCCAATATGCCTGATATCGAACATGGCGCAACACCGCTCCACTGGGCTGCGGGCCGTGGGTATGAGGGTGTAGTGAAGTTGCTATTAGATCACAAGAACGTCAGTCTCAACTCGCAGGACGCCAAAGATGGCCAAACACCACTTCACTGGGCTGCGGGGAACGGGTACGAGGGAGTAGTAAAGAGGCTATTGAAGTACGAGGATATCAACCCCAACGCTCAGGACACTAAACATGGTAGAACACCACTCGTATGGGCTGTAGAGAAAGGCTATGAGGGAGTAGTAAGGTTGCTATTAGAACGGGACGATGTTAATCCGAATACGGCGGATATCGAACATGGTCTAACACCGCTCCACTGGGCTGCTCAGCGTGGGTATGAGGTAGTAGCGAAACTGCTATTAGAACGCGAGAACGTGAGCCTCAACTCCCCGGACACCAAACAAGGCCTAACCCCACTCATGTGCGCTGCGAATAGCGGGCACGAGGGAGTAGTTAAGTTGCTACTGGAACGAGGGGGTATCAATCCAAATACGGCGGATGGCCAACATGGCTTAACACCACTTCACCGGGCTGCGAAGAACGGGCACGAGGGAGTAGTAACGTTGCTATTAAAGTGCGAGGATATCAACCCCAACGCTCAAGACACTAAACATGGCAGAACGCCACTCGTATGGGCAGTGCAGCAAAGGCATGAGGGAGTAGTAAAGTTGCTATTACAGCGGGGGGATGTGGATCCAAATACCGCAGATATCGCCTATGGCCTAACACCGCTCCACTGGGCTGCGAATAATGGGCACGAGGGAGTAGTCAAGTTGTTATTGGAACGTGAGGACCTGATTCCAATTATACAGAGCCCCGCCGGCCAAACAGCCTTCCAGGTAGCTGCATCTCGGAGACATTATAGGGTTATGCAGTTGCTCTCCCAGGTTAGAATGCACCTTTCGGTGCCGGTCAGTTCCCGGGGGGTGTGCGGGTGCCCCGTATCAGAGTCGTCGGTCCTTCTTTACTGCTGCCCCCACCATTTCTCGTCAGACTACTCTGTACCACCCAGGCCGCCTCCCGATGTTACCCCGAGATCACCATTACTCTTTATAATTATTTGCGTCATCATTTGTGTCCCCTTTTATTCCCTCGTGGTTTATTTCGACAAATAAATGCAACTTTATGGCACGGGTGTGCAGGGGACTTACTTGCGCAGAGAGTAAGTACCGTAAAAACCGAAATAATTGGGCATGGCGCTAGGACGTCCAGAATTGCCCCTTTTGATTAGGGGGACAAAACACACCGCGAAGATTCTCTTTCAGCCCTCACCTGAGACAGCAGACCTTACCAGGAGAGGCAACTCCAACGTCCTAGCGTGATGCCCAATTATTTCGGTCTTTACGGTAGGAGAATTGAAGGGGAAAACGCCATTCTTTTTTGTGTGGGTGCTATTAGAGCAAATCACTTTGGTATTTTTTTTCATGCTGTTTTCACCAATGGCGGTTGAGTTATGATAGCTCGAAAACCAGCAAATTTTCTAGTCTCTTTTTTTAGTTTTCGTGACTTTAGGGTTAGTGCAGGAGTCCTGTTGTCATAGCCCCAGTTGTTCATGTTAGTTGATCCGCGGTTAATTTTGTCAACAAACCCATAGTTTGACCCGCGCTAGTTACGCGCTGCCCTCCACACTATGCCTCTTCGGTAAAAAGATCCTGGCAAACCTTACTATGATACGACAAATCGGAAAGCCAAATCTTGGCCGAGCAGCAGTTCCAGGGATTAGGCCCTGTACTGTTGCGATGGGACCATTCCGTTGTCCCATGCAAGTGACCGTTTCCATCCGTTGTAAAATGGGAGAAGAGAAATGGGCGTTTGGTAACTGTAAAGGCTTATGGTATCAACCTTTCCATTTCAAAATGGTCATAACAGACAGGTTGCCAGGTATTGTCGGGTATGGCAGTTGATTTCACCGAATAGTGCTTTCATAGGTAGTTAGTTCTATTGTTATGTGTGTTGATTTGTAGTTAGCATGGGAGGCCGAATGGGCTAGCTTCGGATTACGTAGTTTAATGGCTCTTAACGGGTAAAAGGTTACCATAGGTAGAAAAAACACAACCGCAGACAACCTCATGAGGAGGACGATTTTCTTCACACTTTAGGGACCTTTTCTCTCTTTAATCATCGTGATCATCAAGGGTCATCTACGAACTGCATTTTTCTTCGGGCTGTGCGAGCGGTGATTGCCCCTCCCAGAAGTATCATCGGTTCTTTTTCTCTTTCTTTCCTGTTGGTTCGGTCATTTTCACTCACAGAGATGATTTTACTACTATCTCCCCGTACTCCCCTAAGGACCGGAATTCCCCTTCTCAGTATCATAGCAATACCACATGTCAATATTTACAATAATATTATCAATATACAAATCACCATCTTGTAGAATGTAGTAACCCCTTTATAATATAACATTATTACCAAGTGCTCTTTTATTCAATTCCAACTTCCAAAAATGCAATGGTAGCTCACGGTGATAATAATTCAATCAATTCTGCAATCAGTGAAATTTCTTCAGGAGGCTCTAGAGTGAAAATTTTTCATTGGGCAAAGAAGTGTTGACCGTTGATTTACACATGTTTACTGGGAGTCAACAGTCCCAAATTGTCAACAACCGTTTCCAAATATGATACCAAACAATTCCACAACGGAAGGGCCCTAAATGGTCCCAATGCAACCAAACAGGACCTTATATTGGTGTGAAAAACCAAGGGTTTAAACCCCAAAAATGCCACGCCAGAGCAGCGACTCTTCCTATCTTCAAAACCTAGACCTGTGAAGTTTCCCGTATGCTTTACCTGCCATGGCCATATCCCAAGAGAAGGGAAGTGCACACTCGCATCCGTAAAGTTGTCGTAACACGTTCTGTCTAGTAATGGCAGATTCCATAGAGCATGTTCAGATTACTACGTTCCGATAAATAGTTTTTGAAATCCCCTAGTTTAAGGCTGTCAAGACTTCGCGATACATCAGACGTTACGAGAACTTTGCGGACACGAGTGTTCAACTTAGGTCAAGGGCCAGTCAAGCTAGGTTTCATAAAAATAAACCTCCCTCAGAGAGATCTCCTTATCATACCAAAATACAATGGCAATGGCAATTCACCCACTCAGATCAAATTAAGGCTATTAGGGCTCAGTCTCTTCGCCATTGAGTCTCAACATTGGACATTCACACCCATTCTCTTTAGCTCACACGCTCTAGGCAATTAACCTTGAGAGCTCTCCTCCTGCGCTTCATAACTTGGCCTTCTCCTCACCCATTTCCTCACCGCCTCAAGCACTCTTCTCACAACCTGCAAAAAAACAAAACCTCAACTCCTTCCTTCCTATTGCGCTCGAAAGCTCAACCCTACCCCCACCATTTTTTTCCCCATGTCCGAGTCTACGAATTACATCTTCCCCGCCTCCTTCTCCCCCTTGGAAGTGCCTGTTCCAAAACCCCTATTGCACAGATTCACTGGCGCTGTTGTCCCTCCCGCCCATTCTAGGTTTCTGTTTGAGGTTGGCGCGCTGTATGAAGCTGTCGATTTCTATTCTAAGCAGCCCTTGGCCACGGGCAAGCCGAGGACACGCAGTAGTAGTGAGTCCTTCTCCTCTCCTCATTTTCTCACACAATTTATTTACGATCTGCAGTACAGACACTCAAAAGCGCATGGACCGCGATGCCTCCCGGAGCGGCTGTCACGCAATCCAGATTTCATGGAGGAAGCAGATCGCACCAACGATACCCCAGCACACTCCAGCAGCCGGAGGAGCGCAAGTACAAGATTGTTCGCTATGAATTGAAGCCCAGGCTGCCGTTCCCCCTCGAGCGTCGCCACTGGTACCCTGTGGAACAAGTCTGGCAAATTTATAACTACGATAAAAGCTACCTTTGCGGACTCCAAATCGAACGCCTGGAGAGCCTACAAAAAGAGCGAGATTATGCTTTGAATATGATGAAGTCTGGAAACCACTCGTATTGGAGGATGGTTAGGGATGCGGAGATCGGCATGTTCGGACACTCGCCGGAGTTCGGGGGGAGGGGCATGGTTGGAAGAGTAACCCCTTTACTGGGTCGTGGTCGCGCAGAGCTTCTCTCCTACCAGGCTCGTCGTGGGAGGTCTGCACGTTTTCAAGCTTTAGACGGCTTCAAGCCCAGGGGGCACAGGATGCATGTAAGTGTCGAGGAGAGCGCTCAGGTGTGTCCACAAAATCAGAAAACCATTGCTGAAGATCCTAAACCGGCCCGTGCAGCCATGTGCTAAAAGTTCTGGCATCTCTGGTGTTACCGTGATGAAGCGGATGCACTACCGTAAGAACCGAAATAATTGAGAATGGCGCTAAGACGTCCAGAATTTCCGGCTTTGAATTAAGGGGAGAAAACACAGCGAGGGGATTCTCCTTCAGCGCTCACTTGAGACACAGACCTTACTGAGAGAGGCAACTCCAACGTCCTAGCGTGGTTCTCAATTATTTCGGTTTTTACGGTAAAGTCTGTCTGTGTTACAATACCAACCTAGGTGCTAGAACTTTTACCACTTGGCTGCGCGCTGAGAAAAGCTGTGTCTTCTGATTTACATGGACACATCCTAGAGCACCACCCTGCATCAAAATCTCTGCTAACAATCGATTAGGTATATGACAAATCACACGCTCGTTCTACCGAGCCTATGTTTATTCCCCGTGTTTATCGCCAGGACTTAGATTGTGAGCACGGATACATTCTGACCCGATTCCCGAAGAAAGATGACTAATTGCGATTCTAGGTATTGTCGAAGTGGACACACCCGCGCTACCTACCTGGGCTTCCGGGCCCCCTCCAGCAAGGACCAAGCAGTTTCAACGGCGTGTACTGGTTGCCCCAAAGTCGGCCTGTCTTCCAGCAGTACCATCACTAGTCACAGCGATGGGGGAGTCCCTGAATCTAAAGTCGGATGTGGCGAATTCCGGAGAGCGACCAAGTATAGACTCTGGTTTTGCTGAGTCGCTCAGTACGATTTCTACAGAAGACCGAGAGATCCCATCGATACCCGTTGAGGTTGACTCGATCATGAACGCACACACACTTCCGCGCGAAAAGATGAGTGATCCGTTCCAGCACGAACACGGTGCAACCGTTACACCTTCCGATTCGAGGATCCGTGCCCTCCTTTACGAACTTGCCCTGAATAGGATTCAATCTGGCGTGGATAAGGCTGCTGGTATCAGACGAAGAAGTTTGGATTCTTTGAGGAGTGTATGCGAAGTGCGTGGCAGTAAATCCGCTACAATACTCCTCCCACCGGATATTGAGGAAGAGGAGGGAGTACCGCTTTTTAGACGGTGGACCATCGGTGATCAAAGCATTGGGAAGTTTCGTAACCCGAGAATGTGGGTCTCGATTGTTAAGAATAAGTTTAGAAGGATCAGACAGTGAGGTTTGATGAATGGGGTGTACGGTCGGTTTAATTGGGGTTGTTAATTGGTGAAGACTCCAGAGTGAGAAAGGGTTGTGAAGTGGTCTTGTGGGTGATTTGCGATATGTGCCCGGGTATGGTAGACTGGTAGACAGGAAGATAAGCGGACGGATAGATGGATGGATGAATGGGTTTAAAGTTTTTGCTATTTTATACTTTGGCGATACCTGAAATTATGAGTAAGGGTTCGTGTACCTAGCAGTCTATTTCTAAAATTTTAGTGTTAAAACTAGACGATGGCGTTACAGCCAGCACAATTACCCAATAGACAGCGCAAAAGTGTGTACCTATTTTTCTATGATACAGGCTTTGGATGATTTTTTCCTTAAATCCCTGAATTTAGTCGTATAATACGGGAAAATCTCGGCAAGCACTCTAAAGCATGGCCTAGAAAACCCAATACACGCTCTAGATGATATGCGCCATATATTATATCATATCATACTATGAAAAAGGGAAATGAGATACCGTACCCACCGAGCTGCCTGCAGTGATCCAAGCTGCCCGGTCCGCACGCCTTTAGGAGAGGGCGGGACGGACTAGGGCTGAGTGTCCGTCTTTTTTGGGGTGATAGGACGGACTATGCGCGGGAAGGTGAGGACCGGACGGACTATAGAGGACTATAGCCCTACGCTTGGACCTCCAATACAAGCCAGGATGAAATCAGCCATCATGAGACATCACTCGTGACATCCCCGGCGGTCCTCCCCCTGCCCCGGCCCCCGGCAGATCAAGGATAGGGTTGATACACATGACTTCCGGTTTCAACCGTAGCCTTAATACGCAGAAAGTTATTTCTGCTCACTGCGGTTATGGTTAAAACATGTTGTAATCACTCGGCTTGAAACTTTACTTCCTGTTCAAAATAGGCTTTCGGATATGCGCTTTGTAATTCGGACTTTAGAGCTAAGGTAGAAGGGAGGTTAATATTGTAGAGAAAATACTCGTTTCCACGGAGTTTGGCTTAGTCTGAACATGGCTTACCAGGTCCTATTTACCACGATTCACACACACAGTATTCCCGAACCAGTCATTTCACCCCTTCGCTGGCCCAAGTTCACACCTGCACCGAACAAATAATTCTATCATCATGTGATATCACTCTTGCCGACCCCTGCCGTTCCCACCATTACCGACAGTCCTCAACCGTCCCCGAACGTCCCTCGCAGTCCCCCGCGGTCCACCCCTCTTGCACTGAACAAACATATCTCCCCCTGTAAGGCCCGCCGTCCCGTCCCATCCAGGGCTCTTAGCAGTCGCCTTACCCTCGTACCTTGTACTTGTAGTGAGAGGAATAAAAATGGAAGAAGACCGGCCATTAAGACACTGGAAAACTAGAATGCAATCAGAAAGATAATAGTGAAAGTTGAGCGTCGAAGTTGATCAGCTTGGTGGGAATTTCACTTTAGCAAGGCTGGATGACAAATCTCACACAGTTTTACGAAGGCTTTTGCCGAGTAACGGTACATGTTGTCACTCATTGTATTTTATATGCAATGGGAATCATGGTTTTATTGCTTTATTATTGATGGCCCCGGCTGACCATGCCCCACCCCCCCACCCCCCAGAATGCCTGTATTAAGTCCTCCCTGAGAAAAGAAAGAGCAAAAACACGCCAATAAAAGAGAAGACAAACATTTATCCAAAGTGGAAGGTTTTTTCAACAAATGGCCTGAAGGCCTGCGCACACCACGGGATCTCGAAATCTTCCATGTGCCAGCCACCGCATACGAAGAGGAATGCTCCCTTGAAGGCCAGGGTTAATATACCCTCGCCATTCCATGTCCAGGGCTCCGGACGCGGGACAGACCCACTTGTGGGACGCCAAACCAGTGTTTCCAAGCGCCCCGTCCGCCCTTTAGGAACCACCAGGACTGCAGTCCCGGGCGTCCCGGGCGTCTGTCTCAAGCTGTAGGGAAAGAGCGTCCGTCCTTTGGGAAAGACTACAGTCTAAGAGGGTGACTGTGGGGCACTACAGTCCACGACGGATCGGTAACTCCCGAATCGCACGTGCAGTCCTTGCCCGTCTCCCGCAGTCCTCCCAATCAGCTGTAGGGCCCGCCAGTCGCATACAGGGCCCGCCCGTCATCCGGAGTTACCGGGAAAATCGCGCCACCTGAGACACCTGCAATCCCCGCCAGTCTACCCCGGGCAGTCTTCCGGACGGGCTCCAAGATACCCGTCCGTCCCGGGAGCCCTTTCAGGTACTGCTGTCCGTCCCGTCCCGTCCCGAAGACGGACGGACTGGACGCTTGGGAACACTGCGCCCAACCCCAACAGCACCTTCTTCGGCCATCCGTAAAGCTTCAAGATGGCCTAAGGCAGACGAGGGAGCGGGATTAAGAGGGGCTCCACACTTGGGGCAAATGCCGGTGTGGGCAGGAGAAGAGCAGTGTTCCCAACCGTCCGGGGGGACTGCCAAGAGCCCCGGACGGGACGGGACGGCTGTCTGTAGTCAGTCCGGGGCGGCCTAAGTGTAGGACGGCGGGCCCTACAGGGTGAGACATTTTAGTTTAGGGCAGGGGGCGGACGGCGGGGGACCGCAGGGAACAGCAGGGGACTATTGAGGACGGCCGGGAAAGGGTGATGACGGCCAGGGACGGTGGGGGACTACGGGGGACGGCAGGGGACGGCCGGGGACTGCAAGAGTGATGTCTCATGATGTGACAAGAATTCGTTTGGAGGTGTATGACTCCAGCTTGGCTAGTACAGGAGGTCCAAGCGCCGGGACTATAGTCCCCTATAGTCCGTCCGGTCCTCACCTTCCCAAGCGTAGTCCGTCCTAGCATCCCCAAAAAGACGCACTATGAGCCGTAGTCCGTCCCGGTCTCCCCTGAAGACGGACGGACTGGACGGTTGGGAACACTGGAGAAGAGCAAGGAGAAATTCCTGCAGGTGGGGGGTGGGAAACCGTGGGAGAAGAGGAGGTTGAAGGAGATGTAGTACTGGTGCCATAACCAACACCATGGGTAGTCGAAGAACCCGAAGTATAGGAACGCCCAGTAAGATGACGAGTTCCTGGGAAGTAGAGGAATCGAAAGAAACAGTAGCACGAGCAGTATGACGAGCACGTACGCCAGAAGACGACGAACGAGATGGGGGAGAACTGCGACGAACAGCACTGGCCGGGGAAGAAGTGGATGTAGTGGCGGGATTGGCGGCAAGGTCATCTTTGGTAGCACCTGAGGGGGTGGGAGTTAGTTTAGCACAAGTGGCAGGACAAACGCGCGGGGAAGGAAAAGAACCATTAGGGGGAGAACTATGAGCTGCCTGTCCAACAATAGAGGCAGCGGAAGAAGTAGGAGTAACAGAGCGACGGGCACCAGAACCAGCCGGGTCTCTGGGGGCAGCTGGAGGGGTGGCAGTTAGTTGAGCAGCAGCAGCAGGATAAACCCCCAAGGAAGCGAACCTTTAGGAGAAGAAGTGCCAGGCGGCAGAGGAAAAATAGCCGGAGCGGCAGAAGACGGGGTACGGGAGGGAGTCGTGTCAGGGCGATTATCGGAGGCTCCTGGGGGAGTAGGAGTTAGTTCAGTACCAGTAGTAAGACGAATACCGGGGGAAGAACCCGCCAGAGAAGTACCATGAGTAGTAGGCCCCGGGGGGGGGAGTGGGAGTAGGAGGGCGGCTGGCGGCCGTCGGATTATCGTGGGAAGCTGGTGAAGTGGGTGTTAGTAGAGCACCGTCATCAGGACAAACACTTGAGGGAGAGGCACCTGCAATAAAAGAACCATGAACGCCCTGACTAACAGCAGTGCCACCAGGAGGATTGGGTGCAGGGGAGAGATGGGCAGTCCGATCCGAATCTTCGCCGCAAGCTGAGGCGGGTCGGAGTTAGCTAACAACCAGCGGAAGGACAAACACATGGGCGAGAAGAAGAACCTCGAATAGAAGCATTATCAGACACCTGCTGAACAGTAGGGTCGGCGGAAGGAGTGGTGGTGCGGGAGGGACTGCTATCAAGACCCTTATTGGAGGCAGCTGTGGGGTTCAAGTTTGTTAAGTACCTGTAGAAGGACAATCACACGGCGAAGGGAAGGAGAAGTACCAGAAACCGAAGAACCACCAGTAGCAACCGGAACACCAGCAGGCGAGGAACCACCAGAGGTGGAAGCACCAGTGGTGGAGGCGGCCTCAGCGGGTGGATGTTGGGGGGGAAGAGAGTGAAGTTGTGTTTCCTTCAAATCCGACATTCTATTTATTTTTTTCTGCTCGCTGCGCTTTAAGAGGTAAGATTTGGAGAGAGAAACAATTCAATGTGAGGAAGAAAAGGGAAAGGGAATGGGGAGAGAGAAAGGGCAACGGGTGGAGAGAAAGGGACGAATCCCTGGGCTAGGGTTAGGCACAAGAGGGCGACGCAAGCACTCACAAAATGTCACTCGTCTAGGCATTGGCAATACCGGTCGTTTAGTTAGTATACGGAGGACAAAGCACACAATTTTAAAAAAATTCAAATTCATAGTCAAATACATAAAAAACTAATACCCGATATGGAGAAATTTCCTTAAAATTTAATGGTGTTGAAAATAGCTGCACGATTCTTGCATGTCCTTTACTAGAAAAGTAAGATAGGGGTGTGCGACCGTGTTTAACCGCCTGCTCGGCTAACTTTGAAGGGAGAAAATTGTGGTGAGATTTTCTACGCAGGTACAGCGCCTAAGTTTTGTATGTTCCACAAACGAGGTTTGCAGCCCCTACCTCCTGTGGAACATACAAAACTTAGGAGCTGTACTTTCGTATTTTATTGAACCCTGGGATATGAGAAGTTCACTGAGTGGACGGTAACAAGAGGGAATTTATGGCGCTCTAATTACTAGTAAGGTCGGTATATAGTAAAATAGTGGGGAAAACTTGATAGGGCTAAGGTCTTGTCTCCATATCGTGAGGGGAGCTTCCCGGCGGGCCTCTCTTTAGGGTTCACTTGCCTTCTTCAAATTTTTCTCCCCGCGGTCACAGACTACAACACAAACTCGTCCTACACTCAAAGTTTCCACCTTATTTCTCCACTAGCGGTTTGCAGAGGCTCTTTCTCCCCTCCTACTCCGACCAGTATTTTTTCCTCTTCCGCGCTCACCACATCTTCCTCCTACCTCCCACAGTTTCGATAGCCCGCCCGCTCAAGTTCAATCCCCTGGCACCACGATCGAATCCTTCTTAGCACTCCGCAATCCTTTACCGCTAAATTTCTCTCCTACTTTTGTCGGCATCGGATACCACACTTGCCTATTGTATATCCTCCCCCCATTCACCCCCTCTTTTTCTCCCCAATTTTTTGTCATTGCGCAATGGTAAAACTCAAGTACGAGCCAGTGTCATCTCCTGATACCCCTCCGATGCGCCGCGTTATCAAGAAGTCTCATCGGGGGCGCGAACAAGACACCGGATCGCCAAGTGAGCTTGATTCAGCTGGGAACACCCCCGAGGGTAAGGCGGGACCCTCTCGGCTCACTGCCTTTCGACCGGTTCACCCCAGGCTTTCGCAGAACATTTCCAAGGTACAGCGGAAGCGAAGCCATACTGAAACCGACGGTGATGACAGCGCAGATGAAGAGGACGCAGATGAAGAGGAAGAAGCTGAGACCCATGATGAACCCCCCGAGGCTCCCCGGAGGCGCCCGCGTAATCAGTCAAGTCTCCACAAAGGCAATACCGAGGACTATGTTAAAACTGTCGCCAAGTATAGCCCTGCTGTAACCATCGCTAGGACGACCTCGTCCAAGCGCAAAGATGGAACCGACAAACGTACACTTCATCGTTTCTCCAACGAAGAGCACAGATTCATATGGTTTTATAGAAACAACCTTGGATGCAGCCGCGGGGATACATATGTCCATTTTAACGAGTACTTTGGTCTTCATATCCGCAAGGACTCCATTGCGAATACCTACGAGAGGCTCAAGCAGAGGCTTCCAGAGGAAATTTGTGATGTTCCCCATACCGAGCCGTGGGCAGTCGGCGAAAACTATGGTATGCGATATATGCTCCTGGGTATTGACGCGGCTTTCATCTGCTTATTTTTGAGAGACGGGGGTGGCGGTCTTCTTACTAATGAACGACCGATTACAGATGAAAATACAGCCGGCCCAGCAGCGCTCTCCGCCACAGAGGCCACGGAAGACGACACCGAAGAAGCTGAGAGCGACATCGACTGCACCGACGAGAGCATGTACTCCCCAATTCCGACGAGCAGAGAACAGAAGTCTATACCCCATGGCCGTACCAAATCGAAGCACAGGGGAACCCTCCAGACTGAACCGGCACGGAACAAAACTCAATCAGCTGGGCCCGCCCTCATCGGGGATGGCGGAGGACGAAGCATCAAGAAGCCTCATTCCGGGACTCGGAAGAGCCGTA
>Ga0307510_10003013_pt1 | contig 19401 bp, 10 predicted proteins | sample 12_EM_MG_FD_207224 | JGI IMG/M metagenome (GOLD analysis project Ga0307510, IMG submission 207224) | Populus trichocarpa ectomycorrhiza microbial communities from riparian zone in the Pacific Northwest, United States - 12_EM | ecosystem: Host-associated > Plants > Roots > Unclassified | place...
TCGGAACCCTCCATGTCAAACTAGAATTTATGTTGGTTTTTATTAATTCAAGTTTAATCATCATTAGTAGAGTTTTTAAACCGGCTGATTTGGCCCAAGATTCAGATCATAGATTTTACCTAGGTCATCGGGTTTTGATTGAGTCATCAGATCATTCAGGTTAACTCCAATTTTTTTTATAAATCAAGACGATATTATTTTAGTTAAAAAAAAAGTAAATAGTCAACGGGTTACAACCAGGTTTTTGACCGGGTCTTGCCAAGTCAATCTGCCGGGTCGCCTAGGTTTTTAACTTTTTTTATTTTTTCTTAAACCCTGCTCGGTTCCAGCCCCGATCAGCAAGGTCTTGAGTCGACCTGTCAAGCCGGGCCGAGTTTTAAAAATAAAATTATTAGTTTGTTTGGTATTCTGATGATTTTTATGTTTGTAGTGTGAAAAAAAAGTTTCAAAATTTTTTTTGGTTACTTGTGTTTGTATTATTAAATAAAAAATTATTTCAAAGATGCTAGAAAAAAGAATTACAATTACATATATTGAAAATATTATTTATATTTTAATGTTTCCAAAATCTTTTTAAAATTTATTTTTGTAACTTTACACAAAACAATAATATAATCAATTTAATCTCTCAATTTAAAAAATTCCAAAAATCATGTTTTCGATGTATTTACAAAATTAATAGTTTGGTCGCTTATCTATTACATGGATATCAAAACTCGAACTTGTCTAATGAGTTAACTTAGAGTTTAGACTCGAGTTTATTAAAAATAATAAAAAAAACAAATTAATATATAAAAACCCGGTAAAAATATATTGTCTTCTAAATTTTTTTAAAACAATATAGTTTTAATATTTTTTAAATAAATTTGAATTAATACTTGTAACTCATGACCCAAGTGTCTCTCTCTCATTTGAGCACAAGTAAACATCGATTAAAAGATGATTAAATATTATGTCAAAGGATTATAAAAAAGTTTTTAGCAAATATCTACCGATTATGGTGATTTAAGTATAACAAGAAAGCATGAATGTACGTAGCTTGTCAAGCTGTCGAAATTTTATTACATAGATAAACAATAGGCAAGAACTTGCTTTAGAACAAAAACTTGTATCGTTAATTTGAGGTTTAAGCTGGTTAATTAGTAGGTTTGTTCTCATATTATTTTTTAAGAGATTTGTAAGAAAAAAAATATATTTTTATAATCATAAATAAATGGCAAGTTTAAACTTTAATAATAATAAAAAAAACATTGGTTTTGATGTGCGAAAGCTAAATACTCAAATATAACCTAGCCGTTGAACAAAATAATAATAATGACCTTTTTATTTTATTATGTTAGAATTATCATGATATGATTAATGTTATTGAATTGTTTTTTTCAAATGATGCTATGTTTTTATTTAAAAATCATTTAATTAGAAAATATTCTTGTGAATATTTATTTTAATTGCGTTAGGTTTTCTTAAAAAAAAAACCATGATGGTTATAAAAAATCCATGTTTTCATAAAAAAAATGCATTAATAAAAAAAATAAATTTCTGCTAAATAATATTTTTTAACCTTAAAATAAAATTATTTGAATTCATATAAATATTTATTCTGATTATTGCAAAATTAAATAAAAATAGTTTCGAAAATCACTACACAAGAACACACAAGCATACTACTAGTTAACAAAACAAATAAATGTTCTTAATCGTCTTATAATATCTTCAAGACTCAGCTCAACTGGTTAACGCGTGAGTCTAAAGCTAAAGAAGATGGGTTCCAGCGAAGAACTGCAGAAAATAACCTAGCTAGTATATATTAAGTCTAAGCTGGCCTTGCAAGTTGCAATGAAACCAAAAATTAATACCCTTCACGTCTCACAGATGCAGATGTCAGGATGCCACAAGTTCCGCATCAGATCGACAACAGATCTGGAAAGCACAATGCTTTAAACAACTCCTACTTGCCCTTTCAGCATGAACGTCATAACCAGCTTGACGAGTCTGGCTCCCATGCTAAGTGAGTTTGCTCCTGACAAGCATACTGTGAGAAAGAAACTTTCTAGTAAATGTGGACGAACTTGGCTGAAACTGCTCAAAAAACGAAGATGGGAAAATTGTGCAAGGATATCGATCGAACAATCAATATTGGTGTACACGCATAAGGCTAGAAAGAGGGTGGAGGAAAGGAAGCAAAAAAATCTTTCCGGCCCTCAACCCCTCCTATGTCACTTTCAATGCTCCATATTTCACTTCTTCACTTGAAAACTGTGGTGTTGTTCTCATCTCTCCGCTGTTTTTTCTATATTAGATTGATACCTCAAACAATTCCAGGATCAGCAGAATTTTTTACTTGAACAGCATCTTGTTGTCAGAAGAATTAGATTGAATCTGAGAAGATCAAAATGATTAAAATTAAGCTAGTAGCTCAACTTTATAATAATAATTAAGTAATAAGAAGTCAATTAGGAGTAGAATACATTCCTGATTCGGATCTATCACTTGTATTTTTCAACTCACATGTAAATATATGATCAAATAAAAATCTTGAATTAACATGTTATTTTCTGTAATTTAACTTTAAAAAATGATCATTCAGCCATGAGCTAAATCCAGGAGAATGTCCATTAAATAAAAAAATTCATTTCGTCATTTCAAGTAACTTAAGCACCCCAATTATAACGGAAGAAGCATATAAAGTAGAGGATAAAAGATTAGGGCAGGATTTTTCTTTCTCCATGTTCTTTGGTAATTGATTCCATGTTTTTTCAACTACTTCCCTTTCATGGGCAATGCTATGCAATTTTCAAGAATATCTTTCGTACGATTATCATAATACATGAGCAAGCAACATGCTACAAAAAAAAACAAGGTTGGATGCATAATTGATGCATACAGCTACCTAATTACAAAGCCAGGTTCTTACTTCTTATCAAGTGGCAGGCTCAATGAAGTAGTGATGTCCCAAAAGAAATTGGTAGGGGACACAGTGACACTGACTACTCAATGCAACCATCAACCTACAGCAGTAAATATAAATGAGAGATAGCTGTAACTTGTTTCTCCATCAAAGATGGGACTCAATCACAGAAATTGGCCAAACAAAACCCTAGATATGTACAGATGACATTCAACACCATATGTGAAACATCCTCATCTCAATTTTATCAGTTCATCCTTAACACTTCTACACAACAATAATAAGATCGAACTCCAATATCCATGGACACTGGCGTAGAACAAAACCTACGAATTCTACAAACCATTTCTTAATGAGAAGAAAAAATTACTGAATTTCCAACCTATAATGGGCGTAGTAATGAGTTAATTTTTTGTTAAGATTTTTATTTATAAAAATCTTTTTAAATAAAATAAGTTTATCTAACATGTCAGATCCAAAATATTTGGACTTGTCAGTCAACCAAATCCAAGTAAACGTGAATTTAACGAACATGTCAAACTCCAAGAACTTGAGCTTGTTAATTAGCTAAGCTTAAGGTAATGTGGGTTTGGCGAACATGCTAAATTCAAAATACTTAGGCTTGATAGTTAGAGAAAATATAAATCTGATGAACATGTCAAACTCAAAGAACTTGGATATTACCAAGTTTTAAGGTTGTATGTCTGATCCTGGATGATCTTCTACAATATAAGTATTAAAGACATAATAAATCACAATGTCTCTCCATCTAGGATAATTGTTCATATTAAGATAATAATTTCTCTATACTTATAGGTATATATAAGGTCTTTTAAAGAACTTAACATACTTTCCAGTCTTTTTCTTATTTGAAAACAACAAGATTTAGAGGGTATAAATAACTCCTAAACTATCAAAGTAAAATGTTCATAACTTTTCATCTCTTGAGATAAAAATACATAGATTTCAGAGCATTAATCAATTTAAAACTCAAACATTTTTATTATTTGAATTTAAGATTTTTTTAAATTATTTATTGCTTTAAGTCATTTAATACATTTCTCATAAATATAATGACTTTATCATCGGAAAGTTTTTAAGTCCAAGTATTCAAACTTCTACTATAAATCTGGAGTTTCTTAGATTAAAAAAAAAAATCCAAACACTTAAATATATTAATTAACCTATATCTTAAACACTAAATAACATTTTAGTTACATATCTTGAATTTTGGTACAATATCCCGTAGATTTAAGTTGTAACTCTTTAAAGTATAACTTTGGATAAAAAATATTATTGATACTTGAATTTGAATAGTAAGAATAACTTTATAAAAAAAAACATTCAGTTATTTGGGTCATTTTAAATGAACATCTATTAAATTTAGAGATAATTATCCTAATTTTATGTATAGAAATACACATGAATGGGAAAAAAAGAAATATAAAAACTAAATTTCTTAATTGTTGTTGACACAATATCAGTAAAAATCTCATAATGGGTAGAGGGTGATATGTCCTGGGTTGGTATCATGCTCTACTCATTAAAAGAAGGGGAAAATAACATTACCACAATCTAATCTAATAATTAAGGACTAAATTGCTTAATTGTTAACTTTAAGCACTTAAATGAAATCATATGTGTAGTTTGAGAATTGATTTGTAGTTTCCCTATAATTAAAATCCGTCGTGGGACAAAGCCCATGAAAAACTAGCTACAAAGCAAAAGAAAGCCCAACCCAGTATCTCATATTAGATTCTACAGCCTCCCTCCCCAGCAGAGCTGCAAAGACAACAGCAGAGCAGCCATGGCCACGGAGCTTGAAGAACTGGTGGGCTTTCTTTCCTCTCCTTCCCCACCTGTAAGTTTCACTCTGCTCTTTTCTTTTCTTTCTTTCATGGGTTGTTTTTCCTTTTCCTTTTCTTTTTCTCTTAATGTAAATTAATTAGTGCAATAATGATGTTTTTAGGTGAAGAAGGCAGCTGTTGAAATAGTTCGAGACTTAACTGGATCCGAGGATGGGTTACTGTCTCTTTCCAAGTATGCCAGTACTGTGCTTCCTTCATTATCTCAGCTTCTTAAGGATAAAAAGGTTGTTAATATCAATTATCATTTGCAAATCACAAAAGTTATATAATTTGTTAAATTTCCTGTATGTCAACTTTCCTGTTAATAATTTAGTGTTTTTTGGTTAAGGACTTACTTGAGTTGTGTGGTTTAGGTGCAAGTTTTGAGTTTCGTTTATAATGCTCTTAGCCTCTTAGGTACATTCTTTTACTTGTTGGAAGACGCTAAGTGCAGTCGCAAAAGGGGAACTGCATTCATCCCCGCACTACAATGCATGGCTGGCCTTGCATGTGGGGGAATTGTGCGGATGATTGCGCGACTGCAGTTTTGCATTAGTAGGGTTATCATAGGTTTGGGTTTGTTTATTGGCCTTAGAAATGAAGAAGCTTTGGATTAATGGAATTTGATCTAATATTTTTCAGGAGGTTTCTGAACCTGCAGCAGAAGCTCTTATTAATCTCTCACTCAACTCGAATTTAGCTGCAAAGATGGTTGAAATGGGGATGATTAAAACAGCCATGGATGTATTGTATAAACCAGATAGTAGCATTACTCGGTTGCTGGTAATGCTACTAGTTAACCTTACTCAATTGGATTCTGGTATTGTGTCCTTGCTTCAGGTACATTTTAGGCGATTTATTTTAGATTATATTCCTTGATATTGAAAATTAATGGTGGTTGATATGTTTCTACATTACACTTTCTTGAGGTGTGAGTGTAATGGTTTTGTTTCCCATGATTTACCATATCAAAAATAGTAACAAGAAATGGTTGTATTGTCACTTGCTTGTTAGATTGAGGATGAGAAGATGCAAGGGCTATTTGTTATGAAGCTGGTGAGATCATTTTGTAGATCCTCTGACGAAACTAGAGGTTTGTTTTGCTTCATATCTACTTAAATTTATTATACAGTTCAGAGTATGTACCCAAATTTAAAATCATGTATTCATATGTTTCCGACTTATCAAATTGAGTTCTAGTAGTACATCTAATTTATGCATATCAGACTTAAAAATGGAGAGTAAGGTTGTTGATTATCAGAAGCTCACCTGTTTGCTTCATGAAAATTACTTAAAGGCAGCCTGAGAGTGCTAGAAAAGAAAAGAAGAAAAAACTAACAAGGCTATTTTCTAATGCTCCCTTTATGAGAGAGTTGAAGCCAACTCATGTTAAAAGTTATTCCACCCTGAATTTCAAACATTTGCTTCGCTTTTGGGAGCCTTGAAATTTGTCTTTTCTTTAGCTTATCCATCTACTATGTGGCTTCATGTCTTGTATATTATGTATACTTTTGTATGCTACCTTTTTTTTGGGTACTTAATGCCATGCGTATGGCAGATGATCCGTTTGATCATGTTGGTTCCATTCTTGTGAACATTTCGAAGAAAGAAGCTGGAAGGAAGATGTTACTAGACTCTAAGAGAGGGTTGCTGAAGCAGATTCTCCGACAATTTGATTCAACAAGTCCATTACGGAAGAAAGGGGTATACATAAATTATTAACTCTTTAAGTACGAAGATTTATTCTAGAGTACTCTTCAACAATTAGGTTTTGTTTGGTTTTGTTCTTTCATAAGTAGTGGCTGTTTATACAAGAGAAATCCAGGGAACGAATTTTGCAAGCAATTTATGAGATGTGGATGTCTTTTGGTCCCATTCCTCCATTGCTTTGTGCCTCTATTGGTGATGAATTGCCCAAAATTTAAATTTTTTCGGACCACAATTTTCTAGGAATTTGTTGAATTGACATGGTTTTATATGTCTCTGAATTCATGTGCTCTGTAGGACCCATGTTTAGGAGAAATGCCACCACTTAGACCCTCATTTTCTTTAGATATATATCAACCTTTTCTTCTTTTTGCATTTATAAATATTTTCTTTTGTTCAAGAACTTCCACGTCTAGATCTGTTAACCAATCATTTCCTTTAAGACATAAGATTGCTAGAAAATTGTTCCATACTTGCAGTCATCCTTTTTTATTGTGGTTCTGTTGCTGTTCCTATTAATGTGTTTAGGACGTAAGAAAAATTTTAAATGGCTTAGGATAGGTTTGAGATTGTTAATACTTAAAGCCCTTAAATTCAAGTTCCAAAAGATTTGGTACCCTACCTGCCACCTTCCTAGTTCAGGCTGACCTTAAACAGCCAAACACCACCAAGATAAATAGAGTCAAACTGAATTGCTTGGTGGGATTATATTTGCTTACAGGTTTTTGGAACACTCCGCAACTGTTGTTTTGAAGCTGAGAATCAACTTCAGAATTTGCTTTTGATATCTGAGTTTCTTTGGCCAGCTCTACTTCTTCCTGTTGCTGGTAAAAGGGTACCGATGTTACCTCTCTCTTGATCTTTTATACCGTTTTCCCCTCATTTTAAGGAGTCATATGCTTCAATTAAACACTAATGTGTGTTGTGTGATGTATGCTTTTTCATAAGTAATTAAGTTTTATTTCATGTTTCAACTATAGGATAGAATGGGGGAAATTGAAAAAAGAAGGTAATGAATTTTTTTTTTTTTTTTCATGTTTCAACCGTTGTGTAGGGAGAGTGTGCAAGGAGACCCAGAACATAGTTGCTAGTTGAAGCACACAACCGGCAAGACTCTTCACTCTCTTATCATAACCTGGGATATAAGGGCATCCAGAGCAGCAACTTCATGTGATCCACCCCAACTCTGAATTAAAAGTTTTATTTACCTAGGAACAAACATGGCTGGATGACGTAAAACTACCCTGAACTTTGTGTCGAAGTAAACTTAGCCTCTAAACTTTAATTTTTTATTTATTAGAGTACCTTGACTACTTTTTGGTAAAAAAAAGGCCCCTCCGTCCAGGTTTCTGTCCCTGTTATTTATTTATTTATTTATTTTCAAATCATGTGTTTCCACGACACATGTCTTGTTTCTAGACCATTACCTGTGGTCAAAATTAAGCGAAAGGGTCTATTTTTTACCAAAAAATAGGTCGAGTTACTCAAATAAAAAAAAAAGTTCAGGGCTAAGTTCAGTTCAACCCAAACTTCAAGGTAGTTTTGGGTCATTTAGCCAACAAACATTGGACAACAAATAATCAGAAATTTCCCCTTTCAACCACGGGCCATTCTTCCAAGCGTCCATTTTGAGCTCTGAAACAATTTCATTACTGTTTTATGCTATTACCCATTCAGTTTGAAATTATGTTTAAGCACATGCTCATAATTAAATAGCTATAAGCTGCATTACAACAGTTTATTTATATTCTCTGCATCATATGCACACATGCAAAACTAGTTGACAGTTTTGAATCCCTGTTGATATGGATTTTTCTATTAGCTATCCATCTTAAATCATCTCTTCTTTTGGATGCTAATATGCCAAATATTTTTTCCCAGAGATAAAAGTTCATCAAGCCCATATGATGCCCTGTAGAAAGAGATTTAACATTAAACTTGCCACACCCTTGAGGTCCACCACCTATTCATTACTAGATTCTTGAATAGGAACCATTGAAGTACAAAAAAGTAGCACCTACTGACTCTAATTTGCAATCTTGTGCCTAATAATAAGTTGAAAGATGCATGATAGCAAAATGTTAGTAAAAGAGTTTAGATATTGTACTTCACCTATATCAATCACTATTTTTCTACATCTCCCTCTTTGTTATTTTCATATGCTGAAAAGGCTCATTAATCTGGTTGTCTTTCCAGATATATAGTGAAGAAGATGCATCAAAAATGCCTCTTGAGCTTGGCAATGTACTCTCCTTTGAGCGTGAACCATGGGATGATCCTGAAATTCGTGTTGAAGCATTGGAATCTATATACTTAATCACAGTGCAGGTAAAATTACAGTTATTCTGTTTTTCCTTTTCTGACAGGAAGTGAGATGGTAATATAATGTAAAAATATGATATTACCATTCGATGAGCTAGAAGACTTTGAATAGCTAAAAAATAGCCAAATCAAACTTCGGAGCATCACATTAGACCCATTGAATGGCTGGCTTTATATTCAAACAACTTTTGAATTAGTTTCCTGGCCGCACAAGTAAACAAATCTTTAATGACTTGATTATCTGTTTGCTTTTAAGTTGATATCTTTGTCGGGTAAATTACCAAGACTGTCGCTGAGGTATAGTAACTTTTAGGCACCACCATCCAAGTAATGTAACACCCCCCTCCCCTCGAGCGTTCAGTTAAAATTACAACATGAGTGTACCAAAATGTGTATATCTTGTTTTTCTCATTTGAATCAGAGATTTTGGTTTTCAGTGCTTTATTATGCTTTATGTTCTTATCCTTCCATGACATTGCAGGAGGCAGGTCTAAGAGCCTTTTGGCCTGTGAATGGACCACGTATATTACAATTTGGGTACGAAGACGAGGAAGATCCTAAAGTAATGGAAGCTTATGAGCGAGTTGGCTCGTTGGTATGTCAATTCTCGTTAGTGTTCTTTTCACTGCAGTGTTTTCCTCTATTTGTTTGTTTCGCGCTGTATCTGACTCACTTCATTTCACAGCTGGTTCATGGCAGTGAGACATCAAAATGATGGTCATTTATGTATGATCCAAATCAAATTGGCATCAAACTGATTGTCGCTGTCAGCTGCCAGAGGAAAGAATATTGTACCTGTAAAGTTCATTGAACTCGAACCATTTTTGGTGATGTAGCCTGTTAGGGAACAGTTCCTAGGATTTTCAAATATATAGGATAAACCAGAGAGGAAAAAAACAGCATTGCTCAGTTTTGAATTTTACACAGGTGTCTGTCTATATTAGTTTGCACCATGTTATTAAAAATTTTAAATTTTTTTTGTTTAAAATAATTTTTTTTAATATTTTCAGGTTGTTTTAATGTGCTGATTGTGCTAATATTAAAAATAATTTTTAAAAAATAAAAAAATTTCATCTTGATATATTTCTAAGCGAATAATATTTTAAACCATCATAATTATCACAATCACAAACAAGCTTGAGTGTTTGAGATTGTAATAACAATAACGGTTTAGAGTGCTTTGCGAAAAAAATATATTAAGATGAATTTTTTATTTTTAAAAAAATTATTTTTGATATTAATTATGGTTGTAGTTATTTTTTTACTTAGAAATATATTAAAATAATATTTTTATTTTTAAAAAATTATTTTTGATATTAATATATTAAAATAATAAAATAATATCAAAAAAATTTAATTTGAAAAAAAAATATTTTTAAAACGTAAAACGAAATATATCAACCGTCTTGGGCATATTTTTTTTTTTCTTCTGTGGGTTCATTCTTGCTGAGGAAACTACACCAGCCATCCAGCGGACCAGTATTCCATGCCTCATCTTGGGTTCAGAAACTATTGAAATTGTATCGTAGCAGCGAAATAGCATCTTCAGAGTTCAGTGGCAATTCATTGCCGATAAAAGTGAAAAATGGGAAAGGCGGGCCAGCCAAATCCGGCATGCCTCTGCATTGATGCTCAAGTCCATTCATTAACCAAGGAAGCGTTCAGGGAGCAAAAACAGAGGCATGAGAAAGCATAGTAACCAGAACTAGAAATATGCGCTGATAAAAGAAATATCTTGTATAGGTAAAAACATAACTCTGAAGCAATTATTTTCCAGATGTAATATTCCCTCAATCACAGTAAGCTGTATTGTGTTGCTATGTGTTGCCTGACGTATTAAACTTATCCATTTTAAAGTATATAAAACTCCATAGATTGCTTGACACACCCAGTTACTTCTTCAGCAACATAGGCTCTTGTACACTTTAGTATAATTTATACATCAACCTCCATATCATGTTCGAATCTTCTCAAGCTCGACTGATGACTGTACTCGTATAAAGAAAAAATGCCCGTGGGCAAAGTGCTGGTCTTGCAATAACGACTTGAACAAATCTATGGAACCTGCAATTGGTGATATGGGAACAAAAACAAATGCATAAAACATGATATGGAAATTCAGAATTTTGATTTACCAAGCAGAACAAAAAGTGCATGATAGGGAACTTTACCGGAGATGGTTTGTGAGGCATGGTGGTGGTTTTCTTCAACGGTAGCGTCTTCTTTTGAACTTGATCCGCTGATAATATATTCTGTAAATCACTACACAGGCTAGGATAACCACCTGTAGGATGATTATCACCTTCAATCCTGGTAAGAACAAGTACAAGCTCATTTGTTACATTATTCTCACTACACCTTGGTATGATTTTGAGTGTCTCATTGCCGAAAATACCTCTAGCCTTCTGGAATAATTCCTCCAAAATAAGTCCCCTTTTCGATTCTTTCGTATCAATATGTGAGATATAATTTCCAGCTTTGTACTCCAAATCTCCACCCATGACGCAGGTGTTGGGGCAATTGATGCCACTACCATATTCATCACTTCCATCACAGCAATCTACAGATTATTAATTTGATATTCTCCGACATGAGAACAAATCTAAGTTCCATTTAAATAGATGGAAAGGTAACCTTCATGTAGCATATATTAATGGGTAGAGATGAACATAGCAGTGCTACTCTATCTTGATAACTTGAATGCAAGCCAGGCCATTTGAGCCGAAACCAATTATTAGCAAGAGAAGAACAAAAAAGAAAAGGAATCCAAGAACAGTTCCTCCACCATGAAAGTCACGCCATCACTATTCCATAACTCTAGTTGATCCTTCAATAGACCATGAAAATATGATGCGATTCTAGCTAACAAGTCATACAATTGCAGAAACTGGCAATCATAATCATGCCTAGTGTATTGACAAGGCAAGTAGACCATCAAAAGAAGTGATTCGCTAGAATGCCTCACAAAGTGGTAACTAGACAATCACAAATCAATGCAAGATGCTTAAATCTTTAGCGTGTGATGAAAATATCTAGCATAGAAGCCTTAACTAAATACTTAAATTGGGAACGGAAACCAAAGAAAGCAGTTCCACTCCTTTTCTTACCACAAATTTGATCATTTACACGGGATGAAAAAATAAACTTGGGTGCACTTCCTGCATTCCTGCAATAAAATTTTCCGCTTGGGCAGGCTGAAGTTCCTGCAGTACAAATCAAAGTCACAACCGAAACATCTCGGTGAGAAGTAAATGGCATGGAATGCCAACCCATAATCATTAAACAAAACTTGGTGGCTCGTGAATGATAAAGATGGAAGAATCACTCATTCAACTGGGAAAATCTGTATAATCATCTATAAAGTTGAAATAACAAAGATGAAAGTCCCAAACTTGACTGCCCAACATGAAAGAGCACACATTATTAAAATAGCCACAAGAAATGAAGGACGGAGAACAAAAACATGACTGAATGCTCCTTGCCTATAAAGGAACTTCTAAGGAAAGACTTCAGTCCAGTGGTTGCAAACACAAAAGTTACAATTCATATGCAAGGTAAACCATCATGAATCTACTTAAAGAATGACTTGATGCCCCTCTGGTTTCGAACGATAGGAATTCAGAGTTATCAATTGAAAAATCACATATTCCCAAATCACTAGCTCAATCTATTGTCGCAAATGTTTATCAAGGACACATATTTCCCACATCACTGCAGCTTCAACTTCATAATGTCATAGTTTCCATCAACAATGACGCATTCAGTGCCAGAAACGAATTTAGTGGACTTGTGTCAAGTTTTTTAAAATCATTTCTTGAATTCCCAAAGTAAAATATGCAATATCAATGTTTCGACCCATCTGCTGAAGGATCAAACTTTATCATTCTACAGTCATATGTCACACTACCATACTGACAAAATCAAATCATATTTTCAAATTCTCACATATCAATTATGAGTCAGTAAGTCAAGCCCCATGCCAAATCCAGTCTTCTTAACAAAATGGGGCAAATGGAATATAGAGTAGTAATCTATTACCAGGCTCATCAGTCCCATCAAGACAATCACAGAAATTATCATTAAGACGGTCTCTACTGAATGACTTTGAACCATCCTTGCACTTTATCACCTGCGAACCAAAGTACTTCTCATCTGCACAAGTCACAAACATCAAACTTTTAGTCTAAACAACAATAAAAATCAAGACTTTACATGAAATTAACAGCAAGAAGAAAATTGAAGATGTGGGTTTTGATCAGAAACGCGAAAGGATAGGCATATATACACAGAAAGAGAGGGGGGGCGGGGGGAGGTACCTAAAGGGTGGATGCCCAGTAGAGGTGAAAGAGACTGAACAGAGGATCCAAGGAAATACAGGAAGATGATAAAAGGAATCAACTTGTTGGCATTAGTACATTGGGTAGTTATCTCCATGATTCTTGGGAGATTTTGAAGTTCAATTCGGGTTGCATTACACTACACAACCCACCATGTTTCATAGAACATTGCTAGTTGTCCTTTCTCTAGTCGTAGACTTGGGTTTTGATTCTTTTGAACTTGTGACTTTCTTTAAAGTCAAGCTTTCATATTCTCTGTCATTTTATTTCTTTTTTGTTCAAGATCTAATTAGTATTTATTTATTTAAAGATTTATTGAGATTTCAATAATAAAAATAAAAATAGTTTCTTTTACCATCACTAAATTTGCTTAAAAATTTATCAAAAATAAAATAAAAAATTATTTTCTATTTATTTTTATATGAACATGTTTTTCCCTTGTCATTTGTTTAGTTTAACAGATCATATTCATGTAAAAATTTCTAAAAACATTTATATAATTTTTTTTTTTTTTGCAAATTCAAAGCTACTGGGTTCCAATCCTAAATCAGTAACTATGAAATTCTTGAACTTTTGGTTCAATGCAAGGAGCTAAAAATGAATGAGATCATCCTCCTTGTACTAGGAAAGTAAAAAAAAAAAAAAAAAATCTTGTATATAAATATCAATTAACAATAATTCAGGAGGGGAAACTATTAGTTGAAACAATAAAATTTTTTTAATTTTTAATTTTTTTTTAATTTCATCAATTAATATTATATTTATTAGGAATTAAATTTTATAGTTTATTTCGGTTTGCTTTCTATGAAGTTATTTTTGTCTCATAACCCGAGTCACAAGTTTTGGGGGTTAACCCGGTTGACTCGAGGGTTTTTTTTCTATCTTTTTTTGTAATTGAATTTGTTTTTCAATTTCATCTTTCACCATTTAGGTTGATTGAAAATTAAGTTTCATAATTTGTTTTGTTTTGTTTTGCTTTTTATAAGATTATCACGGTCTCATAACTTGAGTCAAGGGTTTGAAGACTTAAACCTGGTTGGCTAGAGTATTCTTCCTTTTTAATTGATTTGTTTTCAATTTTATCTTTTAATGTTGGATTGATTGAGAATTGAGCTTTATAATTTGTTTTATAATTTGCTTTTTATTAGGTTATCTCAGTCTTATGATCCAAGTTTAACAAGTTAACTCGGGTTGACTTAGGGTTTTTTTATCCTTTTTTAATTGTTTTTTTTTTCAATTTTATTTTTCAACATTGAGTTATCACAGTCTTATGATCCAGGTTTAACATGTTAACTCGGATTGACTCAAGTTTTTTTTTTTTTTTTGTAATTTTGTAATTATTTTTTTTGTAATTTTATTCTTCAACATTAAATTGATTAAAGATTGACCTTCAATATGTTTTTGTTATCTGCTTTCTATGGGGTTATCATAATCTTACGACTCGGGTTGTGGACTTTACATATTAACCTGAATTGACCTGAATTAATCCAATATGTTTTCGTTTTAATATTTTTTTAAGGATATCGTTTTGAATTTTTGTTTGTCAAACTATGTTTTTTTTTACGGTTGTCTAGGTTGTTTTTGGACTTGTCAAGTTGATTAAAACACATCAAATCAATCTTTATACATTTTAAATTATTTTTGTTATAGAAAACATGTTAATAATATCTAAATATTTTTTTAACTTATAAAATTAGTCAGACCTACAACATAACGTCAGTAAATTATCTAGTTATGTTTAATCATGAAGAGATTAGTCTTAAAACTGTGGCCAGAGAGGTAGCATAAAATTGGTTTTTACATTTTCATTTCATTGAATAATCTAAAGTTGGGATACCTTTGTTAGTTGCTAATCAAAATCTTTTGATTTGTGTTTAGTAATTAACTCAATTGGCTGCTTATCAAAAATCACTTTACATCATTGTTATTAACCTAACTTATAGGTTTACCAATTAACCCAACTCCTAGCTCATATTGGGTTTTAAAGAAATTCATGCTAAAATAGATTTGATTTAATCTAATTAATTGATTTGAGAGGTCATTATGTAGTAAACAGATCAAAACAATAATTTTTTAATTATTTTTTAAAAAAATTAAAAAGATATTGTTTTAATTAATCTGAATCAAACTAAATTAACTTTCTTAATTTATGACCCGAAATTTAAACCAAGTTATAACTAGGATCATGTTTAATTACTTTACCCGATTAATGTTTATTGTTTATGAGATAACTTAACATGATCCGTGTTAATATATATATATATATATATATAAAGTTACATCATACAATAAATTTACATCATACAAGTTTTTTTTTCTTGGTTCATAAATACGAATTTTTTAATGTGATGAAGTGAAAGATCTATCAAACACGAGAAATTAAGGTATGTTTGTCTGATCCAGCAATAATATTTGTGCCTCACATTGCCTATTTTTGGTGTGTTGTGCTTCCCTTATATTTTATACTGTATTTTGGCCTTGTGTAATATGCACTAGTTTCTTTTAATAGCTATGAGTTTGATTTCTTCCGAAAGGAAATTCACACACACATTTATAATTAAATACCGCAATAAGTAATCCTAAATGAATATGAAGAAAACATAGTTAAAAAAAAAAAACTTTAAGAATACACATGATTCGTTAGATCATAACGTTAAAATAGATCCAACGCGTTTGGGAACGCGGTGCAAACCACGTTCCACCAAAATTTATTTTTTGTTTTTGTTAAAAATTAATTTTTTTGTATGTTTTGGATCGTTTTGATGCGCTGATCTAAAAAATAATTTTTAAAAAATAAAAAAAAATCATTTTGATGCATTTCGACACGAAAAACATTTTGAAAAACAACCGTAACCACACTCCCAAACAAGCTTATTATAGTCTAATCATTCATTTATATTCTTGGAGTTTTCTATTTTTTTAATACTTAACATTATTCAATTGCAATAATATTTTCAATGTGTATATCATAATTCAAAAATGTGTCCATAATTATGCAATTCCCATGTGAGATGAAATTGGATGAGATTGTTGATTTTTTTTTTTTTTTGCGTGAGATGAAATTGGATCGAGATTGTTTGGTTTTTTTTATGAATAAGTTTCATGAAGGGAATTTGGTGAGATTATTGTTCTGTTACTGTATATGCAATTCATACATGATCTATAATTATTAATTAGGTTCCTTTTTTTTTTTTGTCAAAATTTGGGAATAAAAACAATTTTTTATGATAAAAACATAATGTGATGTTAAATCACTTAATTTCCATCAATGAACTGTTGATCTAGCGGTTAAGGCACTGCTATATTCCTGCAAAGATGAGAACATAAGTTCGATATCTAGGAAACGCACTTATCAGGAGGGACAGCTATGAACTCCGAACGGGGCTAGTGGTGTGAGGATATCCGAGTAAGAACAAAAATAAATCACTTAATTTCCTATGCTGAGTACTCTTTTTTTTTTTTCCTTTATTTTTTTCTTAAGTGGTTATAGGCTCCAGCAATAAACAATGTCTCTATATTCCATTAAACCTCCTGTTTAGAAAAACAAACGACACGGTCATAACCCATTGCAGATTGGAAAATTTTACAGTAATTAGAGTAATTAATGATATTGTATTAGTATTTTCTTCTTTTTATGTTTGTTTATTTTTTTAAAATAAAAAATAACTAATAAAATATCTTTTTTAAATACTAATAAAATGGAATATAGTTCAAACCCATCTCTTCATTCCTTCCAAAGCAAACACTTTCTACACAGTATCGCGGTGGTACATGAATCAGAAACCATGAAAATAATCCATGTTCTTAAACATTAAAATATTCAAACAACAGCACTGTTCCGAATTCCTAATTTATACATTCACACATGTATATTCACTCTTCTCTTCAAATGAAAATAAATATAAGATTGAGATACAGATGATCAGAACAATCAGGAAACCTGCCTTCTGTCACGATGGAGAATGAAGGAGCTAAACTGTGATCGATGCCTTGGGTCCAAGATTAATTAGCTACAAGGAACTATGGTGTCCATCTTCCTCTCCCATGAAGAGTGTGCTTTCCATTGAACCAAATTCGCCTAACAGCAAACACAGGTGATATAATATCCCATTAGGAATTAATAATGCAGACCAACAATTTATTGCAAAGAAAAAAAATCATAATGCATTCATACAAGAAATAAGCCCAAAACTTAAGCATAATAGAGATTCAACAAACTCTTTAGAATTCCTTCGTTATTTGCAGAGTTTGATTGTTTTTTTTTTTTGTGTTTTAAAAATGTTTTCTTTTTAAATTAATTTTTTTTTTGCTTTAGATTAATATTTTTTTTAGTGTTTTTAGATCGTTTTGATATATTGATGTCAAAAATAAATATAAAAAATAAAAAAATTATTTTGATATATTTCTAAGTAAAAAATACTTTAAAAAACAACCGTTATCACAATATAAAATAGAATACTAATCTCACTAGTTCTAAAGGTGAGATTAATTAGTATTTGTGTGTACACACGTGCGAGTGAGATTAACGCGTGTTATTCGCGGGTGCACGGGTCTATCTAATTTGCATATAGGGAAATTACCTGGAAGATAGTATTGTTGTTGATTAAATCCATTGATGGAATAGTGATGTGGCAACGGCGGTGGTGATGGAAGAAGAAGAGAACTAGCATCTCTTTCTCGCTTTGATTTATCTAGACTTTGCACATAATCCCAATGAAAATTATGCTGGATTGAGTCAGCAATCAAATTCTCATTATCATGGCCATAACTTACCATGTTATTGTTAGCTAATCCTCCTCCTCCAATACCGTTCGCCCTATTATTTATCCCGTAAACCATCACCGGAGACTGTTTGTTATACACTACGCCCCCCTGCTGCTGTCCATTTTGGTTTTGGTTTAGCGACGGATGTTGAGTTTTGTACAAGTCAAGCTCTTCCTTTAATCTCTTGAACTTCCCATAACAGCCTGAAACCGGGTCATTTTGCCTACAAAGAGCCTCCCAAACCAATGAATCCGCCGTCTCTTTTCGCCTCTCTTCACTTACATCTTTCACTAATTTAACAACATTGCTAACACCAAAAACTTTATGAACAGCTTGAAATTCTTGGGTTTTCTCTGCTGGAAAATACGGTGCCAATGCACAATCCTCCGTGCACCTCTTCCGTTGATGCTTGCACGATGCGCATGCCGGATGAACCAGCGTACGATTGTTATTATTGTCGCTGTTATTCTCTCTTTGCATCCTTGTAAACCTAGCTAGCACTATATCAAGAAATAACATAAAAACAATAGCAATTACAATCATTAACTACTACCAAAACAAGTACAATTTTTGTTCATGAAATATAACGTCAAAGAATCAACAAACTAGGTCAATCAACACATACCCTATTCACAGAAAGAAAAAAAAAACCCTTTACGCACCGCACGTAGTGCACTAATTCATAAAAATAAGGAAGGAAATCAAGTAAAACAACAAACCGTACATCTGACGATGTGTCTTCAGGTGTGGAGTGAAAAGGAGATGTTTGTATAAATAATATATACTACATGTTACACACAAGAAGATAAAGAACAAATGATAATCTTTGTCTAGTGCACATGTAAAGATGGCTGGCCACCGTAAGAGACACAAAGGGAGTCGTTTAGAGTGGTTGATTAGGGTTTAGGTAGCCCATATGAAGAATAAGAACCATATAAGTATATATATACTAAACCTTTCGTAGAGGTATAGTTTTATAATAGGAAATAAATCTAAGCTTATATTAGTTGGTTGTTTAAGATATTTGGATATTCAAGGTAAGTGCATTAATATGTAGCGAGCAATTAAAATAGTTTTTATTTTTTATGAATCACAAGTAAATCATATTAATATGAATCAATCAAAATAATATTTTTATTTTTATTAAAATAGACAAAACAACATAATTTTAAAAAAAATCTAAAAAAATAAAATTGAGATATTTGACCAATTAAATCAAACAATTATTTTTATTTTTATTTTAAATTTAGCAGTTTTATAACTATAATAATATGTCAAATGGTGAAAAAAATAAATAAAAGCAGACTACTAATTAGCTATGTTGGATCGTCTAATAGCAATTAATTCCATGACAATAATCTCTTCCAAGATTGGGAATGTATTGAAGTGTGAGACGTTGGTACTGTGGCACAAGGTTAGTTTTTCTATTTTCTTAGAATTTCTTATATATATATATATATATATATATATGCCAATAAAAGTAAGAATATTTAATTTTATGTAATTAATGTGAAAT
>Ga0307510_10003014_pt1 | contig 19399 bp, 12 predicted proteins | sample 12_EM_MG_FD_207224 | JGI IMG/M metagenome (GOLD analysis project Ga0307510, IMG submission 207224) | Populus trichocarpa ectomycorrhiza microbial communities from riparian zone in the Pacific Northwest, United States - 12_EM | ecosystem: Host-associated > Plants > Roots > Unclassified | place...
AAATATTTTGACCTGATTTTTTGTTTATCCTCATCCCGAGTTTAAAATTAAATTGTGAAAATTACTTCAACATGACCCAGTCAACTTAAAGGATCTGAAAACAATCTAGAAAGCCAATAAAATATGTGGTTTGATTTAAAATAATAATAATTATAGATGATATTTTTTTTAAAAAAAATATTAAGACAACAACATATTAAATCGACTTAAGCTTCATGACTTAACCCGTTAAATTCATGATTCAGGTAATGGGCTCCACTGGGTTTAAGATTTTTTTTAAAAAAACTAATTATTACTTAATTATACGATAACAAAAATAAACACTTATAAAATTAAGCACAAATCAAATATTCAAACACTTGTTTGAGATTGTGATAATTTTATTGAAGCAAACAAAAATAATTTTTCAAATAAATTCTAAATCAAGCAAATATGACATAGTCAGGTTTATACAGATCGGTGTTTTGAGTAGTTATATAAGGATCTATCCCAAATAAACCATGTGAATTGCCTGACAAATGCTTTCATGGATCAAAAAGATAAGTTTCAATCCAAAAAAGTTAGGTCACGCGAGAACATAATAATTGCTAATAAAGGTCATAACATAAGACCCGATCTTTGGATGAAGCTTTAAATTAGTCAAATGATTCTATAGACAATCTTCCTATAAAAAATAACTTTGTTGTTTATTGGACTATTGAATTTCATGATATTAGACTTAAAAGATTTTGTTTAAGTGAATTTTGTTATTTTTCTTTTATTTCTTGAATTATTTAGGATTTTATATTATTTTTCTATATATTTTAGGATTATTTTTATTTTTTTAGTCCAAGTAAATTTCTCTAACCTATAAAAGACATTAAAAACCTATTTTAGAGACCGACTTCGTCAGATTAATATTTTTTAAAATAAAATAAAGCTTTAGGGTTTTTGTAAATTAAACCTATTTAAGTCCATTTTTTCGTATGCCCTTAGAGATGAAATTTTAAAAAAAAATGATGAAAAAAAAAGAGGAAATGCAAAAAAAAGAAAAAAGAAAAAAAACCCCTCCTTCACTTTTCGGATGAACAGCAGAGGAGGTGCATACACCTCAAGTTTTTTAAAGTAGTGCTACAGTATTTGCCCACGCTGCCCTATGAGTGTAATACTTCTTAACATAAAATGAAATGGTTCAAATATTGTTAACATGTTTTTTAATATTTTTTTAATTATAAGCTTAAAATATGATGTATATTGGACAATATATTTTTTAAATATTGATACGATAATATATTGGATAATATTTTTTTTTAAATATTAAAATCATGATGTATTTAATCAACCTGGATTAATTTGTCAAGTCTGCGACTCAGTTCATGAGACCATGATAACCATATAAAGAGCAAATTAAAAAAATTATGAAGTTCAATTCCTAATCAACCTAGTGTTGAAGAACAATATATATATAAAATTAAAAAAGGGATAAAAAACTATTTGGGTCATGAGATTAGAATAATCCTATAAAAAAAAATAAAAAAAAATTACAAAGTCTAATTTTCAACCAACCTAATGTCGATAGATGAAATAAAAAAATCAATTAAAAAAAATAAAAAATCCAAGTCAACTTGGACTAACTTGTTAAGCTCACAACTTAGATCATAAGACTAGGATGACTTCATAAAATGTAAATAAAAAAATCACAAAACTTTATTTTTAATATATCGAAGGTTGAAATCAAGAAAAAAAAACTAAATCTATAAGACCTAGACAACTCCACAAAAAGAAATTTGAAAAAAATTAAGAAGGCTAATTCACAAACTACCTGATATTGAATGATAAAATCAAAAAAAAAAAACTAAATAAAAACAAAGTCTAAGTTGTTAGAGGGTGGAATTGAAAAAAATAAATCAATTAAGAAATGATATAAAAAAACCAAGTGAACCAGACTCAACCTACCAAACTCATGACCGGGTCACGAGATATGAATAACTTTATAGAAAGCAAATAGAAAAAAAAATTATGAAATCTGATTTCTAACTAACCCAATATTAAATGATAGAATCATAAAAAAAAATAAGAAAAAAGATAAAAATAAATAACTCAAGTTAATCAGGGTTAATGTGTTAAACTCGTGACTTAAATCATGAAATCAAGATAAATTTATAGAAAATAAATAAAAAAAATATGAAGCTACACTTTCAAGATATCTAATATTAAAAGATGAAATTAAAAAAAAAATTAAATTCATGAAACTAGAATATAGTCCAATAAAAAAATTAATAAAGCATATCTTTTAAATAACATAATATTAAATGATAAAAAAAATAAAAATTAAATTAAATATTAAGATATAAAAAAAATACCAATTTTTTTTTAACTAAAAGTGATTCCTGTTTCCTAGCTAGTTCCCTCCCTCCCTCTTAAAAGTAACTTAAGTCTCTTTGTTCTCAAGTTTCAACCCCCAAACCCAAAATAAACCTACTCTCTCTCAGGTTAGACAGTTTCCAAGACTTCTTATCAGCTCTTTTTGATACTTTACTTCCTCGAATCAACAAACAAACCAATTCCCCTTTTATTTTCTTTTTTCAATTACACTCGCACATATATACCATGCACTGTTAACACAAGCAAGCAATCTGTTGAAAGATACAGACACCCTTTTGTACTTTTTTCTGGGTTTGCAGTGTTGAACTGATAAATGAAGGGAGAGGATCAGACGAGGTATTTGTTCGGGATTTCTTTATCTGACCGGCCTAAATGGCAACAGTTTCTTATTTGCTCTTCCGGGTTCTTCTTTGGTTATCTCATTAATGGCATCTGCGAGGTTTGTTTCTAAGTTTTATCACTGTTTATCATCTTGGGATTTTTTTTTATAAAGTGCGGACAAGTTGTTTGTTTCTTGTTTGACTTTGATGGCCAATTCTTGTTCTTGTTTTTCTTTCTTTTTTCCTGGTGTAATTGGTTAAATTTCCATGTCTTGAGCGTTTAATATCCACATGCATCTAACGTTTTTGTTATACTCTGTTTGGTTGCTGAGAATGAAACTGATGCAACGCAAAGTTTTATTTTATTTTATTTTATTTTTATTTTGGGCTTAATTGATGGCAAAGTCTCACAATTTTTGTTTTCTCTTAAATTTTTGTTTCCTCTTAAATTTTTGTTTCTTAAGTCTACCGAGTCAATTTTCTGCTTTTGGTCATTATTTTGTTAAAAAATAATGTTTTCTTTGGGTGTTCCTTATATAGTCTTTTATTTGTTTTGACCTTAAAATTATGAAAAATGGAATACCAGTATATCGGTAAATTTTTTGTTGGTTTTTATTTGATTCTCATTGCTTGGAGCCTTTGATCTAATCATCGACATATCACATTTTCAATTGGCTAATTGCAGGAATATGTGTATAATCGGCTCCAATTCAGGTACAGAACTATTGTTAGTATTTCTATATTAATTATGTTATGCAGTAATTTTTATGCATATTTGTTTTTTCTTTTGGATTTTCAGCTATGGTTGGTATTTCACATTTGTACAAGGATTTGTGTACTTGGTGCTTATATACTTGCAGGGTTTCACCCCCAAGCAAATGGTGAACCCATGGAAAACTTATTGGAAACTCTCTGCTGTTCTTATGGGTTCTCATGGGTTGACTAAGGGGTCCCTGGCCTTTCTTAACTATCCAGCTCAAATCATGTTCAAATCCACCAAGGTAAACTTAGTTCTTATCTAACTCTTGTCCTATTAAGTTGGATGTGAAAGGTCTTGTTTTTTTAAGATCTCTTGTACATGTGGAAGTAATTTATTTGATTGAACTTTTGTTGCTTGTATTTGAATACGATGAAATTTTGATGAAATTTAAGATGGATCTTGTCCCTTTCTTCTCTAATACGAAAGTTTTGGTGATTTCGAGAATCTAGGTACTGCCAGTCATGTTAATGGGAGCCTTCATTCCAGGATTGAGAAGAAAATATCCAGTTCACGAATACATATCAGCTCTGCTTCTGGTTATTGGTCTGATCCTTTTCACCTTGGCAGATGCTCAAACATCTCCAAATTTTAGTATAATTGGTGTGCTGATGATTTCTGGTGCTTTAATTATGGATTCTTTGATGGGTAATTTGCAAGAAGCAATTTTTACTATGAATCCTGACACCACGCAGGTGATGACCCCCCCCCCCCACGATACATGAACAATTTTTGGCAAAAAAATTTGCATCATCAGGCCTTTCTTTTTATGTACTTGACAGATCGAGGTGCTGTTCTGCTCGACAATTGTTGGATTGCCTTTCTTGCTTCCACCAATGATCCTGACTGGAGAGCTGTTTAAGGCTTGGAAATCCTGTGCTCAAGTAAAGAACTATACACGTATAAATATTTGTTGACTATATAAATTGATTTGAAAAGAAATCCATGTTGTATGTGTGGGGCTTCAATGAAAATGGTTGGAGTCAAGTTATACATAACGTGCCTGCTATGCACAACCAAAAAAGGTTCCTTGGAGAAATCAATGAATGATATGGTGGTTGAAAGTCCACTTCATTAGTATATTAATTATTTAGTGATTAATACAATCCATTGACTTAGTCAGACCTCCAGTGGGGATATTTTCCAACACACTTCTCTGTTGGTTACAGCTTGCTTAAAGAAATAGGAATTCTGTACTAAAGTAATGCAAAAGGGAGAGCTAAATGCTTATTGGATTGACATATGAAGAATACATGTTACCAAGAGTTTCTGTTTGGGTCAAGGGTTCATGGATTCTTTTTTATGATTGAATATGGAAACAGATTAAGTTTTTTGGTACTGCATTTACTTATTCTCCTGGTTTTACCTATTTAAAATAATGATCAACTTTCAGACATCCAGATGGTCGCTGCCTTGCATTTCCAAAATTATTCAATTCGAGCATTGCTGCATTTTTTGTTTCTATTGCCAAGTTCCTTTGATCATTACTTCTTTATGTATTGCAGCATCCTTATGTGTATGGAGTGTTAGTATTTGAAGCCATGGCCACATTCGTTGGCCAAATTTCTGTTCTGTCCCTCATTGCCATTTTTGGCGCTGCTGCCACTGCCATGGTATATCCATTGTCTCACCCTCTCTGAATTGCTGTAAATTCTGCATTTTATCCCCCCCACTTTGATAGTTGACGATGTCTTGCGTCGGAATACCCAGCTTGGAAGCCTAATGAGCCATTGAACTGCTTGCTAAATGGGATGTAAAATGAGCTCATCAGAAATATTTCCACCACCTTATTTTAGGGTATGCTTCACATGCTATATCTGACTTGTGGGTTCTGATTTGTACTGGCATGCAGATAACAACAGCTAGAAAGGCAGTTACCTTGTTGCTGTCATACATGATATTCACAAAGCCATTAACTGAGCAGCATGGGACAGGGCTGCTACTTCTGGCCATGGGAATAATATTGAAGATGGTTCCTGTAGATTACAAACCCCCCACTAGGAGTGCAGCTAGACATGGGAAGTCCCATTTCAAAGAAGAAATAAGCCTAGGAGATAGTAGGAAAGCTGAAGGTGCTGAAGAAAAACGGCCCTTAGTGTGAGGACAAAGGTCATATAGATTTATTTTTTCATTGTAATTTTTTCCCGTTTCTCATTACATCCAGGGGGAGGGCATAGATACAGGAATAACAAAAAGTATATCAGGGAAGAAGAGAAAAGAGTGGAAACGCTAGCCACTTGTGATGTAAATCTCATCAGTGGATGTAAATCTCATCAGTGAAACTGATTCACCTTTTGATGTTTTGGAATGGAATGGAATTGAATTTATTGATTGAAATACAAGAGCAGCATTTTCTTTCTTCTTCTTGTGCTTGGATACTGGCTAGATATGGTATGTATGCACCCTTGCATAGTTTGGTGTTTTATACAGAAATATATGGTGATTAAAGGGCGGGTTGCGTCCACACGTGAACATGTCATCAAAACCATCGGTTATCCTCTATTAACTCCGATGCTATATACCGGGCAACTTGTTCCGCAGAATTTTCCAATATAGAGACATAAAAGTGACCCATCGCTTGCCCCAAGGGACAGGATCCCATCCTACCAGCCTGGCTCCAGTCCCTAATTTTTGTTAGTCTCCTGCTCCGCACTAATTATGTATCAAGTTATTAGTGATATGTTTTTTTTTTAAAGTTTAACATGGGTGTCTGGGCTACCTTACGCGCACCTCGATTAATTCTACGGGTTCTGAAGTTAACGACCGTGTAAGTCTCTAGCAGCCATCATATGAGTAACCACATGGTTCGAATCTAAAACAACGGAGGGACAAACCGTTATTAGTGATATGTTAACATGAACAATCGGTATACTTGTTTTCGGTTTCTCTGCCATTGAATTTATTTTTTCATTAATGTATTGAAATCCCTGATGAGCCCTAACCAGGTCTCTTTACCCATGGCTCCTCTATAATATTCACTATAGGGTTACTTATATTCATACATACAAATCAATGCGTCTCAAAAAAGGAGAAGAAGTCTTTGCATTAAGAATCTCTTAAAAATAAATGAATAAATAAAATCTTAAATATTAAGAGGGATGATTTATTCTCACTCCATGTTTTGTTATTCCCACTCCATGGTCAGTTTTTTTATTACTTAGATAAACCGAAATACCATGATTATATATATTTTTTACAAATTATGATATTAAATGTTGGTTTTATATTTACATCTAGAAAATATAATCAAAAGTAAAGATTCTTCGTTTTTGTGTCTAGGATAATTAAATTTTATCTTCCTTTTTGTATTACTTTCAATTAGATGTTGGTTTCTGAAATATAAGAATTTTGTTTTTGTGCACAAATCTACCTCCAAAATGGAATAATACAGTTTATTTAAGACTTTGGTAGAAATTGCTTTTCAAAATGTTTTTTTCTTGTAAATATATTAAAATAATATATTTTTTATTTTTTAAAATTTAATTTTGATATTAGTATATTAAAAATATCTAAAAATACTAAAAATTAAATTAAAAATTAAAAAAGTCTTATAAACACAGTAAAATCAGAATATACAAATAGGAAGTCTTTTTCTAATTAAATTAGAGTCCCATTTTCCCATAATGTATGGGCTCGAAGCCCATCGAGACAAGCTTATAATAAATCTTACAAATTCGGTTTATCTAGTCCAAGCAATTGATTTCGCGCAGAAACTGTAGTGGTGGAGCCCAAGGCAGCACCCATGCGTCTACAATATCCAACGGCACCAATTGAAAGTTAGTTCCCCACGTCATCGGACGGTCATAATCACCCATTTTCTAAGTAATTAATCCCCAATTGTGTCATCGCCCTCGTTAACCAAAAATAAAATAAAGAAATTCAAAAGCGAGAAAAACCCTATTTTTGCTCTCTTTCTCTCCTTGCAGCTTTTCAAGAAAAGAAAAAAATCATGAAAGGAGCGAAACGATTTGCAGTTTCAGACTCACTCCCTGACTCCAATGACACGGCAGTGAGTTTCTTCAGAAAACGCTAATTTGATTCTACTCAATTTTCTTGTTTAACTGATAAACAATATGCTTATTTGTGCTCTTAGAATATAAGATTTTGTAGTTGTGTTTTGGTTTTTTCGTAATAAAGTTTGAATTTTGAATCGTGGGCTGCTGCTTAAATTGGGATTTGAATTTACTTTTGAGTGTTTGAGGAGTTTAGTGCTTTGATTGGTGTTGGTTTTTGGGATAATGAAGTGAAATTACGGGTAAAAGTTTAGTTTTTTTTTTTTTGCTAGATGGTCTATATATTTTATGTTAATGCATTTTAAGGATCTTTAGTGAGGTTCTTGGTTGCATTTTTGTTCATGTCTTTGAATTTTTTTATGTGGAGCTCTTTGTCTAGGCAAAAGCAAAACTACGATGTCACTACTTTTTTGTTATTCTTACTTGTTTGCTTCTGTATTTTTCATGAAAAGAACATTCTATTTTACATCCTTTTGATTTTGAGCTTCGATCATATTTTGGAGGCTGATTATGCGAAATCAACTTATGGTTGCAGTTGCGGAATAAAAGAATAATGGCAGGATTGCTATTTGATGTTCATAGACCCGAACCATCTCAGCAACAATTGACTCCCCCGTTGGATGTGAAACGGGCTGAGTCATCACAGCATCACGTGAGAGCTCTCAATAATCAATTTGCCAGGTCCATTTCTTTCCTGTATTTGAACAACTTGACATCTTCATTTATCATCTGGTCAACTTAGTTTCTGCTTTTATGATTCATTTGGATGAAGATGATGGGTTCTCTTGTTTGTCTACTTTTTTTCCTCATATTATCTAGTTCTATGTACAAGTTCTTTGAATAATGAGAAACATTTACCGCATGATGAAGATATATATTTGTTGTCCTTGATCTTATAGACTTAATTTTTGGGGCTTCTTTCATTTTGGAATAGTTGGGTTCAAACACAACTGAAGAACCATCCCGATGAACTTTGGGAAGATGGGATTCAAGACTACCTTGCTCATGCTTCAAACATTATGGTAAAACTTAATGTCTTTTAGCGTACATTAAAGGGGACATGCATGCATTCTTGTATTTAATGTAAAATCTATTTATAAAAGCTTTGATCTTCTTCTCTCTTATTGCAGGAGACGTTTAGTGATGTTGTCAACTGGCTTAAAGCAAATTCTGCAAAAGGAGGATCTGTTGCTGACTCTCTTACAACTGAAAAGAAATTAGTGCCTGAGATAAAGAATAATGAGAGCAAATTACTTCAAGAAAAAACTGGTTTTGCTCTACCAAGTACAAGTGCAAGCTTTACAAGTTCCTGGAGCTCTGGTGTGTTTTCTGCCAACCAAAGTTCTGGAGGAGTATCATCTAGTAGCCAAAGCTCTAGTTTATTCTCCAACGGTGAAAGCTCTGCTACATTCTCGAACAATCTAGGTTCTGGTTTGTTCTCAAACAACCAAAGCTCTGGATTCTTCTCAAACAGTCAAACTTTTGGACTCTACTCCAACAATCAAAGCTCTGGCTCATTATCCAGCGGCCAAAGTTGTGGAGCGTTCTCCAACAGTCAAACACCTTTCTCCATTAATCAAAGCACTGGAGCAGTCTCCAACAGCCAAAGTTTAGGAGCGCTCTCCAACAGTCAAACACCTTTCTCCATTAATCAAAGCACTGGAGCATTCTCCAACAGTCAAACACCTTTCTCCTTTAATCAAAGCTCTGCAGCATTCTCTGAAAGCCAAAGTTTAGGAGTGCTCTCCAACAGTCAAACACCTTTCTCATTTGGTAGGTATTGCACTGCCATACTTGAAGGCTACACTGGTTATAAATTCACCAGAAGTATTCAGTTGCCAAGATGACTTATGTGCCAGAGAAAAAGGACAAATATATATGTGACAATGGAAATGTGCTCTAGGCTCAAGTAGGAAGCTATAAATGTGTCTGGGTTCTGGTTGAATCATCTAGATGAAGATATTATAGGTTTGTCTTGTAATATCCGTAATATTGTGAAATGGACTGCGAAAGGTATTCCCAAAAGGTCCACCAGACCATGCTACATGCACCTTAGTGTCTCATGTTGTGGCAATTTAAGTCAGAAACTATAATTACAAAATCCTCTGATGAAAACATGTTCAGTTTCTTCTTTTACATTTTTTTTTCAGCACAAGTCACTGAGAGTTGGCCATCTACAACTAGAGAGTACCCAGTTCAGTACTCTTGGAGATGAGATATGATGCTAATAAACTCCCAGTAGAATAGTTTAGATAATAAAATAAGAAGATGCAGATATGACACTTCATTATTTGTTATTCTGTGATTTTTTTATACAGATTTTAGAGTCGCATGTGTTGCTTTTGTAAAAGTGACACAAAATCTGACTTTCTTTTTTCTTATTTTCTATTTTAGGAGGTCAAAGCTCCATCCCCACAACCCATAACACTGCAGATGATGCTGATGATGGTGAGAGAGAGAATTAGTTTTGTTTCCTTTTTGTTGTTTGAGATTCTCTTAAGCTATTACTTTAAATTAAACCTGCAATGCATTTTATGATTCTCTTTCTTTTCATGTATGTTTACTCCAGTTGATGATGTTATGTGCAAAAGTGTGAACTGCACTTCTTTTCTTTATCACATGCTGGTAGTTGAAATTTGGTTTCAAGTCCTCAAAACGTTGGTAGGTTTGTGATATCAAAACCCTATATCTGAAAAGGGAATTCCGTGTTGTTAGTTCCCGTTTGGATAATTAGATTAGAGACTTATTCAGTTGCAAGCCTGACACTTTTCAACATATAAAGGAACATGCTTTAATTGTAAAATTCAAGTTGATCTGGGGGTTAAGTATATGGTCACCACGCCCATGCTTCTCAGCTTATGAGACCATGGAACTACCACTCTTTATAGATTAGATTTTCACTTAGAACTTGGTTTTGAAAAAATTGGAAGAGGATGGTTGAGTGTAATATAGGTATCTCTTAGGAGTTCACTGCATTTCTGGATGTTTGTTGTGTTTACTTTTCATTTACAGTAGAAGTAGGCCAAATGATTGTTGTTGTTTACTGGAAATGAAAATATTGATCATTAGACATCTATTAATTCCTTGGTTTTGATCTGTTGTGTTATATATATGAAGTTTTAATTTCTTTATCCTGGTTAGTCTATCAACTGTAGTATCAACTGTAGGATCTCTGTTCTGTGAAATATGTGCTTTCATAATGTCTGTCTGATTTGCTGGTTCTAGCACTGATCCCATTTTGAAGCTGGATTTGTACAAATTGTTTGCATGTTTATTAACAATTTGAAATCTTAAATGGTAGACGTTCTTTGTATAATTTCGAGAAATATTTCCTTGAAGCCTGGAGCTCTCAGCCTGCTCTTGTGTGTATTTGTGTTATACGTAGATATTAAACAACCATTTCTTTTACCAGAAAATGAATTACAGCAACCTGGCAGTCCATCTGTGAAGAAGTCTGTAGAGAAGGGTATTGTTACAGTCCATGAAGTCAAGTGCAAGCTCTATGTGAAGGTAATTGACATTTCCTACTGTACTCATTGAGAAGTCTATGTTTTTGGGATTAGGTTATGCAATGTATCAAGTTTTAATAGTAGAAGAAAGTTGTCTTTTACTCGTGCATACCAGCAAATTTAACTTTCTCCCATTTTTTCTTTTCACAAAATTAGTTAGTTTGGTACTTAATATATCTATCAAATGCTACGTCTGTTGACATCTTAAAATTCACATGATTGATTGTTTAAGTGGAGATCATTTCATATTCCATGCAATTTTAAGTTCCGGTATTAGAAATTAAACAGTACAAGTGACAAAGAGATTAGGCATAATTGTTAAATAAGCCTTGAATCAAACTCTGTTAGTGGTTTCAATTATAGAGTGAGGTGACAAGTGGTGCTTCTATTCTCCCATAACCAGAATATCCTCGATTCTAAGTATAGCAGTTGTTAATACATATTTGTTGGTATAATTGAGTTTGACATTTCTGTATTAAATCATATGATTTTCTGACAGCTCATACTATTCTAAGACACATTATTAATCTTGGTTATGTTCATAATTGATCTGCTGGATGAATTGAGATGATCTGTATGCCATTCAAGTCTTGACTTGTATCTCCTGCTTGTTCTGCCATCTTTGTGGTTAAATAATTTCTTTGGTTTTTTCCTCGTGCTATGTTCAGTCAAGTGATCCAGCAGTTAAAGACACGTGGAAAGATAAAGGCACAGGGCAGCTTTCCATCAAATGCAAAGAGGGGATAAGCAAGGGCGCAAAAGAATCTAAACCAACAATTGTTGTTCGAAATGATGTATGTTCCATTATGGACTTATTTTGGTTTCTGAAATCTTTATTAACCCTTATCATGGTTTTAGTGATTGATTGGTTTCCTCTCCTTTTCCAATTTCTTTTGTTTGCACATTTAGGCATTTTATTTTCTTTTGATAGATTCTGCATAGTGCTTAGTTCAACTTCAGATTATTACTTTAAGGACTTCTATAAACTCTTTTTTGGACTTACTGTCTGTAGTGTTTTGCTGATGGCAGGTGGGAAAAGTGTTACTAAATGCTTTGCTCTATCCAGGAATCAAGACAAATCCACAGAAGAATTCCCTTGTTGCAATATTTCATACTGCGGTAATGCATTTTAATTCTTATTTCTACACTTTTGTGAGCATATAAACTTTTGTCGGGTTTATCTATAACATGTAAATAACATATCCAACGAACACTTAGAAGGCTGCTGTGACGGTTTATATTAATCATAATATTTAATGTATTATCTCTTCCATGGAACTTATAGCCGGTGATTTGTCTTGTTGCAGGGTGATGACAGTGGCAATAATGATAGTGTTGTGGCACGCACTTTTTTATTAAGGATGAGAACAGAGGAGGATCGGAATAAGTTAGCAACAGCAATCCAAGAATATGCTCCAACATCATGAAAGTAACAATAGGAACATGATTCTTAAAAATTTTGCAGCAATTGGCTTGTTAGGAACCGAGTGAGCTTGTTTGGGGCAAAAAAATAACTGGGGTCAATTTTTGGAACACGGACCCCCATGAAATCAAATGTGTTTCAATCACTTGTATTATATTATTAGGAGGAAAACGTATGCTATGTTTTATTTTAATCGTAAATCATTATCCTTTTCTAGTTAATCCGGAATATGCACGTCATTGTATGACTAGAAACTCATACAATGCATGCAACGCTAGCAAAAGTTATTGTATCCATTTAACAGCGTGATATTGGAGGCAAATAAAAACAAGAAACTGTAAGCTCTCCAGCATAAGACGCCCATAGCCTTCAGATTCAGTAACGCGTGTGACAGCAAACAATACGTGATCGCACAGGAGGGAGACAATTGAAATATCTCTCTCCTCGCCAAAATGTTTAATAGTTTGAAAATTAGATGTGCAACTTCTGCTATATACACTCCCTTTTGGCAGTTATTTACAGAGCAGAATGATTCGATGACACCTCGTAAATTATCACCTCTCCCAAGTGCGTTTCTTCACAAATCTATCATCGGAGTTCAGTTTCTCACATCGCCAAAACTTTTGGATCAAGTTACCTTGTCAGTCGTTATTAGAACTCGTTAATACTGTGCCCGGCCAGTGTACGATGTACACGCGCTCCTCTAACATACAAGTGATAATCTAAGTGATGGGGCGGTAGGGATATGTGTGCACGACGCCCAGCGAATAACCGATTCGGTGACCATGATATTAAGTTGATCGAGCTCGCCAAGTCCTATGGTGTGATTTCTTCTGCTGTGGATACTGGATAATTTGAACCCATTGCACCCTTCCCGTGGAAATTCTATCTTCTGCATCATTTCTTCTATTCCACGGTGAACTGGAGCAGAAGTAGCTGACAATGCAGGGAGCTGTCGCAGAACTGATTCTGCACCAGCCAAGAAAGAGAGCTTCGATTAGTGTTTCATGGATAAATATACCAAATAGTTTGAAATTGATATCACAGGGAAGTGGAATCCTGGGACACTTGACCTTTCATTGTTCTCATATGTGGAGACAAAAAGGAGCTGATCCTTTATGGAATGCATTCGTTCTCTAACTTGCAGTTTTTAAAGGTTTCATAAGATAGGCGTGGATGCCTATTCATCTAATGTGTATTAACTATGATCTTACAAGCAGGCGATAAATTAAAGCAACATATGTACCTCCATGTATTGCGTCCCATTTCGACTCGGTGGCTTTAGTACCAAACGAGAAATCTCCTTTATCAACTTCAGTGATAGGACTAAAGAAGGTAAAACTTAGCATTGATAAAATGGGAGATGAGAACTCTGTTGCACCTGGTTCATCATGGTTGCTAAAAGAAAAACCTCCAGATGCAGAGCAAGGGGTGTTGTCGTTAACTAGGAAGGAAGAACATGATGATGTGGGTGTAGGAGAGTGCCCTTGTTGATCCCCACCAGTTACAGGCAATTCATAGGTGAAGCTGTAGGCTTGATCCTTGGCGATGAATGGGGTAGAAAATGAACCTCCACAAATTTCTAGCTGTTCACAGTTAAGGTTGTCCTGCATGTTGGATTCTTGAGCTAGTTGTGCCCCATCCTGCACCCAGGAGTGAGCTGTAAAACACAGTAATCCTTATTATAAGCAAAATTTCCTAGAGCTGGTGGACAGATATTCAAACAACTCAAAAAAGCAAGGGTTTTGGTTTTTGATACGATATGCCAAAAGGAACAAAAATTGGTTCAAGTCAAGCAAATATTGCAATAAAATGCTTAACACCTGTGCATGCCATAATAAAGGCCTATTTGGAACTGTTTTGAAAATTGTTCTTTTATTCTAAAAAAAGAATGCGATTGTCAGGATCTAAAAACCTTTTTTCTTTGTATTGTTTCGGCAGAAAAGCAATAGCCTGAAATGGCATACATCGACATACCTAACACCTGCGCAGTATTAAGCCTCTTGAAAGGATCTTTACAGAGCATTCCAGTGATCAAGTCCTTGGCAGATGTGGATATTTGATGCCAGAATTTGGGAGGGAACCGTAGTTCTGCAGCCCTAACTGCATCAAAGATCCTTGATTTGCTCTTCCCCCAAAATGGGGGCATCCCACTTAGAAGAATGTAAAGAATAACACCAGCACTCCACACATCAGCAGCCTGGTTATAACCTCCAGCCAGTACCTCGGGAGCAATGTAAAATGGACTTCCAACTGTCCCATGCAAATTATGCCCTGCAAATACAAAAGCCATGTGCTTAGAACGGAAAAGGGTCAAGAAAGACCCTGGTATCAATCGCAGGAACAGAAGAAACAAGAGTAGAATCCTCACCAGGTTTGATGTAAGTTGCAAGACCAAAGTCAGCCAATTTAATTGGTGATGATAAAGACTTGGTGGCTAAGAGAATGTTTTCAGGCTTCAAATCTCTGTGAACGATGCCATTTTCATGACAGTACTGAACCACTTGCATAAGATGTCTAAAGATAACACGAGCATTTTGTTCTGAGAACCTACCATGCTTTTCAAGTCGGTGAAAAAGCTCCCCACCTGCGCACAATTCCATCAAAAGATGCACATGATCCTCCTCCTCATACACTGCCTTGAGATTCACAACGTTTGGATGCCCTGATAACCTACTCATTATTTCAATCTCAAGCTTTACACTGCGCACATCATTGAGTGTGGCCAATCTATCTTTAGCAATAGATTTGCAAGCTAAAACCTCACCAGACATCTTATCCGAGCATGCCCTTATGATACCAAATTGTCCCCACCCCAACTGCTCCCCAAGAACATACCGATCTTTCAAGTTCGCCACTTCAGTCGTGTCCAAAATTGTATCAGTCAGGCTGGATATCCTGTAGCAGTGACAAGATGTTGAAGGCTGTATAATGTTGTCGCTATTGGCTATGTCCATCCCAATAAGGCACAATCTTAATTGCTAGAGAACATTGACCAAAAATTAATTCAAATCCAACTTTATCAAACTGCAGTCTCAAGTATCCTTTATGACACTCTAGCATTTGAGTCAGCTCAGTTCTTTCGCCAGAGTTCAAATCAAACCACCTGAAATTTATACATGGAATAGATCATTCAGAAGATGTGCTTTCCTACTTCCATAGTGAATCTCGTATACAACAAACCCTTCAATTTCCGAAGCGTTATTGCTGGAAAGTTTCAGAGCATGCATCAATCACCTAGCACTCAACATAGATCATCTAAAGTTCAGTTTAACATGATCAAATCTCAAAATTCTTTCCTTTGTTTTCTCGTTTCCCACATGATAGATAAATTAAGGGTATTGTCACGCAACAAAAATTTAAACACAACATATTCCATAAATTTGCATTAAACATCTAAAAACTAGACTCAAACTCAGCACGGAGCAATAGCAAGTAATCCCCAAGCACAATTCAAACACACTCACCATAAAAGAATCCAAACTAAAACTTCAAACTGAAAGATCTGTTACAAACTGCACAAATTTTGAAGAAAAACAAGAAAGGAAACCCAGAAAAAAATATAACACCATGTTTCACACCAAAATCCAATACCAGGTCCTAGCAACGCTAACACCAAAAACAACCATAAAAGTTCACATCTTCATAACATGATTAAGCTCCCCCCCCCCCAAAAAAAAAAAAAAAAAATATTATATATATATATAAAAGAAAACGAAAAACCAAAAGCAGACACATTTTAACAAGAACGAGAGAAACAGACTGACCTGTTCGTAGGAGCATTGAAGAGAGAAGACAAGGTCAGTTATAACAAAAGTCCAAGGAATCCAAAAACCAACCATTGGCTTCACACTTCCATTTTTTTAGTTCATAACTTTCTCTCTTTCCCCTGTGACCAGTGGCAGGAAATAAGTTACACCTTAACCGCTTATACCCGACACGTGTCCTTAGATTTGGTGGCAATTATAATTTATAAGAGGTCTCTAGCTTTGCAGCTAGTTAATTACGATTAAACCCTCGCATGGATTTTATACAATCATGATCACTTGTGAGTTATGACCACACTGCAAGTGGAGACACCATTGCTCTTATTCTGGGTTTTTTTATATATATATATAATAATTAGGGTTTTCTGCCCACTTTCAAGTTGTTTTCTAGCTGGTTTTGGCAGGAAATTTATGTGCGCGCGTGCGCGCTTGATATATTTACATTTGAGTGAGATAATATTGTTATGATATACCTCTATGGTTAAGCTTTTTGTTTCTTAGTTTTAGGAAACTTCTCTGACTTTTGTAATCTATCTGTACATGCTTCAAAAAAATATACAGTTGGTATATCGTTTCTTTTTTTTAAAAAAATAATTTTAAATATTTATTTTTAGCAAATGCCAAAAGGGTTCCAAGTGTGCAAGGGCGTACGTGATCGTGTCACCATACATGATCTTTCTAGAGTGCCACGTGGGACATTGTGTGTTGTTAGGACACTTTGTAGGGCCTCTATTTAAGCACGATACTATAGTTTAGATAAAGAAATGATGCTGTCCGAAGTTAAGGTAGGCGAGATCCTAGCTGTCATTAGCTGTACTTGCAGGTGTAAATTTATTTTTTTTCTTCGTGCTTTGTAATATTTAAGAGGGCGTCCATGGCTAGTTGACTTTATGAGAATTTTTTTTATTGTATATTTGCGTGGGTGGCTTAAAGTTTCAGCACCTTTGTTGGAAAACATATATATATATATATATATATATATATATATATATATAATTTACTGTGCAAAATATACTACAGACTGTTCATATTTGTTTTTTTTTATTTAGCTTTTATTGGATTAAATTATAGGTGATTTTGTTAGGGGAAGACTAAGATTGAAAGACAAGAGGCTAAAGTAAAAAATAAAAAGAAAATAAGTAACTTTAACAAAGTTTAGTCCTCACACTTTTCAAGTTATAACTACTAGGTCCCTTAAATTCCCAAATTTAAGAGAAAATCAATTTTGATCTCCAACTTTATTTTTTTTTATTTTTGACCCCTGGTTTGAGAGAATTGAGAGAAAGTCACCGGAATCTAGCACTAGAGAGAGAAATTTTTTGTTGGCACCAATTACGACCACAAAAATAATCGACGTTGGTGTCAAATTATTTCATTTGATGGGGAGAATTTGCGTTGGATGTTTTTTTACCTTGAAACTGTCTAGAAAAACAGTGTCAAAGAATCATCTCAACCCAATAGATTAAGCTGTTAGGTGAGGTCTCAGGATATAATTTATGTTATTCTCTAACACACCTCATCAAGTGAAAGCTCTTTGGGCTTGGAACTTACACATGCCACATTACTTTGTACTTAATTTTTATTAAATAAATGGAGATAGTGAGATTCAAACTCGTGACCGCTTGGTTATCAAGACTCTGATACCATGTCAAAGAACCATCTCAACCCAATAGTTTAAGCTGTTAGGTGAGGTCCTAGGATATAATTTATATTATTCTCTAACAAACAGATCTAAACTGGTGAGATTTTTTGTTGCGGGTTGATTTCGAGTTTTGGGATGAGTTTTTGGGTATTTTTAGACTATGAATGAATTTATCAAGTTTTCTATGATATTTCTAGGTATTTTTAGTAAAAAAATGGGTTGAAAGATCGGTTTTGGATTGAAACAACTTCTGCTCCATTTTTTCAACCACTAAAGTGGCTACGAATTGGGCAATATCAAATGATGTGTTATCTGCCTCAGCAAACAATGCACTTCTGACTTTTTTTTTCCAATGTTTTTCAATTAATGCCTTTTATATGTATTTTTTCAAAATTATATGTAGATTAATATCCCTTCTCTTTTTTATTTTGTTAATCTAAACTCTTTAGATATCGATTATTTTTTAGTTATTCTGTATGCATTTAATTTGTTGAGAGTTGTTCTAATTCATCTATAATTTTTTTATGTTTTATATACATAAAATTTATTTTTAAAAATTAAAAATATTTATTTTTAGATAATATTTTTAATATGTGTAACCTTACATAATATTTTTTTTCCTTCTATTTTATTTAATCAATTTCATGTGTATCTATTTTTCTTATTATTTAATTAAATAAAAAATTGATTTTTATGAACAAAGTCGTTAAACACAACCGTGTCAAAGATTAGAGTTGCAAGGTTGGATATCTTGGTCTATATCTGACTCTCAATTTTTTTTATCTTTATTTATCGTTAATGACTTTTTATTTATTTATTTATTAATATACATAGTTCTTAATTTATTTTATTAGATGTATACATAAGTTTTTCAATTTTCACTTTTGATTTTTTTATATAAAAAAAAACATTGAAAAAACTTACATATTCAATATTTTAGAAAAAAAAAATCAACTCACGACAGAGCGCAGGTCAAATAACTAGTAAAGCACTAAAGGGCGTGGGTTTTTAACTATAGTTGGTACTGTTTTCACCGTCACAAAATATTGTGGAACTATGGTTCATCTTTTTAATAATTCATTTTAGTCTCCAAAGTTTAAAATAAAAAGTTTTATTTTATCAAAAAAGTAAAGGCAAGGCCTTTTAAAAAAATAAAAATAATTAAAACGAAGTCCAGGCGCGTGGACTTGGGATTTAAGGCCCACCCACACACTTGGGTTTTTCCTTGCAATGGCTCAGGGGCGTTTGGCCATAGGCTCGCGCACCTGAGCTCTTTTTTTACCCTTATATATATATATAAGAGAAAAAAAATAGTTAACCTAATTGAGTTGATGTTCTTGGTCACAAGTTTGACAAGTTAAGCAATAACACCTGGAAATATTATTTCTTTAAAATTTACTTTTTTTAATTGATACTTTTTTTCAAAATATCTTTATTTAAATAATATTTAAATTTATGTTTCAATTAATATTGCTCATTTGTGATTTTTTTTTTATCTTGATCTACAATTGTCTCTTGATTTTTCTAGTTTTATATTGAGTTATTGTTAATGATTTTTTTTTATTTATTAACATATATAATTCTCGACTTGTTTGATTATATAT
>Ga0307510_10003016_pt1 | contig 19398 bp, 14 predicted proteins | sample 12_EM_MG_FD_207224 | JGI IMG/M metagenome (GOLD analysis project Ga0307510, IMG submission 207224) | Populus trichocarpa ectomycorrhiza microbial communities from riparian zone in the Pacific Northwest, United States - 12_EM | ecosystem: Host-associated > Plants > Roots > Unclassified | place...
TTTAATTATAGATCCGGAGGGTTCGGTTAAAGAAGGAATAAAAACACAATATTTAAATAAATAATAATAATAATAATAATAATAATAATTGAAGAGACTAAGAACATGTTTGGCAGTGTGATAGCGGTTGTTTTTCAAATAATTTTTTGTGCCGAAATGCATGCCAATGATTTTTTTTATTTTTTAAAAATTATTTTTGACATCAGCACATCAAAACAATTCAAAACATACAAACTATATTAAATTTTAATAAAAAAACAATTTTGAATTTTTTGAGAACGCCACGTTACCAAACAATTTCTAAATAGTTTTAGATTTTGCGATAAATCTTATAATCAAAATTGGAAAGTAGTGATTGATTGGCCGGCACATCTTAGGCAGACCCCACACTAATACCCAAGTTTCTTTTCAATTTGCCTCAGCATTGAAGATTTTCAATGTTAGAAGGGATTAGCTATTTATTCTCATTTAATGTGTTAGATTTAATGTATTATATCCTTATAAAGAATATCTGGATATCAGATTTTGTTTTGGTATTTCCATATATATCAAGGTGTGATCCTATATATATATAGAAGGTGAATTGTATGTTGTATATTCATCACATAACGCAGTATACATAGCATCATCACCACTGCAGGGAATTCTAGAGGTGAAGAGAATGGCAAATACTGGACATCTCAAGCTTTTGATAATTGCAATCATGGCGATGGCTCTCCTCTTCTCACTAGGTAAATAGAAACTGAAACCTTATTATTATATCGCTCATTTTACAAACCCTAACTAGCTAGCTGTTATACTTTGCTTTACAGGAGAAGCAATGAATCTTTGTCACACCTTTGATTCATGTGAACCGAAAGGCTCTTGTCAGAAATATTGCAGAGCTGGTGGTTTTGCCGGAGGGAATTGTACACCGCCAAATATTTGTTGCTGTTATTACTGATTGTTCTCTCTTGTCGTGAGAAGCTTTATTCTTACTATCAAGGAATAAAAACTGAATAAACATTGCTGCCGTATCTTTGCTTATAATCTATTCAGCTTTTTAATAATTCTTAATTTAAATTATATAAACTCTCACGAAATATACTACATGAAGTTACCATCATCATTTAAAAGTTTTAAAAATATATATATATAAAAAACCCTTCTTTAATTAATTCAAGTGAATATTACAAAAGCTCTCTTTTGTATCCAGAAATACCCTTAATAATTTTTAATCATTCTCTTAACAATAATGGAGTTTTGGATATAAAAGAAATTTTGTGTATTATTTTCAAATTTTTAGGTGGTCATTACACGGGTAGACCTAGAAATTCTAGCTTGGAGGGGTCAAGATATATAGATACAAGTAAAAAACAAAATCAAATTTCATTTCAATAAGTTCAATAATTATAACAAAGAAAAAATCTTGATTTTCTTATATGTAGTACTCTATTATATTTCAATAAATACTAAAAGTTAAAGATGTTTAATATAAACATAAAAAAAAACTCTAAATTAAATCATACTTGATAATTTTCTATTCGGTGAAACTCTTTTATAATCATATATGTTATGAAGTTTATAGCAAACTCTTTTTCTATATTGACAAATAATTTGTCGGTAAGAAAATTATCATTCATTTTATTATTAGGCTTGCTTTCATCAATTTTATTATTGAGAAAACTTATTCTGTGGTTATCATAAATACAAGAAGAATTAAGATTAATTAAATTAATCTATCAATTAAATATTATATATATTTTTTTTATCTTTTAAAAGTTGTCATTGCTCTACACAACTAAAAGAAAATAGTCAATTTTTGAAATTTTAAATGTTTTAGTCATAATGTTTCGGAAATAACGTTCATTTATTCGGGTTGAATTCCTTGGCTTTTAAAAGTTATTTCTCAAATTAAGTTTCTCAAATTCATCAAGATTTTATAAAAGAATTGTCATGTTCAAAGTCTTAGCGACAATAAATGCATTGTTGTTTCTTCCAAACTTATACAATCAATTATTAAAAAAAAGTAGAAAAAAAAATAGAAATTCACTTTCAAACTCATTTAAAAATAATAAAAATATCTCTACTCGGATATACACAAATATATTATTTATATTGTTTCTTTCTTATCCTTATATCTATCTCTTTTTTTAAATATATATTGGTAATTACTTCCTAAACTCATAGAATTTCTTTTATTTTTTTCACTTTACACGATGAATCCTTTTTGAAGTTAGTGAAAATGGCATACTACAGTTTAACAGCACAAAAATATAAGAAAAAAAAAAAGAAGCACATGGGAATACATATATTTGTATTGATAGGTTTTTTTTAAAAAAAATAAGGTACTTACTAGAAATCTATAATTAGCAACAAAAAGCATTGCCAAAAGTATGCAAAGCCAACTAAACACGTTTTCATTATTTCTGTATTTATCCTTTTTATTTTTATCTTGAACATGAACCAAACTTAATCTAAAATTATTTATTATATTTATACTTTATATATATATATATATATATATATATTATTTTTATCTTGAACATGAACCAAACTTAATCTAAAATTATTTATTATACTCCATTTTATCATTTTATTCTTTTATGTTTGAGTTTTTAAAAACAAAGTTCAGTATTCAAATAGTAAATATCAATAATATTAATTGAGAACTATTAAATAGGAGAAATTTTGTATGGTAATTGTACTTAGATTTTACACTAAATTATATAATAAAATCGGAAAGCATAGATTGATTGGCAGCATTAATGGTTCATAAATAACGAAAGTTTATTTTCTAATAGCCTCTCGATTAAAGTTTACAGTGATTGAATTTATGAAATTAATTAGCTAATTATTCAATTCATGAGATTCCTATTTAATATGAGATTTTAATGGAAGTGAATTTGGAAAGAATAATATATCTAGATGTTGGATTGTGTTTTTTACTTTACATATATGTCTTATGGTGCGGATCTATGCATAGGGTGTCTTGCGCATCACATGGATGAAGCAGCATACATAGAATCATCAACATTGCAGTGAATTGTAGAGCTGGTGAAGGAAATGGCACATACTGGACATATCAAGCTATTGATAATTGCATTAATTATGGTCATGGCTGTCCTCTTTCAATTCACTATGTAAATTTGCTTTGTGAGTGTTTGTTTTTGTGTTATAGTTTGTTTTCAAAATATTTTTTTTAAATTGATTCTCAAATTGAACTAGTAATTAATTATTAAATTGAACTATTTCATTGTCAGAATTGGAAAATGTGTAGATTTAAAAAGTTTAAAATTAGATTTTATTTTAATAATTAGTTGTTAAAAACTAGTAATTAATTATTAAATTATCTAAAAGATAATCAAATGTGAAAGAAAATAAGGCTTACATTGCATCCAAAAACACAGCATTCACAACAAGATTTATTATAAGGAATAAAACATACATTTTTACATTTTGTTTTATCTTTTCTACCACCATCTTCATCAAATAAAGATATGCATAAAAATTTATATCTTGAATATGTTATGAAATATAAATCAATCTCGTCTTCAATTGTCTCCTTTTACACTATCTAATATTTGAGAAAAAAGTGCACAAAATAAGATCGATTCTCCCGGAAATTAAAGAAAGAATGACCCGGGAAAGATGGATCCCCACGATGAAAGTAACCGGCGAGAGGGAAGAGTCACATTCCAGAGACTTTCATGTGGAGGTGGTTAATCAGGGCTTGTGATAAATTTAACCTTGCTGGTTTTCACTTGAGAAGGAGAGGAGCAATCAAAAACTACCTAGCATTTATAGCTTACCAAGAAGATGTCAGCCCTGAAAATTACTTCAGTGCTTTCCAAATTCCTTACTGCCAGAGGGACATCTACAAGCAGCGCTGCTGGGAGCCCCCGTGCTTTTGTCACTGCCACTTCTAGACCACTGCAGGTGAGTTTCCTGTAATTTCTTGCATATATACATACGTGTGTGTTTACGACCAATTTGTTCTTGTTTCTGTGTTCACTGTCATTCATGTTTATATATACTTTAAAAAGGTGTAAGAAAGAAAATAATTTTCTCATACAAATATTCTTCAATTCAATGAAGTATCTTTGGATTATGATGCTTAATTTGGTGTAGCAATGGCGAGTGAAGATATATAATGCTTGTGGTCTCTCCCCGATTCAAATCCTTAAATTCATCTACTTTTTCACCGAGAATTATTCAACATATTTAGAATACATCATGATCGATCATTCTTTTTTATAACTTTTGTGTGCAAGATTGGGAGCATATAATACCCTTTTTTTCTCAAGAAACTTAACTTAGTGCAAAACCACAGGCCAAAAAGGATGAAGAGACCGCAGAAGCATGCAAGGGTGTAACAGAGGCAGCAGAATCAGTTAAAGAAGGTGCAAGATCAGTGAAGAATGCTGCTGAAACTGTAAGAGTAATGAACATCAGAGATTAATGTGGATATGTATTATGAACTTCAATCAAAAGACAGACGTATTAATTGTGTATAAATTATAAAGAGTATTAATAAATTTGTTATTGTTTTGTGTGAGCTAATCAGGTTACAAATATGACCAAGGAGGTGACAAAAAAAGTATCTGAAACTGCAGAAACCATCACAGACAAGGCTGCTTCAGTAATCAAGGACAAAATAGTTGGCATGTAGACTGATACGTGTATGTTCACGATGAAGAACATAAAGACTAATATTTTCTTTTCTATTCGTTTCTTAATTTCTTCAACTTCTGGTAACTTACCTTTTTGCAAGTTTCTATATGTTTGATTTTCTCTGTTTTTTTCCTTTTCAATTTAGTTATCTCTGAAACGCTAGCATGGACATTATAATGAACAATAAATTATAGAATATTACTATGCGGCGGCCTGCCCAACCATCGAGATATTACCGTGCATGGACATTATAGTTGTTTATTTACCACACATACAAGTTGCTTCATAAATGTTAATCGTTTTCCACACTCTCTTGTGACGTTCAGATTTGTCTCTGATATTTTTTTTAATTTTCAATTCATCAACTAATAAGCATGAATGCCTATAACTGTTAGCTCAATCATTGCATCTGTATTGATCATCCGAACTCATAACCTCAAATTCAAGAGTAGGAGGAGCCATATATTTGTTGACCTTTTAGAACAACAATATTAATTATCAGACTCAACTAACTCAGCATCCCCATCTTCACAATCTTCTCTATTTTCCTTCTCAACCTCAACTCTATCAATGTGACTATCGTCTTCGTCGTCACTTGGTTTGGGTTCTATATAGCAATATGAAGCAGATGTTATACTCAACTGAGGTTTCATATTAACAATTTCTTGCAATAATATTTGTCTGCTTGCATTACCATCTAACCTAGATGGACTAGTTCTTGTGATGCCTGTGTGGTTCTTTGAGAGTTACTTGGAACCCGGATCAACTCCATGCAAGAAAATTTTTTTTATCTAGGTCTATTATTCAAGTAGAGCTCCAGTATATTAATCTCATTAATCATCGCAAACCCAAACATTGAATCCACACTTCCATTACTACAGATTAGTACAATGATATAACAAGCATAACTAACCTCGTTTTGCAACATCCTCCAAGTAATTTCAATTTATATATATTTCAAACATATTACAGACAAATTGATTATATATTCTAGATAACTCATTAAAGGAAATGTCTAATGTAGCAGTTAGAAACTCATGACTTTCTCCATTATATGTGATATCATTATCGGTATTGACAATGATACTATCATTAAAGCATAATATTCCTAAATTACTAGATATTTCGTGAAACAACATAACAAAACACAATTTTAATTCATTAATATTTCTTGGGGTTAATAAAAAAGCATAATTTATCAACAAAACCATAATGGTAATATAATCAGCAAAAACCTAAATTTATCAAATTAATTAGCGAACACCTACATTCATCAAGTTTCATTTCCATAATGAAATTATCAATCAAATTCATGTATTCCATAGCTAATTTTCTTATTTTATATATAATTCGGTACAATTCATAATTTAACCTAAATCAACACTAACTTTAACAAAATAATTTTGTTAATTCACAATTAACAACAACCCAAAATCATATATTATTTTATAAAATAACCTAATTATCAACACAAATTACATTTAATTAACTTAATCCTTAATTCAAAACCCTTAACATTATATGAAATCAAATTAACACACATTAGCATAAATTACATCAAATTAATAGAGAGAAAATGTTCATTATACATCGAAATGTAGAATGTGGGTGGTGATGGTGACCGGTGGTAGCTATTTTGGTTGGAAATTAGATGAGTCGCGGTGGAGAGAGAGAGAGAGTGGGGCAGTGATCTCATGCTAGAGAGAGATAAGTGATCTCGTGGTGTTTTGGGTGTGTTTCGCGGTAGGGCAAGAGAGAGGAAGGTCATTGGCGGCAAGGAGAAGGGATGGGCGGGTTGCTATGGGAGGGGGAGAGAGAGGGAAGGAGAAGGAGAAGGAGAAAAGAATGGGAGAAAGGAGCTCTAAGTATTAATTTCAAATTAATCACAGATACATTTTACGACTCGAGTTTCACAGATAGCAACTGCAAAATAAAAATTACAAACAATATCTAGGACTCACATGTCGCAGTTGCCATATACAACTCCTATATCACCAAATATTTTGTCGACTATATTATTTTACCTTTTTTTCTTTCTTTCTGTGCTAAAAAAAACTCGGTACCCATGCATAGACTGAGTGCAAATTTGGAATCTAATTCTTTGATTATGATTGCCCAACTGGAAAACGAGAAAAAGTGATACCCAGACAGCCAGACCCCGGTTATGCATGGAAAGGGTGCCCAGTCAGAGATCATGGGACCCACCCTAATGGTTAATTCAATGACTTGATCTTCGAGTCTGAGTCCATCTGGCTGTCAAACTTTTTGTGAACTTTCCGCTGGATACTTCCTTTCTATCCATCCTAGAAATGCCTTAATTTGAATAGTGTGCTGCTGACTTCTCAGCTTTATTACAGTAATGAACCAAAAGCAGTCCTTGGGAGAAGAAACCTGAGACACTAAGATACTAGCTAGATATTGGGGTTCCAATTGCTATTGAGCAACATGAACATGGTCCTAAACTAATTACAGACCACCTTATCCAGTGTTATGAATGCAATGTTTACCCCATCTGGTATTTTCCAAGAAGCTGATTACTTATTTTGTACTGATTTTGATCTTTAAGCAATCCACTGTATTCTTTCATTCTGTGCTCTGTCAATGGGGACTTAGGATTTGTAAGAAAGCAGAAGTTATTCAGCATCAATTTGATCCTTTTTGAGCATTAAACCAAGGACTAAGCCTGCTAGTATTTGCTCTGTTTGTTGTACTTCATGTAGTGACGACAAACCATAGTACTATAACGTTTCCCTCTTTACATTATAAAGAACAAAGAGTTTGAAACTGAAGAAACATAGAAGAAACAAGCTTCTCCTCTGCATAGTTTTGTGACCATTAAAAAGTTCTCACTTGAAACCAGTTTTGGAGTTGGAAGAAGATGAGTAAAGTAATGAGAATGCAGAGAAACTTGAGTTATTGCTCTTTGGAAACAAACTTTGTGTTGCTGCCTTTGATGATGATGTCGCTGGAACTCCACTGGACTTCTTATTTTCTTGATTATCAGGTGCTGGTGATCCCTTAAGGAGCACATCAACCTTTGCATACTCCTCCCTTTCATGTTTGATCTCCTTAAGCATTGCAGCCACGTCTTTCATATTTGGTCTTTCATCGGGGGATGAATTTACACACAACAAGGCGATGCCTAATGCTTGCATCATTTCTTCAATTTCTGACGCCGGTCGAGATAGTAGGCTTGGATCTAACACTTCAATTCCTCCCCTCTTCTGTCTCACCCAATCCACCACATGTAGTCCATCTGGTATTGTTGGATCAATCGGTTGCTTGCCCGTCAAGACTTCTAATACCACCACACCATAGCTATAGACATCGCTCTTTTCTGTGATCTTCATCATGTAGCCATATTCTGTGTACAACAGAGAAATATTAGTGCAGGATTGCATAGATCAAAAAGACATATGAGAACTGAACTGTAGATAGATAACTTACCAGGAGCAATGTATCCATAAGATCCAGCAACTGTATTGGATGACCGGGCAAAGTCACCATCATCAACAAGCTTAGCAAGGCCAAAATCAGCAATGTAAGGCTCGAATTCAAGGCCAATGAGAATGTTATTAGCCTTTATATCCCTATGAACAATTGGAGGGACACAATCATGATGCAAATAAGCCACACCCTGAGCTGCTCCCAACAAAATTTGGTACCTAAGTTCCCATTGCAATGCATTTCCTGTTCTTTCATGGAGGAGACTACCCAAGCTTCCATTAGGCATATAATCATACATAAGCAATCTTGTGTTTCGATTCCAACAACAACCCAAGAACCTAACAATGTTCTTGTGCCTGATGGAACCAAGTGTTTTCACCTCTGTTGAGAAGGAATCACGGACACCACATTTTTCATCATCACATCCATTGGCTGCAGCCATTGCATTTGGCCAAAGTTTCTTCACTGCAATGACTTCACCATTGTCCATATCAGCACGATAAACAACCCCAGAACATCCTTTCCCAATAACGTTGGTATCCACGAGGCACCTCAGTACTTGATCGACAGAGAAGTTCAATTTCTGGAATGGAGTAAATTGCCAGGGCCATGAATCGCCCAACTCAGAATCATCATCATCATCTCTAATGGTTCTTCGTGCCCGAATAATTGCGATTGTTCCCATAATCACCATTGCTACAGTCAATGTGATCAGCAAAGCAAGTGCTAGCTTAAGCCTTCGTGACCGCCTTAAGTCGTTCTCATTTCTTGGCAGCCCTGCCCTGTCAACATCGTTCAAGAAACACGAGTCCTGGATTGAAGAACATAGGCCTTGATTACCTGCCAAGTCTGTAGGGGATAACTGTCTAAACAGCTTATTATCAGGAAGATAACCGGTGAAGTTATTGTAAGATATGTTGAGAGAAACAAGGTTGTCAAGCCCTGCAAGTGGACTTAATTGTCCCTCAAGCTTGTTATGCGAAAGGTCTAATATTGATAGCCTAGTCAGTGCAGATATCTGAGGTGGGATTGGCCCTGTAAGTCCATTGCTGCTGAGATTGAGAGCAATTTCAAGGGTTTCGATATGACCCAGTTCCATTGGGATGCTGCCAGTGAGCCCATTGCTGCTGAGATCAAGCAATTGAAGACTTGAGGATAGGCCAAGCGACAAAGGTATTGATCCAGAGAATGAATTCCTACTTAAAATTAGCTTGTTTAGTGACATAAGACGACCAAAACTTGCTGGTATCTGACCAGTAAATTGATTAGTTGAAGCGTCCAGGACCTGGAGCCCAGTTAGAGATGACAATGAATTTGGTAGAGGACCCTGTAAAATGTTGTTGCTAAGGTCTATCATTTGCAGTTCTGTGCAGTTTCCAATCTCATCAGGCACCGGCCCAGAAAGGCGATTGCTGGACAGATCAAGAAAGTTCAAGATTCCAAGACCTCCGATTTCTTTAGGAATGGTACCAGCAATCCTGTTGTTACCAAGCCTTAAACGCACTAGAGAGCTACAATTACCTATTTCTGGTGGTAAAGCACCAGAAATGTCGTTGGATATCAAGAGAAGTTTTGTGAGGTTTTGAAGCTGAAACAGGCCTGGAGGAATGCTACCAGTGAGTGAATTGTGAGACAAATCTAGTGCTTGGAGGTTACTGCAACTAGCCAAACTTGAAGGAATGCTTCCTTCAAGCTGGTTTTGCCAGGCAAAAAACACAGTGAGCTTCGACAACATTCCAAGCTCAGGTGGGATCAAACCTGAGATCTGATTTGTGTCCAGTTGTAGTTGCATAAGGTTGGTAGCATTAGAAATATTTGATGGTATTGAACCAGAAAAATTGTTATTACTAATCATAAACTCTACAAGCTGAAAAAGGCCTCCTATTGAAACAGGTATAGTCCCAGAAAGAGAATTCAAAGAAAGGTCAATCATTTTCAGGCTAGTGCAATTGCCAATCTCTTCTGGGATAGGTCCAACAAGACTATTTTTCCACAACAACAATTGTTCGAGCTTATGAAGCTTGCCAATCTCCGGAGGAATGGATCCAGAGAGACTATTTTCATAAAGAAACAAGTTCACAAGCTCAGAGCAGTTACCTAAATCAGGAGGAATCTCACCAGAAAGCATTGTAGTATAAATGGACAGACTTTGCAGCTTGCTTAGCTTTCCCAATGAAACAGGCAAAGAACCTGAAATTCTTGTATCAGCCAGTCCCAAAACAGTCAAGTTGCTGCAATCTCCGAGCTCATCAGGAACTTTGCCAATAATGTCTTTGTTGCCGCCAGCTCTGAGGACTTTAAGACTGAACAACTTGCCTAGCTCAGGTGGAATATACCCAACAAGACGATTATCAAAGAGAAGCAGATTCTTGAGTCTAATGCAGTTGCTTATCTCAACTGGGATCTTACCAGTTAACTGATTAGAGTTAAAAATCAAGTCCTCAAGATTCTGAAGCTTGCCAATACTTGCAGGAATGGTTCCAACAAGACTATTAGAGCTAAGGTCAATAAATTTAAGTGACATACAGTCACCAATATCAACTGGGATAGTTCCAGTGATATTAGCATCAGAGATGATAAGTTTACTAAGAGATTGAAATGAAGAGAGGTTCAATGAAAAAGGAATTTGAAGAGGAACTGACTGAATGTTTATCTCAGTGACAAAATCTTGTGGAGAGCATGTTATGGAGGTCCACTTGCATGGAGTGGAATCAAGATTGTTCCAATTAGAGAAAGAAGAAGATATTGAAGGAGAGGGATGTAGCCAAGAAAAGAGAATAGAGGCCTCATGGTTTGGTATTGCAGCAGCAGAAGTGAAAAGAAGAGTTGAGAAAAGAGTGTTTAGGATAAAGAATGTTAATGAAGAAGAAGAGGAGGAGGAGGAGGAGGAGGTGGAGGAGGAGAAGAGGAGGAGGTTTTGCCTCGAGCTGGGCATCGACATTTGCCTCAATTTCCCAAACTTTGTTTTCGGGTTTGCATCATTGGGTTTTGCTACTTCTGCCTCTCTCTCTCTCTGCCTAAAACATATTTCTTGCTTGCTTTGAAATCAAACACAAAACAAGTACTACAGTGTTTAGCACCTTTGCCTAGTAATTTAAAGCCAAAGCACAAACAAAACTCAAAACAAAAGAAAATAATCCTATAAGATATCATTAATCAAAGGAAAAAACCAATGCCTAGAGATCAACAAACTGCACCACCACCCCCACCACCCCACCCCCCCCACCCCCACACACACTCTCACCTAGGATCCCAATAATCTCTCTCTTCGTCACATATAAAAAAAAAAAAAAGGATTTGCTAGGCGGGTTCACACGCAGAGAAGAGAGGCAACGCATGACATTGTACACATGACTTTTCGATATCTTTCTTTGTTTATCTTCAAAGAATTGTTTAATTTGGATTGTTCAGCAGAAAATAAGGTTGGGTTTTATATACATAGAAGTAAAGAAATTAAAGGATGTCTACTATTTTTCAAAAAAGAGTAAGAGGCAATGTGCTTACTATATATAACATGCTACCTACCTATTTGACTTGTGATGCTCCCCGCATTGAATTATTATTTTTTTCTAACTATAAAAGATTAAAATGATGTTACAAAGCCTAAAACATAATGTGTATACTTTTAAAATATTGAAATTATAATATACCAAATTATATTTAATTAAAAAGAAAAACAAAATAATAACATATTGGATTGACTGACCAACTTGCGACTTGAATTATGAGATCATAGTAATCCTATAGAATACAAATAAAAACAAATTAGAAAGCTCAATTTCAATCAATCAAATATTGAATGAAAAAAAAAATTAATTTTTAAAAAAAAAACTCAAGTAAACATAGAAGAAAAAAATCAAGCCTGCAACCTGAGTCATAAGAACAAGATTCACTCATAAAAAACAAATAAAAAAATTACAAAAATTAGTTTCTAACTAACTCATTATTAAAGTATAAAATTAAAAAATTAATTTTTTAAAAAAATAACGAAAAAAAATATATAACTCTATAATTTTATTTTAGCAATCTTAATAGCATATTAAATATCAATTCTATACCATGTATTATAAATGAATTTATTTTCTTTTCTTTTATGAAACTAAGTCAGAGTTATTATAAAGTATTTTATTAAAAAAAAAGATGTTGGGAACAATCCCCTTTAATATTATCCACTTTTATTTTTCCAATGGACTGATCCTATATTGTGACGTTTTACATTAGATTATGTTGAAATCACTTGGATGTCCACGTCATTAACGTTTAGATGCAATTATAAATATGCCCCTGAATCACTTAAAAGGCTTTCAATCCAGTCCTCGAGTTCACAACTCAAAAACTTTCAACGTCTTTGAGCTAGGAACTTTCCTGATGGTTTCAGAATAAGGACCAATTTCAAACGGTTTTATAAATATGTGGAAGGGTCGACATCAAAATTGTTACGTTTCATGCAGAATTGAAATTGTTTTAGTATTAAGGACCAATTTGAATTTTTCTATATAGTTAAGGGGTGTACTTATAATTAACAGAATTCTTAATTAGGAGAAGAAGCGAGACTCCTCCACTGTCATCTAATCTTCTTTGGAACATTTTTAAACTCTAAGCTTATATAAGGTTACCAAATAAAACTGATTAATTTGTCGTAGAATATCATTACTTGAAAAGTAATTATCAAATCAACTAAAAAGCTTTTGTCATAAAGCTCCCGACCAGCTTGAAAAGAGGACATAATAAAGTATTTAATTAGTTCTGTCATTACCAAAATGCATGAAAAATGGAAGAGCAATATTTCCGGTGTGATTCTACGACGTTACAATATACAAATGGTCTGCAAGATATTAGACCAGCTCCGGCCACATCCCCTAATTTGTATAATCTATTTGGGTCATCAACTTGTAATTCTAGACAACAATACTTCGAAAAACGGAACTTCAAGGTGCAATTTTGCAGCTATGTAATTAGGAGTTAGCTTGCTAGCTAGGAGGCTTTGTGACATCTCCTGACTACCTTGAACAAGCAAATTATCACCTTAAACTTGCACTGGAAGTAACCAGTCAATGGTCACTTGCCCAGCAAGCTTGAATCATGTAAGATCATGCGCAGTCAGCGTGGCTTAGCAATCTACATAAACCAAGCAATGTTACAAGTTTTAGCCTTATTTTAAGTTTAATCTGTGTGCGTTTTACTGTTCCAAGGGCGCTGCTAGCTAGCTGGTTAACATTTTTGCTGAAGCATTTTAACCTGACAAGCTGATGTATATATTATACATGCTGGAGCATCCTTCGAACAAAGAGATTATTAGGTATACTAGAGATATATCACTGTTAGATCCAATGTTATTAATTTGTGCGTTTTAATATATTACGAAAGAAGCTCCAAAATTTCTTAGGATCAGACATTTGTTTATGTTTAGGTCTGGAGAATAAAAGACTGGTAGGAGAATCAATGGATTTTAAAAGGGAACAAGAAGTTAAGGTCTGCACTGGCATCTTCAACACACAAGAAAGATTAATATCATGCGAGTCACCAACAACATTCAGTAATATATTCAATTTAATGAGGGGCCAGAAAAACATATTCATTCAATTTTCAATGACAGTCAAAACCATGCACGGTACCCCCTCTCTCATTTTATACCTACTTTATACATGTAGCTCCATGTACCAACTATATTGAAAATCTGAAACAATTTTCTTACATAATTTGACGGTGGGGAATTCAAATTTTGGACGCATAAGCTCAATCCTGCTAATTAGTAACACACGTGAGTGTGTAGCTTTTTATATATATAATTTATGTAGAGATAGCGATTTTATCCAAATTCGTGGATATCAATCTAAATGGACCGAATGAGTGGTTTTTTTTATAGTTATCATGATAGATAATAACTAAAATATAGAAGTTACTAAACCCTACTTAAACTTAACTTGAAATTAATATATATATATATATATATATATATATATATATATTCATATTATATAGATATATACATGGAACATTTATAATTTTTAAATACAATATATATCTCAATATTAATATAATACACACATTCACACACATAAATACATGCATATATATTATTTTATTTTACATTGAATAATAAATAATATATACTTGTATGAATACTTGAAACTTGAAGGAATAAAGTATGAATATATAAATTTTTTATTCATTGAATAATAAATATAATAGAAATTTTTGGCATTGATGAGGAATTAATGAATAAAGAAAATATCTGATTATCATGAATTACTTTGTCAATTGACTCACTTTTTTTTTTCTCCTGATAATGAGGTATAAATTAAAAACAAAATGGCAGCATTCGTCAGCTCTATAATATGGTGGGTTTCACAGAACACACGTAGCAAATCAGGGAAATGGAATCTCTTTTTTTTTTTTTTTCAGCATGCATGGATTCGAATCAAATCTGACATCCATGGAATTCTTTTGCTTTCCATATCTAAATACCTAAGAATCATCGGAGGCCCTTCTACTATCTGAATCTGGTAAAATGAAAAACCTAAAAATAATTTGGTCAAGAACGATTCATAAATAGACCCACAAGGTCCATGATAGGAGAATTAAATGCACGTAGATGTTGACCATGACCATGGCAAGAAGTTAAAGGCTAAAGCTAGCAATCATGTGGCCAGGGAACTCTCACAGGCGACCATGCCCGCAAGGGGGTCACTCTCCAGCCATCAAAAGAAGGGAAAGGAAAGAGAAGGCAAACTTGTTAGTGAGAAAATAATTAAAAATAATAACATAAACTCGGTGGCACTTGAGTGGATTGAGCAGAGAGTGGAGGGTTAGCTTCATCAGCACATCCCTGATTTTGAGACCATATCACGTGAGCAAGGGAATCCAGATTTTCAAACCCACTAATTGCCTGAGCAAAACCAAGCCTGTTTCTTGATTTTATACTATTATATCCCATGAACAATACGGTATAGTTATAGCAATATTGCTATTATATCAATAAAGTAAAGTGTTTTTTCCTTTTAGGGATTAAATCGTTTGTGTTACTTTATTCGGGACCATAAAGGGCCAAAAACTCTATAATAAAAAAGAAATTAAAGCTAAACGGCGCAGCTTCAAGTTCCCTATTTCAAGGGTCGTGGCCTTGGGAACTCCCCCGATGGGAATCTATATAGATTTTTGTTTTTGTCGCAACCTCGCAAGCTAGCCTAGCCCCTGTGGCCACTGCCCTCCCTGCCTTTTACATTTCAAAAATGGCTGATACATGCAGTATGGATTTGTCTTGGACTAAACCAATGGATCAAGTTGTCTATTTTTTTCCCTCTTTTTTTTTTTTTGTTTTGTTTTCCTGGTGCTGATACGAAGTATGGTTTGGTAATATGATTGAATTGTTCATGACATGGCTTCAACTCCTTTTGTGTAATAGCAATATTTAGGCTTGGAGAATGAATAAGAATCAAGTGAAGCTTCATGTGCAGGAGACATGGACTGACCCACGAGATAAATAATGAAGAACTCATTACCAAGCATTAATTGAAGCAGATCATCTTATGAACAATAAATTCATGACACTGCCTCTCTTGACTTCATTCAGTCTAGATACTAAAAGGGGTTGCCATTACTTGGAGAGAGCCCGTGCTGGTCTGATGGGTTTTCGAGCCTTCGAATACTCCATGCACGAATCTTCATAAAAGAAAAAAAAGTCTCCTGAAATAAAAAATATATATATTTGTGCTATTAAATCTAACCCAGCTTAGCATGTCAACTTAGCATCCGGTTGATACACCCCTAACTTGAGCCGAGTTTTAAAAAAAAATCAACTTAGAGTTAATTCAGTTTAACTCAGTTAATAATTTATAATTTAGTAGATACAATCAAAATCTTATTTAACTTTAAAAAGTTCTTTTCAAATGACATAGTTGTAATTTAAAAAAAAAACTATAATAATATTGTTTTAATTGATACAGTTAACTTATTCAACTCGTGACTTGTACCTTGAATCAAATTTAATAACTTGGATGAGACTTAGATATAAAATAGAATTGGGTTGGTCCATGTTATCGATAATGACCGGTGTATTAATTTTGGGCCAGTGAAGACCTCTTGGGCATCATGGAATATGTTGTATTTCTATTTTTCTCTCATAGTTTATCCTTTGGTTTAGCACTCGTTGAAGTGATGTATAAGTTGCAATTATGTACAGCCTTTTACAATATATATTCATTTTTATCCTTGAGTATATCATTGTTCTACTTGATCAGGGACCAATCTGCACACCATCTCAAGAAATATGACTAGTGACTGAAGCAAGGGCTCTTTAGGTAAAACAAGTGTAGCACAGAATGCGGCCTTTGCTACATCTCAAGTCCGGCCCAAAACAAAAGTTTTCAATGGGTTTGATATGGGCCTTTTTAGAAACCATTAATCTAAAAAATAATGTGGGCTTAGGGGACAAGGCCCATAACTGTGTTTACAAATGCTATGGTCAGCCCAGTACAAAGAATAGTAAAGATCCATGATTTTTCATCGGGTCTCTTGGGTAGTTTATTGCGGCTGCTACACATTTGCCTTGTTTTTCTTGTTGAGTAATTTCCTCTTAGAAGACTAAGTTAATTTGCTAGAGAATACTCCGTTTATAAGAGAAGGGTAAAATAGCCATTTTTTTAATGTTTATCTCATAAAAATACTTAAAAAAGCTCAAAAGAGAATTTAAAAAATAGGATTAAACTATAAATTTTTTAAAACTACAAGGGGTAATATAAGAAATTTTAAAATATAGGGTAGAAGTGGAATATTGATGAATCTACAAGGGCAAAAGTTTTCACACAAATTTTATTTCTGTTCATGATTTATATTTTAAATGGTCTGGGCTATATGTTTGTTTATGGGTCCTTATAAGTTGGGTCTAACTAAGCATTTATGGACTTCATTATTGGGCCCAGTTTCGTCCCTCTATGTATGGATGAATCCATTTCACCCTTTTGTTCGAAAACAGTCTAAAAAAAAAAAGCAAAGAGGAAATGGCGGTGGCAAAAGCAGCCTCGGGAGTGCTGTTGTCACGACCGGTGACATTCGTGACCGGAAACGCAAAGAAGCTTGAAGAAGTCCGTGCAATACTCGGCCAATCCATTCCTTTCCAATCTCTCAAGCTTGACTGTGATATTTCTCTCTCTCTATGTGTTTTTGTCTCTATGGGAAATAAAAATTATATGATCATGGGGTTGATTGTTGTTTTTGCTCTCGGTGCTTACAGTACCCGAGCTGCAAGGAGAACCTGAAGAAATCTCTAAAGAGAAGGCTCGTTTGGCTGCCGTAGAGGTACAATATATGCCACCGAATATCTTTGTGTGCATAGTTTTTTTTTTTGTGTGTGCAAATAAATAAATAATGTGTGTATTTCTATTGGAAATTGTAGGTGAATGGGCCTGTTTTGGTGGAGGATACTTGTCTTTGCTTCAATGCCTTAAAGGGTCTTCCGGGTACTTATTATCTTGCTTGTTTGTTAACTTGTTGTTGTCGCTCTTCTTCTTTTTGTATGATTTTATTTTTGATTTATGATTTTTTGTGCATTTGTTTGCAGGGCCATACATGTAAGTTGTGATTATTTTCTTCTATTGTCGATGTGAAGTTTTGTTCTTTTTATACTGTTGTGAGGCCTTCTAATTATGGAGTACATTTTTTTCTTGTTTACTTTCATGAATTTTGGATCAGAGGAATTTTAGAATGATTCATGGGAGGGAAATCAGGAATTTAGGGAGATTTCAGCTTGATGAAAGAAGGCTAAATTGGATGCCCGAATCATGCTGGTGTGTTAAAGCTAGAATTTCAATGGTTACCATTGAACGTATGTAAATCATGAGACTTTTCAGAACATTTAACCAAAGGGGCCATGAACCATCCCATTTTTCCAATGTCACAAGGATTTTGTTACAGGGAAGTAAAACATAGTCCTGAGGAATATTTCATCGGTTAATAGTTTGAGATTTAGGTTTTCTTGAATCTTCAGAAGCTCCTGAATTAAACTCACAGTTGACTTCTTTTATTAAAAAAAAAGTTTCAGTAGCTGTTCTGTTGTTTTAATTTTTTAAAGAAGTATGTTTTATCCATCATAATAACATGTAAATAGGCCAACAAACAGTGTTGACATGATAATCAACTCGTCAACAGATGCAACTTATTTGTTCACCTGCTTAGATTGTTCATGCAACAAAAGGTTTCATCTTGTCATTTTATGTGCAGCTTTAACCTTGTTCTGTTCATTGAGGTAAAGTAGAAAGAAGAACTGGAAGATTCTCTTCTAATACTACAATGCCCTTGCCTCATTAACTCCTCCAGAAGATCTAACTGACATAGGATATAAAAGAGTTTGATGCTCATCTTGCCATCTGCTTTTTGCGAACCTTATTTAATTGCTTTTATTATTCCTATTTCCTTTCTGTTTCTTTTCAAATGAAGATAAATATGTAAATGTAGGTACCTTATCATTTTATTTTATTTTTTCCAATGATATAGGCATGGTTTTTCTGTCCTTTACTATTTCAAAATTATTATTCTTACCAAGCTCAACCTTGACTTTTAAAAGAGTTGATGATTCAGTATCCTTAGAAAATGATACGTTTCCATCTAGTAGTTTTTTGGTGTTATTTTCAACAATTTGGTTCTAACAATGTTGTTCCGTGCTCTTTTGCTGCCATCATCTAACATGATTATGATTCATGCAGAAAGTGGTTTTTGCAGAAGATTGGTCATGAAGGTTTGTTCTTTTCATAGTGTTTTGTTCCTATCATTTCTTATATTGTTATTTTTGTCAAGTTGCCTAACAATTTTGCACTTTTCAAGGTCTGAACAACTTGCTAATGGCATACGAGGACAAATCAGCCTATGCTTTATGTGCATTTTCTTTCGCTCTTGGGCCTGATGTTGAGCCTGTTACATTCCTTGGGAAAACTCCGGTATGCTTTTCTCAGAACATAAAAGAATCTATTATGTACCCCTCTCCAAGTCTCTTTTCTTTTAAGATGGATATGTGATATAAATAAGTAAATAGCTTCTCTTCAATCTTTTGCACAAAATAATATGGAGGCCGCTATGCCCTTTTAATCTGACAAGGGATCATGACCAAACTTTGGCCAAAATCTTTCTCTAGGCAGTAACCTATCCTATAAATTTTACTGTCATTGATGCATGCAAGTCAATAAAAAGTTAAGACTGTCTATTAAAGATGAATGAGCACTCTTTAACAGAAGAGTTGAGAAGAACTGACAGCTCTGTTAGCGGTTATTTCAAGAGGAAATGCATATGATCCTCCTTCTGTTTCAT
>Ga0307510_10003017_pt1 | contig 19394 bp, 19 predicted proteins | sample 12_EM_MG_FD_207224 | JGI IMG/M metagenome (GOLD analysis project Ga0307510, IMG submission 207224) | Populus trichocarpa ectomycorrhiza microbial communities from riparian zone in the Pacific Northwest, United States - 12_EM | ecosystem: Host-associated > Plants > Roots > Unclassified | place...
CGAAAGGGCTGCCACGTTGGCGCCGTGCTCGATGAGGAGCTGGGCCACAACCACATGACCCCGTTCGGACGCTCGATGCAGCGGAGTCCTCCCGTCCTTGCTCTGGGTTACCACATCAGCGCCGTGTTCGATGAGGAGCCGCGCCACATCTACATGACCCCGTTCGGACGCTCGATGCAGCGGAGTCGTCCCGTCCTCGCTCTGGGCTGCCGTATCAGTGCCGTGCTCGATGAGGAGCCGGGCCACATCCACATGACCCCGTTCGGACGCTCGATGCAACGGAGTTGTCCCGTCCTCGCTCTGAGCTGCCGTATCAGCGCCGTGCTCGATGAGGAGCCGGGCCACATCCACATGGCCCCATTCGGACGACCGATGCAGCGGGGTCGTCCCGTGCTTGCTTTGGGCTGCTGTATTGGCGCCGTGCTCAATGAGGAGCCGAGCCACACCCACATGACCCCGTTCAGACGCCCGATGCAGCGGGGTCATCCCGTCTTTGTTCTGGGCTGCGGCGTCGGCACCGTGCTCGATGAGAAGCTGGGCCAGTATCACATCACCCATGAAGGATGCCCGATGCAGCAAAGTCGTCCCGTCCATGCTCTGGGCTGCCGCGTTGGCGCCGTGCTCGATGAGGAGCCGGGCCAGGTCCACGTGACCCTCGAAGGACGCCCGATGAAGTGGAGTCGTCCCGTCCTCGCTCTGGGCTGCCACGTCGGCACCGTGCTCGATGAGAAGCCGGGTCAGATCCACGTGACCCCGTTCGGACGCTCGATGCAGCGGGGTTGTCCCGTCCTTGCTCTGGGCTGCCGTGTCTGCGCCGTGGTCGATGAGGAGCCGAGCCAGATCCACATGGCCCCCGAAGGACGCCCCATGCAGCGGAGTCGTCCCATCCTTGCCCGGTGCTGCTGTGTCGGCGCCGTGGTCGATGAGGAACTGGGCCACATCTACATGGCCCCATTCGGACGCCCCATGCAGCGGAGTCGTTCTGTCCTTGCTCTGGGCTGCCGCATCGGCACCGTGGTCGATGAGGAGCCGGGCCAGAACCATATCACCCCGGAAGGACGCCCGATGCAGCGGAGTCATCCCATCCTTGCTCCGAGCCCTTGCGTCTGCGCCATGCTCGAGGAGGAGCCGGGCTAGATCTACATGACTCCATTCAGACGCCCGATGCAGCGGCGTCGTCCCGTCCTTGTTCTGAGCTGCCGTATCAGCACCATGCTCGAGGAGGAGCCGCGCCAGATCCACATGACCCCGTTTGGACGCCCGATGCAGTGGGCTCGTCCCGTCCTTGCCCTGAACCGCCACGTCGGCGCCATGCTCAATGAGGAGCCGGGCCACATCTATATGACCCTCTCGTGAAGTTAGATGCAGAGGCGTTTCGTCCCTCATGAAGCTCCGAGAATTCACATCATGTGGATGCTCAATGGCGAGGACTTTCACGACGTCGTATAGACCACAAAACCCGGCGTAGTGCAACGGGGTTCCATGGGGTCTCAACGGTGCATTTGCCCATTCGTTTCGCTCCCAGACAGGAATAGTTGGGTCGCATATCCAGAGCCAAACCGCAAGATGGTGTTTTCTCCGGTCAAATATCTGTGACATGCCTGCTTCTGCATTTTGTGACACACCCCCTAAACGGGCATGCTCGAACCAGTGTTCTGCAGCGTATCTCGCCAGAGGAAATTTCGGGAGGGTCCGCCTGGTAACGTCTTTGTCGAAGTGTAATAGAATACCAAGACATGCGTTGGCAACGAGGGAGTGAGCGGGTATCATAGAAACATGGTAGCGGCTGGAAATCGTGTCGCCCCTTTCGGCAAAGCGGGCAGAGGTCAAGAACTCCTTGACCGAAAAATGTGAGAACTGTATTACTTGGGAGTCTTGGGCGTTGACAAGGGAAAGCAATGTGGAGCATGTTGACAGCACCGCATCCGCTGGATCTTCGAGGCGCCAATCCTCGTAATATTTTGGTATCTGCCCCACATCGAAATCAAATGCGAGGAACTCTGCCAGTTCCTCGACTCGGAGAGGGCGAGAAACCACTGCAACGCAATGCAGGAGTCGTCGCGCAAATTCCCAGTTTGTGCCGTCGATCTCCTGCAACGTGCGTTCATATGTCCCATCGAGTGTCGACGGTATTTCATCCAGGGCACGCTGGATACGCCCAGGGAGGCACCTAGAAAGATACTCTAGCTGGCAATGCACCCATCGGAACCTACGTGTGGGTGAGTGTCATGAAGAAACCCAGTATAAATGCCTTACATCCCGTCTGCTCTTTCTATCAGAACATCCATGACAAGTTGTTTGTGCACTGATATCCATTTTCGCATCCTTCTGTCTGTGTTCACGATTGACTTGATGTAGTTCTCAATGTCTTCTTTCTGTCCACTCTCGTCGTGTAAAGAAACAGAACGGAAAGTTAAGGGCTCCAGAATAGACTTGATATCGGTTTCGGGTCGGCTGGTGACGCAGATGCGTAAATTTGGGAGTTGTGAGTCGACGAGGTCCTCCAGGAGCCGTAATACTTGGTCGCGGGGGGATGGCAGAGATGTGTTCGGACATTCGTCCAAGGCATCTACGATCAGATAAACGGGAGCCTGTCCTGGAAGGTTCAATAAGTCCTTTAGACACCGAATAAGTTCGTCATTGCTAGGGCTTCGAGCACCATGGTCGTATGTTGAATAAAATGTGGAAAGGATAGCATAATATGAATAGGATTGATTGTAGAGTTGAAAGAGAGCCGATGAGAGTAGCCCACGAAGGTTGTTCTTTTCTTTCTCCCTGAAGTCGTAGTAGAATATGGCAAGTGACGCCAGCCCGGACTTTTGCATGTCCTCGATTCCCTCGATGATTGTGGAACTTGTCACTGGCGTAAGTTATCAAGACGAAATACAGAAGCGATAACGTACCAAAGTACACTCTTGCCGGCGCCAGCTGTGGAAGGAATAACCTATCAGTTCTTGGAAAAGATCAAGTGATGTGCGGTAAACCAACGTTTCCCGTGTATCCAGAGTAGCGAACTCGATCCACATGCTTTCCATTCAGAGAGTATGCTGCTGTTAACGAACCATGCTCCAGTCTGGCTGTGCCGTGATTCACGACCGATGTTGTAATTCTTCCATGGGTCTGGGGGAGTCAGCCAACTTCGAATCTTACTCATCAACTCGTCACCTGCCAGTTACTCTCAGCACTTCCGAACAGTAATGTCAATATGGCGATGACTAACGTCTCAACTTGTTCATGTCGCTCGCCATTTGATGAAGGACTTCTAGCGCAGCGGAGTAGGGAACGAATAGAGACTTTAGGGGGGGGATTTGTTAGCCGCGAGGACACGATAGTGAGAGTGTGGGATGTGCGTGGGGGTTATAGTGAAGATCGGTTGCACCGCCTCATCGATGTCTCACAATCCGCGCAATATTGTACGCAAGGTGATTGCTTGAAATGGTCCGGCGCGGAAATCGGAGTCGAATTGCCAGGCCACGTTGCACAGTTTCACGAGGTAGTCGAATAGTGTGGTTGGCGAGCGAGGGTATGACGTCACGGTCGGTGAGAGACATGCGTCGACGTTCCGAGTCCAACCAGCTTTTAGCTTGCAGAGATGTCAGGGAGGAGCCAGGAGTTCGGAGAAAATCGTATTTCACGACAATGACGCGAAGTAAATGATTGTTCGTGGGGTTATATACACGAATCTCAAGAAAACGCGGAGTAAGGTCTGGCATTCGGAGATCCAATGGTCAACACAACTGCAACTGGCTTACAGGAAGGGGGTGATTAACTGGCTTCAAGTTGGCTTGTGACCACCAGCAGATGTTTGGTAATGTTTGGTTGGTCAGATTTGCTGGACGAGGTATCGGATTGAAGCGAGTGCGAGTCAAAAGTCATGCGACCATGTCTAGTACAACAACAAACAAGTAGACTCTCATCTTGTTTCTTTGCTACTACAGCGACACACATTTCATGACGACACGCTTTCAAACAGAAAAATGCCAGTGTGAATGTGCTTGTATACGTCGCGGCGTTGCCCCAGACGACCCGACTCCTGTCTTATAGGGACAGACTTTAGAGCTGCGCGCCGTACCCTATATGGCATACGGCCGTATATTTACAGCTGTCATACGGTATGAAGACAACCACAACCCGTACCGTAAACTGAAATCCAAGACAGTCGACAGTACAGTACGGCCATAAATGGTTACGGTACGGTCATAATCCAGAAATTTATGATGGGCCTTGAATGTAAAGATCGCGTTGATACGTTCTTCCTGGCACGCGGGGCCACTACGGGACTCAGCACATGGAACGCCCTGCAATTGCTGTGGATGGACAAAGAAGGCAACTAAAGAGCTCCCAGGTGCGTTTCCTGTTCTTCCGTTCTTAGTTCGACTGCTCTGTCGGTCCGCCTGCCACAGTGATCGTTCGACGTCCGCTTCCCCCGCTGCCTTCCTCCTGGGGCAATTATTCTTTCGGTGGCCTTGTTGGCCACACCGGAAGCACCTTCGACCATTTGCTTCCTTCGCTCTTCCTCTGTCAAGCCCCCCCAACTTTTCTTCGATTCCAAACTCATCTCTGTTTCACCATCCGCGATATCACTTGCTCTTCCGGTGATCGCCCCTCCCGCTCGTATCGCCCTCCTGTCGCTCCCATTCTTACGGGTCCTTTCTTGCGTGGCCACTCACTCCGTGTCCGCGACGTCCATCGCTCACACCAAGGGACCCATCATCTTCACCACAACACTGACATTTCTCCTCGTCATCACGCTTAGACCGCAATTAAGCGGGTCATCGTAGGGAAAGAGGCGCGATAGCTGCAGTCCATCAGTGTTTGCCGACCGATCAGTTCAACAGCGTGCCGCTGTACGGCTGATCAGCGCCCAGATCATACATGTAATAGATATAGCACCAGTTTCCACCCCAATCGATGTAATCGTAGCAAACGGTCCCCGCCATGCAGGAGAAAGTTGAGTGGCCTGGATAAAGGAATGAAGGAACATTTTTCTCTCCAGCCGCAATAAGAAGTACCTTGTCACCACCACCAACTCTTCGTCTGAACGTGAGGTCATGTATTCGGGATCCATTCTCGGGCGTATGTAGGAGTTCCTGAAGCAAAGTAAGACAGGGATTGGTGAAAGGAATAACGGCTTCTCACCATCAAGTAGACATTGATGGTATTTTGGCTCTGAACGATCAGTAACGACCCAGAAGTCGGCTATCATACAAGTTCACCCTCCAAACAATAAAAGTCCCCGTGTCAGCTGATGCAGCATCTCTCTGTCTCTGTTTGAGGCTTATTCCCAATGCTCAGAACGACTTTCTCAGATGGATTCACAGACACAGAATTGATGTGTCCTTCGTGGACCTGCAACAACTGAAGCACGACCCAATTGCGGTTGCGAAGGACACAGAGACTTCCATTTCCGATGCTGAGATGAGACGCGAGTGCAAAGGGAGTGTGAGATGAGTGATGGGGCCTAAACAAAAAAAAACAACAACTCTCGGCTCACGGGGAGAGAGGGAAAGATGAATGGTAGAACCCTCGTGCTGCATGAGTCCGCCAACTTCCTTCCATTGCCTGAGATCCCAGACTTTGATGACCTCGTCTCTACCTCCAGTCGCAAGCCACTGACCACCCCGCGGTGACGCAGCAACCATTTTGACATACGAGACTGGGCAGGGAAAATGAAGACTGGCTTCAACATCAGTCCGAGTTCCGAGCCTGCATCAGGCAAAGAGCCAGACAACGGCCCCATGAAGACCACAGAGGCAGTCGTAAGAACCTGCGATAATTTTGAAGGAGGATGGTAACAAGGACTCCTGCTCCTTCCGAGGTCAAGTCCAAGCCGTGTCTCCTGTTTTCATCGAGACATCGCTGAGTGTATCTGCGAGGCATCGGTTTTTGCGACTACTGGCCTTTTACGCCGTATTCCGGGTTATATTCGGAACGAACAGAGTGGGCAAGCCTTCTCACTTGGTCAGTGGAGCGTCCTTCAAATTTTACTCTCATTTCCCGTCGTTCGTTTTTGCAGATTTTGGTAGTGGAAGGACCCAAGACTAAGGTTAGGGCCCGTTGGGTTCAATGTGTTGATCTTGATCGAAAGCGCGCTCGTCGCTCATTCTATAATTGCACGTGATGACTCCAATGTGCACGTGAGGGAGGGCACGCGTCGCGTATTTGTTTGCGTTGCGGTGATTAGAAATAATACTCCACTCATATTAAGTTAGCAAGAAAACGAAGGCCAACGAAGCTATAGTAGCATACGTCGGCACAAAAAACTGTTATGCGCGAGCTTATATGCCTGGACGCAAGATGCGTTAGACCAGGAGAGGAGGTGGTGAACTCAAGGGCGAACTGACAGTCCACTTGAGGATTTCGGGGTTGGGGACTGTTAACCAGCTTGGTCATGAAAAGGAAATGTTTATTTGGTCCATGAAAACGGTACGTTTGGATAATTCGAAAACTTTGGGGCATAAAAGCGTTATCTCTATCTAGCACTCCCCAGAGAGACCACATACGAAGTATTATTCGACGGAAAAAGTTCCCGAACGCACCCTCAAATTTCGATGATGGTCTTGATGAGAGGCGCCGTGACCTTCCGCGTCGCTTGAGCGTTCCGCTGTTCGTACATCCGAATCTCGAAATCTTTCCCGCCCGCCTCTTCCATGCCAGCCACATACTTTCCGTTTTCCTTCCGCTCCAGGTCTAGCTCCTTGCTGCCTTCCAACCCTTTCCATAGCCGATCCTCCAACTTTTCCTCACCCCGAACCACCCACACCATCTCTCTCCGCTTCTTTCCCTTCTTGCCATCTTTCCCCTCATCTTTCCAACTCGTCAGCACACCGAGCGCGTCCAACCCTTTCTCTTCGAGCCGCGCAATGCAGGCTGTCGCCAGTTCTCTTCCACCATCTTTGTCTCCCCCAGTGATCGCTTTAATGCCCTTAGGCACGGTCGCTAACCCAACGAGCACGGTTCCTTCGGCATTCCACGCGGGCACGAACCGATACTCTTTGTAATCCCGCCGAAGGAGATCGCGTGGGCTAAGGTGGTCAACGCTGTCCTTCCTAATTTCCAGGATTTGCGCCAGCTCCTTTGCCTCCTTCACGTTATGAAGATCCGCAATGGCGTGTTCGCTCGTGGTCCCGAGCCCCGCTTTCTCAAGCAGGAATGGCGCGACTTCCCTGTCGGTGCTTTCCGCCTTCCCGCCGGGTTTGAGTCCGTCGGTATCGATCAGAACGGCGCAGAGCAACAATCGCGCGATCTCACGGCTCATACCCTCCGGCCATTCTTGCTGAATCAGCCGCGCGACGAGTGACGAGCACGAGCCGGTAGGCACCTCGACGATGCGTGGCGATGCGTCGAGATGATGGCGCTCATCTTCGTGGTGGTCCACGATGGCGACTACGCGTGCGTCTTTGTCCGCCGCAAAACGCTTCGTGAGAACGTTGTGATCCAATAATGCGTACTTCATTGCAGGTGGAGAGTCGGAGGGGAGTTCGTCGCCCATGAGCAGATGTGTGGGATTGACGTCGCTGAACTCGAGCGCGTATAGGTTTTCGGCTCGAAGAGAGAGGTCGGCGCGGGGAGTCTGCAGAAGCGGTACCGAGGGTTGCTCGAGGTGGCGGGTGGCGTACCACGCATAAGCAACCGCACACGCTAGCGAGTCTAGATCTGATATGAATCAAGTCATCAGGAAAGCAACATAGGAACGAAGATGATTCAAAACCAACCACCGGCCTCATTGCCCATCGATATCGTCCACACATCTCTCTGCGTCTCGCCCTGTCCTGCGGCTTTCAGATAACTAGACCTTTGGGCCGATAGGAAGTCGGAGAGGTTTTCTGGCACTGGATTGGATTCGTTCGACTCAATAGCCTCAGGAGGGTGCGTTCGGGAAAGTTTTGACATCGCAAGATACCGGCCAAAAGAATTTTTCGTCGAAATACGATCTTGTGTGAAAAAACGCGCTGTTCGGGAACAGAAACGGCTGCGTGAAAACATTTTTTGGGTCGTGATAACGCTAGCCAATGCGAGATTCTACTTCGACCCTCGATTTCCTCGAGATTGCGTGACTGTGACAGCGCGTGTTACTTGCATGCTACCTCCGGTCATGCAGTGTGACAGGCCACCCAAAAAGGAAATCATTTTTTGATTGTGAAAAAGTGTTCGGTGCTTGGCTCGGTGAATACAAAAAATTTCTAGGGCATGAAAACGTTATCTCTATCTGCAACCCCACAGATAGAGATCACGCATGTGATACAATCTGCCCGTTTCAGTTGTCGAACGCATCAGACATCACCTGTGGTCGACGTACCGCGGAGGCTATACTCGTTCGGCAAGCTCATCGGCGAAGGCGCTACAGTAGTACATGATTGCACGTGACGAGGGCACGCGTCGCGCCGCGTATTTGTTTGCGTTTGCTTTGCCATGATAAGATATTCCCCACTCACAACACACTCACGCGCGCACATACATCCTTGTCTGCACATCAGAACCAAAAAAATGATGCCCGAACAAAAAATTCTACTGGTTCACATTGTAGGTACAGTCGTGTTGATCGCAGGATACGCTGCCCTCGAATATGCGCGCATGGATTACATCGATGGATCGGACGACTCCAGTAGTAGTGTGAGTCGGTTTGGTCATCTGCCATCGTTACATGGACGTCTTTACCCACTCTGCACCAGGACGAAGACGACTCGGATGCAGACGATGAACACTCCCGAAGCATCATCGTACCGCGCAAACGTCCCAACAAAAGTGTCCCATCGTCAAAGCACGACGATCGACGCAAATCGCGTCATATTTCCGAGTCTTCAGACGGAGAAGGGCTATCAGAGGTGGTAGATGACGCCGTGCGACGTGGCAGAGAGGCATTGAACACCGCTCTCGACGAGTTTGTGTTGACGCTAGCCCCCTCGACCGACCTGGAAGGCGCTAGTACCTATGCCGCTGCGTTTGAGGCCTTGGAAAACAAAGGTCTCTCCGAACATGACTTGGGCGATGCATTCGACCTCTATGTGGAGGATCCGAGGGTACCGCGGAGGTACATGGCCATCAGAGGCGAGGCCCCACGTAGGCGCTTCCTCCAAGAGCGGCTCGCCATCTACCACACAAAAAAGTGCAATGATGGGAAATCTGGGTGATGAAACAGACAATCGTTTCTTGTAACCCTCATCCGTACTTTGCACTCATACAATTTCGAATCAATAGAAGTTCTTACATGCATCTTGACCTCAAATTTTCGGGCTGACGTGTCTCGTGTCGACTTTATTCCCGAACCCAGTTTAGAGTGCCAAATTCTTGATGTGAAGGTTCACCGGACGGTAAGACACATTGATTCGTCGCTCGCGGTCGCCACCGGGAAACAAGAAGTCCTCTCCGAATGTTCCATTTATTTGCGGTGATTGCTCAAGAGCGTTGCTTCGGTCTTACGTACAGATAGTATGTCCTCGTAAAAATGTATGGTTGCTTAGCCAGAGGACGACAGTCAACAATGGGGTTTCTAAACACTATAGGAAAGGAGGGAAAAGACAAAAGAAGTGTAAAGCAGGGCAGAGCAGACAAAGCCACCTTTATCCCGTGAGACCCGGGGGAAACCCGGAAAAGTCCACCTGGTCTTGGGTGGGTCGTCCACCCATCGAGTACGATACTCGTAGACGTAGTCGGATGTTGGCCTACGGAGAAGTAAGGGTGAGTCAGCAGCTCGTAGATTTCATAAGACATATTGAGGGCGGTCGGTATAGATTAAAGGGAGGGGTGGGTGGGTTGAGAAACTGAGCCTATACTTACACCTACTGGCGCGGTGACGCGCATTTGCTGCGTTTCTGTCGCTCCAGGGTTGACATCCGGACGCGACATGGGCTGCATTTGCAACTGTTGCGTCTGTGGCGGTAGAAAATAGATCATCGTCAGCGATCGGCACCTCTTTGACGCAAAGGTAGGGACCGCTCTAGCGGTCCCACCTCAAATTCCAGATGATATGTAGTACTCACCTTGGGCACCGCGACTTGGAAGTTCAGGTTGGTGACGGCGATATTCCCCTTCACCTGGAAGCGCGCGAGGATGTCCACTACGCCCGGTTGCGTCGACGATTGCGGTGTCAAGGAGATGACGAGATCGTTCTTGTTATATGCTGTGTAGGACGGTAATTTTGGTGGTGAGGCGGGCCTGGGCGGAGGCGCTGCGGGGGTGACGGATGAAGCCAGGTCGAACAAGCTCGCCGTAGTTGTCGGTGCGGCCTGTGGCGGAGCAGCGGAGGGAGCGGGCGAGTCGAAGAGGCTGAGGATGTCATTGGCGGTGCTCTTCTGTGGCTTGGAAGCTTCATGTGGGGAGCTAGTAGATGTCTCATTCGCACCGCCAAAGATCTCTGCGAGAAGGTCTTCGTTTGTCTTGTGGCTACCAGGTACAGCGACCACAGGTTCCGAAGGTGCAGATATATCATCACCGAGGAGATCGACCTTGAAGGGGAAAACCGCGGTTCAGGGAAGAAATCACCAGATGACGAGATAGCTACGCACATCTTTCCCTGTCCTGGTCGACCCAACGGGCTTGTTCTCGCTTACTGGATGACGAAAGAATTACACTCGAAGTAGACGTGTGGCAGACGAGCAACGTACCAACACCAGTGACAGTCGCTTTCAGTTCTGGTGGAGGCATCCGCTCCAGAACACCAACCCGTAGCTCGCCAAGTGAGAAAAGGCTCGCAAACTCGACCGCCCGCTGCTGGAGCTCCAACTCCAGATTTGTTGTGTATCCAGCAAGAACGGTGGCGATGCGATCTTGCTGATTACTGCTAGTTGTAGGCCGCGATGAAATCTTCGTGATCGACGCAAACACGAATTGGCGCGTGAGGTGGTTGGCATATGGTGAATCGAGGATGGAAAGGATGAGATCAATGATCTCGACATCGGTCACCTATAACCCAGTATCAGAAGCAATCGAAAGCAACATCGTCGACCATACTGGTGTCGCTTGCTCATCATCTACCAGTCCGCCTTCAACCAAAATTTCGCTGTATTCTCCGAGAACCCACGTGGCTGAAAGCGTCAGCGCCTCTTGAGATATGTCCTCGCAGAGGGCACCGTAAAGCCTCGAAGCGGTATATGCCTGGAGTTCGGGGGTATGGGCCACGAGCCTGATAAAAGCTGAGAGAATATCCTCTCTAACGTGGTTTCCGGCCTGTTGGGAACAGCGTCGATACAAGCTCAAAGTTGTACGGAAACACGACACCGACCAGCTTCAGAACGCGAAGGAAGGTATCGATGTGCCATCGCTTGTTAGGAGCGAACCGCTCAGCAGCAAGGCTGATTTGAGTAGTCATGCCGAGCTTGAACTCATTGTCTGCAACCTCCAGGAAAGCTAACAACTCCCTGGTCATAACACGGACGTTCTGCTCGTTGATAAGCGCGTAAGAGAGTTCTAAGGCCCGCCGTCGGATGGAGATGTCACCGTCTCTTAGACAATCAAGGATGGTGTTACGATGTCGTTGCACAGCATCCGTATTCGTGAGGACGACCTTATTCAGGGTATTGAGTGCAACATAACTGGCCCAAGAAAGAATATCTGAAGATCAGGACGATGAATAAGAAGGGGTACAGTGCGAACCGGATGTTGTTGTCACGATTGCTGAGGAATTTGCCCAGGATATTGATAGCCATGACGCGGAGGCCACTGTCTGCCTCCGTTTCAATGTCCAGGACGGTCAGGACAGCTTCATAGAGAATAGAATTTCCGACATTTTTCGTCGAGTCAGTGTTTGTTGCTACCTGTCATAGACACCTGTTGGCGGGCCCGGTTAGTGTAGGGGGTTTAAGTGTAACTCACTTGGGCTAGGATGTCGTTCATAGTCTCGCTTGAAGTAGCATCGCCTCTGCCAAGTAGCCGGAGGAGTCGCAGTATTTTGACTTGGAGGAAAGGATCCGTGATACCTGAGACGTCGTGCTCGGGGCTGTATCCTGTCGTGACCAAAGACTTTAGGTGCCGAACGAGGAGGGGTACAGCCTGGTGGCCATAGGTGTAAGCATTCTGCTTCAGTGCAGGGAAAGGAGATCATTATACGTTTCGGAACTCCTCAAGACACCCAGGGTCGGCCTGCACCATCTCAATTACGAGAGTGATCGCTGTCAATAAGACACCGTGGTTACGATCGGCCAGAAGGTTCTTCGCTTTGGTAATAAAATGGTCGGTGAGATCAGGGACCTTTTTTATGACTCGTAAAGCGCAAAGGGAGGCCTGCATGAAGACGTGGGTGATGTTCTATTAACGGTTCGAGAACGCGCACACGCACCTTTTTTCGGATGTACGTGTTACTCGACCCAAGCAACTTCTCGATCTCATTCACAAGGTCACGCGACATTTCCTCCGAAGCGATGTTCGCAAATGTGCACAGTGCCAACCCAACCGCATACATATTGGAGTGGTTCATGTCACTATACACAGGAAATCAGAAAGGCAAGGGGGAACAAAACGCAAGGCCTTAAAACGCACTTCTTCAATGAGTTGGTGACAAGCGTGAGGACCTCTTGGCTCTCATCCAATAAGAGCATTATCCCCAGGTATCCCAGTCGCTTATCTGTGAAACGAGGGCTGGCCACGAGTTTCAAGCATTCGATCTGGCCAAAGTGGGCGGGAGAGCCGAGCATGTGTATGTAGAGGAGCTTCGCGACATTGTGGTGCCGCGCATACGAGTCCTCCTCGCGAAACGAAGCCCTTATGGCGGCGGATTCTTGCTGGATGAGTACGCGTTCATCGGCGACGGTCTGTGAATGGAAGGTGAGCAGTGTGCCAGTGTCGGCTGGACGGAATCGGAACGACCGGACGAACCTTGCAGGCTCTGATGCCTTTGATGAGGGCTGCAACACGACTTAGGGTGGTTCTGACTAGTGGCGCGTAATCCATGACGCACCCTTCAAATTGTGGTATACCATCGCCGACACTGACGAAATTTCTAGGACGGTTAGCACAAAGTCGACAGGGCGATGCGTGCACACTGCCAGTGTGTTATGTAATGTGTGTCACATGACTTCTATCAAGCCCCTTCGACAGCAGCGTCGTTCGACCGTCATCTGTCCATGATTCGAAGCACACGTTACTCGACGAATTTTCTATATGAGAGGAGTTTCACAAACAAATAGGCGCTCGACAAACGTTATAGCGCATACGCAAAGTGGATGGGCAAGGTGAGCGCGCTACTGGGGATGATTCGACGAGAGGTGCGCCGTTTATCTGAGTCCCTATAAGCGCTCCCACCACTGCCAAGGCCGCCAGTGATCCGGATAATTGAAATGATACTGTACCCTTTGGGTGGTTCTCCCCGGAGCTGCAGTCTCGGAGGTCCCTAAAACGTTGTCTATTATCAATGGCTATACCGCAAGTCAAGCATGTGTTTGGTATCATGATCCAATACAAAGCACCCTCGACGGTCCTCAAAATGTCATAAAGTTCGGTATGTTAGTGTCAGCCGAATTTGGCGGCGACCTTAGGACACCCCTCTGTCACTCCTTGGCTACTGGCGGCATGTCTGAGTTCTACTCCGAGTCTCCAACAAACCCCATCGCAATACCGTAATTCGACAGCATTCGGATGGAGTAGCTAGACCGACCAGGATGACCGTTCCAACCAGACCACACGGTACCAAGGAGGTCCTGAGAGCCCGTTGTCATGATGTCCGGCCCTAGACGGACACTTGCCACGCCATTTGGACTCATCCGTCTGTCCGTGCCTAGATTGTTAATCCGCATCGTCGCCATTTATGTTGTGTGCCCATCCCTTCGATTCCCTTGTGTTTCCTCGACCCGGAAAGCACCGCTCTGAGGTTGGATTACAACCGTGAACCACCAAAACTGTCACTGTGGCACGCTGAGAAGCAGCCCGAAGCTCTTTTTGCCTTTTGACAACCTCCGCGACGGCTTTGCAGCGCAGTGTCAGTACTAAGTTATTGGCCTTGCCTATCAACGTATATCAACTCTTGATAGTATGCGCTATAAAATCTCTAAGACCGATTAATAACCTATGGATTACATCTACGGGCCGTCTCCATGCCGTCATCGCCACCAGAACCATCATCTGACGGGGAGTGTTTGCACGGGATAGTTGGGTTCTTTGCGAAGAAATCATCAAGCCTTTTCTGGCCTTGCCACGCCTTCCTATACCGCCGCTGTGTCCGTTCAGATTTCGACATAACATCGGGACCCCTCTTATAGGGTGTTTGGCCTGTTATTTTAGACCAATCAGTGAAGGGCATCATGGTTCATGACGGAAAACTCACTGGTCTCTTCGTTGTCTCCGCCAGTAGGCTTCGCTTTTTTCCGCATGCGTGCCGGAATCCAGTCTGGGTCGTCACTATCATCTGCAGCTGGATAGATCATTGCCTTCCCCGATGTGAGCTCTGAATTTTCTTCTGCATCTCTTAGATCTTCACCCTCGACGGGATTGATTCCTGGGCCCCCGAGGCTTAACCCAGTTCCCGCGTCCATGTGATCGTCGTTCGTGTCTTGTCCGAGTCCGAGGGGCGGAGAAAAGTCGCTGTTTGCCGTTTTATGCCTCCCTGAGCTTAGTGGTTGGGTTGGCTCTGTTGGTTCGCCTGCTTGTGATGGTGGAGGGCCTGACCGGTCTGACCGGTTGCAGAGTCCTTCCACGGTTTGCTTTTTGCGTCGTGGATGGGGCATGGTTCAGGAGGTTTGTTTGGTTTTATTTTCTTGATTTCATTGAAATTTGTTTTTCGGAGACGAGTCCTTACATGGTGATGTTGCTTTCGGAATTGAGCTTCAGCGGATCCCAGGCCAAGCGAAGTCAGTTGATATATTTTTCGAGGTTTTACCGAAATTTTCGTTAACAATTTGGGGTGGCGCCAATGTTTCTTAAAATGTGTAAATTACAGGAATTGTCTCCTGCATAACTTTAATTGTTCTAAGTGCAAAGATTTATTCGTGATTACAAGGAGTTGGATGCTTAGAGGAGTCAGGATTAATATCGTGTCGAAATAGGTCGGTCAAAATTCAGTTGTCCGCGACTGTATTCGGTTCGCCCTTGAAACTCGTGATTGGATGACCGACGTTCCCACGAGCTCGCACTCACTACGACGGTGTTCATTTATCTTCCCGTTCCAAGCGGATACGTAGTTCAGCGCTCGCCTTGCGCCAAAATGTTTAAAGCAACTACCTTGCGTCTGCATGCTCTCCCCTTGCGGATACTTGACACATTTATGAGGCGGTGTACTGACTCTAGCACCCTACCCATCACAACACGCTGTCTTACCGTCATTTCCTCACAGAAAAACTGAACAACCCCTCTCCCGAAGACCCATTTCCTCCCTATCCGTAACATGGCTGAACAGTCGGCATCCGCTCAGTTTCAAGCGCTTCTAGCGTCTGCCTTACGGACTTATGAGAAAAGGGTGGGTGTCACACTGGGCGACTTGGGACACCCACTCGCCGAGCAGCTACAGAGTTGCCACTCCGTTAAACACATGACTGCCTCGCTTCAAGACCAAGCACAGACTGTCGATGATTTCCCACAACGTGATAGAATCGTAAAATCGATCAAGGCCACTGTATCAACTTTAGCCCCGATTTCTTCGGGCGTCTCCGACGCCGACAACGTTGGCCTCGTACGTCAAGCGGGGCTGATGGTCTGTTTCACATCTTAGATCGTATTTTACAGACATCATTGGCTCCTGCGAAAACATTGATGGCCGTTCTCAGTATCTTACTTGGCGTATGTGTCTCTACTCAGTCTATTGCATGTATAGATGTCCCTCTGACGTCCAAGTGACCCAGGCGGCGAACGGCGTAATAACTAGCTGTGATGCACTTGCGGACATGCTCGAGTCGATCGAACACTTCGTGAATTGCCTCAAAATATTTACACAGACACCTATGCATGCATTTGACGAGATAGTCGTCAAATTAATGGTGGAGCTAATCACCACGCTCGCTCTGACGACTGAAAAACTCAAAAAGCGACGACCGCGTGAGTCCATTCTCGTTGACCTGTTGTCTTACTCAGCATGATGCAGTCAAATGGGTAAAGAATTTTTTCGGGGTCAAGGATGTCAATGCGGCACGGCAGAGGCTTGGTCGAGTCATGAAAGAAGAGTGTCAGACCGTCGCAGCTTTGACCCCCGAGCTCGTCGACAGTGTCGCCAAGGATATAGTGACGTTTGTGGACGGTGAGCAGATGCATTTAACCTGAAACGTGCCGTCTATTGAGTACCCTTCTTTCTTCTACTAGAGGGCAACGTATCCGCTGATTATGTCAGGAAACTCTCCGGTATGTTTTGGAGACCGTGTGCTAGTTCCGTTTCTTACTGAGCTCTAGATCGAACGACGCTCGACACGAACGGGTCAAAACATTTGTTGCAAAAATATATAGCATGGTGGCTCTCTCCCCCCGATACATGGAAAAATTACCACATCGGCCGCGGGTTTCGCCACAGCGGGACCGGGGCATGGTTCGTTGAGGGCATCACGTTCTCGGAGTGGAAAGCTTCTGGACCGGGTTCGCTCCTGTGGATCAATGGGAAACGTCAGTCATCTCCCAGCGCTTACGTTTTGGGGAGACTGATGGGTTTCCCCTTTTGTAGCTGGTGCTGGCAAGAGCGTCCTTTGGTACGTCAACTTTCCGATATGTTCGTCTTGAGGACTTACGGCGTTGGTCAGTTCCAGGATCATTGACGAGATAGAGACTTTGCGAAACTCTGGGTTCGCGTCACTTGCTGTGTATTATTACGACTTCAGGGAGGATGACAAGAAGGACCTCCATGGGCTACTCTCTTCTGTGCTCTCCCAGCTTTGCCGCCAGTCCGATCCCTACTTCGATGCCCTTTCTGCTTTCTATTCGACACACCGCAATGGTGAACAGAGCCCCAGTAACGACGAACTTGTCCGGTGCTTAATGGACTTGCTGAAACTCCGGGAATCGCGCCCGGTTTATCTGATCGTAGATGCCTTGGACGAATGTCCAAGTACACCTTCTCTGTCGTCCCCCCGCGAGAAGGTCCTATCGCTTTTAGAGGACCTTGTCGAGGCACAACTTCCAAACCTGCGCATATGCGTCACCAGCCGACCCGAGGTCGATATCAAGTCCATCCTCGAGCCACTGGCTTTCCGCTCTGTCTCCTTACATGACGCGAGTGGACAACAGGAGGACGTCGAAAACTATATCAGGTCGGCCATTAGCACGAATAAAAGGATGAAAAAATGGAATCCGGAGCACAAACAACTAGCGATTGATGTCCTGACAAAAAAGGCGGATGCGATGTAAGGCAATCATACCCTTATTCCTTCTTGACTCTCACACGTACTTCTCTGGTAGGTTCCGCTGGGCCCATTGTCAGATCAAACACCTTGCTGGCTGCCACCCAGATCGCATCAGGGATGTTCTGGACGAATTACCGGCAACGCTTGATGAAACATATGAACGTACGTTGCGAGAGATCGAAGAAACAGACCGGGAACTTGCCCGAAGTCTGCTCCTATGTGTCGCAGCGGCTTCCCGCCCTCTCCGAGTCGACGAACTAGCGGAAATTCTAGCATTTGATTTCGAAGCAGGACCGATTCCGAAATTCCGCGAGGATTGGCGCCGGAAGAATCCGGTAGAAGCGTTGTTATCCACATGCTCTACAATGCTTTCCGTTCTCAACATCAGAAAATCCAAAGTCGTACAGTTGGCCCACTTTTCGGTGATCGAGTTCTTGACGTCTACCCGTTTTGCCGAAAGACGCGACAACATTTCTCGCCGTTACCATATTTCCATGACACCGGCCCATACCATCATCGCCCAAGCCTGTCTGGGTGTTTTATTGCACCTGGATAAGGACATCACCAGAGACAGCCTGACGCAATTTCCTTTCGCCATTTACGCCGCTGAGCATTGGTTCGAGCATGCCCGTTTCGATGGTGTGTCAAAAAATGCGGACGAAGGGATGAAGCAGCTTTTTGACCGGACGAAACCGCATTTTTCCATTTGGATCTGGATATGTGACCCAACAACGCCAGAACAGCAAACCGAACGATCCGAACGTCCATTTCCGCCTCGTGGAATCCCCTTACATTATGCCGCTTTTTGTGGACTACGTGACGTTGTGAAGGTCTTGGCCATTGAACATCCACAGGATGTGAATTCTCGGGAGTTCGAGAATGAAGTGACGCCTCTGCATCTGGCTTCACATGTGGGTGTTGCAGAGCTCCTAGTGGAACACGGCGCAGACGCAGAAGTACAAGACAAGGATGGGAGGACCCCGCTGCATTTGGCGTCCGTCAATGGTCAAGTAGATCTTGCACGGATGCTCGTGGAACACAGCGCCGAACTAGCAGCTCAGGACAATGACGGGAACACCCCGCTGCATTTGACATCCCAATATGGCCATGTGGGTCTCGCGCGGATGTTCATGAAGCACGGCGCCGATGTGGAAGCCAAAGACAATGACAGAAGAACTCCTCTGCATTTGGCGTTGGTCAATGATCATGTGGGTCTCGCGCGGATACTTGTAGAGCACGGCGCCGATGCAGCAGCTAAAGACAAGGACGCGGGCACTCCGCTGCATTTGGCGTCCCTTAATGGTCATGGGGGTCTCGCACGGGTGCTCGTGGAGCACGGGGCCGACGTAGAGGCCCAGGATAAGGACGGGAACACTCCGCTTCACCTAGCGTCGGACAAGGGTCATGAGGAACTTGCACGGATTCTCGTAGAAAGTGGCGCTGATACAGCATCCCAGAACAAGGACGGGAGGAGTCCCCTTCATTTGGCGTCGGACCAGGGTCACGAGGATGTTGCACGGATACTCGTGGAACACGGCGCCGATTTGGCAGCGCAGGAGAAGGACGGGAGGAGTCCGCTTCATTTGGCGTCGTACATGGGCCATAGAGGTCTTGCGAAAATGCTTGTGGAACACGGCGCCGATGTGGTGGCCCAGGATGAGGCTGGGAAGACCCCACTGCATTTGGCATTGAACACTGGTTATGTGCGTATTGCGCAGATGCTCGTGGAGCACGGCGCCGACGGGGGAATCCAGGACAAGGGCGGGTATACTCCGTTGCACGAGGCGTGCTGGGCGTCAAGCAGTGGCTATATGGATATCGTACGCATGTTCCTGGAGCAAGGCGCTGACGTGGCAGTCCAGGACGAGCATGGGTGCACTCCGCTTCATCGTGCGTCCCTCCGTGGTCATGTGGGCATCGCGCGGATGCTAGTGGAGCATGGCGCTGACGTGGTAGCCCAGGCCGGGGATGGGACCACCCCGCTGCATATTGCGTCCAAATGGGGTCACGTGAATTTCGCACGGATGCTTCTGGAGCATGGTGCCGACGCGACAGCCCAGGACGAGGACGGAACCCCGCTGCACTTGGCGTCCCGAAAAGGTTTTGTGGATGTTGCACAGATGCTTGTGGAGCACGGCGCCGACGTGA
>Ga0307510_10003019_pt1 | contig 19387 bp, 22 predicted proteins | sample 12_EM_MG_FD_207224 | JGI IMG/M metagenome (GOLD analysis project Ga0307510, IMG submission 207224) | Populus trichocarpa ectomycorrhiza microbial communities from riparian zone in the Pacific Northwest, United States - 12_EM | ecosystem: Host-associated > Plants > Roots > Unclassified | place...
TTACCTACCCTAAACTGCGCACAGACCACCCTGTATTAGTATATAAGACCTACAAATTTAGGTGAACAGTCCTTAGACTGTTCTCTTGTCATCCCCCACACTGGAGCCTTTCAAAGCTCCCTCCTCGTCAGCAGCAACCCGCCCGTCGTCGTCCACAGTCTACTCTGTCCCGCCTCTCCTCGCCTTCTGCCTCTTCCTCCTCAACATCTCTTTGCTGCTCCTTTGGATCAGTCACCTTCAACTCTGTGCCCTCGTCGAGTCTCGCTACCCATAAAGTAGTGAGTTCCCGACAAGCTGGTCAAATTGTGCCTGAACAGCCTGTCAGATCTCTAAGTTGTCTTAAGTGACCCCCCAGCTCTTGACCTAATCCATTCACAGCTTTATTTCCATAATGTTATCTATTTTAGTTAATTTGTTATCACCAATTTTCGAAAAGGTCTGACTTAGCTGCCAGCAACACTAGACCTACCCAGGGCATCTTCTTGTTCCAAAATGGAGCCCATGGCATAGTCACTTGCATTGGTAATCAAGGTAAAAGGCTTGTCATAGTCAGGTAGTATAAGCACTGGTGTGGAGGTCAGGGTATCTTGCAATCCTGTAAATGCTATTTCTTGGTCTTGTGTCCAGTTCCATGGTTCATTTTTCTTGGTCAGGTTAAACAAGGGTCATGCCAGTGTGGAATATCCATGCATGAAATGTCAGTAAAAGTTACAAAATCCCAAGAATTTCTGGATGTCTTTGATCTTCGTTGGTTGAGGCCAGTCCTTAATGGCCTTGAGTTTGACCGGGTCCATACATAATTCTCCTTCTGAAATTATTAATCCTAGGTATTTGGATGTTCCCAGTTTCAAAACATTGTCAAAGTAAATTGTCCACAATTGTGTTGTAGCCCCATTGTAAAGTAAACATGTTTGTATCTTGAGATACATTTCACTATCATCATGTCAGTCCCACACCTCTTGTAAGTAACTCCAGATGCCATGAATCATTTGTGTTTGTGCATGTTTACTTGAATGAAATGTATGTAAGAGTGCGTTTGGTAACTTTTTGGGCCAAATAATGTTTGCACATGATCTCAATCTGGGGGGGTGCCAAATAGAGATACAGTTTTGAGGCCCCAGAAAATTTTTCTGTTTTCTGAATGCCCCACTTTCACAAACCAAATCCAATTTTCCCTTTTGGGTGACTGTCACACTGCATGAGAACATATGATCTGGGACACACATGTGATACAGAATATCCCTACATGTGAGGGAAGTTGCATTGTCGTGCAAGTGCATAGGTACCTTATGTTGTTTCATACAAACCCCCTTGGTGCCTTACACAGTGGAAAGGCTTTCCATCAGATTTGTACATATTACATGTAGATTCCATCCTGGGTACTGTATCAATCAATTCGATCGCTTCTCATTAGCCAAGATTACCCGAGACTGAGGCTAGCCGAATACCCCACATTCCTGACATGTGCATATATGCTTGTTATCAAAATCAATGCCCCTTGACGATGATACAAGAAGGTGCGTTGCGCTACTTGTTGGGGCCACCATCATTATTGTAGTATATGCTTCTATGTTAGCATATGCGTCCTGCTTTGAGAAGGTCGCCCAACACACATCCATCCTAAGGGGGCAGCAATGGCTTGATGAACTGTGTGAAGGCCACCCCAGAAGATTTAAAAATGAAATCAGAATGAGCAAATATGTATTCAACAGGCTCTCAGAAGTGCTTCAAGAGGATGGCAGACTGAAGGACACTTGGTATGTGACTGTGCAAGAACAATTGGCGATTTTCCTACACCTTGCACACCAAGTGCTGTCTAATCGCACACTGCAAGAACACTTCCAGCATAGTCTGGATACCATCTCAAAGTGAGAGAGTGATCTATCACATACTAATTAATATAAATCAGAGATCCAGGGCAATTCATCATGTGCTCAACTCACTGACGTCGCCAAAGATCTATTATGAACTTGTCGAGCTTCCAACAGTGGATTCCCCTGTTCTGGAAGAAATTAGAAGGAATACAAATTTCTTTCCATTTTTTAAGGATTGCATCAGAGCAATAGATGGGACGCTTATCCCGATGCATGTCCCTGAAGTGTTGCACGCTGCCTATCGCAACCAGAAGGGGAACATATCTCAAAATGTACTTGCTGTGACAACGATAAGCATGATGTTCACATATGTCCTGCCTGGATGGGAGGGCAGTGCTATGGACAGTCATGTCTTTGACGATGTATGCACCACTAACTTCAACATTCCAGTGGGCCAGTATTATCTAGCTGATGCTGGATATGCAAACTGTGATGCTCTCTTGGTTCCTTATAGGGGCATGCGATATCATCTCAAAGAGTGGGGAAATGCTGCAGAAAGGTATGTATTAACTATCTTCTCTTATGTGCGCTCTGACCCATCACCCTCAGGCTACAAACATACCAGGAACTGTTTAACTACAGGTACACACAGCTCCGTAATGTGATCGAGCGGATCTTTGCCGTAATGAAGAAGTGTTTCAAGGTTTTGGCAATCCCCCAAGAGTACAATCTCAAGACCCAGGCCCAGCTTGTATGCACACTTGCAGTGGTTCACAATTTTATGAAGCTGCATGACCCTGATGACCCACTATTCAAAGACAAGAATATTGGATCTGAATTGGACTCAGAGGGAGATGATACTGCTGCAACTCAGGCTACTGGATCTCAAAGGGAGCCTCTAGAGGCGAAAAGAGCGATGGTGCATAGGGATAAAATCACACATGCAATGTGGAAGGACTATCGGTCCAAGAAGAAGAATCGCACATAGATCACAATAGATACAAAAATGTATTGTATGACCCACTGAGGGCGCAAGTGAATGCACAGTCTGTGCACAGACATACTACCCCACATACTGTACATAGAATGTGGGGTAGCCGACATGACTAGCCCAGGCCAGTCCAAGGAATATACCCAAACCCCACATTTCTGCGCATACACACATACATACATCCTCATTCCTCAGGCTCACCAGCGATCATGCCAAATAAAGAAAAAAAGGAAGAGAACACTCCAAAGAAGACCTCATGGTCAAGCAAGGATGAGGAGCTTCTTGTCTCCACCTTACTTGAAGAAAAGAGAAAGGGTAGTTGGGGTGATAACAACACCAAGAAAACAGCATGGGTTGCATGTGAAGCTGCTCTGAAGGACTCGGAAAAGGCAACCAATAGCTGTCACAAAGATATAGCATCCATTAAGAGCTGCTGGCAGTAAGTAAGTGCATCCCCTGCAGTCAAATGTATGTGTGCTCAATGATATATGCAGCTCAAGCAGTCATATGACAGAGTCAAGCACATATGCGAACAATCAGGCTGGGGATGGAATAACAAAAAGAATCTCCCAAAGGTCAGCGATGAGACCTGGGACAGTTATGTCAAGGTGAGCAATATCTCATTATCTCATATGATCACGCTGTGCATATATTTGCAGGCCCACCCCAAATCAAAGCAATGGCACACAAAGCCATTCCCATTGTATTATGAGATGGCTGAACTAGTGAATAGATCACACACATCAGGCGAAAGGAAGTTTGTCCCAGGGAGGGAAGCAACACCTGGGTCACCTTCTATCCCAATTGACCCCATTCTCCTCAAGGAGTCGATGAGGCAGGGAAAGTTGGGTTCTGATACAGATTCAGACAGCAATGTAAGTACAACGTTCCCTATCTTGGCACCTTCTTATTGTCGATCTATTTCTAGAGCAATGCCCCCAAGGACCCAAATAAAGACAAGGCCAATACCGACAATGAATCCAGAGGTGATGATAGCTCTGTAAGCATAACTATGCTATACACTTGATTAAATTACAACTAATCTATACCAGAATGAAGAGGCAGCCGACATGAAGCTTCCCTGCAAGCGTTCCAAGAGCACTGTGTCAACCAGAAATGAGTGATGCAAAGTATGCTGAGTGACAGTAGGCAAAGGGTTCAACAACCTGTCAGGCAAGTTGGATGGCGTTCTGGGGTCCCTGGAAGTCATTGCCCATCCAAAGCCAGTGGACCAATCCACCTTGCTGGACAAACACACCACCACAATCAAGACGATCCAGCAAAATAAGCTCCTCACTGAGGATGATTTCAGTGATCTGTGGATGCTGCTCACAGACAACCACAAAGTTGGCAGTGTTTACTTGGCCATTGGCAATCTCAAGCAGCACACCATGTACATCAAAAAGCAGCTTGAACACCATTGCCAAAAGATGTAATTGGGTGTTAGAAAGGAAAGAACAAATGGCAATGTGATTGCATAGATTGCTATGGGACAATGGACCCTTCATGTTGTAGAAAAATGTTGTTATTTTGTAGCAAAATCATTGTGCAATAAAGCTGGATTCATTGACAATGTGACTGATCACATAATTGCTATAGATCAAGATACAATTTACTTTATTGGTGCACATGAGGCTATCACTCACGTGCATGTCTGTTACCTCACATAAGTAACACATGGGTCACACGCATCATCACACAGTCATGCAATCTTGGCGAAATCAAGGGTCTGAGTCATATTTTGGGTTGGCTGGCATTATCAGATCCAAATAACATTTTCATGCATGTGAAAACGTTACCAAACAGCACACTTTTTTGCACAAAATAATGTTTGGATGAAAAAAACATTTGGCTGGTAAGGTAGGGCTCACAAGGTTCCATCCAACATCATGTGATAAAAGTGACAAAATGTGTGACAAACAGAAAGTTTTGAATATCTTTCCAACACCACCATTTATAAAAAATCGGCTTCATAGAAATGTATATGAGTACATTTAAGTCATTTGTATAAGAGCATATTTCTTATAAATCTATTATCTGAGGAGTTATTCAAAGAGTTTCACCTCCCATCATAGTGTTCAGAGCGGATCTGCTGGAAGATTTGAGCTCTGATGGCATGCCCTGGTGTGGCAGGTCAGACCAGATTTCATAGATTAGATATCTGTATCTGTACAATTGATAAGGACCTAGTCACGCTGATACAGTGTGCGCTCACACACTCCGTATTGTTGTTGATAGCCCATTCAATGAACCCATTTTTGTATTGCTCTGATCACATTCTGCTCTTGTTTGTAACTAGTAGTTACTCTAGCAGCGCTGCAGCCATGCAATATGTGTGCTCTGCATTCCCTTGTGCTTTCTCCCAATACATTCTTTCAAGTCCTTTCCTAAAAACTCTGATACAAGCATGCTGTTAAGGCTTCAACGGGCCTTGATAGTACGACTTGTACTAAGAGTGAACTGGTGGCGAGTACTTGAAGGAGTAGAGGAGTCTCTAGCTTTACTAGAGACGACTTAGAATGAAGTGGGTAAAAGGGGAGGCACAAGGGAGGCTTTCAAGAACATTGATATTGATAATCAAGTCAAGCTTAGGGCTTGACTGTCGAAATACAGGGCGCTTATATACAGGCACGGCCGCGCACGGGCCATGGTCACTAAGATAGGTACTTCTGGTCAAGAGGGGGCTGTCTGTATCGTATGGTACTCCGCGGACAAGTGCTGCGGTCTGTATGAGTCAAACAATAGAGAATGAGCAAGAGCGAATGACAGATTGACAAGTTGCCTAATCCATCCTTAAGGGTCGAACAATGGTGGCAGGTCATTCCAAGAAGAGAAGCGCCGTCATGATGCGATGACGACCATGAGGTTTGAGATTGATCCGAGGAGATCTGGTCTCTGCATGCCCATTCTGGTCTAATGGGCGTCTAGTGTAAGCAACTACCTTTTAAGGTAGTCCGTATTGATGGTGACCCAATTAAGGGCCATGTCGCTATCCGCGTCGTCTGCGGAGCTCTGCGTGGATGAGGGATTGTCTGCGGATCCTTGGGAGGAGGTCGACTGGTAGCTCTGACTCTGGGGCGAGGTGCCAGCTATGGGCGATGAGGCAGAAGGGGTGAGTGACTGGTAACTGCCTTCTCTACTAGTGCGTTGGCGTATGGGTGCTGAGGAGGGACTCGTAGGTGATAGGGAGTGCTTGCGGGACACAGGACTATCTGGGGCAAGGTACTCTTGCCAAGGTATGACAGGGGACTCTTCTGGGGACAAGGCATGCGTGTTGCCTCCAGGGACATCAGGTTCATATGGAATGAATGGTTCTGGCTCTAAGGGCGGCGTGTCCTCCATGGGACTGTCTGGGTCTTCCAGTGGGTTCTCTACTGGGGGTGGCTCTTGGTACATCTCCATTGAGGAGTATTCCCGACGGTGGATGTTCCATGGGACGGGGATGAGGGGCTTGACTGGGGGCTGATCAAGGGGTGACGATAGTTTGGATGGTTCACTAGGTGGTAGCAGTGACAGGTCTGGTAGGGATGATGGGTTCAATGGTAATGGTCGCTTAGGCATGGATAGGGTGACAAGGAGGGGATCTGACAAGGATGAGAAAAATTGGGGTGGATCATAACATGAGGCCCCTCCTAAGGGAATCGTTTCCACACGATTACATGCCTTGGCTAGCTGAGCCCTGAGTTCCTTGTGGTAGTTAAGCAAGGAGCGTGCCCATTTGGCCTGACTGGGATTGGGTAGTGTAAGTCCTCTGCCTTTCAACAAGTTGGTCGTCGTGAAGTAAAGCTGGGGATGTATCCTGAGTAGATAAAGAGCCGTGTCCTTATTGAGCTTCCTGAAGTAAATGGCTAGTGTCTGTGTCTCAAAGCGTCCTGAGTTGCGCTTCCACTTGTTGTCCATAGCAACGAAATCCTTGACAACTAACTTGAGGATTTCTTTCTTGAGTTCTACTTTAAGGTTCTGTGTTTTCTGCTTCGGCAATGGCAAGGAGGACGTCCCGGTGGAGTAGTCCAGCATCAGTGTATTGGCTGGTAGTGTCGCTGTCTTCATTTTCTTCTTCTGGTTCTGTTTCTGTCTCTGCATGTTGTTCGCTTCCAGGATAAAGTCTGGTAGTACTGGCAGCAGGGTTGAGAGGACTTGGTTCTGATGGGACATCTGGGTTGGTCGTGTATAAGGGCGGGTGTCTTGGTGACTCTGGTTCTGTGTGTGTTTCTGTAGGGGGTTGGAAGTGGAATGGGGGTCCGGTGTGGTAGTAGCGCTGATGTCTGATCGAAGAGCTAATAATTGGTTCTTCGCTGTCAACTGGGACATCAATTCCATTGTGATTGATGACGGTTTCTTCTTGTCCTGGCTCCCAGTTGGTCCAGTGTAGTCTGACGGTGAAGTCGTCGCGTCTGATAAAGGCAGCAAATAGGTGGAGGTCGTCGGCTTCTGTGTGTACTCTGATGAGGATAACTCCATTATCTGTTCCAAGGGTGAAGATGGTGGATGTGGGGAATCCTTGGTTAGGTAGGTTCGGATGCTGTGCCATCTATTGGTGGTGGTAGGGGCAGTACTGTTCCTTGCACGAGCTGGAGTGAAGGAGGGAGTGTTCGAAGGTGATATGGATGGCTCTCTGTAGCGATCCTGGCTTTCTAGCTCCTGGTATGAACTCTTTGAACCGGTATGGGTTGGGGAAGATAGTGGGGTCTCTGAAGAGCAAGCAGAGGAAGAAGAAAGACTGCTTGGAGGGATGGGAGTAATCTGGTCGACGGGGCATGATGGGGAATATTCTTCTGCTGTTTCCATGGCTTTTATGCAAGAACGAATGGCTGCGGGATGGCTGGCGTAGAAGTCTGTAACAAGGTCTGCAGCGTTCAGGTCTGATTCATTGACCCATGAGTCATGAGAGGGCAAGTATCCTTTCCAGCGGACAAGGTATTGCTTCTTTTTGGTTCGCCCAAAGCGTCTTGATTGGAGGATTTGCTCTACCTCCCATTCTGGTTCTCCTTCTATGATGTCAGGTGGCGGTTCTATCCAATTTGGGCTGTGTGCTTCTGTTTCTCGATATGGTGTTAGCAATGATACATGGAAGACATTGTGGATCTTCCAATGACTTGGCAGTTCTATTTTGAATGCGGCGTTTGATATGATGGCAACTACCTTGGTGATAACTTCGGGGTGACGTTCGCTGGTAAGTTTAGATTGGTTCCTTCCAGCCAGACTCTGTCTCCAATTGCGAATGGTCTGTATTTTGGTTTCTGTTTTATCCAGCTGTCTTGCGCTTTACGTTGGGCCTCTTGGGCAGCTTCTCTGGCTTCTTTGATATTGGTAAGGCGTTTTTCTAGAGTAGGAATGTCGGTTGATCTGGTGGGCTGATGTATGCGTGGAGTATATCCAACAAGGAGGTCGAATGGGGCTTTCTTTGTAGTGGCAGATGGCCATGAGTTTTTTGTATACTAGGCTATAGGTAGCCAGGCATGCCAGTTGTTCTGTTGTGTTCTGCAGAACATCCTGAGGTACTGTTCAAGAGATTGGTTTGCTTGTTCACTGGCACCATCTGTCTGAGGGTGGTAGGCTGTACTGATATTTTGGCGGATGTCTAGGAGGCGGCATAGCTCCTTTCCAAAACATGAGGTGAACCAGGGATCTTGGTCTGAGATTATCTTCTTGGGTAGGCCGTAGTGAGGCAGGACGTGTGTCAGGTATAGTTGTGCGACTCCTTCAGAGTCAATAGCTTCTTTGCAAGGCAAGAACATAGAGGCTTTGGTACAATCAGTGTCTGTGATCATCAGGATAGTGTCATAGCCTCCAGAAGGTGGTAGTTTTGTGATGAAATCCATAGCAATAGTCTCAAAGGGGCGAGCATTTTCAACTGGAGTGATTGGCAACAAGGGGGGATGGCTAGGATGAGTGTTTACTTTGTTCATTTGACAGGTTGTGCATCCTCGGATGTACTCAGTTATGAAGGCTTTCATGTTGGGCCACCAGTAGTATGGCGAAATTAATTGGAGTGTTTTTGAAATTCCAGGGTGGCCAGCAGTTAATTGGTCGTGAAAAAGGGATGTTACTCCCCTCCTAAGGGTATTGTCTGCCACGACAACTAGTGCGTTCCCATGGTAATAGTGGGTTCCATCTGCTAGGGTGACTTGTTTGAATGCTGCTGTCCATTGCTTGAGTTTCTTCTGATCTTGGTACTGTGCCAGTTTGATTTTACTGTCCAGGTTGCTTTCTAGTGTGTCCCAATCCATGACTTGGATGTTTTCGTTTTCTCCACCAGGCCGCCTGTTTCCGGGGTGACTCCCATCCATGGAGGTACTTCGAATACTTGTATGGTGTTCACAGAAATATTTGCTGGGCCATACAGTGATGTCTTCATTTTCTGGGTTGCTGCCATCATCATGGTCTTCACGTCTTGAGAGTCCATCTGCTTGATTTGAAGCTCCTGGCTTGTATTCCAGGATCATGTTGTATTGTTCTCGTTCAGGGAGGTATCTGGCGACTCTTGGTCCAATTTTCCTGGGGTTGTGGTAGTAGCGAAGGTTTGCATGGTCGGTATAGACAAGTACTGGTTTCTCAGTACCCTTGAGGAGGTAGTCCCAATTCCTGAGGCTGCGCATGATGGCCAGGAATTCTCTGTCATAAATGGGGTAATTCTGCTCTGTGTTGGTGAATTTCTGGGAGTGGAAACCGCAGGGATGCCGTGGTCCTGGCTTTTCTGTGCCATCAGGTCGTGTGGTAGGTGGTTCTCTTTGATAAAGTATGGCTCCGGTTGCTATCTGTGAAGCGTCGACTTCCAGCTTGAATTGTTTGCTGGGATCTGGGCGTATGAGCACAGGGGTGCTGGTGATGCGTTTCTTGAGTTCTCTAACTGCAGCTATGCAGTCCAGTGTCCATTCAAATGGGACGTCTTTTCCAAAGAGGTGTGTGATGGGTGCTGTGATGGAGGAAAATCTGGCGATAAACATGCGGTGGTATCCCAAGACTCCTACGAATGAGCGGGCTCCTTTGAGGGTCGTAATGTTTTCTGGCCAGTCTGCTATTCTGGCGATTTTGGCTGGGTCAACTGTTGCACCATCCTTGGTGAGGCGTACTCCTAGGAAGTCCATTGTAGGTTTCATGAATATTGATTTACTGAGCTTGAGGTGTAGTCCATTTTTGGCTAGCAAGTCAAAGGCGTAGTGAAGGATCTCAATATGTAGTTTGATATCTTTGAGCTTTGTTCCTAGTCCACAGTCGTCCATATAGCTTCGGAATATTTTCCTGATGTTGTGGACTCCTTTCTTTTCGAAGTGATCGTATAGGTCTTCCAGCATAAGGTTCATAAACCTCTGGAATGTTGGCAGTGAGTTGCTCATTCCGAAAAACATGACTTTGGGTTCGAACAGCCCACAGCGGGTTTTGAAGGCGGCTTTCCATTCATCCCCTTCGCGTATGCGAATATTGTTGTAGCCCCAGCATATGTCGAATTTGCTGAACAGCTCCATTCCTTGGAGGTCTTCAATACATTGGGCGAGATTAGGAAGGGGGGTGACATCTTTCTTGGTAACCGCGTTGAGTGGGCAGTAGTCAATGATATAGTGTTTCTCTTTGCTGTCCTTTTTAGGGACCATGAAGGTGCTGAATCCATAGGGTGATTTGGATGGGACGATGTATCCCTTCTCCAAGTTTTCGTTGAGGAACTGATTTTCTGCCTCCTGGTCTTTGAGGCTCATAGGGTAGGTTTTGCAATTAAATTTTGCTGGAGCTTCAGCTGTAAGCTCGATTTTATGGTCACATGGACGTGATGGGGGGAATTTCTTGGCTTCTTGATCTGAGAAGAGGAGGGCATGTCGTTTGAATTCCTCTGGCAAGGTGATTTCTTCTTTCTTGTTTTCTTCTGCGTACTTGTGGGCCATTTCTGTGGCATTGTGGGTCCTGTTGACTTCCATAGTGGTTCTTCCAATCCATATGTTCGGTTGGCTTTGGTCTTCAAGTTCTTCCATAATTGCTTCATGAGTTTCCATGATGAGATCATTGTCTTCTTGTTTTTGTTGCTTCTCCTTGAGGTATCCTTGCGCTTTGTCCCAGGTAATTTTCCGGATGGTTTCGACCTTGACTTTTGGTCCTTTGAGTGTTCCTGCTTCCCAATCAATGTCGGGTTTGAATGTTTTGAACCATGGGTAGCCGAAAAGGAAGCAATCTCCTCCTAGATTTGTGACGAAGAAACGTAGTTGTCGTTGTAAATTTCCTTGGCTGACCATGAGGTCGCAGTAGTGGCTGATCTTTCCTTGTCTATTGGGTGTTCCATCAACATTAAAGACGGGTCACTGGTAAGGGAGTTCCTTCATTCCTAAACAGAGTTTCTTGACTGTTTCTGAGTCGATGAAATTTTCTGTGGCTCCGGTATCGAGGAGGCCGATTTCTTTTGTTTCCCATTTGTAGCTGATGACTGCAAACTCAATTTGTACTGAGTTACTTTTATTGACAAAGATGCTGTCTAGTCCGAAGGTCTTGGCAAGGGCTTCAATTTTCTGGATGCTGAATCCAGCTCTTGGGATAAGCTCATTGAGTGTTCTGATTTTTGTGTCGTCATCCATGGTTTGGATCTGTTCCTTGAGTGCATCTCCCATCTGCTGTGCAGAGGGCTTCGACTTTGGATTGCATAGCTTTATGATTTCTTTGCGAGTAGCCTCATCAAATGTATGGGCATTTTCTTTGATGAATTCTTGGACTTTCTTTATGTCCGATAGCATTGGTACACTCTTTTGTTTGTGTGCTGCTATAAGTTCTTTGATTCTTTTTGCGTCCAATAGTTTTGGGGCAGGTACTGAGGATGTCTGATCCAAGTTTTCTTCTTTGAGAGCGTTGAAACTATTGGCGTTCTTGTTTTCTTGGATCCTTTTGGTAAGTTGATCCATTGGTAGAATTCCCGTATCTGGACGGCTTTGAATGGCACTAATTTCTGCCACTTCTTTTCGATCATGATTGATTTGGCGCTTGACTCAACAGTTACAAGCGTAGTGACCCTTTTTATGGCAATGGAAGCATTCTTTGCTTCTCATAAGTTTGTCTGGTGGTGGTACGCGCTTATGACCTCCATATTTTGTGAATGACATTTTATTTGGTCGGGTTACTAGACTAGCACTATATCGTCCGCCCAAATAGCAAATTGCTTTGACCTCGATAGGGTCTTTTTGTTCCATGATCGTCGGTTCTTTGACGTCGAAGATCTCGTATAGAGCTTTGTGAAGCTTTGCCTTTGCTTTGTCCTGTGGTTGCGTCTTTTGCGCCTTTGTTTCTCCCATTGATGATCCAGTGGTTCCCTGGTATGACTGATCTGTTGTCGGTTTGATTGCTCTGACTTCAGTGGTCGAGCGTCCTGTAACTGTGACGCCTTTTGGTCTACCAGTGGCCTTCTGGTCTTGGATATGGGATGTGCGTCTTGTAGCAGCAACCGCGGCATATGTCTTCGTGTTGTTTACAAGTGTCATCATGACGTCTTTGGATGGGTGGGTAGGAAGATAGGTAGGTGGGTGTAGTGGATGTATGTGAACCAAGGTCTTCTCCGCATGGAGGGATAAATGTGTCTGTATGACCCAAGGCTGTCTGGCTTTCGCCTGCCTCTTCGTCTCAAGGGACACGAGCCCAAGAAACTTCACACCTTAGTTCAGTTTATGTGCTCCTCCACTTCAACACCCGTGAGGGCACTTTGATCCTCCTACACAAGACTTTCAACTCCGGGTAAGGGAGGTCTTATGCAATAGATTCACAAAGTTGTGGATTAACAGAACCACCGGCACTAATGTATGGGGTGCTAGGAAGGTAGGGGATGTGAACATCCGGGGTGGTTGTCTACTCGCCAAGCTGGTATGTCGATAAGTAAGCTTGACTTGTGTTAAGGCTTCAACGGGCCTTGATAGTACGACTTGTACTAAGAGTGAACTGGTGGCGAGTACTTGAAGGAGTAGAGGAGTCTCTAGCTTTACTAGAGATGACTTAGAATGAAGTGGGTAAAAGGGGAGGCACAAGGGAGGCTTTCAAGAACATTGATATTGATAATCAAGTCAAGCTTAGGGCTTGACTGTCGAAATACAGGGCGCTTATATACAGGCACGGCCGCGCACGGGCCATGGTCACTAAGATAGGTACTTCTGGTCAAGAGGGGGCTGTCTGTATCGTATGGTACTCCGCGGACAAGTGCTGCGGTCTGTATGAGTCGAACAATAGAGAATGAGCGAGAGCGAATGACAGATTGACAAGTTGCCTAATCCATCCTTAAGGGTCAAACAATGGCGGCAGGTCATTCCAAGAAGAGAAGCGTCGTCATGATGCAATGATGACCATGAGGTTTGAGATTGATCCGAGGAGATCTGGTCTCTGCATGCCCATTCTGTCTAATGGGTGTCTAGCATAAGCAACTACCTTTTAAGGTAGTCTGTATTGATGGTGACCCAATTAAGGGCCATGTCGCTATCCACGTCGTCTGCGGAGCTCTGCGTGGATGAGGGATTGTCTGCAGATCCTTGGGAGGAGGTCGACTGGTAGCTCTGACTCTGGGGCAAGGTGCCAGCTATGGGCGACAAGGCAGAAGGGGTGAGTGACTGGTAACTGCCTTCTCTACTAGTGCATTGGCATATGGGTGCTGAGGAGGGACTCATAGGTGATAGGGAGTGCTTGCAGGACACAGGACTATCCGGGGCAAGGTACTCTTGCCAAGGTATGACGGGGGACTCTTCTGGGGACAAGGCATGCATGTTGCCTCCAGGGACATCGGGTTCATATGGAATGAATGGTTCTGGCTCTAAGGGCGGCGTGTCCTCCATGGGACTGTCTGGGTCTTCCAGTGGGTTCTCTACTGGGGGTGGCTCTTGGTACATCTCCATTGAGGAGTATTCCCAATGGTAGATGTTCCATGGGACGGGGATGAGGGGCTCGACTGGGGGCTGATCAAGGGGTGACGATGGTTTGGATGGTTCACTAGGCGGTAGCGGTGACAGGTCTGGTAGGGATGATGGGTTCAATGGTAATGGTCGCTTAGGCATGGATAGGGTGACAAGGAGGGGATCCGACAAGGATGAGAAAAATTGGGGTGGATCATAACACATGCCAACATGTCGAACACTGTCTTGAAGCAATAAATGGGTCATCGAAAGCGAAAAGTTGCAGCCCATACTGCAAACCTGCCATACTTCAACCTTGCAAAAAAGCAAAAAACTGAACACTCAGTTTCAGAAGATTCCAAGGACAAGGAAAACATACCTGTGCACTCAGGCTCAGAAGGCTTGTTCTTGGGATTAGAGCACCAGACTCCAAACTGGAGTCACAAACAAATGCTTTTTGAGTGTGCTGAAGGCACAAGTGCTCCATTTAACTTGCCGTCATCATTGCCATCTACACCTCGGAGACTCAGAGGACCTTCCCAGGCTGGTATGGAACCACCCAGAAAGGAGCCCAAGGGGTTTGGGACACCAGTAAATCAAAGTTTGGCAGTGCCAGTGAGTAATCTGTCAAATGTGTGAAGTCAGAATGTCATCCCATACCTTGTTCCAGCAATTCACTTATCTAGAAGCTGCAAAGGCTCAGATTGTGACCTGTGAGGAAGTAATTGAGAAGGAAGATGAAAATCGGTACCAAAGAACGGCAGGTTTCCTCCCAGTAGATGGAGAGGTTGCATTGGAGAATGTTGATGCAGTAAAGACACTGGAGGTTGCAGATATCAACCCATTTGCCAGTTTATATCAGATGGACGAAGACACAATGATTCAGACACGGGATACGAATCAGATGCTGATGTAGCGTCGGAGGTCCTAGAGAAGCCCAAGGGAGTGACCAGACTTGGAGGGCTACATGGCAATGGATATTGCCGTCGACCACCCACCATTCCAGATGCATGACTTGCTCTTGAGAACCTGACAAGTGTTTTATACTGACCAAGACAGAGAAAGATTGGACATACTTCATTGGATCCCAACACCTTTGCACAGTTGGAAGACATCCGAAACTTTCTCTGGCAGTATTGTGACTTCAACGCAAATGGGAAACCCAAAAATCCATCAGTGGGGAACTGGATGAAGGCTTCATTCGACGTAGCAGACTACAAATCAAAGGGGTCTTGGCAAGCCCAAACCTTGCATGCATCAGCAAGGGCATATGTTCAAACATGAAAACTCCCAACACACGATTACTGAAACCCCAAACAATCGCATATTGATGATGAAGTACTTTCCACTGGGCTCCAGCTCTATCTCCAAGGTGTTGGCAAATACATTTGTGCACAAGATGTCATCAAGTTCACCAATGATAATGATGTCCAGAAGTGATATGGCTTTACAAAGCTGATCTCATTAGCCATAGCAAAGCATTGGATGGGGCAGTTGGGGTTCCGCTGGACAAAAGAGCCAAAGGGACAGTACCATGATGGCCACAAACGCACAGACATGGTAGAATATCGTCAAGGTGTCTTCTTGCCCGCTTGGACCAAGCTGGAGAACAGCATGCATGATTGGACAGATGATAGCATTCACCTCAAGATCGGTAAGGACCCTAACTCAAGGCTGGATATCCAGAATGTGGTTGTGTGGTTCTATGATGAGTCTACGTTCTATGCACATGATCGTCGCAATCTACGTTGGATACACAGTACTGAGGGTCCCAAGCCCCAGCCAAAAGGCAAGGGCGTCTTACTAATGGTCACCCACTTCGTCTCTGCAGATTATGGCTACCTTCAATCCCCTGATGGTGCTGAAACTGCTTGTATCTTGTTCAGGGCTGGGAAAGGATGCGATGGATATTATACCAATGAGCGCATCATTGAGCATGCCAAAAAAGCGATTGACATTCTTCAGAAATACTACCCAAATGATGACCATGTCATGGTCTTTGACAATGCAACGACGCATGTCAAATGAGCTGACAATGCACTCTCTGCCCAACACATGCCTAAAAATCCTTCACACTCCTGGGGAGTCACTGTCCTGGCCAAGGACGACAGCAGTGCTATCATGTACCATCCTAGTGGAAAGCCGCAGAAGACAAAGGTTCCTATGGAACCTGGATGCTATGCCAATGGAGAGCCACAGTTGCTATATTTTCCTGATGGGCATGAGAAGGCAGGCTGATTCAAGGGAATGGCCCAGATTATTTGGGAGTGAGAATTTGAGGCCAGATCCAAGTTGCAAGCTGAATGCAAGGGGTTCCAATGTCTGCCTGGTGAAACCAGATGCTGCTGCCGCCAATTCCTTTACAACCAACCCAACTTCATGCAAGTTGAATCCATCCTTCAGATGACCTGCTGCACAATGGGTGTCCAAGTGTTGTTTTTGCCAAAGTTCCACTGTGAATTGAACTTTATTGAGCAAGTTTGGGGTCATGCAAAGCGTGTGTACTGTCAATTCCCACCTTCATCAAAGGAGTCTGACCTTGAGAGGAATGTTATTCAAGCTCTTGATTCAGTGTTGCTCCTCTCAATGTGCCGGTATGTTGTTTTGCATCATCACCCCCAATCAGATCAACAACGCACACTCCTAGGTATGCAACACAGTCTTGTCAATTCATAGATGCATACCAAAAGCATCTCAATGGCAAACAAGCAGCCTGGGCTGCCAAGAAGTACCATGGTCATCGTACTCTTCCTGAATCAATTCTTTCCAAGTTCTAATTGGCTCTTATATCTGTTGCATATAGGGATGCTGCGGTCTGGTTAAGTCCGGTTCGGGGGTAGATTTCCCCAAACCTGGAACCAGACTTTGGGTCTGGTTCACAGATTTTCGTGAACCCGAACCTGAACCTAAGAGAACCAGACTTTGGGTCCGGTTCAGGTTCTTCAAGGGTTTGAACCTGGACCGGACCCGAAAGTATGTAGTGAAGGCAATTGTGTTGTGGTTGCGGTTGTGGCTGTTGGCAGTGCAGGACACTTCGTCGCTGCTGCTGCTGCCCTTGCCATCGCCACTGTTGCAGCTGTCATTCAACTTGCTGGGTCCGCTGCTGTCGCTGTTGTGGTAATTGCAGGTGCTATTGCCATCACCGCTATGCCCAGTGTTGCTGTAACGCTGTTGTCACACATTGAGCCCCTGGTCTTGTTGCCGCTGGGTCCAAGTCCCCTGACCCTCTCAGGCTTGCTTGCACGATTCTGAATGCCGACATGGATGTGAGGGAAGTAGAATCCTTGGGCGTTGTTGGTACGCATGAACGAGGGGGCGGGCACTTCTGGTTGTGGGCGCTGTACTTGCCATGGCTGAGGGCACTGTCAGCGTTGAGCTTGCTGGCGGGGCTGAAAAAGCTACCGCTGCGAAGCTCGAGGCATCTGAGCCCAGGGCATATGGCGAGGCAGGGAGCAGGCACAAAGGCTGCTGCAAGGCAAGGCCAGCCATGGTGTCGAGACACCGCCGCGAGTGAGTGAGGGGGGAGGGACAGTCAGGACGTGGGACAAAAGCAAGCGAATGAGGGGCACTCACCCCCTGGAGACCGCAGAGCGAAGGTCTTTCCAGGACACGAAAGAAAGCGACAAGCGAGGGGTGCAGAGCGCTGCACTAAGTAGTTGCGTGATAGAGTGCTGTCTTGCGTCGAAACATCTGTGAGGAGAGAGGAACACACCAAAACTTCGAGCTATGTAGAAGTTGTTAGTCACCTAGAAAAAATACTCATGCAAATATTTCGCGTCTTCATGCATGGGTGATGAGTCATCCCTGAGACCCTCTTGTAAGGGGCCGACAAGCTCTGCACATGCTGCGGTGATGGTGTGAAGGGCCTGGGCAAGGGTGGATTTAGTTGTACTCTTGTTATCTCGAATCCCAGCCACTGGAAGCATTTGGTGTCCCATCAGAGGGAATCAAGATATCCTTGTTGGTGGCCCTGGCCTCTCAAGTTGTTCTAGGTGTTGGTGATGCAGCGCAGAATATGGATGAGATGACGTCCCACTACTGTGACCTCCTTGCCTCCAATATCCCACAGCCACCCTTAAAACTAGCCATCACAGCCTTGATTATGGCCAATTGTGCCTATTCAGCTCACTCGCTTGCATGGGAATATCAGGAGATGTTGATTAATTACCTCAGGGAGGCAAGTAGATGCCTCGGCTCTCAAGATGTTGATGTGGCCTTGCAGCTTGCCATATACCTTGCCTGTCACTTGGAAGAAACGGGTTCACCAGATGATTACAAGGAGGCGATGGCTCTTTTCGACAGGATTATCACTTCCGAACCCAATAGAGAACCGAGAGGGAGGCGCGGGAGGATGTGGATGTACAGGAGGTCGCTGTGCCATGTGAAAGGATGGAAGACTGGTCGGAGATGGAAGTATGCGGTGAGGGAGGGCGCGAGCGTGGTTGCGGTCGCGGTGGGTATGGGTGCGGGGTGGCGACGGTAGCGGCGGAGGGTCGGATGGGCAGTGGTGGAGGCACGCGCTGTGTGCTTGTGAGCGAGAGGCAAGAGCTGCTTGCAGAGGGTGTGCATGTGAGGACCGGGGAGTTTACACTGGAGATGACGGGGTATAGAGGCCTGTGAGGCGACACTGCCTGTGGAGCTTCGGGGCTGGGAAACCAGACGCTGGGGAAGCTTGGGCGGATGCACTGAGGGCAGAGGTGGCGTTGGCGGCTGCTTTGTTGCCATGATGAGCGCAGGCTTTCTGAGTGGCGGTGGCTTTTGGGGATGATGAGGGGGGATGAAGGAGGTGCAGAGACATTTTCGAAGGACCCACCTTGGCCTTTGCCATCTACTGTTCACTTTCTTCATCCAATCTCATTCTATCGGGAATGCATGCAGTGTGCCGGTGCCCCCAATTGGTGCGGGATTCAGCGGGACATGCAAGGGAGGTAAGAGGAGGGGACTCAGGGGAAGGAAGTCGGGTGCAGAGGGTTGTGTCAGGTGGGGGCAGAGGTTACCAGAAGGGTTGAGGGGGTGTTGAACCTTGAAATGCACGTTTGAGGCAATGTGGGTAAACACGAGGTCCGGCACAGAAGTCAGGAAGTGCATGTGGGGCTCACTGCTGGCAGCTGCGCACCAGCCTCACGGTTCGGAGGTTCGGACCAGGTCCGGACGGGTTCACCAGGTTCAGGCCCACCCCCAAACCCAGAACTGGACTTTGGGTCCGGTTCAGCCCCAGTGCCGAATCTTGGACCGGACCTGGGTCTGGTTCACTGAAGGTTCAGGTCCGGACCAAAGTTCAGAACCGAACTGCGGCATCCCTAGTTGCATATCACCCCCAGTACCAAACAACTCTTACATTTGTATCAATTATCATCGTATCCTACTCAATGACACACACACTTGTATCTATTGACACCACTCATACCTGGCCACACCAATAAAGTTTCAGCCACTGGTGGACATTGAAATAACTCGGCAGTGGGTCGCAGAATGAGGTGTAACACAGCATCACACTCACGTGATGTTGGATGAACCTTGTGAGCCCTACCTTATCTCACATTGAGAAAACGTTACCGAACGCACTCTAAGTTTAGGTTGGGGTGACGTAAGCAAAGTCAGCACGTGCCAAGCTATGATCATCCCGAAAGTTGGAGTCAGGCAGGGAACTCACCCCTTGTTAAACTTATTCACGGCCCTATAGGTCTATGACTCCTTGTCATGGATTTGACAGATGCAAGAACGCGCAAGAAAGTCACCCT
>Ga0307510_10003020_pt1 | contig 19382 bp, 15 predicted proteins | sample 12_EM_MG_FD_207224 | JGI IMG/M metagenome (GOLD analysis project Ga0307510, IMG submission 207224) | Populus trichocarpa ectomycorrhiza microbial communities from riparian zone in the Pacific Northwest, United States - 12_EM | ecosystem: Host-associated > Plants > Roots > Unclassified | place...
CGTCAGCGCGACCGAGGTAAACACTTTCACCTCGGCCGCGTCCGCCACCATTGCTGATAGCATCAGCCCTGTCAGAGTTGCCGCGGTTTGCATCGTCAGTGATCGCCCGTTCATGAATATCTCCCGGCCAGTACAGTGACGCGATTAGAGGTCATAACATCTCACTCGACAAGGCGGGGATTTCATCTTTTTGGCGGTGCAGGAAGTTGCGAAAGCACACAGCCGTAAGACCCAACTTCCGATCCGTTGAGGGCAGCTTTGGGTTCAAACTCAGAAGTCCGGATGCTCAACCGGGAGGTCGGCTTTGCCCTCAATAACGGACATCGTCAGCCGCGGCTGGCAGGTCCGAAAAGTGCCAAAGGCGGACGAACCGAAAGCGGTCACCCCCCTGGCTTAGAGGCCATGAAAATATAACGATTGCTACTGAAAAAATATCTGCCAGCTTCGCTCAGCAAGCCAAACTCCTCGTACCACCCTAGTAAGTCGTTAGCTGGAACTTCATTCTTCCGCTCGACAAATTCCCGGATCAGGCCTGCCAACCCCTTGCTGTAAAGATCATCATCCCATTGCAAGTTGAGGATGGGAAAAACCGCCAGCTCCTGGAATCGGAAGCCAGCTCTCCCCAAACGAGCTGCCAGCGACCTGGGCAAGTGAGGATGAGCACAATGCGTTTCCCAGGATTTCAGTATCAACGCCATGCGATCAGGCGATTCCGTATGCCATATGAGCGCGTCCCAATCCGTAGCAACAAGTACGATCCGGCCGCCTTGCCTCAGAACACGGAACGACTCCGAAAGGACGCGGCCAACGTCGGGGACGTACTCTGCGACCTGCGTGCAGGCAACTACATCAAATGAAGAATCGGATTGCGCGAGTTGGGTGGCATCTCCTACTGCGAATGAGAGCCACTTCGGCGGATTGCGCCGTTCGCACAACGCGACCAGATCGCTCGAAATGTCGACGCCGATAACAGCACCATCGTCGCCAACAGCGGCAGCGATGCTTTCGCACAGGAAACCGGGCCCGCAGCCCACATCGAGCACACGTTCGCCGCGCGAAAGGGCAAGCCGCCGGACAGTTTCTGCCCGTTGTGCGACCACATCCCTTGTCAAGTAAAGGCGTTCCAGCCGCCGCGCGGCGTCTTCGGTGAATTCGAGCCCACTCATAGTTGCCTCGAAATTCAATCTCGACCGAACAAGTAAACCGCAAAATGGGCGTCAGGTCGAGACGGAAGGTCCGCTTCGGGTAAAAATCGGACATGGGCCGACGCATAATCGATGTCCGCCCTGCCCCCAAGAACAGACATTCCCGCGACCGGCCGCTTAGCCGCCACAAGCGGCCATTCGCGATTCAGACGCCATAGAACGTTGATGTCCGTCCTTGCGAAGAACCGGTGACGAGCGCCCCCTTGCCTGTCAACTCGAGTTCAAATGCCATTTGGCGACCCCGGTGCTCGCTTGGGCGGCAAAGGTCACCGCCCGAGCGACTTCTTGATGCCGTTCAGTCCGAGGCGCAGGAACGGGTCGGAATGGACGTAGAAGAATTGCACGCCCTTTTCGAGCCAGTACGGCAACTCGTCGGATGTCACCAGCGTACCAGCGGCCTTGCCGGCGGCACGGATCTTCTCGACGGTGAAACCGACCTTGTCGATCACGGCTTGCGGCCGAGGCTGGCCGAAGGACGGCGCCGGCGAGTATCCCATGTTCTGCGACAGGTCGCCGGGTCCGATGAAGAACACGTCGATGCCTTCGACAGCTACCAGTTGGTCGATATTGCCGATCGCCTCCAGCGTTTCGACCATCGAGACCACCAGCCGCTTTTCGTGATCGGCCGGACAGGCATAGCGAACCGCCTCGACGACGGCGCGGGCTTGCACTGCGGTATCGACCATCGGCACCATCAAGCCGTCCGCGCCGGCGTTGAGGTAGCGGATCAGCAGCGAACGCTGGTGCGAATCCGGCCGCACGATCGCGGCTCCGCCGGCGCCGCGAATGACCTGCGCGGCATTGCGCACATCCTCGAAACCCCACGCACCATGTTCGCAATCGACGAAGATCGAGTCCGCGCCAAGCTCCACCAGCCGAGCCGAGAGGCCAGGCGATACATGGTGCGGGTTGAACATGGTGATCGCTTCGCCTTTCGATAGGCGCTCGCGCAGCTTCGCTCCATTCATGGCCGTTCCTTCTGGTCTATTTCTTTGGCTTGTCGGGGGTGTCGTCCGGCGCGCCCACCCATCGCGCGGTCTCGATGTCGGCTGAGGTGTCGCGCATGAGGGTCGGACAGATCTGCAGTTCGGGAATCATCGCGCCCTTCTGCAGGCTGGCGCACAGCAGCACCGCCCGGGCCACATCATGGGGATCGAGCATGACCGCGCGTTCGCTATCCAGCGGCGGGCGGGCACGGTTGTTCATGATCGGCGTGTTGGTCTCACCGGGCAGGATGGTCGTCGCGCGGATGCCCTGGTTGCGGTAGGTGTTGTGCAGGAAGGTCATGAAGTTTTTTACGCCCGCCTTCGCTGCGCCGTAGGCGGCGCCACCCAACAGATTCGGATTGAGCGCTGCCAGCGACGAGACGGTGATGATCGTGCCCTCGCCCTTTGCGATCATGCCGGGCAGGACCGCCTGGGCAAGGTTAAACACCGCGGTGAGGTTGACGTTGACAGTGGAATTCCATTCATCCTCGCTGATGAAACGGGCGTTCAACACCTTGCTGGCGCTGCCGGCATTGCTCACGAGAATGTCTGTCGCGCCGACATTGGCGCCGACCCAGGAAACCGCTTCAAGTATCGCTGCACGCGACTCGATGTCGAGGGACCGGCTGATTGCCTTGCCGCCCTGCTTCTTGATCTCCGCCGCGACGTCTTCAAGCGGTTCGACCCGGCGGCCGGTGAGAACGACGGTCGCGCCCTCGCGCGCCAGCAGGATGGAAGCTTCCCGACCGATGCCGGTTCCGGCGCCCGTGACGAGCGCTACTTTCCCATCGATCAGACCCATCATGCCTCCTATTCGGCAGCCGCGGGCGTCGCGCGCGTGTGGCGGTAGATTTCCCTGGCCGCCTCAGGGGTAATCAGTCCCTCGGCGAGATCAAGCTCGACCAGTTCACCGCTGCGCTCGGACGTCCTGCCCCATCCGCCACCGCCGGGCGTTTCGACCTCCAGCCGGTCGCCGGTCTTCAGCACGACCTTGCCTTTCGGGAATTGCGGCTGACCGTTCTTCAGCACTTTCCCGGCGCTCCCGGACTGGCCATCCACAACGCCGAAGCAGGGATGGCGCACCCGCTCAGAGGCAAGGTAGATGCTCATGGGGCCCTTGCCGAGATTGCGCAGGATAACGCGCTGGCCGAGCCCGCCGCGATGTTTTCCGGCGCCGCCCGAGTCCGCAATCAGCTCCTTGCATTCGGTCAGAATGGGTACCGCGATCTCGAACATCTCAATCGCGGTCACCTTGCAGTTTGAAGGAAAGCTCAGCGTATCGAGCCCGTCAATCTCCGAACGTGCACCCTGCCCGCCATGAAAATTCTGAACCGAGCCGTATTGCGTGCCATCGTCACGTTGTCCAACGCAGTTGGCAGCCCATATCGGCGCACCGCCGCTGTCGCCCATGACTTTCTCGGGAACCACTTTCTCAAGCGCTTTGAAAATCAGCGAGGGAATGACGTGGCCGATCAGGTTGCGCGAATTGCCGGCGGTCCATTGGTTCGGATTGAGAATGGATCCCTCCGGCGCTTCGTCGGTAATCGGGGTGATGCAGCCTTCGTTGTTGGGCGTGTCCGGATCCAGCAGGCATTTCAAAGCATAGACCGAATGGGCATAGCGGTAGTTGGTCCGGCAATTGATCGAGTGCAGCACCTGATCCGAAGATCCGGCGTAATCGACATGGATGGAATCGTCGCGCACGATCACCGCGGCCTTCAGCTTCACATCGGTATCGTAACCGTCAAGCAACACTTCGGCGGTGTAGGTGCCGTTCGGCCATTGCCCTATCGCCTTGCGGGTCTGCGCCTCCGACCGCGAATGGATGGCGTCGGCGAGATCGTCGATCTCGTCGAGCTCGTATTCGTCGAGGAATTTCAGCAGTTCTCGTCCCATGACATTATTCGCCGCGACCATCGACTCGAGATCGCCGAGTACTTCGGTCGGCAGGCGCACGGAAGCGGCGATGATATCGAGAACATCCTGGTTGGGAATACCGGCCTTGTGCAGCTTGACGATCGGGAAGCGAATGCCCTCCTCAAAGATGTCGCTGGCCTCCGAATGCAGGGGCCTTCCGCCGACGTCGGGCAGATGGGCGATCGAGCCGGCATAGGCTACGACCCTACCCTTCTTGAAGATCGGCGTGATCATGGTGACGTCGGGCAGATGGCCGGTGCCAATTTCAGGGTCGTTGGTGGCGAGCACGTCGCCTTCGCTGAGTGTTTCGACCGGAAACTTCGGCAGGAAATATTTTTGCGCCGCGACCGGCAGCGAAGTGATGAACACCGGTATCGACCACGTGCACTGGGCGAGCGCCCGGCCGCGGCTGTCGAGCAGCACGGTCACATAGTCGTGGTTCTCGCGCACGATCGGCGAGAAGGCGGTACGTCCCAGAACATTGTCGGCTTGATCGGCGATGAAAATCAGGCGATTCCACATCACCTGGAGATTGATCGGATCGTTGAAATCGGGGGTGTTCTTCGACATCGCGCGTCGTCCTCAGAGAATGTTGATCACGAGATTGCCGTGCCCGTCGACATGAGCGATGCCGCTTGGGCCAACGACAGCCGTGGACTCGCGCTGCTCGATGATGGCCGGGCCCTTCACCGGCTGATCGAGCGGGAGCTTGTAATGATCGTAAACCGGCGTCTCCACGTACGCACCCAGTTCGTTGAAGTAGACCGATCTCTTGCCCTTGAGGGCATCGGCGACTTGGGCTTGATGAGGGCGGGTGACCTGATCCTTGCCACCGCTGGAACGAAGCCGCCAGGTGATGACCTCGAGAGACGCCGCTACGGTTCGGCCAAACAACTCACGGTAGAGCTTGGTGAAGTTGTCCATGAGCTGATGAAGAAATTCATCCCTCGGCAGACTGCGGTTGGGCAACGCAACCGTGATCTCATGCCCTTGCCCGACGTAACGCATGTCGACGGTGTAACGGTTGGTGATTGCCTCTTTCGCAACACCCGCGGCGCTGACGACTTCGGATCCTTGTGCGGCCAGATCGTCGAGCAGCCGCCGCATCTGGTCAAAATCCCAATTGTCGACGCCCATCGGGAAACTGGCGGACAGATCCACGGCGACCGGCGCGATGAGGAGCCCGATGGCCGATGTGACGCCGGCGCCCGTCGGGCAGATGATGCGCTTGATACCGAGCTTGCGCGCAATGCCGTAGGCGTGCACCGGACCCGCGCCACCGAAGGCCACCATCGGCAACGAGCGGGGATCGACGCCAAGGTCGGTAGCATGCATCGCCGCCGCCTTGCTCATGGACTCATTGACGAGGTCGTGGATGCCCCAGGCGCAGCGGTCAATGCTGACTTCCAGCGAGGCTGCGAGCTTTTCCATCGCCCCTTGGGCCGCATCCTTCGAGACCTTGAACGAGCCTCCGACAAAGGATTCGACGCCCATATAGCCGAGCAGGATGTCGGCATCGGTGACCGTCGGCTCCGTGCCGCCGCGCTGGTAGGCGGCCGGTCCCGGGAGGGCGCCGGCCGAGCGCGGACCGACATCGAGAAGACCAAGCGGATTCTTTGCCGCGATGGACCCGCCGCCCGCGCCAATCTCGATCATCTGGATCGACTGGATCTTGAGCGGGAAACCGGATCCCTTGCGGAAGCGCTGGTAGTGCGCAACTTCGAGGTCGGTGCCGACGGTCGGCTCGCCGTTCGGGATCAGGCAGAGCTTGGCCGTGGTACCGCCCATGTCAAAGGACAACACGCTCGCCTCGCCCGCCGTTCTGCCGAACTCGGCGGCGGCGACCGCGCCGGCAGCCGGCCCCGATTCAATCAGACGAACCGGCAACTCGGCCGCGCGCAGGCTCGGAACGAGGCCGCCGGACGAGGTCATCCATAACACCTGCCGGTCGATACCCTTGTTGGCGAATTCACGCTGCAAATGGTCGACATGCGCGGCCATTTGCGGGCGGGTATAGGCATTGACGACCGTCGTCGAGGCGCGGTCGAATTCGCGCACTTCCGGACAGACCTCCGAGGAAAGCGACACGAAGATGTCGGGGCTTTCTTCCCGCAGCAGCGCGGCAATGCGCTGTTCGTGCTTCGGGTATTTGTAGGCGTGCAGCAGGCAGACCGCGACGGATTTGATACCCTTGCTGCGCAACCGCCCGGCGATCTCCCGGATGGCGTCTTCCTTCAGTTCGGTGACAACGGCGCCATCGGCGGTCATGCGTTCCTCGGCGCCAAAACTGTTGGCGCGCGTGACCAGCGGATCGGGATATCTGAGGTTCAGGTCATAGAGATCGTAGCGGCCCTCGTTGCGGATGCGCAGCATGTCCTGAAAGCCGGTGGTCGAGATGAAGCCGGTTTCCACGCCCTTGCGTTCGAGAACGGCGTTGGTGACCACGGTCGTGGCGCCGAGCACCTGAAGTTTTGCGAGGTCGATAACGCTGGCAAAGCGGTCGAGCAGCTCGGTTGCGCCCTGCACCACCGCCTCTGCCGGGTTCTTCGGCGTGCTCAAAACCTTGTGCAGATGCAACTCGCCGTCGTCGTCGAGAAGGGCAAAATCAGTGAAGGTGCCCCCGGTATCAAATGCGAGCTTGGCCATGGTTTCCTCAGGCAGCGACAATTCTGCAGGCAGCGCGGGAATAGTCCCGATCGACCCGATGATTCCTGGAGCCCCGGTTACCGGAATCCCGTTATGGTTGAAGGGTACGAGATGCAGTCGGAGCCAGCCAACACAAGTGCGGTCTGCCGCTATAGACTTTGCTTATGGCGTCGACCGGATTCCTTGCGGGTGCTTGCGCATGAGCTTCTCGACCACATCGAGAAGCACCGATCGGACCGCCAGTGCGGGTTCCGACAACGGAAGGTGATCCGAGGTACAAAGCGAGACCGTTGCCTCGATCACCGGTCGCGCCAGGCGCCTGATATCGGCCCCGGCGAAACTCGATGCGCCGGCGGCAACGGAAGCAGGAAGTATCGTCGAACCAAGGCCGTCCATGACGGCCGCGCCCAGCGACGAAACCGACTCGATTTCGGAGACCACGTTGGGGACGACACGCGCCCGGGCCAGGGACTCGTCAATCAGGCGGCGCAGGAAGTGGCCCTTGCTCGGCAATAGCAGCGGCACATCGGCAAGCGCCGAAAGCGGCAGCGATTCGGTCCGTGATTTCTCGAAGACGGTACCCGGTGGCGACACCAGAAAAAGTTCTTCCCGGAACAACGGGCGCAGCGTTACTCCCTTGATCGGTTCCGAGCCGTAGATGATGGCCATATCCATTCTGCCGGTCATGATCAATTCGCTTAGAACGTGACCAAAGCTATCGTTGATATGGACGATGATCTGGGGATGAAGCGCTTTCATCTCTTTGAGGATCGGCAGCGACAGCGCACTCGACGTCGAATAGGTCGCAAGGCCGATCGAGACTCGCCCGGCCAGCGATTTCGAGGAACTATCGATATCGATCTTTGCCTGCTCGATCTGCTTCAGCAACAACTGGGCGTGCCGATAAAGAACGAGGCCGGCCTCGGTCGGCGTGATGCCGGTATTGCTGCGCGTGAGAAGCTTGTGCTTGAAATGGCTCTCAAGCGCAGCGACCTGCTGGGAAAGCGCGGGCTGAGCCGTACGCAAAATGCTGGCGGCGCGAGATACGCTACCGGCATCGACGATCTTCACGAAGCTCTTCAGTTTTGTGAAATCAACGCTCATGGCTCGCCGTATCGCCGTGTGAAACCGAAACACTAGGGCGATCACAGCAAGAGAACAAGGCGCCTCCGGTTAAGGGGGCTCCGATAGCCTCAGCGCAAGTCGGCGCAGGCCTTCTCGATGCGGTCGCACGCCTGTTTGATCATCTCCATCGACGTCGCGGTCGAAAGCCGAAAATAGGGCGAAAGCCCATAGGCCGCGCCATGGACCGATGCGACCCCACCCTTGTCGAGGAGATAGAGGACGAAGTCGAGATCGCTGTCGATCGTCTTGCCTTCCGGCGTGACCTTGCCGATGGCACCCGCGCAGCTCGGATAGAGATAAAACGCACCGTCCGGCACCAGGCAGCGCAGGTGGGGCACGGCGTTGAGCCGGGTGCAGGCATAGTCGCGGCGCTCCCGGTAGAGCTTGACGCTTTCTCCGACGAAGCTCTGCTCGCTGGCAAGGGCGTGGGCTGCAGCGGCCTGGCTGATCGACGACGGACAGGACGACATCTGCGACTGCAGCTTGTTGATGGCCGCGATCAGGCCGGCCGGACCGGCCGCGTAGCCGATACGCCAGCCGGTCATGGCGTATGATTTCGAGACGCCATTGGTGAGCAGGATGCGATCCTTTAGGCTTGGCACGGCTGCCGCAAGCGTCGTCATCGGCTCGTCGCGGAACCAGATCTGATCGTAGATGTCGTCGGACAGCACCATGACATGCGGATGGCGGAGCAGCACCTCGCCCAGCGCCTCCAGTTCGGCCCGATCATAGGCGGCGCCGGTCGGGTTCGAGGGCGTATTCAGGATCAACCATCGCGTCCGTGGCGTGATCGCAGCCTCGAGCGCCGCCGGGGTCAGTTTGAAGCCGACGTTCTCGGAGCAGGCAACGATGACCGGCTTGCCGTCATTGGCGATCACCATGTCCGGATATGACACCCAGTACGGCGCGGGAATGATGACTTCCGCGCCCTCCTCGACGCTTGCCATCAACGCCAGGAAAAGGATCTGCTTGGCGCCGCCGCCGACACAAATTTCGCTTTCGGCATAGTCAAGTCCAAGGCGACGCTTGTAGTCGGAAATGATCGCAGCGCGCAGGGCTGGCGTGCCGTTGACGGCGGTATACTTGGTCTCGCCCCTATCGATCGCCGCATGGGCGGCCACCTTGATATGGTCAGGGGTATCGAAATCCGGCTCGCCGATCGTCATATCGACGATGTCGTGCCCGGCAGCCTTCAACTCGCGCACACGGGCCGCGGCAGCCGTCGTCGGGGAAATCTTGATGCGCGAGACACGCGCGGCAGGTACGAAGATGGTCACGGTAGTTTCCTCTGAATGATCAATGTTCGGCCTTGGCCTCGCCCCGCATCCGGCCCGTCAGGAAGAGCTCACCGAGCTCGTCGTGGGTGATATCCGCGGGCCTGCCATCCCAGATCACCTTGCCGAGACGCAGGATGACCGCGCGGTGCGCGACTTCCATCGCCTTCTTGGTATTCTGCTCGACGAGCAGGATGGTCTGGCCACCGGCGTTGATGCGCAGCAGCTCGTTAAAGACGATGGCAATGGCCGCGGGAGAAAGACCGACCGAGGGTTCGTCGACGAGCAGGATTTTTGGCCGCTGCAGGACGGCCATCGCCACTTCCAGCAATTGCTGTTCGCCACCGGACATGTTGCCCGCCAGCGTGTTGCGGCGTGCCTTGAGGATCGGAAACAAATCATAGACATAGTCCCGATCGGACTTCACCCTGGCATCGCGAAGCGTGTAGGCGGCCATTTGCAGATTTTCATCGGTCGTCATGACCGGAAAATTGCAGCGGCCCTGCGGGACGAAAGCGACGCCTTCGGCGAGGATCGCCCGCGACTTGTAGCCGGCGATATTCTTGCCCTGCCATTCGATACTGCCATCCTTGATCGTCGTCATGCCATAGAGCGACTTCAGGAGCGTCGACTTGCCGGCACCGTTCGGCCCCATCAGAGCGACAAACTGCCCCTGCGGCACGTCGAGATCGACGCCGTTGAGGATATCGAGCGAACCGTAGCCTGCGCGCAGACCCTTGATCGAGAGACTGGGATCAACCACCGAGATAGGCCTCCCGTACCGCCTGGTTGCGAACGATTTCGTCGGGTGTCCCTTCGGCAAGCTTGCGTCCCTGGTCGAGCACGACGATGCGCTCGCAGATGTCGGTAACGACATCGATGTTGTGCTCGATCACCAGGAAGCTGACGCCAAACTTCGTGTTGGCGAAGCGGATGCTCTCGACGACGCGCTCGATCAGTTTCGGATTGATGCCGGCCATCGGCTCGTCGAGCAGAATGAGTTTGGGCTCCGGCATCAGCATCGAGGCGAACTGGATCAGCTTCTGCTGGCCGCCCGACAGTTTTCCGGCAGGCTGATGGCGCACATCCCAGAGGCCGGCGATCTTGATGAATTCGCGTGCGCGCTCCCTCAACGCCTCGACGCGCGCCCGCGCCATGGCGCCGATTCCGAACGTAGACCAGAGGCCCGGAAAGGTGAACATCTGGCCCGCAATGACGAGATTTTCCTCAACGTCGAGGGCACCAAACACTACCGTCTTCTGGAACGAGCGCAGCATGCGGCCCTCGCGAGCGATGCGGTTGAGCGACCATCCCGTGATATCCTGACCGTCGAGCTTCACCGTACCGGCGTGCGGCCTGGTCAGGCCGGACGCACAGTCGAAAAAGGTCGACTTGCCGGATCCGTTCGGACCTATGAGCCCGCAGATCTCGCCGCGATTGACGTGCAGACTGACGTCATCGACTGCGCGGACCGCGCCGTAGGACTTGTGCAATCCCGAGATTTCAAGAATCGGTAACCCGGTCATTTGCGTTCCCCAAGAAACAACCAGAAGCGATCGATCAGCGGTGCAAAACCCTTCGGGAACCAGAACACCAGCGCCAGCAGGCTGAGCCCGTAGGCGATCATTCGGACTTCCGGCGCGACGCGAAGCGCTTCGGAGAGTCCGACGAACAGCAGGCTGCCGAAGACGACACCTGAAATCGTTCCCGCACCGCCGCCCAGCACGATAATGAGCATCGTCGTCGAATAGTACATCTGAAACGTCAGCGGACTGACCACCGTCAAATAGTGCGCATAGATGCTTCCGCCCAAGCCGGCAAAGGCCGCGCTGATCATGAACACCACCAGCTTGTAGCGCCAGGTAGGGATGCCGACGGATTCGGCCAGCGTCTCGTTCTCGCGAATGGCAACCATGTTGCGCCCGGCCGCCGACCGCACGATCAGATACGCTGCGAGCGTGCCGATCACAGCGATGACCAGCACCATATAGTAGAAACTCGTCGTTCCCGAGATCGTGAATGATGCCGGCCCAAGCGCGAAATAGGGTTTTGGAATGCCCGACAGCCCCATGTCACCACGCGTGAGGCCGATCCAGTTCTTGGCGATCGCCTGCCCGATAACGACGAAGCCAAGCGTGCACATCACAAAGGAAGTAGCACGCAGCCTGAGCGCCGGAATGCCAAGAGGCAGGGCGACGGCCCCGGCCAGCAGCCCCGCCGCGAGGAAGTTCAGATAGAAGGGTGTGCCGAAATGGACGGCCATCAGGCCGGACGTATAGGCGCCGATGCCGAAGAACGCCGCCTGCGCCAGCGACAACAGGCCGGTATACCCTACAAGCAGATTGAGGCCGTGGGCCGGCAACAGGAAGATCAGCGCGATGATGATCGCGTGCAAGGCATAGGTGCCGAGGAACAATGGGGCCAAACAGGCGGCTGCCGCCAGTGCGACGCCGAACAGCAACCGCAGATCGCGTCGGGGCGCCGAGAGTGAGAGATCGTTGGGTGACATCGTCTGTCCTCGAACAATCAGAACCGGGCTTGCGCGGAGAACAGCCCGTGGGGACGCCACATCAGTACGAGCAGCAATGTTGCGAATCCGACAGTGTCGCGGAACTGAAGGCCGACATAGGTCGCCACCAGGCTTTCCGCGATGCCGAGGATCATCGCCGCGAAGAAGGTGCCGCGGACGTTGCCAAGCCCGCCCATGATGATGACCGGCAAGGTCTTGAACGTGATAATTTCGCCCATCCCGCCATAGACGCTGACATTCACCGGTGCCGTCAGCACGCCGGACAATGCCGCCAGGCAAGCGCCGAGGATGAATGTCCGAAGCGCCACCTGGGGCACGTCTATGCCGACCACCGCGCAGCACTCGATATTCTGCGACACCGCGCGCATGGCTTTTCCCATACGGCTGTAGGTGACCATCAATTCCAGTCCGACGAAGACCAGAATGCACACGATGATGATCAGGACGCGCTGCTCGGCCAGCGTGAAGCCGAAGATCGAGACCGGCTCGATATAGCCGCCGGAGAAGAATTTATAGCCGCCGCCGAAGACGAGGATCACGGTATTCTGGAGCACCAGCGCGATGCCGAGCGTCGCCAGCACCCCGGTTTCCGGTGGCGCGCCCACGATGCGCTGCATCACGAACTTTCCGACCACGACGGCGATGACCGCGGTCGCGATCACGCCAATCGCTATCGCAACCGGATAAGGCAGATCGAAATATTCGATCGCGAACCAGGCGCCAAAGGTGCCCAGCATGTAGTATTCGCCATGCGCGAAGTTGATGGCGCGCAGAACACCGAAGATCATCGTCATTCCAACAGCGACGATGGCGTAGACGGAGCCGGAAACGATGCCGTTGACGATCTGCTCTAAGATCGCGGACAACATTTCGGTTACCCCTCTCTCGTGTTCACTTGGCGGGATACTTGATTTCGGCTGAGTAGGCACCCTTGATGGCCGGCTTGCCGTTTTCGATCTGAAGCAGGATCATGGGCAGGCGAGCCTGATTATGATCGTCGAAGGTCACCTCACCCATCGCACTGTCATACTTGATCTTGGACAGCTCGTCGCGAACCTTGGCCCGGTCGGCGCTGCCGGCCGCTTCAATGGCCTTGGCCAGAAGATGCACGGTTTCCCAGTGCACGTAGGCGTGATTGTTGGGAGTCTCGCGATATTTGGCTTTGAACTTCTCGACGAAAGCGAGGCTCCTTGGAGCGTCCCATGCCGGCAACCACGCGGCGGCCTCCACGGCGCCTTCGAGCGCCTTCGGCGCCGCCTTGATGGTGCTTTCGGTATTGAATTCCGCATTTCCGATCAGCGGTACCTTGCCGGCCAGGCCGACTTCGATCATCTGGCGCCCGATGATCGGCGTGGTGTCCGCATTGCCGTACATGATAATGGCCTGCGCGCCGGAGTCGCGAATCTTGGCGAGCACGCTGCGAAAATCCACCTCGCCTTCCTTATAATAGTCCTCCGTCAGGATCGCTCCTTTAAGCCCGGGAAGATATTTCTTCGTGAAGTCGACTGCAGCGCGCCCATAATCGCTATCGACCGAAAGAACAGCAAACTTCGTGAAGCCTCTTTTTTCGACAGCATATTGGATGACGATCAGGGCGCGGTTCTCGTCGGTCGGATAGTTGCGGAACGTCCATTTGAAACCGCCGACGCCAGCAGCATAGGTGATCTTCGGATTGGACGAGGCGGCATTCAGGAGCAATACGCCGGCGTCCTCAGCGACGGGCTGCATGGCGAGTGTCACCGAGCTCGATACGTCGCCGATGATGAAATCGACTTTGTCGAGGTCGATCAGGCGGCGCGTGGCTGAAACGCCCTCGACCGGCGTGCCCTGGCTGTCGCCTGACGTGATCGCGATCTTGCGGCCGCCAATGCCACCGGCACTGTTAATTTCCTCGGCAGCCAGTTGGGCGCCGCGCAGCGAGTAGGAACCGTAGCGGGAATTGGGTCCGCTCATGGGAGCTACGATGCCGAGCCGGATCGCTCCGTCCTCGGCCCAGGCATCGATCGATCCAGCCCCCAGCCCGATCAAACCCATAGCGAAGCAGAATGCCCTACGATCAAGTTTGTGCATCATGACCCCGATCTCCATCCGAAACTCTGGCGGGCTGCCACACCGTCGCTGACCGCCTTGCGAATGGCGCATCCCGGCTTGTGACAGTAAGATTATGGTCGTGTGCCAGACCGGGGGAACCACAACTGCAATCTGCCGCCATAGCGTTTAGTTATGGCGAACCTGCATGGGCGCACGGACCTTACACATCCATCCTCGGTCTACCGAGCAAGGCGTCTTGCGGGAAAAACGCCAGCGCCGCCGCGAGTGTCTCGGCACTGGAGGCTAGATAGAGGATCCGTTTGTAGATGGGCTTTTCCTTCGTTACTCCCCGGACTTGCACGCCGCTGCTGGATTCAATCCGGCAGCGGCTGCTTTTTTCAAGGTAGGTTCTTTCAAGATCGCGAAGCTACAAAGCGTTCGGGTTTCAAGAGCACCTCTGACAACTTCTCGAATGCACTTGGAATTCACACCCCGCACCGTGCCGAAACGAGCGGTGGGGGCCGGGCCTTTAGGCCGGTTGCGCGCTCGTCATCTCGCGATAGACCATATCCTACGTTCGAATCGTCACGCCCGCGCGGGCATGGACCGACGAGAACGCAAGCTCGTTGGTCCGCAGGTCGGACGAGAACCGGGTAGTAACTACGACCGATGACGGAAGTCATGTTTATCGTTAAACGCGCCTCTCGTCGCCCGGTTCATACGGCGTCAGCTCGTTGACCAAGAGCAGAAGATTTGCCCGAGTCTCTTAATGAACTCCTCCTCGGGGATCTGAACGGCCGCTTTGCCCAGAAGCGGCCAGTCGCAAATCGAGTGAAAACAATGTCTGCTTTTCATTCAGAAGCGGACATCCCCGCCAGATTAGCCATGTCCGAGAAGTGCCATAAGCGGAAGTGCAGAGGCCCCGTGTGCTCGGACCGCCATTCGCCTCTGCAGAGTTATGCTCAGACCCCAAATCCATCCGGATAGTTGGCGAAGATTGCGCTTTTGAGCTCACGATCCATGAAACCGAACTGGACGGCATAAGTGATAAACTGGTGTCACGATTTTCCAAGCTTCTCTCATTTCCGAGTCGGTCAGCGACGATGGCATGCCAACGAGACCTCGGCTCTACCCCCTGGCTTCAATGCCTTCGGGTCCGTAGCGGAGGGCTTGCTTGAAGACTGCTTACATTTTCTCAATCAGCGGGTTATCCTTCCCGCGCCAGAACGTTGTCGAGCGCCCCAGGCGCTCAGAGGGAAATTGGTGCCTTGCGCTATTTCTTCGAGGATTATTCGTTCGATACCGAGCGGCGCGAGCTACAACGCGGGCCCGAGATTGTCCCCATAACGCGCCAGGTTTTCGCTCTGCTTGACTACCTGATCCGCAATAGGGGCCGCGTCGTCAGCAAGGATGATCTCGTCAGCGCGATCTGGAATGGACGCATCGTGTCCGACGCGGCGTTGACGACTCGCCTCAACGCTGCCCGAAATGCGGTCGGCGATTCCGGGCAAGAGCAGCGTCTGATCAAAACGCTGGCGCGACAAGGTTTCCGCTTCGTCGGCACTATATTCGAGCACCAGCAGCGCGCGGTCGGGCGGGATAGTTTGGCGACGCATGGCGGCGACTTTGGAAAGATGCCGTCTTCGGCGCCCCGTCTTTCCATTGTTGTGCTGCCCTTCGCCAATCTTAGTGGCAAGAAGCAGCAGGACGACTTCGTCGATGCGATTACAGAAAATCTTACCACCGACATATCTCGCCTTCCCGATTATTTCGTTATTTCGTGCAAGACGGCTTTCGCATTCAAGGGCAAAATTGTGGATGCTCGACAGATCGGCCGCGAGCTTGGAGTTCGCTACGTGCTGGAAGGCAGCGTCCAGAGCGGGACCGATCGCCTGCGCGTGAACGCACAACTCATCGACGCAGAATCAGGCGCACACCTCTGGGCCGAGCGATTCGACAAGCCACGGGCAGACCCGTTCGACATGCAAGATGAGATCACGGCCCGGCTCGCACGGGCTATGGATGTTCAGCTGGTGGCAGCGGAGACGCGGCGTCTGGAGCGCGAGGAACCAAAGGAACTGGATGCAGTCGACCTCGCCCTGCGCGGGTGGACGGTATTTTTCCAAAAAGTGTCAGTTGCCGGGGCCCGCGAAGCACGGAGTATATTTGAGGAGGCGCTCCACATCGACAATACCAACGTCGATGTGCTGATGGGTCTGGTCGAAACCCATCTATGGGAAGTCAACGCCTATATGTCCCAAGCGCGTGCTGAACAAGTCCGTCTGGCCGAGGCAGCAATGTCCAAAGCGACGGAACTGACGCCACTCACTACCCGCATGCATTTTGGTCGCGCCGCGTTGTTGATCGCCCTGCGAGCACCAGAGCGAGCGCTTCGCGAGGTTGAACTCGCCATGAGCCTGGATCCCGATTTACCCTATGTTCACATAAGAGCGGGGTGGGTTAAGATTTTTCTGGGGCGTGGCGAGGAGGCCGAAGGCCATGTGACCACGGCGATGCGGCTCAGCCCGCGCGATCCAATGCTCGGAAGTTGGTACGCGACTCTTGGTCTGGCGGATCTGCAACTCGGTAGGCTTGACAAGGCTGTGGACCGTTTGCGAAAGGCTATCGAGATTGCTCCCAATAATGAGCTCCCCTACTTCCATCTAGCGGCGGCTCTGGCGCTTCAGGACCGTAAATTGGAAGCGGCGCAGGCCAGCGAAATGGGGCGGCGGCTGGCTCCCATTTTCCGCATCGGTAAGTGCCGCGTTGAAGTCCAAAGCGACAACCCTGTTTTCTTACTCCAGCGCAATCGAATCTTTGAAGGTATGGAAAGGGCGGGCATCCCAGAGTGATATCATTTCCCAAGGCTAACGGAGACATGATGTCAACGATCAACTCCAGTGCAGATCGAACATCTGCCGCGCAATGGGACGACGTCCGCCCCGCGATGCAACTCGCGCAGTATCGAATGCCGTATTCCTTGAAGAGATCGCGCAAGTTGCCATTCCTTCGCGAAGCGCCGTTGCAGCCCTGAGCCCGAAAAATAAGCCGCCGGTAAGGAGAATGTAAGCCGCCTGTCAGGCGCGATAGCGCACGAGCCGGTATCTTGGCCCGATGAAGCACTCTCTAGCCAGGACACATCCCCATGAGTTCGATGCACGAGACCACCGAACTGCCGCAGGCAGCCGCGGGGCGGCAAGTCTTCAGCCCACTCGAAGTTTATTGGGCTGCATTTTACGAGTGGCGCAAACGCGCAATGCTACGCGCTGAGTTGATCGAGCTAAGCGACCGAGAGCTGATCGACATCGGCATTTCGCGCGCCGAAATCGACTACGTGACCTCGACCCAAGGTATCGATCCCCGGGGCGCTGTATAATGCTTAGGGCCTTCGTCGTTTCACTCGCCGTGTTGTGCACTACCGCAACGCATGCGCCGGCCGAGACACCGATCGAGCGCGGCGACTATCTGGTCAATGCGGTGATGGCCTGCGACGGCTGTCACACGCCGCGCGGACCCGCCGGCCTCGACATGGAGCGGCGGTTCTCCGGCGGGTCCATCGTCTGGGACACGCCGGCCTACACGGTGCGCGGCTCCAATATCACGCCCGACCGCGATACCGGGATCGGTGCATGGAGCGAAGATGACATCAAGCGGCTGTTGACCACGGGTGTCCGGCCAAGCGGTGTGCGGGTAGCGCCGCAGATGCCTTACGCATTCTACAGGGCTCTTACGCCAGGCGACCTCGCCGCGACCGCAATCTATCTGAAATCTATCAAGCCGATCAGCAACGACGTGCCGCTGCCAGTCTATAAAGCCGCTGCGTACCCCGTGCCGCTGCCCGGTGCCGAGGGCTCGATCGGAAACGAGGTCCCTCAAGATCCTGTCAAGCGCGGCTTCTATCTCGCCACGCTTGCGCACTGCATGGAGTGTCACTCGCGCAGGCCAGACGGTGTTCAGGACTTTAGTAACTGGTGGGGCAAGGGCGGTCACGAGATGAAGGGGCCGTTTGGGGCCGTCGTCGTTCCCAATATCTCATCGCACGAGGCCTCGGGCGTCGGCGCATGGACGGACGCCGAGCTCAAGCGCGTGTTCACAGAGGGTATCGGCCGCGATCGCCGTGTTCTAAAACAGCCGATGGCACGGCAACGCTATTTCAGTAAGATGACGGAGCAAGATCTCGACGCCTTGGTTGCCTGGGTGCGATCCATCCCGGCAATTGAATAGAAGTTTCTTCGAGCTCCCAATCTCGCAGACGAGCGAAGCGAGGGGAAATCGGATCCTGTAGCGGCCTGCGCCTGTCTGCGAGTCTGAGCTACCATGACCGAGCACATCGACATCAATCATCAGAATTGGGATGAGCGCGCCGTGATACATGCCCGGGACGTTACCGGCGGCTACATGCTCGACCGGTTTCGTGCAGGCGAGGATTCTCTTCATGCTATCGAGTCGGCTGAACTTGGCGACATTTCCGGCAAGCGCGTGCTGCATCTACAGTGCCATATCGGTCGGGACACGCTCTGTCTGGCGCGGCGCGGCGCGGCTGTGACGGGACTCGACTTTTCCGGCGCCGCGTTAGGTATCGCGAGGCGGCTATCCGAGGAGACCGGCATTCCGGCTGATTTCGTGCAGGGGACCGTCGAGCAGGCTGCGGACTTGACGCCGGGTCCGTTCGATCTGGTCTTCACGACCTGGGGAACGATTTGCTGGCTACCTGACATGGCGATTTGGGCGAAGGTCATCACGGCCGTTCTAGTCCCCGGGGGCGAGCTCTATTTTGCCGATGCCCATCCAGCGTTTGCGGTGCTGGAAGAGTCCAACGGAAGTCTGGTGCCGACGTACGATTTCCAAACCTCCGCTGACAGACCGCTGCGGTTCGTTAACGAGACGACGTACACTGGCGACCCGACCATCTTGTCTCATCAATCAACCTGTGAGTGGATTCATTCGATGTCAGCGGTGCTCGGCGGCTTAGTCGGTGCCGGACTGAATATAACTATGTTTCGCGAGCACGAAGTTTTGCCTTGGCGGGGCTTGCCGATCCTGGTGCCTGGGTCCGAACGAATGTGGCGTCTTCCCGAGGGATACCCGCGAATTCCGCTGTCGTACTCCTTGAGAGCGAAAAAGCCGGCGTAAGATCCACGCCACAGCAATTTGCGAAACAGACCGCAAAATGCCGCCTTTGGGTCAGTCGCGTCGGTTTGACCGGACCACGGCTACTTTCGCGGTAGGGACGCGAGTTACCTCGCGCCCCCCGCACAGATCCGTACGAGCCCAATTCGGGCATACGGCTCCCACCTCGGGTGTGTAACGGCGCGTCGTGATATTCTCACGAAATTCCGTATGCGCTTCAGCGCCTGTGACACGGTTTCCCGGTACTGTGCCCGGCCCGTGCTTTGCTGACGCACATTCCCCTCGGCCCCCGCCCTTGGCTCCACCAACTCCGCTGCCGGTTGCCCGGCTTTGTTCGTCGGCTTCACAGCTACTATGGCGAGGTCAGACTTCTCATGATCGTACATCGTCGGCTACGGCTCCTCGCCTTCCCGACGCGGACCAGTGCAGCACGCATGCTGACGCTGGCCGACCATGAGATCTCCCGGTTCCCGAGCAAAGAGCGTGCGCACATGCCAGTGTCTAAGACCACGCCGGGCCGTCTGGGCGCTCGCGTTAT
>Ga0307510_10003021_pt1 | contig 19380 bp, 16 predicted proteins | sample 12_EM_MG_FD_207224 | JGI IMG/M metagenome (GOLD analysis project Ga0307510, IMG submission 207224) | Populus trichocarpa ectomycorrhiza microbial communities from riparian zone in the Pacific Northwest, United States - 12_EM | ecosystem: Host-associated > Plants > Roots > Unclassified | place...
TACAAACCAAGTCATGTGCTCAAGTGAATCACATGCGTGAAACCCATGACTCATAATGTGAGTCATGTGCGAAAGTCATTACATCATGTGACGTCACAATCGTGAGTCATGAAACAATCAACCAATCATAATATAATGATGACTCGCAAGTGCGTAGTTATGTGAGAACTATGAGTCCAACGATATCATAGTGTGAAGTCCAACATACCTTATGACTAATAAGTATTAGTCATGCGAAATCTGCCTTGCTTAGTCACGATTTGTGACATTAGCTCCCGTCTCCCCCTAGCATCGGTCCCACAATGCTAATTGCCCAGATCTAACAACCTCTGCCCAACTCTTCTGAGCTCCTTCCTGAGTCTGTGGTTTCTGTTCTCGAGCTCCTCGCTTGCTAGCTTCCTGGTGTCCATCTCGCTCTTCAACCTTGCTAGGCTGAAGCCAGATCCTGCGACTGTTCTGCGAAGTCCTTGAACCTCTTCGCGTATTTGTCTGATCGTGGATTGCTGGTTGGTTATTTTTCGTCGGTATTCGTTCACGTTTTTTCGGAATTGGCCTTTTTCGTCCAACAGTTCCTGGATTTGCCTCTGTAGGGCTCCGACATCTGGTTGAGTTTTCTCGCTCCCCTCCCTCTCCTGCCGTGTCCTCACCGCACCGAACTTCCTTCCTTGCTCCGGCTTGGGGTGATTCCGGTGCCATCTCGACAGAGTTTTTCTTTTGCTGTTTTCCTGTGGGTAATACCCTGCATTTATTTTTTCTTGGACATGGACAAAACATTTGTGCTTGTAACATTTGTCCCACGTGGTATCGTTCTGGTGGCGTTTGCTCTCTAGTTTCTTGTTTCGGTGCGATATTGGTACAGATGGTGCAGACCGAGATCGGTCTTGGGGAAACCATCTCGAGGCTTCCTTGTCCCGAAAGTGGGTCCGGCACCCGTGGTCGGAACATGCAGTCCAGGACAGCTCGTTGTGCTCCTGGCGAGCTCGTTCTTCTCTCTCCGCTTTGTCCCACTCGTGTGGGGCTCGGTATAGGGGGCTCATTGGTAGTCCAACGGTAGTTCCCCATCCTTCTTGGGCGGTCTTGGGCGTCGGTGGTCTTGGTGTCGTCATTCTCGGAGGCGGTGGTGGTGCTGCGAGTTGCGGTGTTGGTGATATTGAGACCCACGTTTCTCCGTTTTCTTGTTCCTCGATCTTGATCGTGAGAGGCCTTCCCGGGGTACTTTTGGTGAAACTGTTGCTTTGCGATGTCTGCATTTTCGAAATTGTCGTAGGGATACCAGACTTTGTCGTGTTCGGGAGGATAACCTGTCCACTTGGCTCGATATTGTAGTTTTCCGTAGTGTAGGCGTGAGTCGATTATCTTCTCTAGTTTGTACTCTGGTTCTCCTTTGAGGATAATTGGAGGTGGTGGCTGTGTTCTTTGAGAGGGAAACTTATCGTCGTGATAAAGTTTAAGAAGAGAAATCTGGAATGTGTTGTGGATCCTCATCGACGGTGGAAGATCGAGCTTATAAGCACTTTCTCCTATCTTTGCCAAGATTTTGAATAGTCCAATTTTCTTGTAATCCAACTTCTTGCATGGCCGTGTGGTGGGTATCTTCCTTGGCAATAACCAGACCATATCTCCTGATTGTAAATTCGGATCGGGTTTTCTTCCTTCATCGTAATATTTCTTGTGCCTTAATTGCACTTCCGTCCTTTCCACTTGTAGTGTGTCGTGCAATTGACTCATGCTTTCTGGTGGTGTGATTTGTCCTTGCATGAGGTGTCCGATGGTCTGATATTCGGGGTTGATTCCGTAGTTCGCAAAGAATGGTGAGTGTTTAATGCTTTCTTGGTGTCCGTTGTTGTATGTGAATTCTGCCATTGGTAGGAGCCCCTTCCAATTATCTTGTTGATAGTTGACGAATGCTCCGAGGTATTGTTCCAAAGTGGAATTAGTCTGTTCCGTTTGTCCGTCCGTTTGTGGGTGGAATGCCGTACTCAATCTTCTTTCGATTCCTAGCTGTTTGGTGGTTTCCTTCAATAGGTCAGACGTAAATACCGATCCTCTATCTGTTATGATGTCTTTGGGAAGTCCGTGTTGTCGAAATATTTCCCTCACAAATAGTTCCGAGAATTGCCGTGCGTTTATTTCTTTAGTGCATGGTAGACAATGAGCCATTTTTGTGAGTCGATCTATGACGATAAGGATTGTGTCATCTCCTTCCGAATTGGGTAAGTCCGTGATGAAGTCTATTGATATTGATTTCCACGGTCGATTCGGGGCTTGATTTGGTTTCATCAGACCATATAGTGCGTGTCGCACCACTTTTGTCCTTTGGCATGTGTGGCAATTTTTGACGTATCGTTTTATCTTATCTCTCATATGTGGCCAATAATATGTGCGTTGTAGGAGTTCTGTTGTTTTTGCGGTTCCTCCATGTCCTGCTGGAGGGATATTGTGATGTCGTCGTATAAGGTCCACCCTTATTCCTTCGTTCTTTGGTACCCAAATCTTTCCTTGATGCTATAGGTATCCGTCTTTCCACTGGCACAGGCCTAGGGCTATTCCTTTCATTTCTTTGCTCCCTTCGTCCAAGGCCTTTCGTATTTTTTGGATTTCTTCGTCTCTGATCGACTCGTTCTTAAGTTCCTTGTTGTTTGTTTCTTCGAGTCTGATTGTTTCCATTTCGTGGATGTCGGTGTCGAAGTATTTCTCCTTTGGTAAGAGAATTCGTTCTTTGTGTGTCAGCCTTTCATCTCCTTCTTGGGGGATGTGGGCCTTTCGCCTGGTTAAGGCATTCGGCTTGGCTCCTTCTTTTCCTGGTCGAAATTCGATTTTGAAGTCGAAGCCGCTTAAGACTTCGCTTCATCGTATTTGTCGGGTGGTCAGTTCTTTTATCATCGTAAACCTTATTAGGTTTTTGTAGTCGGTTAGGACTTTGAAGTGTTGTCCACTTCCTCTGAGGTGTCGTCTCCATTCTTTGAGTGCTTGAACTATGGCTAGTAGTTCTTTGTCGTGTACGTCGTAGATGCATTCGGCGGGCGCCATAGTTTTCGACCGATATGCTATTGGCCTCCATTTTCCATCCTCATCGTGTTGAGATAGTATGCCAGAGCAGACATATTTCGAGGCGTCGGTTTCGACAAGGAGTGGCCTTCCTGGCTTGAAGTATGTCAACACCAGGGTTGAACATAGCTTTCGTCATAACTCATCAAAGGCTGCCTGTTCCTTGTCTCCCCATTCCCACTTGACGTTTTTCTTGGTTCTATCGTATAGGGATTTGGCCGTCCTGCTGAATCCTTCGATAAACCTTCGATAAAAGTTGCAGAATCCCATGAATTCTTGGATTCCTTTTTTGTTAGTGGGTGGTTTCCAGTCCCATATAGCTGCCGTTTTGATAGGGTCGACTTTGACTCCTTCATTATTGATGATGAATCCTAGGTATTCCATTTCTCGTTGGTAAACCTCGCATTTCGATGGTTTGAGTTTCATTCCTTGCTTTCGTAATGCGCGGATGATGGCTGCCACATCTTTTTGGTGCTGTTCTAGGCTGTCCGAATATATGAGGACATTGTCCAAATATACTATGCAGCATATATCAATATATGACTGTAGGGTCCTGTTGATCCATCTTTGGAACGCTGCTGGTGCATTGGTTAGCCCGAAGGGCATCACCAAGTATTCGTATGTGCCGTATTTCGTGGTGAAGGTTGTTTTCCATTCGTCCCCTTCCTTGATTCTGACGTTGTGATAGGCATCCTTGATGTCCAGCTTCGTATAGTATTTGGCAGTTCGTAGCCTATCCAGGGCTTCCCCTATCAGGGGTAGGGGATATCGGTCTTTCTTGGTGACGTAGTTGAGGGCTCGGTAGTCGACGCATAGTCGGAGTTTCCCGTCCTTCTTTTTGACGAGCATGATAGGAGATCCCCCTTCGGAGTAGGTTTCTCGTATCCATCCTCGTTCCTCGTTTTGTTTAATGTAGTTCCAAAGTTCTTCCAGTAAATCCTGGGAGAGAGCGTATATATTTTTGACCGGTAGTCCTTCTCCCTCTTCAAGTTTGATGTCTAGATCCACCCCTGGTCGGTAAGGCGGCAGCTTCGTTTTTTCTTCTTCTTCGAATACATCCAAGTATCTGTGGTACTCTTGAGGAACAATTTCCTCTAGCTTTCTTTCCTTCTGGTATTTCCTGCTTTTGATGGCTAGTTCAGTGCTGATGTTGACTGATTCTAGGCTTATTTGTCCTTCTTTTTTGTTATATTTGAGGATCCCCGTGGTCATGTCGCGTCGTCGGTAGAACTTCCCAAACGCTCGTGCACTGATCTTGCAGATCTGTGCTTTGGAGGTTCCCGTGCTACCAAATCCTCGTTGACCTCTGTTCGTCTTCTCCAGGCTAGGGACTTGGTGACAATCACTTTCAACTATTTCTTTCTGCAATGAGTTGTGCGATTCTATCGCCATTTTGGATTTGGTAGTCCTGGTCGCTCATATTGGCTAGTACTACTTTGATTTCGCCAGTATAGTCAGAATTGATCACACCTGCATTGACAGCAATCTGATGTTTAACTGCCATACCGCTTCGTGGTGCTATTCGTCTGTAGGTTCCTTCTGGTGGTGTGATTGATATTCCGGTTGCGACAACTTCTTGTCCGCGGGTTGGAATAGTTCTTTTTTCGTTTGCGTACAGGTCGTGTCCTGCTGCCTTTGCCGATCCTCGAGTCGGTATTCTTGCTTGCGGGTCGAGTAACCTAACTCTTATCCTCTGATCTTTCTTGCTTGGAATCGCGCCGGACTCTACTTTCAAGTTCTCTTCTCGTGCCTCGTCTTCCGGTATTGCGTATACCGTTGGTGATTCTTTCAAACACCATGTCGTACACCGTTCGCTTTCGAAGATGATCTTGCCTTGTCCCCAGTCGATTCCGGGACTATGTTGCTTCAACCATGGCATCCCGAGGATGACCTCATGGTTGGGTAGTTTAGCCACTTGGAAGATCGCCAATTCCCTATGGCTACCGATGTCCATAGGTAGTTTCGCTGTTTGGGTAATTGGTCCCATAGCGCTGGGTCGACCATCCGCCAGGTAAACCTCACGTATCGTTTTTGCTTGCGTGGTTCTGATGTTGTATTTGCTGCAGAACCCTTTGTCGATAAAGTCCTCAGTTGCGCCTGAGTCGATCATCGCGTTGATTGTTATTTCTCTCGTTGTGCCATGGAGTCGTATCGTGACCATAATATGGTCATTTTCGTTGTTTAAAGTCTGCGTGTTGTTTAGTGCCGCGTAAAGGTTCCGCATCTCAATGGGCTTTGGTTTGGGCTTGTCCTACAGACCATTGTTTACCGGGGACTTTCGTCGTTTCCCGACTCTTCTTCCTTTGCGACCTCCATTTCCCTGGCTTTGGCTGGTGGTCTCCATTGCTTTTTGTTGGCATCCCGTGGTTCCCAGGTCGCTCCTGCTTTGCTGTTGGCCGGGCTTCGGCATGCCGCTGCTCGATGTCCGGGTTTGGCGCATTTGAGGCAAAGGTTGCTTCTCATTCTTCGCTGGTATTCCTTGGCCGAGATGTTGAACTCAGGCCTTCTTCGCGTCGCATTCGGGTCCATTGGGTCGCCTTGGTCGTTGTTCTGTAGTCGGAACGTCCTGTTTTGATTTCTGGGGTTTCAGGTGATGGGCCTTTTTCCTTGCTTGGTACCCCGTGGCGCATGTGTTTGATGGCAGCCATTTTGGTTTCCTTTTTAGTGGCCCAATTCGCCACAAATTGTGGGTCTTGCGAGTCTGATCTATCCATTCCCCATGCGTCTTGTAGTTCTATTTTGAATCCCTTGATCAAGTGGTAAGTCCGGGTTGCATCATCCATTCCAGTTTGACTGGCGATGAGTTTGTATTCGTTCCAGTATTCTGTGGCGCCTTTCAATCCTTGAGTCATCCTCATAAGTTTCGCTCTTGCTGCTCCTTGTTCGTCAATTTCGCCAAACTGTCCCTGCAATTTATTCTTGAAATCGTCCCAACTGCACCAGGTTACATCTTGTCGTCTTTTGATGTATCGTGTAGCCCATTTCAGTACGTCACCTCTCAGAAGGCTGAGAGCGTAGACAATTTTATCGTTGTTGTAGTCGAATTCCCATCCGACTCCTTTGAAGTAGACTGACAGCTGGGCCAGCCAACCTCGGAGTTGATCCCGTTCGCCATGAAATGTGCTGGGTTCCTTGATTTTGGGCTTCTTTGTGTTCCCCGCTCCTCCGGTTAAGGCTTGAATGATTTGTTGTATCTGTTCTGGCGCGAGGTTGGGAGGCGGGGGTACTTCTTTTCCTTTGGTTTCTGGGTTGGGATTGGAGGTGGACGCCATCGTGTTCTTCCTTGTAGGTACTGCGTCTGTTTTGTCCGAGTCTGATCCTTCTTCCGCGCTATCGGTTGTGGAGCTCGCAAGTCGCGAGTGTTGAATGGACCCGGCTAACGCTTCTCCTATTCCCTGTAGGACGATTTCTGTTTCAGTGAGGTCGATCTCCTGATCGACAGGTTGCTGAGCCGTGTTGTTGTTGGGTGTTGCGATATGACGCAACCAAATGTAACAATCCTATTGTTAAGTATGTACGCAACAGGCAACGATCATCGTCTCCTAAGCAAGCAAACCTCCTTATTTTACTATAGAGCGTATGGGAGTACTATCTTCTTAGATAGTACGGAACTGGCTTGCTTGTCTTAAGTGATCCGTTGGAGGATACTATCTCGTCAGATAGTAAGATGAGTGGATTGTCGTACTTGATAGAACTATCACAATAGTCCTATATTCGGGCGGCCCGTCGAGACTATCACAATAGTCTCCAGGTTCTTAGAGCGTAGGCTTTCGTGGAGGAAGAGTGTATGTAAAGAGAGTAAGGAGTAATCGTATTGCAATATCTTTAGTATAGAAAAGTACTTAGATGGTTGCGTGAAGATCCTATCTCTTGGTCGGTGGTTTTTCTTTTTTTTTTCTTTTTTTTGTAATCATGCGTTATTTGTTTCTGGGTACAAAAAGCCTTATGCAGGGCGAGCTATGAAGAGAAAAAAACCTATAAAAGCAAACCCACCGCCCGCTTCACCTCTTCATGGGAAAAATCAAACACTCCGAGTCCATAGGAAAAGCCTCCCCTGCCTAGCACCTAAGATAATATACCTCAGACACATAAGGAAACGATACATAGAAACGTACAAGTAGAGAGACCCAAACCATTCAGCAGGCTCCCCAAAACAAAAGAAACGATGGCTGTTCTAAGGCCCTTGCGGGGCCTGAGGGAGAGGATAGATGATCGCCGACACGGGAAAACACAGAAACCGTAGGCCCACAAGAACCACTCGCATGGTCACGCAGGTCGTTACATTGATCCAAGGCGTTGGTCCACAGCCACGAAGGCAGTGCTATACCATGACTAGGCGTAACCGAGGAAGGGTCGAACGATCAGAGGGGGAGGAGGGCGAGCGGAGCCACCGGGCAGAGGGGATGCCAGCCAGGAAGGTGTGCACTAGGGTGCCAGCCGGTGAGTAGCACTAGGGTGCCAGCCAGTGGGGAGCAGTAGGGTGCCAGCCTGGGAGGAGGATAAGCAGTAAGGTGCCAGCTTAAGGGGCAGTACTGTGCCAGCAGACGGAACCGGGAGGGGGGTAGAGGAAGGATCGCGAGCGGGCTAGCCACAACCGACTAACGGGCCATAGCAAGGGCTTTTGGGACCACAGCGAGACCGAGCGGGACCGTGATGTTGCTCACCGGAGCTTTCCCTATCAGAGGTAGAAGCCCAGTCGAACCGGAGTCTTACTTCCACCGAGAGTCCGGTCGGCATATAGCCGACCGTGAACGAAGCGAGAAGCTTTCCGACCGCGCAAAATGCTAAGCGAGGTGCAAAGCAAGTGCGGGGTAAGGGGGAGAACCGAACTTCATGTGCGGGTGTCAACGATGAACAGGAACAAGAACCCCAAGGAGGGGAGGCAGGCGTGCCTTAGGAGAGGAGGGGAGATGGCTTAATGGCAAGCCATGATGGAAGAAGAGAGGTGGGTGGGGGAAAGTGACGATGATTTCCCGTGGTGTTGAGATTTCAATCGCTGGAGGTGGAGGAGAGATGGTTCGTGTCCTATCTCTTGGTCGGTTTTTTTCTTTCTTTTTTTTTCTTTTTTAATTATGTATTCATTGTTAAGGTACAAGAACTCGCATGCATCGTGAGATATGGCGTAAAGAAAACCTTAATTCCAACAACCGCCCGCTTCACCTCTTCATGGGAAAAATCAATCACCCCGAATCCATATGAAAAATCCCCCTCGTCTAGCACCTAAGACAATAATACCTCAGACACGTAAGGAAATAATTCATAGTGACGTACAGGAGAGAGACCCAAACCCTTCAGCAGGCTCCCCTAAACCAAAAGAAAGGATTGGCTCGCGAAGGCCTGATAGGGCCCGGGGGGGAGGATATGTGACCGCAGTTACGAGAGAAACCCACTGGACTTGTGGGCCGACATTGTAACCATACATGTACGGTCGCGCCGGTAATTACATCGATCCAAGGCATTGGACACCAGGCAGGGAGATAGTGCAATACCACGACTGGGCGTAACAGAGGAGTGGACGAACAGTCGGGGAGGATGAGGAGGCTGTTAGCTGCCAGTTTCTGTAGCAGTAACGGTGCAAGTGGACAGAACCGAGAGGTGGGAGAAGGAAGGATCGCGAACAGGCTAGCCACAACCGACAAACGGGCCATAGCAAGGGCTTTTGGGACGACGACAAGACTGAGGCGAGACCGAGACGTTACTAACCGAGGCTTTCCCCATCACAGGTACAAGTTTGGCAAGCCGAGGCCTACTTCGACTGAGAGTCCGACACCGTAACGCCGACCGTGAACGAAGCGAGAAGCTTTCCGACCGTGCAAAATGCTGAGCGAGGTGCAAAGCAAGTGCGGGGTAAGGGGGAGAACTGAACATCATGAGCGCATCAACGACGAAAGAGAAGGAGAACCCCAAGGAGGGGAGGCCGACAGGCCTCAGAAGAGGAGGAAGGTTGGCTTAACGTCAACTCCTAGGCAGTAGCCATCGTGGGAGAAGAGAGGTGGGTGGGGGAAAGTCACGATGATTTCTCGTGGTGTTGAGATTTCAATCGCTGGAGGTGGAGGAGAGATGGTTCGTGCCTATCTCTTGGTCGGAACCAAGAGCCTTATATAGGCATCTTCCCACAACCCTAACCCTGGTGACTCCTCACCTCGTACTACATAAATCTCTATGACTCGTAGTGAGTCATAGCGCGAAATCCATTGATGACTCATATGCGTCATCGCTCAATATTCCGTTTAACCAATCAAAACTTACAAACCAAGTCATGTGCTCAAGTGAATCACATGCGTGAAACCCATGACTCATAATGTGAGTCATGTGCGAAAGTCATTACATCATATGACGTCACAATCGTGAGTCATGAAACAATCAACCAATCATAATATAAGAATGACTCGCAAGTGCGTTGTCATGTGAGAACTATGAGTCAAACGATATCATAGTGTGAAGTCCAACATACCTTATGACTAATGAGTATTAGTAATGCGAAATCTGCCTTGCTTAGTCACGATTTGTGACAGTTAGTGATGGGTTTCTTTTGGGATTAGTTTAGTTTCAGGAGACTAGCCATAGTACTGTAGCCTTGTTATGTTGGAGGTATCATTTTCATACCAAGTCTATTTTTATGTTTGGTTTTAAGATTTGAGGTTGTACCACTGCCTGATTATATTTAGGAAGTATTTTTTGATACTCCCCTTGGTTCAAGTTTTGTTTCAAGAGATGGTTTGATACCTTGATAGTTTTAGGTTTTGTTTTATTGTATTGAGTTGACACTATAGTTGTTTTGAGATACTCAGATACTTGTAGGAGTAAGGCTTTGGAAAAGCCGGCCAGTTTAATCAAAGGCTTTAGCTAAAAACCTTTCAGAGTCTCTGGTTGATCAATGCACCTAGTCCACACTGGGGCTAAGATTTCAGATGCAGAACGCGGGACAGTTTGTTACAGGTTCAAGTGTAGTGAAACTGATAAGGAAATGTTACATTATTATAACTTTAACAAGTCAGTTGAGAGTTATATTGGTAAAGGACGGATTGACCTGAGGAAAACCATTGACAGCTATCAGCATGCCAGGGGCAACAGCCACATTAGCAAAAAACATACCTTGCATTCTGTCTCTCACTGCTCACCCTCTGAGCCGGATGTTTCAGGCGCTTATAAGGTAAACTCCGGTTCTGGGTGCGTCCGCCTGGGCTCATTCCGTCTGGAAGTGCAAGGGCCGCATCCAATGCATCTGGAGGCACAGGTTAGTGTCCGGATGCATTGGAGGCGGCCCTTTTGCGTCCTCACGGATTTGACCCCACCTGGCACAGCCACCCCCCTGATACTCTACCCCCAGCGCCCTGTCTCTTCATCCCTTCGCTCCCAATACACCCGTTCCCATGCTGCCCTTTTGCGGACAGCTTGCGGTCGCGACATCTCTCCTCCTGGCCTCCCCCCCCATTACGCCCACCTGCCGGCTTTCTTTCCATAATACCCTCTGTCCTTTAACTCCGTCACTTACCTCTCCCTGAATGCATTTCTCATCCAGAACCCCGCCAATATTACATGCCCTTCTTCCATACTCCGGAATTCACTCAGTCCTCTCGCGTATTCGGTGGATGTTTTCCCGTCCTTACGCCCTCCGCCCTCATCTCTCCCCACACGTTCAGCCCTTCCTCCTCCACTCTCTGATCCCAGCCCATCTCCTCCCATATCTGGTGGAGATTCCCCCTCTCTTCCCCTTTCGTGCGGCTTTCTTCTCAGCTCTCCATATTCTATCTTGTCTAGTCGATGGCTCTCGCCGCCTCCCAGGCCTCTTACAGTCCGCTGGCAGGCTCCTACCGTCTTCCTCGGCTTCAAATAGCGCACCAGGCTCATTCCCGTGCCTGTCAACCTACAGCTGCCTGATAGATGACTTACCCAAGCCTGCGCAGTTGATAATCATCTGCTTGAAATATTCCCATGCTTGCTGAACCTACAATTGCCCCCTAGATGTTTTACTCATACTTGCACGGCTTATAACTATCTGTGCAATTCATTCTCATGCCTTTCCTGCCCACCGACTCGCCCACTACTATTGTTTTACTATTCCTGACCCTTTTAGCACACGTAATTTAATTTAATTTTATTACATATATACACACGATTAGCGAATGCTAATAAAACCATTCTCCCTATCCTCTTGATGGGTTTCTTCAACATGCGATTCCACCTCCCTAGGGTCTTGGAAATACGCTGCACCAACCAGTGCTCCCAGATTCGGCCCATGCTCTTGGTGCTGCTCATGCCGACCATGTCCTCCTCTTGTATCTATGAGGCTGCCAGCGGCCTTCAATTCATCCAGCTCTGTATCACTACCAAACTCCAGCCTCAATACGTCCTCATCATCATTATATCCCACCGTCCTCTCGACCCGCTTTCCCCGCTCCTTCGCGATTCTGGCCTCCAATGTTGTCCTTATCCGTCTGATTATTTGATGTTGCCAAACTCTGCCTGTTTTGCACCAGGATTGTGTCTGACGTTGCAGCAGCGCTATCTATCTGTTAGATGACCTTTCACCTAACTTGAGTACTTGCTGTTTTCAAAAGTGTCCGGATGCCTAGGCTGTTGGGGGATTCGTACACTTTCGAAACCTGCCAGTACACATTGTTTTTCTTACCCCCGGAAGTCACCCTTGGAAAGCCACATTATCAATACAGATGCCAGTCCGCCATCATCGCAGTGAATGACTTCATATGGTGGCTATCAGAGAGATAAAAGGGCCATCAATCATATCCAGGAAAGCCTTATCCATCATGCCTTTCCTTTTCGAGCCAGAGTAATATTGAGCAAATATCACTCCCATAATCTGCGGTGCTAGGAATCTAGGAGAAATTAGCTATCTGCCGGAATAGATCGATTTAGTCTTACTCTGATTAGAAACAATCCCGACAAATGTCAAAAAGATACCTTCTAGCTGCCCGGCGGGCAAATTAACCTCTCCTCCGCCAGTAGGTATTTCACTCTTTGTGCGCAGGCTCTAGGATCCTCACTATTGAGCTTATAGAGTTCTGTTATAATCTTATTTGCTGTATGCAGATACTGAGATTTGCATCTGGTGTGCTTTGCCCGGAACTGCAAATCAGTGACCAGCGGCCACTCCATTTAGTCTAGGATAGGATGTCAGTTATTGATTGAGGGTAACTTACCTGGTCATTTGAGGGAGGGGTAGCATCAGCAAAGTTCGGAAAGCCTAATTTGGTCTGGGCATCGCTCCAACATGTGCGGACCTATTTGGTCAGGGTAATTGGCTCCGGAAATGGATTGACGAAGATTGTCCAGTCCCACATCAGGTCACGGGATCTGGCCAGAATGGTATGCTCAAGCTCGGTTGCCATATTTCGCCTACTGCTGGCTCGCTGTCCTCCGCTATCCAATTCCTGCACAGATGGATCAGGGTGACTTGGGGTTATCATCGGCATCACAAGGGGATTCAAGTCTGTGAGCGAACAGGAGGGAATAGCGGATGTAAAACTGTTTTGGCTAACTCGTACTTGAGCAGACGTTCTCTGTGTGGGGTAATTAATCCTCCTGCTGGAATTCCGCGTATTCCCGGATACTGTTCGTTACGAGGCCTCCGGGGCCCCGAAACCAGCGGCCCCTCGCCCCAATCCCCTGCCCCAATCCCCCACCCTGCTCCGGTCAATGGCCCGGGCCAGTGTGTTTTTTTTTTCACGCCCTGCCGCTGCCCCCGTCTATGCCACCGCCCCATTCAATGCCCCGGACAGCCCCCCGTCAATGAATTTTCCCCGCCTCGGGCCTTGCTTTTGCGTATATTACCCTCTCGAACCATCCTCTTTTGATACATGAATGAGTAATTGTGAGATCATATATCAAAAACCAGATACCCCAAATTATATACAGGGATTTATTTGCATAGAATGATTCATACCATATGAACCGGAATAATTCACAACACCGATTGGATGTCCGAGTTGTCTTGACTAGTAAAGTATATTGTCTCAGCAGGCCATACACCTAATTCATACACCTAATTCATCCACTCTATTCACAGGTTCAAATCAGATGCCTTATTCATAAGCCTTATTCATCCGCCGGTGCCATATGCCCAAATCACGAGCCCAGACCATTGCTCAAATCATACGCCCAAGCCATACGCCCAAGCCATCCGCCCAAGCCATACGCCCAAATCATAACCACAGTCGTGCTATGGAGTTACTGTGTCCAGTGTTCACATAGCGAAATGGTGAGGTTAAAGAAAGAGTGTATTTATAACAATAAGAGTTCTATAAAAGGTAATTATGCTAAGTTAGATGTGACTCGGAGGTTTGAGTTAGTCGTATGATTTGTGTAAAAGTGAGAAAAGACTGCCCCGTCCCCCCCACCACATGGGGACAACACTATGGAGTAATTGAAAACAAGAAGAATGAACGTCATAATAGTTGAAAAAAGAGGTGAATTAAGAGAAAGAAAAAGACAATCTCTGAATATGCTTAGATGGTAGCGCTCCCACCAGCACCAGCTCCTGCCCTCCCACTACCACCCCCGGAGCTCGTCGGCATCCTACCGCCACCATGGCTCCAACCAGTCTTATGAGGGCGCGCAGAGCCCCTACGAGCCCCACTCCAACCACTCCAACCCCAACCACGAGTCGGCTGAACTCGCGTCCGCGGGATATGACTACTGATCCCGGCCCCAGACGGCCCTGTTCCTGCGGGGTGTGCAGGGGTGCCTCCGATGGCCCCGGTCACCACTCTACTACTACTGCCGCCATCCCCCCCAGTACCCACATGCCCGGTATTATGGTCTCCCTGGGCTTCTCTCGCATCAGCTTCCTCACTACCACTTCCATCTCTCATACCAGAACCTACACCCCTAACCAAATTTCCTTGTCTAAGAACCCCCCCTGCACCCCCTGTAGTACCACTACCACCAGTCCGGCTAGTACTCCCAGGGCCACCATACAAGTGACCGCGTACAGGTAGACGAGGATTATCGTGGTTGTCACTGTTGCTGTCACTACCGGTATTTGCAGGGGTGAGTGATAGGAAGAAGCTCCCTGGCGACGGGGAGAGGCACCACACCGAGGTGGTGCACCCCCAGGAGGTGGAGAGGGAGCCCGCCCAGGAGGAGGAACACCCGCAGGATGAGGTGCACCACCGGGATGAGGTGCACCCTAGGGAGGAGGGAGAGGAGCAGGAGGTGCACCCCCGGGAGGAGGAGGAGAAGGAGGAGGTGCATCCCCGGGAGCACCCCCGTCCTTATTTAGATGACATCTTATCTCTTCCCGAGTGGCACCATCTGGCTGGCCAGCCATAACGTTCATGATATCCTCAACTAATCTCAGGTCCTAGACCATGAGGGTAACACGACCAGCATGTGCCGCACCCAGGGCTCCAGCAATGAACAAAAAATTAGTAAATCAGAAAATTATGCTATGAGAGGAACTCAACTTACCGGTCATTGCCATAACCAGGAACTCTTCCGCTGCCACCTGGAGGCATTCAACCGCTGATCTCTGCCAATGGAATTGTTGCTCGAGTGGCAAATCTGACACGATCTCGTGGCAAAGACGATAGGATGGGGCCTTGGGAATTAGGTACCCGCCATCGCCGCGATACTTAATAATATCTGCCATTGCCACCCTCCCAGTTAGATACCGAGCCGGCTGCTGGACCCCACCAACAACCCTCCCAGCTCTTTTCCGACCAAGATGCCGAGTTGGGGGCCCCCAATTTCCACCACCCTTGCGGCCCAGGATACCATCATTTGCGCGACGTTTGGGAGGCATTGAGCAGGAGTTACTTTTTTAGTGTTTCCTTATTTGTTGTGTTGATGGACAGGTGCGTGAGGAAGGAGGTTCACAGGAAAAGATAGAAGGGTTTTTGCTCAGAGGTTAGACGCAAAATGATCTTTGGTGTGTAGGTGACTGGAGTTGTAATGGGGTCTTGGCACCGGACGTTAGTCCAAGGCACAGAACGACAGGAAGGTCCTAAACGATAACACTTATTTAGCGTCAGAGTTTGGAGATGACAATCTCAGGTCAAGGGTGATCGCGTAACGGCAGATCAGGGTCAGGGTTCGTGGGTTCTTCGCGTGGATCTTGCATATCAGAATAGTAGACGTTATATTCTGAAGTACAAGAGTCGTGAAAGAAATACCAGGTAGTGTAAAGAACCAAGGAAATAGGGGGGCGGAGCCCTCTTACATAGAAGTAAATCCTAGCACAGCCTTTGCTGCCTGACTCATACCCCAGTATGAGTCGTATATTCGCGTAACCAAGGAAACCATACAATTTGTCGTAACTTTTACAAAGGAAATCCCTCATAGCAACGTTGGAATCAAAGAAAGAACACCAAAGTTATCCCATCATGTATCTCACCAGGGGACCGTCAGAGCAGGGCCCTCCCCAGGGCCGAAGTTCCCTGAGGCCTATTCTGGATCCTGCGGTAATCGCCCAGGCTTAAGTGGGTACCGTTCATGGAATTCATCAACCGCCTGCAGCTCGTTGATTGATTCTGCCGGTTCCCAAGTTGTTTTGTCGTAGCTCTCCCATTTCACAAGCTATCGCAGTCGGTTTCTGATGAACTTGGAATCTAAAATCTCCTGAACCTGCCACTCATCTTCTGCTTCAACATCTACCGGCGGAGGTGGTGGGATTATCTGTCCTTCGAGTGGGTTATTGGCTGCTAGGTTCAGCAGTGATAGATCGAAGACGTTATGTATCTTCATAGTATTCGCCAGATCCAGTCGGTACGCATGTATTCCGATCTTTTCCTTGACCTCATATGGTCCTTGGCGTTTGTTGTCCAATTTACGTGAAGGTCGACGTGTCCTAATGTTTTTGGCGTTCAGCCAAACCTTATCACCGACTTGGAAGGAAGGAGCTGGGAGTCTGCGTCGGTCAGCATTTTCCAGTTGTTTTTCTTGCGCATAACCCATCTCGGTTCAGAGGTGTGCATGAAGTTCTGTCATACTGACAACGAAAGATCGCGCCTCTTGGTCGTCAGTCGGGAGAGTTTGTTCGTCGAGAAAGTCCATACGAGGATCATAGCCGTAATTGGCAAAGAAGGAAGAGGTGCCGGTAGTCTCGGATGCATGATTGTTACCCATAAATTCCGCTCTTGGTAACCATTGACACCAGTCATCCTGTTGGTAGTTCATATATGACCGTAGGTACTGTTCCATGATACTGTTAACTCGTTCTGTTTGACTGTCAGTTTCAGGATGAAACGCAGTAGATAGACGTCTGTCAATTTTCACCCTGCGACGGATGGTTCCCCAGAACTCGGCAGCAAAGTGCGGTCCTCGATCAAATATAATAGTCAGTGGTAACCCATGGTGTTTTCAGATGTTATCCAGAAATAGGTCGGCAAGAGAGGAGGCATTGATGGTAGTACGACAAGGGACGAGATGGCGCATCTTGGTTAGCCGATCTATTACCCTAGCGGGAATAGCGTGCAGAATTATGCGCGAGGTATATGCCACCATGGGGTAGAGCATATATCAGAATCCAAGCTTCCTGAATAGGAACTTCCCAGAAGCATCCGGGAGACTAGTCAGGAACGATAAAGAGTTCACGTTTCAAGATATGGCTAACTGATTGGAACGATAATTAGAGAACCAGTTCTCTACTCTTACTAATGCATACTCTTTATGCATTGATAGATGAATATCGGACTTGATCACTCCATATTCAGGATACTATTGGTATGTAGGTATTTAGACTGCATATTCCATTATGGTCTATCAGGACGAAGAGATTGAAGACTGACTACTGGTGGAGTGGGGACACCCTCAGAAGAAATAGCAGTCGGGAGATTCTCAGAGTCTAGCTGGGCAAGATTGAGGGTCAAACAATGTTCGCACTTTGTTCTGACAAACTGAATTTCTAGAAAGATACTTGTTTACTAGAGAAGTGAAAGTAGCGTCAACATTAGTATAAATAGTAGGGCTCTCGCAAATGGTTGAGAACATCATCAAGCAACGGAGAAGAGACCTTAACAATATTATAATTTATTATGATATTCTTCTATTACTTTATCGAACAAATTCTTCTTGAGCCTTCCTGACCTACAATCCGTTGGCTTGAATATTCTCGGCCTAGTTAGGCGGGATTCCTACCGTGTTAGCTACCCCGTAACACGATCTACCGCTACCCAAATCGCATTGTTACCATTACTCCAGGGTAGACCGGTTACAAAGTCCATTGATATATCTTGCCATGGTCGATAGGGAATAGAGAGAGGTCGAAGGATACCAAACGGAGAGTCACGAGTTGTTCGACTTCATTGACAGATATGACAATTGGCCACATATCGTGAGATCTCTTTTCGCATGCTCGGCCAATGGTGCCATCGGGTAATTAATTAATCGGTTTTGGACCTGCCTGGGTGACCCGCAGGAGAGGCATCGTGATTTTCCCGAATGATGCCCAGTCTCAAAGGTTCGTGAGTGGGAACATAAAGACCATCTCGATATCGTAGTCGATTACTGTCCTTGGTGCATTGGGCCAGGGATATCAGGCGGCTATGTCGTACCCCTTGTTCTAGCATCGTGAGTATCTGGTTTGGAAGGGGGTCAGCTTGATAGGCTTCTGTCCACAGTTCAGTCAAGGGGGACGCTCCAAAGTGATGTGGGATATCCGCCAACAAACCCAGAGATTGGAACTTGAGAACCACTTGTGTCCTATGTGTTTCGTCCTCCAATACCTCTTGTTCTGTTTGTCTTGCCATTCTGGTCAATGCATCCGCCTTCCCATGTGCTTTACCAGGTACAAATTCAATCGTATAGTTGAATTGCGACAGGAATTCCGACCATCGGGCTGGTTGTTGATTGAGTAACCCTTTTGTGGTAAAGTATCGCAGGTTCTGATGATCCAACTGTATGGTAACAGGTCATGCAACCAGATAAGCCGTCCATTCTTCAAAAGCTCGTACCACGGCCATCAACTCTTTGGCGAAAATGTCGTAGTTGCATTCGACTGGTGTGGGTTTCTTTGAGAAGAAGGCGATGGGATGCAAAAGCCTGTCAGATCCAGGTTGGGATAATATACCGGCAGAGGCGATGTCGGAAGCATCGGTTTCCAATACTATCTCTTTGTCAAAATCAAAATAGATCAGGATGGGGGCCGTTGTAAAGGCTTCCTTCAATCTTTCGAATGCGGCTTGACACAGATCCAACCATACGAATAGTGTACCCTTTTTGGTTAACTGGGTTAGTGGGCTGGCCATAGGAGAATAATCTTGGATGAAGCGCCAATAGAAGTTTCCAAACTCGAAGAAGGAGCGGACATCGGGTAATTTCTTAGGGATGGGCCAGTCAATGATCGTAGTAATTTTCGCGGGATCCGTTTGTAGGCCTTCTGTGGTGATAATGAAGGCAGGATACACACCTTTGTTGGTGTGAAATTCGCATTTCTGAGGTTTTACCTGGAGTTCAGCTTTCGTTAAAGCTTCCAGGATTTGTTTGACGTGTTCGATATGTTGTTCCTCGTTCTCGGAGCATATCAAGATATCCTCAAGGTATGCTGTGCAAAAACTATCCAGAAATGGGCGTAGCGCATCATTAATGTCTGCTTGAAAGGTGGCGGGGGCATTGATAAGCCCAAAGGGCATAACTAGGGATTCAAAAAGCCCGTATCATGTACGAAAAGCTGTTTTCCACTCATCACCTGCTCTCATGCGGATTAAATTATAGGCTTCGCGGATATCCAATTTAGTGAATATCTTTACTTGTGAAAGTTGTATAAAGGTTTTTTTGACTAAGGGTAAAGGGTAGCGGTTTTTGATTGTTCCCTCATTAAGTCCCCTATAGTCAACACATAAGGGTAGAGAACCTTCCTTTTTCTTGACAAACAAAATCGGAGACGCAGCGTGAGAGGATGATTCACGGATAAACTTCTTGTCCAGGTTTTCGTCTAGCTATTAATACAAGGCTGATAACTCAAGGGGGCTGAGACGATATATTGGTCCAAAAGGAGGGACGAATCCAGGGCGCAGTGGTATCTCATGATCAAACCTCCCGTGAGGTGGTAGTTGATCTTCTGTTTTCTCGAGGAATAAAGGAAGGAATTCGTGGTATTGTTTCGGAAGTATCTAAAGTACCTCGTCGTTGTTGAGGACTTTATGTCCGAGAGCACATTGTGCAGAGTAAGCTCTTAGGAAATGTGGTAACTCTTCCTTGATTCCGTAGGCCATTGTAACGTCGTTAACGCAGTTCTTCAAACAATATTCAGATTCAAAAGTAAGGGACTTAGAAGCGAAGTCAATCTTGACATTGTGGTGTGTTAACCAGGGTATACCAAGTGTTAGATGATATCCCTCAAGTGTGGTAACAAAAGCAAGAATCATTTCATGG
>Ga0307510_10003022_pt1 | contig 19378 bp, 15 predicted proteins | sample 12_EM_MG_FD_207224 | JGI IMG/M metagenome (GOLD analysis project Ga0307510, IMG submission 207224) | Populus trichocarpa ectomycorrhiza microbial communities from riparian zone in the Pacific Northwest, United States - 12_EM | ecosystem: Host-associated > Plants > Roots > Unclassified | place...
TAATCTGACCAGCCATTCAAGCAGGACTCGCTTCGACTTGATTTCACTTTTTTTTTTGCCAAATCAAGTCAAAGCGAGTCCTGCTTGAATGGCTGGTCAGATTACAAAGTCGTCTTAAGTGACCCCATGGCTTTTGATCTAATCTATCTCCCTCTTTATTTTCATATTGTTCGCTATTTTATTTGATTTTCTATCACTGATTTCTCAAAAACATCGGCTTGAGCTGTGGCAACACTAGTTCTGTGTGGTTGTGGAGATGGAGAGTGGGAGTTTGTGGGTAGGTTTGGATTGAGGAATTCATCCATTATTTGAACAAAGCCTGGGTCTTGGTCTTCCCTGTCGTATAGACAGAGATTGCCGTCGCCAGGAGAGATGCGTTCTCAGTCTAGCCCAGGTGGTGCCTGGGCCTCGCTGTCCCATGTCTCATCAATGGACGCATCAGGAGGAAAACACTCACAGGTTGTGTTGTCCCCAGCTCTGGGTCTGTGAGAGCGGGAGAAGTCCCCGGAGAAACAGTGTTTGAAGAACACCTGTAGCGCCAGCGAGGACGTGCGCCTCTGTTCCAGAGACAGTGCTCCTGCCATAAAGGGAGGTGGCTCCAGGGACATGGGTATGGGAATGATAGTGTTGTGTGCCCATTTGCAGGGGACTGGGTATGTGTCATACTCCGTTTTCCACAAGCGAAAGGCAAGCATCTTCAGGTTGTCAGGGGGTGGGGAGATGTTAGACTGGGATGCCATGATCCGAAGTTTGTCAAGGACGTGGTCCTTCCGGAGGGGACCTGGCCAGTCACAAGGAAAAATGCGTGGGTCTGGGTGCGGGCCGTAAGCAGGAAGTTTAGGTAAATGGGTAGGTAGATGTAAAAGTGTAAAGTAGATGTCTGGGTGTAGATGTAAGAAACTTGTAGTGTCGAGGTAAAAATGGAAGCCGATGGGAGGTGTTTATGTTTGTGTAAGGACAGAAGGGGGTTATGTAGGTTGTGGGAGGGTAGGAAGAGGGCTGTGTTGCGTTTGGGGAGGCGCGTGAGAGCCTGTGTCGCCAAGATGGTTGTGTGCACCTGAGCGTGTGTGGTGGAATGATCAATACTGAAGCCTTGGTCCACAATGGAGTCATCCTGGGAGATGAGGAAGGCGAAGGCATGGGCATGAGGGTGGGGGAGGGGGTAGATGTAGACGGAGGTGGAGTTTATGGTGGAGCGGCTTGCCCAGGCTCGAACTGCTGACAGCAGTTTGTCGTCCTTGGGGCGGGTCAAGGAGGACGTGACCTGGGGGTGTGACCACATGCAGTGTGAGGGAAGGTAGAAGGGTTGGGGAGAGGAGGGGAGGAGCGTGGTGAGGGCAGTGGGGATTGTGATGAAGGGGGGGTGGAAGCAGGAGGTGTCTGCATTTGGGAGGGTGAGAAGGCGGTGGGTCGGTGGCAGCCTTGCAATGCAATTGCATGCTTGGAGGCAGAGTTTGGGAATAAGAAAACGGATTGGGGGAATGGCGACCATGTTGTGGAGTGGCTCGATGGGTGTCGTCTTAAAGGTGCCACTAAGTTGTTGGACTGCATCATTTTGGGCAACCTGGAGGACTTGTATCAAGGACTTCGGCAGGTTATGTGACCAGAGAGGTAAGCCATAAGTGAGGACCGGGAGGATGATGGCATGGAAGGCACGTCACCAGTTAGCAAAGTCAAGGCCCCACACTGAGTTGCCAAGAACATGCAAGGCATGGACAGTAGAGTGAGCACGGGCTGCCATGATCTTGACATGGGGCCGCCAATCGAATTTTTCCGTGATGAAGACCCCAAGGTACCGGACCATATGTGAGCGTCATACAGAAAGAACCCCACCGCCGGGGACTTTAAGGTGTATGCCATGATATGGAGAACCAATGAGCTCAGGGCTTCTTCTAGGACCAAAGGTGATGTACTCGGTTTTGTCGGCATCTATGGTGAGGCCGTTCTGGTTCAGCCAGGTGACGACTGTGTGGAATCGGGATGCGCAGCGTGTGGTGGCAGCCCCATATGTGGACCCGGTGGCAAGAATGTTGCCATCATCAACATAAAAGGCTAGGGAACTGAACGCCCAGGCTTCTGCTAGCTGTAGGAGTGGGAAGGTATAGATGGCTGATAAGATTGGTGACAATGGCGATCCTTGGGGAGTGCCGTGATCAAGGGTGAGAGGGTCAAGAGTGTTGCCATTGAAGGACAGGGAGACCCGTCTGTCTGTCAGGAATGAACAAACCCAGCCACATAACAGAGGGTCGAAGCCCAGAATGCGCACAAGGTGAACAAGCCGGTCTACATGGAGGTTGTCGAAAAAGCCCTGTATGTCAAAGAGGATGGCCGCTGCGACATAGCCCGCCTTAGTGCAGGATTGAGCCGAGTGCACCAGGGAGAGGCAGGCGTCTGTGGCGCAGTGGTAGTCCCTTGACCCAAACTGGGTGGGTGGCAGGAGCTGGTAGCGATTCGTGTCTAGGAGAATTCGCCTTGCCACAATTTTCTCCAGAAGCTTGCCACAGCATTCCATAAGAGACACTGGCCGGTAGGCCTTCGCTAGGCTGTAGTCGGGCTTATTGGGCTTGGGGATGGGGATGACCGTTGCAGCTTTCCAGGGGTGGTATGAGAGGGCGATTGAGGAATTGAACAGGTGTGGTAGACTGTTAAGGCCTATTGAACCTTAAGGCGCGACGTGCGCAAAGGTGAAATATGCGGCAGTAACGAAGTTATAAGGGTCGTGATTCCCTTTATAACCTAAGTGTTTTGGAAGGTGATAAAAGTGAAGGGATCGCTAAGATCAATGTCTGGGTGAAGATAAAGAGGAAAGGGAAGTAACTTCAAGGACTTGAAGATTACTTTAAAGAAAGATAAAAGGGAAATGTTTGTTCAAGCAACAAGGACAGAGAGTGCAATAGATTGCAAACTAAGTCAGGCTTAAGGCCCAACTCTAGGATATAAGTCCAGCTTATATACAAAAGGGCAGCTACCTGACTAAGCGTACAAATGAAGAGAACAATGGGGTCACGAACAATAGGGATCACAGAACAATAGAGTCACAAACAATGGTGGTCACAGACTACCGTAAGAAGGGAACAATAGGAAACGTACAAAAGGAGGGAACAATAGAGTTCCCGACGAGATGGCTCTGTTGTACAAGTAAGCGGTCATGTGAGTCGAGGTCATGTGATCGTATAAGTACATATCGGTCAAGAAAAGAAAGAAAAATGTGGGCCAAGTGCCCAGGAATGTAACATAGACAAGAGGGGGACACCGCATGTGCCCATTTCAAGAGTTTGTACCCGATCCCTGAGGGGCCTGGGGCAGATTTGTTGGAAGTGTCTGCGAGTGCCTTAGAAACATCCTCTGTTGTAATGTCCTCAAAGGGGCGTGGTGGTACTGGTATGGGATCGTCCTCATGGGAGGGGGGAATGGGGGTGGGGACTGTTGGGAAGAAGCGGGCTGAGAAGACTCGGCATATGTCGGACGAATGGAGGGCTAAAGACCCATCGATGTCCAAAATGGGAGGAATGCGATTGGCATGGCGGCCATGGGGCCATGCTGTTGCCCTCCAGAGTTTGTTGGGGGAGGTGAGGTGGAGTTCATCGTTCGACCAAGCCCGCTTGGCCTCTTGAACAGCTTTCCTCAGCTCCTTCACAGCATCAGTCCGGCAGCCCCATGGTGTGGAACGCACCAGCGACAGGGCAGCCTCACAGTGGGCATTCCACCACCTGACTCCACAGAAGTCTGGAGTGCGGCGACGCTTGAAAAGGGGGTCACACGTGTCATAAATATCGGAATCAAACTTCAAAGCAGCCAACTGGAGTGAGGTAACTGAATCTATAGTAGAGGGGGGAAGGGACGAAAAGGCTTTGACCCAAGTATCGCATAAAGAGTCATCCAGGACAAATCCTGGTAGAATAGCTCGTTCATAAGGGCGTGGGGGAAGTGGGGGGAACCAGGAGATGTAAAGTGCAGCATGGTCCGAACCCAATGAGTCCTGAAAGGAAATGGAAACAGAGGAAAAGCGTCCTGTACAAAGTGCAGCGTCATTCAGAAGGAGTAGGTCTAGAACTGAGTCGCGTTGCATGGATCCTCAGCCTGTTTTCTCGCCCAGCCTTGTGGCCATTCCAGGTGGGCTGACAAGGTGAAGATCAGAGTCTTCAAACCATTCCTCAAGGGGGCAAGCCCAGGAAGAGATGGTGGCTCCTGGCAGGGACCAGGTGGACGAGTGGGTGTTAAAGTCACCCGCAACCATTGTAGGTATGAAGGTAGGTAGGGGAAAGGGGAAAAGGGAGGAGAAGGAGTGAGTTAACCTAGAAGAGTGCCTACCTTTGGGGTGGACGTGGTTATAGATATTGGCGACGCAGAAGAGAGAGTCTGCGATCTGAATGTCCAGGAAAAGCGAGGAGTATGAGGTGCCTGGGTGTTCCAGTAAAGGAACTACCTGGACATCAGGAGACATAGAGAAAGATTTTTGGACAAAAGTTGCAACCTTCGCCATCTCTCCATCAGAGAGGGGCGGAAGGTAGCAGTCCCACATCGGGTGTTGGACTGTGCCAAGCACTGGGATCCCGTCAGGATCAGAGTCAGAGTGTTGTGGAATCAGGGGGCCATAGCGAGGCTCCTGTATCAGGGCGATGGAAGCTGTAGTGGATTGTAGAAACGTGGCAAGGATGTCCGCATTGCGGCGGAGATTAACTGAGACTATGATGACAGGTGATTCCTCTTGTGGGGCCATATCAGTCATAGTCATCAACTCGGGCAGCAGACAGGTTGGCACCAGCATCTCCACTAGAGATGCATGCTGGGGGGAAGATGGAACAGAAATTGGAGCAAAGTGGGCAGGACAAAGAAGCTGCACGATGGCCTTTAGCCTGAGCAGACTTCTTGGCCCAGATACAGTTAATGCAAACTGGCAGGCAGGAGCATGCCGTGCCAACGTGCTGTGCTACATTGGGACATTTCGCTGTGTGGTCCTCTTCTTTGTGGTTCTGTCCACATATGGGGCAGACCAGACATGTGGAGGGCACAGAGCAGCATTGTGCCAAATGGCCAAGGTGGTGGCAGTGCATACATTCTAGCAGGAGTGGACGGGAGATATACTTACGGACCTTCGTGGTCCTATTTCCAAACAGAAAGGGTGGGTTCCGGATGAGTCTCTGCAGCTTCGACCCATCCTTGTCAAGGAAGGCAAAGGAGATCGACCCATGATGGGCCCCTGCCATCCTGGCCATCAGCCAGTAGGGGTCACCAAAGATGATTATGTTCTTGCAGGAGTCATTGTGATCCAGCTTGTCCCGAAGGGATTGAGCAGAGGGGAGAGGGTCAGAGGGGTTGTTCCGTAGGGTAGGAATGGAGTTCATGACAACACAGGTGTAACCACGGGCTGGGGTAAGGGCAAAATTGGCGCCGAAGATGCGTTGGAATATGTGAGTCAGTTTAAGGACTGATTCATAAATGGGGTTCCTGTTAAAGACAAGGATGAAGTTGTCTGGGGATTGGGAGCTCCACCTGCTGCCAATGAGTTGTGTGACGTCCTTGACTCCTGATGCTTGCACAAGGGATTGAACCTGTCGTACAAGGGCTGCAGCATCGCCCTGGGCTCCTTGGCGGGCGGGGCGGGTGCCTTTCAGGCCAAGGGTGAACTTGGTGTGTGAAATGGGGCACCTGGCTTTGGTGGAGGGTTGGGGAAGGCGGGCAGGTTCTTGGGCCCTGGCAAGGTACATGGTGATGGATATGTCTTTGCTGGCCCTGGCAGGAATACAGGGGCCAGATGGGAATCTTGAGTTGAAAAGGTCCACAATGGTGGCCTTCGGGAGATCCACAAGTTGGGGTCGTGTGATGAACCCTGTCAAGGCGTGGTCGCGGGTGATGGGTACTAGCTCTGGGGTGTGTAGGGTCTGGGCCAGTGAGTCCAAGGGTTTGGGTGCAGCGATGGCCGCCCAAGACAGTTTGCCCTTCCCTTTCTTGCCTGCCACATACCAACTGGGCTCAGGGGCCGGGAAGGTAGAGGGGGCGGGCTCAGAAGGGGAGGGAACATCAATGGGCAATGATGCATGGTCACCTGCCACGACAGTAGTCTGGGCAACACTAGGTCTAGCCCGGCCCTGGGCGTGGTCGCTTACGGGGGCACAAGACGGAATGTCAGGGAGGGATGGCCACATGCTGCCACTGAGGAGGCCAAGTGTGGTGCCCTTCAAGATGAACTGTTCTGAGATGCGGCTCCGACAGAAGGCAAAGAACGGGGGTCGGAGGTCTCTGGGGGGAGGGACAATACCACGTCGTGCATGTGTCTTGCGGGCAAATTCATCCCAGATGACCGCACAGTCATTAGCAATGTCAGTTTCGGTGATTTGTGGGTTCACCACAAAGTTGGGCCAGAGAAAGTCATCCTGCATAAGGCCGTGGGCAAGTTCAAAAAAGAAGGGGTGGACTTCATTGGGGGGGTTGAGTTGGGCAGGGGTGCCTAAGAGTTCAGCTGCCGCCAGGGAAGAGGCAAACTTGTCCTCAGCGCGGACGCGGTCCTCAACATTGTCGGTCAGGGCCTTGGTGAGGCGTGAGTAGCCAGGAAATTCGTCGGTGTTCTGTGCCCATAGATTGCCATGGCGGTCTGCAGTGGGAGAGCAGGGCACAAGGGTGAAGGGGTCAATGCCCAAGTCCATGTCCTCGTCGTCTCTCTCGGGACACCAGTCCTGGTCCTTCTCAATCTCGGTAAGGCGTGATGCGACATCTGCCACAGCGGCCTGAACCGGGGCCATAGCAGCTTGGAGGAGGCGTTGAAGCATCAGCTCCATGTCTGAAGGCTGTGCTACATATGACAGTGTCACTGGCTGACCATAAGTGGTCAAGGCTGGATTCGCGGTGGGTGTGGGGTGGGCAACATCGTTTGCCATCTCAGTCGGGTTGGGTTGGGACACAGTGTCCATGGGGTCGGGGCGGGCTGGCTTGACGGCCTGCTCCACCACAGTGGCCCGTATACTGGACTTGCTTGGCTGGGGGGCTGAGGCCACGTCCTGCGCCATCGGGACTTCGGCTGGTGCCCACATGGAATCCTTGGTCGTCTGACCCATGCCAGGCACAGGTGACATTGCGAAGCGGTCTCCGGCCGATTCTTCCATGGGGATGTCAGATGTCGGAGCCTGTTTACCTGGGGCAAAATCCGCCTTTGTCGGCATCTTGTCCGTAGCGCGAGAGGAGGGAGATGGGGATGGGGCCCAGGAGGGCGTGCAGGAGGAAGTGCGGGAGTCCTTGATCGGATCCACACACTTCTTCTGGCAGCCAGCCTTCCTGACTTCAGCGGGTTTGGACGGGTTGACAATCTGCCGGATAGCTGCAAGGCGCTGTTGCTCCTTGAGATCGTTGGCTTGGATGGTCATGGCATGTTTCTCCGCGTCCAGGAGCCAGAGCTTCTCAATATGATATGCCTCCTCCTTGGCCTGGAATTCGGGTTCACAGACCGTCAACTTCCAAATGGCAAAGGCGGCTTCCGCGTCGGTGTAAGCAGTGGATTGGCGGCGAGCAAGCTCTGTGTCATAGAGGTTCTTGGCGTCAGTGCAGGTGTCAGATTCAGCCTGGTCAAGTTTGGCCTGGCGTTCCGCCCGTAGGCAGTCGCAGATCAGCTGGGGGAGGGCGGATGCAGCAACATCAGTGTTAGCGTTGTTTAGAAACGCCATCATGGCCTCACGGATGCGGCGTGACCACTCTGCAACTCGGTCATCAGAGATTAAGTGTGCGGAGATGAATTCAGGGTTCTTGGCCACAAGGTTGTTGATGGCTGCATCATGTGCTGCTGTGCGTTCCCCGGCGACCCAGGTATCAATGAGGGAGTGGGTGTTGCGGATGGCATCGTTGAGTGCCGTGGCATGGGCGGCCTCGACGTCCTGTGCGCAGGCGAGGAGGTGAGATTGCCAGGTTGTCTTGTTGACCGGGAGACGATGATGGGTGATGCAGGAGGCACAAGTGACCCATTCGGCATTGTTATACTGGGTGATGTATTGGAAGATGGCGCCCATGGTCTGCAAGAGGCAGTCCAGGTTGTGTTGGTCGATGGGGGAGAGGTGGTTGAAACGGTGGAGGTCCTCTGTATTCTGGAGGCCTGTCTGCATGTCCCAGAGGAGGGTAGAGGCGATGAAGATCCAGCTTCCTTTGTCTGCCGTGAAGTTGGTGGTGAGGAGGGCACGTACCGTGTCAATGGCAGTCGGGTTGTCGACGTCCATGACAATGGACGGGTTGGATGTGGGTTGGGTGAGGGACGGCGTTTCGGAGGGGGAGTGAAAGGTGACATGTACTACACCCTGGGGAGGGAGAGAGGGTTGTATCGGGGTGTATGACATGGTGCCAGAGGCGGGGAGGGGAGGGGCAAGGGTTGTGTTCAGGGCGGCATAGAGTATATTCAACAATGACAGCAAGTGGCAGGGGTCATGACGCGTTATCCCGATGCTATTGACCAACGGAAAAAGGTTGGACTCTTGTATATTCTATCCTACTCTAAGCTACCACTTTCTTTGGCGAAGATTTTTGCCACAGAGGTGGTGGTTGCCAAAAAAGGAAGGTGCATCGCAGATGGTTCCTTTGGTGCTACCTTCTGTAGGTACTGTGCTTGCTGTGTTTCACGTATAGGATCGCTGACCAGAATTGAAGAGAGCATGTTCCATAGACATGGGGACTGTTCCTTCAGCTCATGGGACATATCCACGATTGAAAATGCTTCGATGCTTTGGGCAGAGGCATTTTGAGCACTGAAGTGCCACCCGGTGTCCCTTCCTCCCATCCTTGTGATTTCCCCCATCAAGATTTCAGTGCATGCCTGAAAGGCAACTTTCTGTGCCGAATCCCGTGTCTCTGGGTGATTGAAGAGAAGGCGCGTAAGGGCATCTGCATTGTCAATGACGGCAGCTCGCCCAGGGGATGTTGCAAAGTTAGGTTGCTCAAGGATTACTGGAAGGAGTGTGTGCAGTGGCTCCTTTGCCAAAATACTTGCTAGGCTTTCAACTATTGTTGGATCCATGAGTGAAAAGAAATAAGGTAGGGCCAGTTTAGTTTCATCCAACATCATGTGATAAAAGTGACAAAATGCGTTACAAACACAACTTTTTGAATTCCTTTCTAACAACAACATATATTTAGAATATGCTTGCGCACAAATGTCTTAAATGTAATGGTGCAACTCTGAGCACAAGCCATTTTTTAATATATTTAGTTTTGGAGGAGAAATTCAAAAAGTTGCATCTCCTTTGGTGGGGTGTGTGTTTAACATTCAAGTTCCGACGGCATGACATGGTGTGGCAGATTGGACTGGATTCATAGATTAGCTTGCAGACATTGAAATACATCAGCCAAGGGGGAGGTAACGCAGTGTCACACTCACGTGATGTTGGATGAAACTAAACTGGCCCTACCTTATATTCTATGTGCAACGTGCAACAATCATTGTGCTCCATCCTTAGCCTCATTGTAGGTCATGTGACTGAATTTTGCGAACTGGTTTGCGTTCTCTTGCTGTTGACTAAGCTATCCCACGCTTGTGGCTGTCGAATTTTGCCAGCCGTCTGGGCTGGTTGCGCAAACCAAGGTTCATGGTTGACATAATCATTGCTCGGCATATCCCGAAACGGCTTCTGATTGGCTACACACCGCTACCAAAGATTTGTACGCTACGCTACTAGGATTAGGCGTAACCAGCCCAGACGGCTGGTTAGGAGCCTGCCTCAACCTCAACTTTTACGCCCATCTTTTTTAGGCAATTCTGTTGCGTCTGTCTTTACCCGGGATGACAGGTCGGTGAGGCAGTGCCTATACTTCTTGCTTTCACCACATCCCGCTCTCCAAGTATCGTTTTCCCACAGCGATATGAGTGATCAGTTCCAGTTATCATCTCGTTTTCGAGTCCTCTTCGAGTCCGCCTTAGAGGACTACTAGATTCAGACAAGCACGACTTTGGCCAGCCACCCGCTTGCCGAGAAACTCCAGAATTGCAATTCCGTTGAGTCCGTAACCGCACTGCTGCAAGACCAAGCACGGGCGTTCAGCGAATTCCGAGGGGACAATGGTAGGATTGCCAAATCCCTCAAGGGCGTTGTATCGGTTCTGTACACGCTCTCTACAAGTACTGCCTCTATCGGCCTGGTACGTCGAAAGGCGTCGATGGGTATTCCACATCTCTGATGGTCTATTCTACAGCCATTCCTACCTGCAAATGCCATTTTTACTGGCTTAGCCGTCCTTCTTGCTGTATGAGCCATAGCTTATCTCCCATTGTACACCCTTCTGACACGACACGCAAACCGTATCAGGCTGTCAAGGACGTCAGTGCTAGCTACGACGCTCTTGTCAACTTGCTCGAATCAATGGAGCGTTTCATAAACCATCTTGACATTTATACCAGGATCCCTTTGACAGGAAATATGACGGAGATGATCGTGAAAATCATGGCGGAGCTGATTTCCACCCTTGCCCTGGTGACGAATCAGGTCAAACAGAAGCGACCGAGTAAGTTTGTCCTCGCCGATATCTCCCTGATCTGAATGGAACGCAGTGAAACTGGTGAAGAAGCTGTTAGGAGAGAATGAGGTTGAGGCAGCGTTACAGCGGTTAGATCGACTCATGCACGACGAGACTCGGACAACCGCGGCACAAACCTTGGAGGTGGTCTACGGTCTGGTCCAGAATATTCGAGTGGTCATGGGGGGTGAGTCAACGTACTACCTTGTTTGCTATTGACTACTGAGTGTTTCTCTAGATGGAAAATCGTCAGTTTCCAGTATCGGGAATAAACTCGGTATATCTTGTTGGTAACATAAAACGATTCCGTCTCTGATTGAGCGTTAGAAATTGCACAGCACCCGGCAAGCGACACTAACAAGTCGAGTCGTGAGTCAACTGCCTTCGTTAGGTGACGATGTGCTGATGTTATCTGGCAGGTGACAAGTTGCAGCGAGATTTTCAGAGTTGGCTCTCTCCCCCTGACCCATGGAAAAATCACAATATTGCCTGTGAATTACGGCACATTGGGACGTCCACGTGGTTTATTCAAAGCGAGACTTTCTTAGAATGGAAGTCGTCTGGTCCGAGTTCTCTGCTGTGGGTCAATGGCAAACGTCGGTGGTCCTATACCAGTATCCTTTTTCAGAGACAGGGACTGATTGTTTTCCCCATTTGTAGCTGGTGCGGGAAAAAGCGTGCTTTGGTACGTTAACCTTGCGATATCTCTGTCGTGATGACTTACGATGTTGTAAAGTTCATCGATTATCCAAGACATCGACGACATGCGGAAATTAGGACTTGCATCATTGGCGTTTTTTTATTGTGACTTCAGGGAAGACCAAAAGAAGGACCCGCGTGGGCTGCTTTCGTCTTTGCTGGTCCAACTTTGCCATCAATCCGACTCCTACTATAATGTCCTGTCTAACTTGTACATGGAACACAACAGCGGTTCAAGGCAACCCAGCGACAACAGACTTCTCAGTTGTCTCGAGGAAATATTGAAGCTACCTCGACATGGACCCGTATACTTGATTATGGACGCGCTGGACGAATGCCCAATTACACCATCTATGCGGTCCCCTCACGATAAAGTTCTGACACTTGTCAGGAAGCTCATTGATTCACAAATTCCGAATCTGCGCATTTGCGTCACTAGCCGATTGGAGACGGACATTAAAGCTGTCCTCGATTCTTTGACTTTTTGTTCAACCTCCCTACACAACGAGGGCGGACAAATGGAAGATATCGAGAACTATATCCGGTCGGTCGTTAATACGGATTCAATGATGTGGAGATGGCACGTGGCCGACAAGCAACTCGCCATCGAGGTGCTCACGAATAAAGCTGATGGCATGTAAGTCATTCTCACTTTTCGGATCTACGTCTCCTGCTGATATCTATTGCAGGTTCCGATGGGTTGATTGCCAGCTGGGCTACCTTCGCCGCTGCCTCCCAGGACGTATACGGCGCACTCTGAATGAACTACCAGAGACGCTCAATGGGACTTATGAGCGTGCGTTAAGAGATATCGATAAAGCGAGTTGGGAGGTTGCCCAGCGTCTTTTCCAAATTGTCGCAGTTGCTTCCCGCCCGCTCTGTGTCGAGGAACTCGCGCAGATTCTTGGGTTCGACTTCACTGGGGAGCCGATTCCGAAATTTCAACTGAATTGGCTGCTAGAAGATCCAATGGAGGCGGTACTGTCTACAACGTCGAGTTTGCTGGCAATTGTCGATGTCGACGGATTGCAAGTTATACAATTTTCCCATTTTTCCATCAAGGAATTCTTGACATCTTCCCGGCTTGCCGAGGGAAGTGAGGTTATCCGGCGGTATTACATCTCAATGACAGGGGCTCACACCCTCGCCGCGCAAGCTTGCCTAGGCATGCTGTTACACCTCGACAAAAACATTACCAGAGATGACCTGAACCAATTTCCTCTTGTTGAATATGCCGCGGAGCACTGGGTTGACCATGCGCGGTTCGAGGACATGTCTCTCAACGTGGAAGATGGGATGAAGCAACTATTTGACCCAAACAGCTTCCACTTTGATGTTTGGGTGTGGATACATGATTTGGAAGACCGGTACTGGCGTCGAGAAAAGCGAGGGGAATGCCCATCACCACCCCGCAGAACCCCATTGCATTATGCGTCTCTATGTGGGTTCGCCGCGATTGTCAAGTTCCTGGTTATTGATCACTCACAAGACGTGGTCTCTTGGGGCTTTGACAATGAGTCAACAGCGTTACATCTGGCGTCGAGGAGGGGATATGCAGATGTTGCTCGTTTCCTTCTCGACCACAGCGCCGATGGGAATGCAAGGGACAAGCGCAGATCAACCCCATTGCATGAGGCATCAATTGGAGGACATGTGGAAGTTGTTCGTGTCCTTATGGAACGCGGCGTGGATGTGACCGCCAAGAACGATGATGGAGATAACCCAGTTATTCTTGCGTTTATGGGGGGACGTGTAGAGGTCACGAGGGTCTTCCTTGAGTTTGGCGTGGATGTGACGGGAGACGATATTAACAGGTGGCCTCCGTTGCATCGGGCGTTGTTTGAGGGACGCACTGAAGTTGCACGCGTCCTACTTCAGCATGGCGCAGATATAACACACGACTTCGAGGACGGCTTAACTCCACTAGTTGCGGCGTCAATTGGGGGACATGCGGCCGCCATCCGAGTCCTCCTTGAGTACGGCTTAGATGTGACAGCCGACGATGACAAGGTGGTCTCTTCATTGTATATGGCGTGTATTGGGGGACATGTGGAAGTCGTACGCCTTCTTCTCGAACTCGGTGTAGATGTGACAGCCCCTTGGGAGGATGGGTTGACTCCATTACATCTTGCGGTGGGTATGGGACATGTGGAACTTACTCGCCTACTTCTCGAGCACGGTGCAGACATGAAAGCACAGGACGAGAACGGAAGGGCCCCATTAAATACCTCGGCGGTCACTGGATGTGTAAAAACTGCATGCCTTCTTCTCAAACGAGGCGCAAACGTGGCGACCCGGGATAATGACGGGAACACTCCATTACATGCCGCGGTAGGTAAGGGACATGTGGAGCTCACACGCTTACTTCTCGACTGCGGTGCGGACACGACAGTTCAGGACAATGACGGGCAGACTCCATTACACGTCGCGGAGGCCAAGGGACATGTGGAACTCATACGCCTACTTCTCGAGCACGGGACCAATGCAACGGCCAAAGCTGACGATGGCCAGGTTCCAATCCATATTACCGTAGACAAGGGACATTTGGGACCCTCACACATACTTCCTGATGGCGGGACAGATGGGACGGCCCAGTCCGACGAGGGATGGACCCCGTTACAAGTTGCGGCAGCTGAGGGAAACGTGGAACCTGCTTCCCTACTTCATGAGCCCAGAGCAGGTATGACGGCCCAGGTCGGCAACGAGCTGACTCCATCAGATGTCACTGCTGCTGAGGGACATATGGAGCACACACCCTCACTTCGCTGGCCAGGGCTGGATGCGACAACCCATGCCGACGATGGGCAACCTCCGTTAAGGATGGCACCGCATCGGGAACACGAGGACGCCCCCCGTGTCCTTCCCGACCATGGCATGGAAGCGATAGTTCATGATTATCAACGGTGGTGCCGTTGCATCGTACAATAGGGTCAGATGTAAGTTTTGCTTGCATCTTCCTCCGGTATAGGCCTAATCAGATCACAGTGAGAGGCTCGGAGTCCCCATCGCTGAATCTAGTTTCTCTCAAACCATCGGGTTTGTAATAAATATGGAATCATACAGTACTCGTACTTGATACTATGCAATACTGTTGACAATAATGGGAAATTCTATGTATGAATCACCGTGCTCATCATAACCTCAGCAATACGGTGTAAGTCTGGAAGTCAGAAATCACGAAGCCTCGCCCTACGTGACCCAGTTATTGTCCACAAATGGCCCACCAAACATGACCTGGCATCGCTAAATTGTGGTGAATCGGATGGGGCCTCATGAGTTAATATCTTCCGTTGTGAGTTGACACGCGCGGTACGAGTTCCATGTCACCTCATGACAGTCTTGCAACACGTCATGATCCCATCTCAATTCCGGTGAGGGATGTGACAGCTCACGGGCCAATACAATCTCAGGTTAATCGTACAAGATTACTGCAACATGATGTGTGAATTTTCAGAGCAATACAATCTCATATTGGAAGTACAAGACTGCTGCACTCCTATATTGAATGTTTGAGACCAGTATCATTGGGTAGTGGGCTTATGAGTTAGTATTGGGAGTACAAGACTGCTACACTCCTATGTTCAACACATGAGACTAGTACTGTCAGCTGGCAGGGTTGTGAGTTGGTACGATCTTACCTTCCAAACACACATCCACTGCGTTCTTACACCAGACATATGAGACCACATGAATACTTGCAATCCAAGAAAATCAATTTTATTTGGAATTTGGAATGAACATAGTCATATGTGATGAGATAGCTATACATGTTTGGTAGGTCATCATGAGTGCAAAAACCATGTGAGCAGCAGTAGGCTAAAAGTAGCAGGAAGACCAAGGGGGCTACAACATTGTACATGTCAGTGGACCTAGATGTCATGTCAACAAGAGGGCAGTGAAACCGGATTGACAATTACCATAATGGTCCAAGATGTCATGTTGTCAGCTGGGGCATCTGTATTAATCAAATGTAAGAAATCAGTGGTTTCGAACTGCCACACTGGTGACAAATAAAACATACTGACCCAAAAGGACCTGGTACATCTGGAAAAACCTCAGTTGTCAATTGGGGTTAGCAAGCCATTACCGCAGTTAGCAAGTTGTTAATGCAGTCAACAAGTTGTTGACGCAGTTAGCAAATTGTGAGACGAAAAAACAACGTAAGTGCGATGGTAATTTCATAAAAAAAAGGCCATAAAGTGCCACAGCACAGCACTGTATTGCAAATAGTAAACAGTTTAAGGTATACTACGCACCTACAGCTGCACTTGCTGCACTTGCGAATACATGGCTTCTCAAGAAGTCGGGTCGGGTGCTACTGCATGCTGACACTGCAAACATCTGGTGATGGGAGCTTTTACCTTCATGAAGCCTCTTCACCCCACCTTTTCAGTCAACAGGGGTCGGAGTGGTAGGGGTGGAGACGGCGGATGGGGTGTAGAGGTAGGGGTGGAGACAGCAGATGGGGTGTAGAGGTACTAGTAGAGTTATGTATGGGGATGAGCTGACAAGAGTGATGTGGAAGAAAATGGGACTACGCACTGCCTATTCTGTCCGCAAGGGTCGAAGAGGTAGGGGTGCAGGTGTCGCAATCCTCGAGACCTTGCAACAGGGCCTCAGGCCTTCTGGGAAGGGCATCGGTTGCGGGAATTTTTGGTGTTTGAGACGGACCCATGGGTGTCATTGTTGAGGGAGAGGTAGAGGATAAGGGTCAGGATGAGCCAACAAGAGCAATGAGAGAAAAAAGGGACGACATACTGCCTTTTCATCCACAGGGATCCTTCCCCTACTCAATGCAAACTACTGTCCTTCCTCACTACTGTCTTGCTCCTCCAATGCAACAGTATGATGACGATAACAGCATGTGGACGACAACAAGATTTGAGCAAGAGAGACAATTGGATTGGAATATGAGATTTGGGGTTGTGATTGATTGGGATATGCCATTGGAGCTGGAGGAGCAGGCAGAGTGTTGAGCCGGGAGTGACGAAACTGACGTGTGGGCTCAAGTGACATCGACATGCCTTGAGTTTATTATGGTTGGTTGACAATTAGAACTAATTTTATGAAAACAAAAGAAAGGTTTCTCTATCACTGAAGAGATTAACATAGAAAGAATGGCAATTGTCTAAGACTGTAAACAAGTTCCAGCCTTCACGTGGTGAAGAGTCTGGGATAATTCTCGGAAATAAATGAACACTAGAAAATATAGTGTCCACTGGAATGATGCTCACTCGCCTGCGCCCCCTATTGAAAGATCTTGAAACCTGATACATCCCATGGTTTCTATCTGGCATGGCGGGAATCGGGTTGAACCATTCGATATAGGCAAGATATGTTGGAATTTGTTCAGCATGTGAGGAAATGGATGGAAACTTTGACACCGCTGCAGTTGGGATCTGAAAAACGACCCGAACTTGTGCTATCCTATGGCCTGGAGGGTGTCAGCTAGATCTTGACTCTATGACGATCAGATGAAAACCTACCTTGAATTCCGTGCACATTGTCTGGCCGTTTCCCAGTCCAGACTAATACTGTGTCAAAGTGTGCCGGTATGATCCGCCCATGTATGTCAACTTGTTCCGGCCAAATATAAATGCTGTCAACAATAGCACCATCCCCATTTGTGAATTTGATTTTATGGAAAACAGGCACGTGGTGGAATGGAATCAATGTGTTCTCTCCACGATCATATAGAGCCCAACCTGAGATAGAGGGATCCTTAAGACGCACAAGAAAGTCTCCAAGAAGATCCAGGAAGTCAATAGCACCATACTTGTATGTGATGTCTTCAAACGAAACCCTCCAGAGAGTTGGATTCTGGGTCATCTTAAGATAGTGTGTACTGGGCTGTGGAGGCCCAGTGGATGGTCTTTGAGGTGGGGCACTTGTGGGTAGGTGCTGCTGCTGCCACCACTTGATGAACTTTGCATGTTGTTGTACCTTCTCGCGGCGCTCCAGCCAAGTGGTCATTTGGGGGTATTCATCTTTATGATTTGTGGCGCGATAAGCATCTTTGGTAAAGTTGATATGAAGTCGCTCTGTCTGCTCAGTATTGTAGTTATCAGTTGTCCCAAATAAACATATTGATTGGCCATAGTGAAGGAGACTGTGAATTTTCGGAACATTGAAGCCATTGCGCACCCCAAGATCCACAAAAACATCTTTATTTGCATGGAAGGCAACCAATGAGCGCTCAAGGCGAGCGATCGTATCAGTTGTTTGGGAGGGTAACTGCGCCAGGTACAGGAAGTCAAGTAGGCCACGCATGGCTTTAAGAACCCGTGCCAAGCTGGAGCCACCAGTAATTCAGAGATTGACGATAAGTCCTAGGAGAATTCGGCACATATTTTTGTGCTCCTTGCCTGTGACGCGAGCAAGTGTTGTGACACCCCTTGGGAAGAGAACGATCTGGTGATTTGGGGGCATCAAATGACATCGCGCGTCAATATTCCGCTGCCCAAATACCAAAGGATTTGATAACCATGCGACAAGGTGCTTGACGACACCCTGAAGGAGCTGATGGAGGATGTCGGGTGTGATGGAAAGATAGATATTCACCAATGGCAAAGATTCCCAGAAGGGGTGAAAGACTGGCTTGATTCCATTATCTCTGCAGGTGGCATGAAATGTGTGCACATTGCCATCAGCCAATCGATAAGTCCTGCGTGCTTTCCCTAAGTCGCAAGACAAGAATGAGCCCAAGTCCCCAAGTTCATCATGAGGGACCTCACACTTAGGGCATTTGCCGTAGTATGTACAAGTCACTAAGACTTGTTCGGGGTAGTCACCAACAAAGCTGGCCAAAATGGGATAGCACCGGCACCAGACCCCATCCCTGCTCATCATTGGTAGCCCAGTTTCCCCATAGAGCGCCAGAGGGCCTAAGAGAGTGCGCACGCAGCCATGAAAGAGATTTGTAAGTGCACGGCGGCGGCCAGCCTTGGATGCAATACCCTTTAGTTTGGTTGTAGGGATGTAGGTGATGAGCATTTGAGCGCCACGCAATGGCTTCTGACGGATTTCTTTTGGGATGTTTCCGATAGTCATGTACACTGGATATGCCTGCTTCCCACCAAAGACCATTAGCTGGGTCTTGTCAGTGGATATGATGATTGGTAAGACCGTGGCGCCAGGTTGTCGTGATTCAAGTAATCTCTAGCTCCATTCATCAGTATGGCAATTAAACCAAAATCGTATTGTGCACCTGTATGTCCCACCACCAATCACCTGTATACATCTCGCTGTATACTTGCTGTGTTTGCTTATGGTCCAAATAGTGTCGCTCGGGGGCATAGACCAGGTCCTGTGCAAACTCAGGATCCCCATAGATAGCGCGGATAGAATGTACAATGTCCCGGAAATGGAAGTGTAGTAATTCATTTCCAATATCGAAGTCCTCACACTGGAACGATGGGCGGCCATGCAAACTATCGACGATTGAATTGAGCTTGTTCGGAGTATGATACGAAAGGCCAAGCCTGTCGACGAGCTTAAACTAAATTCAGCAACACAGGAACAAAAAAAAAAGGGGGGGGACGCACATCAGGAATCGCAAATAGATCTGACAACACCGAAGAGCTCACCTTGTGCATCTTAGCCCAGTGTGCAAGACGCCAATCGCTCTCGGATTGAAATGGTGCCCAGACAAACCCACCAAGTGCATCTTGACTTGACTTATAGATGGAATAGCCTTGCATGCTATTGATTGGTGCACCAGGATTTCTGTGAGGGAATTGTTCTGTGACCAGAGGGCAAGCATCAGTGCTCCTTTGCTCAAGTGGGTTAGGCAAGATTTCGGGTGGCAACTCCACTTCAGCCGACAGGATTTGTTCAGGGTTGGGCACCGTCAAATCTGAATTGAGAGCCCCGCTTGTATGGCTCTGAGTTATGATTTCAAAGACATCGGCATCCGTCATATCGGTCGCGTCGGGCACACCATCGCCGGCATCACCACCCACAGTGTAATGGGCTTGGTCGTTGGTGCTGATCTCGAACCCATCGGCGTCTGTCATATCGGCCGTGTCGGGCATGCTATCACCATCCACAGTGTGATTGGCTTGGTCAACGGCATTGTTGCTAGCACCATCAACACCCATGTCTGTTGCGGGTTAGTGTAAGGCCCAGATCGGTGTGAGGCAAACTTACTGTCGACCACGTTTCCTGTTGTGATGGACCCATTACCCAACAGCTGAAA
>Ga0307510_10003023_pt1 | contig 19378 bp, 16 predicted proteins | sample 12_EM_MG_FD_207224 | JGI IMG/M metagenome (GOLD analysis project Ga0307510, IMG submission 207224) | Populus trichocarpa ectomycorrhiza microbial communities from riparian zone in the Pacific Northwest, United States - 12_EM | ecosystem: Host-associated > Plants > Roots > Unclassified | place...
TGCTACGTAGCCCCCGCGCTATGATGTGGGCAGATACCATTTTTTCCGAGGAAAAATAAATAAATTGAACGAGTTAATATGTCAGATTTATAATTTGATTATAATTATAAAAAGAATAAGAATTAAAATACAAATTATTTTAGAAGATGATGTTTGGATATAGAACAATGTCGCACACACTAATAACTTCTTTTAATTAATACATAAATACTCCTGGTATAAATTTTAGGACATGGAAGTCGTTCCTTAAAAATAGAAAAAACCAAATTAATCCCGTTAAACCTTTTTAAGTAAATCTACTTTTAAGAGTAATATAGTGTTGCCTTTAAAAGGCCAAGAAACGAAATTATCATCCATTAATTGCACAATGACAAACGACTCATGTTAAAAAAGACTAGACTACTTCTAGAGCAAGTTCCTTTTTTTTTAATTAAAAAAAAATAAAAAAATAGTAATATGTGTCCACGTACACTTATTTTCTCATGGCTTTCATTTAAAAAAAAATAATAATTATAATATATACTCGATGTGAGCTGTAATTGTCACAACCACTGCCACCTTCACACCATCATCATCGATTCATCATCATCATCATCCAAACTTAACACATCCAACCCAACGCCAGCACTTTTCCATGTCAAAATAAGTTTTTAAAAAATTGGAGTTAAATGTGTGGTTAGTTGGATTTAAATATGTTTTTGATAGAAATTATAGTTGAGGTTTATATCTAGTAAAAAACATGTATAAAATATTTAGTAACTGTGTTTGGAAATGTGGTTGCGGTTGCTTTTCAAAGTATCTTTTATATAGAAATGTATCAAAATAATTTTTTTTTATTTTTTAAAAATTATTTTTGATATCGACGGATCAAAAAAATATTAATTTGAAGTAAAGAAACAAAATAAAAAAATTCAAATTTTTTCAAAAGCGCTTTTGAAATGTAAAAACAAACAAAATTTTACGAAACTCAATTAAAAAAGCATGTAAAAACTCTTTCTCAAAAATTACGTTTCAAACTTAATTTTTTAGTGGGCCCCGCAGTACAAAACGCAGTTTGGTTTGTTACCAAACACCTTGTTGCTTTTTCAGATCGTTTTGATGTGCTAATATCAAAAATAATTTTTAAAAAATAAAATAATTTTATTTTAATATATTTTTAAATAAAAAATACTTTAATTCACCGTCACTGCAACAATCTCATTAAAATTCATGCTCTAGTCTCAAAATTAACCAAAATGTTTTCCACGTCATTAAAATTAAGAGATGGTAATATCTAAGACACGATGTACAAGCAGTCGATGGAGGAGTTGGAGATTAATGCTTCTACATTTTATCATTATCACACCACACAGCTACTACTCTTAAAGCATCATTCAATTTGCCTTCACAACTTTGAACATTACAAGAATGTATTCCCCTTGACCAACATGTCAACTCCCTCTTCTTCTTCTTTGTGTGTAATAGTGATTTAGTTGTTAGATTTTAGTATTTGTTCGTGCAATAAGTTAGTTATCAACGAGAGTAAAACTAAATCAATTTAAAATAATATTATTTTTTATTTTATTTATAAAACCGGGTCTTCATTACACTAACAGGGTCGCAGGTTATCTCACAGACTGACCAGGTCATTTCAATTTTCAAGATTGATTTTGTTTTAAACCTTACCTGGAACAGGACCGGGTCGGTCGAGTCTTGAGCCAAACTGCAGGCTGCCGTGTAACATCAGTGTTTAAAATATAAATTATTTTTAAGCAAGGCAAATGGTCCCATGCAGGTGAGGCATACAGTAAAACACTGCACCATATCAGTCGCGCAACAGCACTTTTTTTTTTTTTTTTAAAAAAAAACTAAAATAAAAAAAACCAAACAAATAAATGCTTTTCCCATTTCTTACTCTTTTTTTTTTTTAATTGTATACGCTATAATAGTGGTAGTTTGTATATGAAGGGTCTCTCTCTCTCCCTCTCTCGAGAAAAAAAAAAAGAAGAAAAAATGGCTTCTCTCTTTAGAGACCTCTCATTAGGCCACTCGAAGAGAGAGTCACCACCGCTAAAACCACCGCTAAAACTACAGCAATTATCCATAATGCCCTCTAAACCAACTATCACCACCACTGATCTCGACTCGCCACTGGGTCAACTCGCTACACAACTCACCGATCCCGACCTCCGATCCACCGCTTACGAGATCTTCGTCGCCGCTTGCCGTACTTCCTCGGGAAAGCCCTTAACCTACACCCCCAACCCGTCCAATTCTGACTCAACCACGAACCACTCGAACCACTCCCCTAACTCGCCTGCTTTACAACGCTCACTCACCTCTGCTGCTGCTAGCAAGATGAAGAAAGCTTTAGGGCTGAAGTCTCCTGGTTCGGGCTCTAAGAAGAGTCCCGGGTCGGGTTCGAGTTCTGGGTCGGGTCAGGGGAAGGCGAGGAGAGCTTTGACTGTTGGTGAGTTGATGCGGGCTCAAATGCGGGTCAGTGAGACTGTGGATTCTAGGATTAGAAGGGCTTTACTGAGGATTGCTGCTGGTCAGGTTGGCTTTATTTTATTTTGTTCAATCTTGATTTTCCTTTGATGGGTTTTTTCTGTTGTTTTTTTTTTTTAAGTTTGATTTGGTAAAGTTTGATGCTTTGTTGGATAAATAATGTGGATCATGATTGGTTTTATGGTAAAGGGAAAAACTCTAAGCTCAAAACTATGGTTAGTTAAAAAATGAGAATTAATAATGTAGTTTTATTATGATTTTTTTTTAACTAAAAAGAAAGGTAAGTTTTTCCCTTTTCTTTTATATATTTCTGCTGTTAATTTTTGAAAGTTTGGAGCTGAAGAGTTCTAGAATGTTTCAGTTGTCAATGTGCTACAATGGGATTATATGTCTAGAACAATAAAGATATTTTCTTTTCTTTGTATTGTTTTTCTGAATTTAATACTTTGATCGATATGAATTATTATCCAAGCGTGGTTTCCTTTGCTCATGGTGTGTATTTTATCTTTATTATTGTTAAAGCTGAAATACCATTTTACTAATTGCTGTAAACTCTTGGATAGTTATGCATTTGATCGCCTCTTTCTTTTATGCTTGTCTGTTGAGTCTTTTTATAGTTTGCTCAGCTGAGGTAGCACTCTCACGTTCATGGCTGTTTTGGACCCCTATTAATGTGCCTGTTACAGGTTGGAAGGCGAATTGAGTCAGTTGTTCTTCCGCTGGAGCTACTGCAGCAGCTCAAGCTTTCGGATTTTACTGATCAACAAGAATATGAAGTGTGGCAGAAGAGAACCATGAAAGTTCTTGAGGCTGGACTACTTCTGCATCCTCATGTGCCACTTGATAAGTCAAATCCTACTTCACAGCGGCTGCGGCAAATTATTCAAGGAGCTATGGATAGGCCTATAGAGACTGGAAAGAACAATGAGTCTATGCAAGTGCTTCGCAGTGCTGTTATGTCCTTAGCTAGTAGATCTGACGGGTCACTCTCAGAGATATGCCACTGGGCTGATGGGATTCCATTGAACCTTCGACTCTATGAAATGCTTTTACAAGCCTGCTTTGATGTTAATGATGAAACATCTGTAATTGATGAAATTGATGAACTTATGGAACACATAAAGAAGACTTGGACAATCCTTGGAATGAATCAAATGCTCCACAATCTTTGCTTCACATGGGTTTTATTTCACCGCTTTGTTGCAACTGGTCAAGCAGAAACGGATCTGCTGGATGCAGCTGATGGTCAGCTAGCAGAAGTTGCGAGAGATGCAAAGACAACGAAGGATCCACAATACTCCAAGATTTTGAGTTCTACATTGAGTTCAATTTTGGGATGGGCTGAGAAAAGGCTTCTTGCATATCACGACACTTTTGACAGCGGGAATGTTGAGACCATGCAGGGAATTGTTTCTCTGGGGGTGTCGGCAGCCAAGATCTTGGTTGAGGATATATCTAATGAGTATCGCAGAAAGAGAAAAGGTGAAGTGGATGTGGTTCGTGCCAGGATTGACACATATATCAGATCCTCACTGCGCACTGCTTTTGCTCAAGTAAGTCTTTGCAACCTATTCGATAGATTCAAGAGCCATAATTCTTCTCGCTGTCGTTGCTCTTATTTATAGTATGAGAACACTTGTTATTTCTATGCTTCATGAACCTATAGGAATGGGATTCAGAATGCAGTACAAGCTAAAGTGTTGCATGCTTTTCCGAGATGAGTGGATGCAATATTTCTTATATGTTTTACATGTATATAAGCAATGGTTATTCAAATAGGGTTAAGATAGCTGTCAAGAGGTCAACATAGTGCTACCTGTGATTAGCTCAGTTCAAGCTCAGATTAAGTGCAACCTTATAAATAAAACCAAGCTTCTAGTAATTTTTTGACTTTTGGCAAGCTGCTTTATGAACATTCTAATTGTATTGAGAGAGAGAGAGAGAGACCATTTTTTTTTGGCTGATTAGATGACTGTTTGATTTGGCATAAAATAGAGAATGGAGAAAGCAGACTCAAGCCGGAGAGCATCCAAAAACCAGCCAAATCCTCTTCCTGTTCTTGCCATCCTTGCAAAGGATGTTGGTGAGTTGGCAGTTAACGAGAAGCAAGTATTTAGTCCGATACTGAAAAGATGGCATCCTTTCTCAGCTGGTGTTGCTGTGGCCACGCTTCATGCTTGCTATGGAAATGAGATAAAACAATTCATATCTGGTATAACAGAATTAACACCAGATGCCGTACAAGTGCTTAGAGCTGCAGATAAGCTGGAGAAAGATCTTGTGCAGATTGCTGTAGAAGATTCAGTGGACAGCGATGATGGTGGGAAGGCAATAATCCGTGAAATGCCTCCTTATGAAGCTGAAGCTGCAATTGCTGATCTGGTAAAAGCATGGATCAAAGCAAGACTAGACAGGCTCAAGGAATGGGTCGACAGGAATTTGCAACAAGAGGTACTTGCTCTTTATTTTTAACTTGTTTGTACTGCTGTTTCTGTCTGGATTTTGCTATCATTACATCCACCACTGCACAACTTGTCAGATTTATTCTATTGAATTTGGTAGCTATGGCAACATTGACATGTTTCAGTTACTATTGGCTATCACAATGTTACAAGACTTCTTAAAAGTTAAATCCGTTATGTGATTGCAATCTTGTTCTGTAAAAAGAGCTGACCTCTGAAGGAGACATACCTCGAGGAGGCTAGAGTTGAATGTTGGCTATACTGCAACCAGATAGTGTATGATTGGACAGTTTGGCCATTGATGTGGTTCTGTTATGACATTTATGATAGTTTGCAAACTTGAGATAGATTGTGCAAGCGTTTTCCTATCCATTCATGCTATCATATGCACTGATCTGTTGAATTTCTCAGTAACTGTCACAGTCTTGATTGTCCTTTCTTTTCTTGATGCATTTTCATTTGTTTTTACCTTACCCTGAGTTAACCAGCTTGCTGCAATGTGTAGGTCTGGAATCCGCAGGCAAATCAAGAAGGATATGCTCCCTCTGCTGTTGAAGTTTTGCGGATTATTGATGAAACTTTGGATGCATATTTTCAGCTGCCAATACCAATGCATCCCGTGCTGCTACCTGATTTGATGACTGGCCTTGACAGATGTCTTCAGTATTATGCAACTAAGGCAAAATCTGGCTGCGGTAAATGTTTGCAAAGCTCAAATAATGTGCATGGCTTCATGTTTTTGAGTTTCTAACAACTGAAATCATTCAATCTGATATGTAGGATCACGGAATACATATGTTCCAACTATGCCAGCATTGACCAGATGTACTATGGAATCAAAGTTTGCATGGAAGAAGAAAGAGAAGTCAGCAAACACTCAAAAGAGGAATTCTCAGGTTGCAACAATGAATGGGGACAATTCTTTTGGAGTTCCTCAGTTATGTGTTCGTATAAATACTTTGCACAGAATCCGATCAGAGTTGGATGTTTTAGAGAAGAGAATAATAACCCATTTGAGGAACTCAGAATCTGCACACGCAGAAGACTTTTCAAATGGTTTGGCAAAGAAGTTTGAATTGACACCAGCTGCTTGTATAGAAGGAGTTCAAGCACTCAGCGAGGCAGTTGCTTACAAACTCGTTTTCCATGACTTGAGTCATGTTTTCTGGGATGGTTTGTATGTTGGAGAGCCATCATCTTCTAGGATTGAACCTTTTATCCAGGAGGTTGAGCGGAATTTGCTGATCATTTCAAACATTATACATGAAAGAGTTCGTCCACGTGTTGTTACTGACATAATGAGAGCTTCCTTTGATGGATTTTTGCTTGTTCTGCTTGCGGGAGGCCCTTCTCGTGCTTTCATGCGTCAGGACTCTCAGATAATAGAGGATGATTTCAAATCCCTTAAAGATCTATTTTGGGCCAACGGGGATGGCCTGCCTACTGAGTTGATAGATAAGTTTTCAACTACAGTCAGAAGTATCCTTCCCCTTTTCCGAACAGATACAGAGAGTCTCATTGAGCGTTACAGACGCGTGACGTTGGAGACATATGGCTCTTCTGCCAGGTCTAAACTTCCGTTACCTCCAACTTCAGGACAGTGGAATCCTACTGACCCAAACACACTTCTTCGTATGTTGTGTTATCGGAACGATGAAGCAGCATCGAGGTATCTTAAGAAGACTTACAATTTGCCCAAGAAACTGTAATACACTGAAGTGCTGCACACGGTAACAAGGCTGGTTCTACTTGTCTGCAGCCAAGATGAACCAAGCAAAATACTGCCTATGGCATGCTTGGATAAGCTGGGCCACCTTAGGAAGCTGCAGTAAACTTGTATAGTACACTGAAAGTGCCTCTGGCTCTTTACCAGGACCAGCAATCCCGAGTGAAGAAAATTGATAGGGCATGAGTCTTGCCATTGCCAAGCTTGTTTGTTGACTAAAGTGGTAGAAGATCCAACATTATTTATTTGATTATATTCACAGCTCTCCAGATTTCTGTCTATTCCCTACTGCATATTTTTTGTACCTTTCCGAGGTTCTTTTTTCTTTTCTCGATAAATTCCATGCTAGTGAGATGTATTTGTTTATTAAATGGTGCAGGCCTGGTATAGCATCATCATGTTGATTGTAGTGCTTGTATTTTTTTTTTTTCTATTAGCTTTGTATTATAAAGTCAGCCTTCTCTTGATTATTTGATTTGTTTCCCTGTTTCTGTTTGTTCTCCCCCTCTGATTCTTTCCTTTATATGGGACTCGTCTATATGTCAACTCTAACTGCGCATCCCAGCCTCCTTGATCCTCCAATTGGCTGGCCCTCATGACCCCCACTTGTTTTCTGCAGTGTAAGCTTCAGAAGTCACTTAAAACGGTCCCAATTGAGCGCTCGCAAGTTTTTACACTTGAAAAAGGGAATGTGGTAATGCTGAGCATGTGACCGCATGCATTTGTTCAGACCGAGAAGGAACGCCAATATGTCGAGACGAGTAACACAAAAACTACAGCAGAATTGAATCCTTGAATAGTAGCAGGAAAAATTAGGTTTAAACATAAGGTCATTAACATTTCTTTGAATACACCAATATACAACAAAAGCTGAGAGTTTTCCATAACAGCCCATCATTGATACAACTCAGATGAAAATTTCAATAGCAAAATGTGTTATCATCTAGGCATGGTCTATATTTTCTGCTAACCAGAGACTTGTGGTGTAGTTCTACAACAACGTCAAACATGATTGTAACAAGATGTGATTCGATAACTGCAGACTCCTCTAAGCAATACTTCTAGCAAGTAGAGGAGCAGTGGTTTCTCTTGTGAAACATTGGCTATGCAGAACTTTAAACAAACATGTACATGCATGTAGCGAATCCCAAATTCACCATCAACATTTCTTCAATATGATGGTGATCATGTGGCTTGAATGCCTGGTCACCAGGGAGTGCATTAATAGCTTCAAGAACGTAAAAAACAAAGCATCATTGTTCCTCTAAGATGGCACGCCCAAGAGTTGTGGCAAGAGCCAGCCTAACAGAGTTTAGTGCCTCAGCTGGCAACTCAGCGGCGACAAAGCTTGGACGAACACTTGCCATGGACAATTCTTGCAGTTTATTCAACAAAATATTCGTTTGAGAGACATTTTCCCAGCAGAGCAGTGTCAACTACAACAAAGAATCATCAACTAGCAATTAGACTGGCAAGCATGACTGCTTAAATAATCATGCACATTAAAGCTAGATATTTTGTTTATTCATGCATTAGTTGTCAAAACAATAGCTTCCGGGTCAAATTTGAGGGCTCCTCCCCAATATTTAGTTGTAAAACCTCCTAGCTGAATTGCAGCCCAATCCAACTATCGGATTGAATGTTATACCCACTATCATAATGCTGCGTTTTTTACCAAACTATCCTGCATCAAAATTGCTGAGGCAGGTTATAGAGTTATCTGGTCAATTGGCGGAGATTAAGGAGAAAACTTTGGAGGATCGTAAGAAGAGTGATCGTGGATCCATAATTAGTTTTAAGAACCCTTCAAAGGTATGATTACAGGAGACAACCTCTTGATCAGGATATACAAGAGAAATTCAACAGCAGGAAAATGATGTTGAAGCTGAATTTTTTTTATGATTCTAGATCCTTTATGGATGAGAATCAACCATCAAAATTCAATGAAGATGAGGAGGATGATGTTGAATGAGAATATTACGATACATAAATATCGGTATGTGACAACCCTAAGTATACAAATAATGTTCATGTTTGTCAAATGGTATCAAAAGCCAACAATTTAAAATTTCAAATGGTATCAAAAGCCAACAATTTAAAATTTCATTTTAAACCTGCATGTATATATTAATGGTTGCTGAAAAATAAGTTCAATGGTATGTACATACTCAATCAATCATTGAGTTCTTACCAACCTCTCTATAGCCAAGTTGATCTAGTTGATGAGATCCATGCAAGAGCAAATGTTTCACCTACAAGAGAAAAACATTTAGTTCTGCATTAAAACATCTGTCTCTTCATCACTATAAGATGCACTATACCAATCAACAAACAGAGGGAAAGACTGGACACTTTACCACAATCTCTAGCCAACCAACTGCTAGTGTCAGACGATATCACCTCCCAATATTTAGGATCATCCTCGATGGCCTGCATAAAGCAATCATAGAAGGTCCCACATTCATAAGAGAAAAAGGAAAGAGTTCACAAAGATCTTGACCCAGCATATAAAACATGTCATAAAAGTTGAACAAAATATCAATCTAAGAATTGATTCCCTATAACATGTCCAGCCAAATTTCATTACATATTAACATTTTAAGCTGGAAAAGCTTGCCAAACATCCAACATTCCCATAGGTAGCAGACATAAATTGATCACGGACGATAAAAGTTTATATACTAACAGGATTACATTTAGCGACATTGCCTGCCACTTTTTCCATCAATGACATTGCAAAAACACATATACAAAGCACAAGTTTAACATTATGCTAGCAATTTCACCACAAACTTAGCTAAGCAAAGAAAAAAATTAGGGCATTAAATAGAACTTTAATAAAATATATCCAGAATATAATCAAACCTGTAAGGTAACTAGTTTCCCTTGAAACTCCACAAGTTTCGAATGAACAGTCAGCTGATCACCTGATAATAGACTATCATAATCCTGGCACAACCAGCAGCAATAAGAGCAGAAAAATTAACAAAAGGGTTCAATCAAATACAACCCCAAAAAATCAAATGAAACAGAGCATAAATGATCATTACCGCCAACCAATCGACAAGGCGTCCGGTAACCAGCTCTGACATAATTTGTCTACATAAAACATTTCCATTAACTCCCATGCTGCCTTTAAACTCGTTGGTTCCTCAAATTTCTACAGAAAATGATTCACTTAATTAAACAATCAACCGCTAACTCTAAGCTACCAAAACAAACCAACTGAGCCAAAGAAAATTCACCTTCAAAACTTCTTTAGGGTCTTCAATTAAAGAACTATCATTTGACTTTGGATTCCCAAGTAGTGCATTTATGTCCTTGCTATACTCCATTACATACTCCCACCTAAAGAAATTAATTTACCACATTTTTAATAAATAAATAAAAATTCTCAGAGAAAAAAGAATTCAAAACTTGCCAGTCAAGGTCATATGGAGAGGGACTTGATTGTAATTTAGAAAAACTCGAAACTGCATTCTTGCGGCTTTGAAGGAGCGCGAAAGGCGCGACGGAGCCGTAGGCAATGCGGCGCCAATGCTCGGCGTCTCTGACATCGGCTGCTCCGCTGCCCTGATCCAATTCCACAATATTTTCCCAAAATTATCCATCCGAGTCGGAGTCGGAATCGGAAGGTAGATTACGGAGTAACGAGATGCGGAGATTGTTTCCTCGTGCCCAGGAGATTGAGACGCGAGAGATTGGAGGTTTTAGGCCGTGGTGAAGCGGGTACACCACGGAAATTTCGGTGTCTGGCACGAATGGGACTAAAGCGCCACCGCTGGCGAAAGTGGTGGAGTCCGCCGCGACGCCAGGCATTTCGACGGAGAAGGGTCTTTTTATGGAGAAGTAACGGTCTAGGGTTCTAAAGAGGTTTCGGAAGGAAAGCAGGACTCAGAGACTGTTAATTGACCGTTTTGATGGTTCTCATGTATAATGAAAACGCAGCGTTTTCAACTCTAACCGTATTTTTTTCTATACCCATTCTCAATTGAGTACGAAACCTATATATTTTACCAATTGAGTCCTAAAATAATACCCACATTTTTCAATACTACCCTTTCGGTTTTTTTTGTTAATATTCCCGTTTAATGCGTGCGTGTATATATCAAAGAAAAATTTATAAAAAAAAATTAATTAACATTTAAGAAAAGGGCTTGATTAAGAATATTTATAACTAAATTGATAAATTTTATAGGTTTGTGAAAATGAATATATAAGTTAAAGCATTTTTCCTTCGAGTAATTCACTCCCTGTGGAGCTGCAGGTTATTAAAATAAATTATAAAAATCATTTTGAGGTATCATAAAATTATATAATTAATGGCATAAGAGATTGAAAATTTGATAAAATTAAGCCCCTCTGTGTATAAGAAAATATTACGAAAATCCACTTTTATACCCAAAAACATCCTTAACTACTATTATATAAATAAAAAAATAAATAAAAAACTTGTTAAATTAAACAATAAAATTAATGGGCATAATTTATTGTTTTAGTAGATAAATAACCGAGATATCTTTCCGAGTTAGACTCTAAACCACATAAGAAATCTATGTTTTTATAGCTTAAAAAAGTAAGAAAAAAAAATGCACGGCACATTGAAAGGCTGATCATGGCTGTTATTGAAAGGTGGGCTCAAGCCCTAGGTTACAAAGAGCACATTTTAGGGATTGATATCCCACATATATATCGTCAAGTTCTAATGGCAATATCAAGATTAAATATGTTAGCTTGCTAGTCAGTCCGTCAGCACCGCAGCAAGCCATATGATAAATGTGTCTCAGTCGAACATGACATGCCATCGCCTATCAAACAGCTTCTGATCACGTCGTGCATGGATTGCAAGATGAGAATCAGATTCGAGCCCAACCTTTTTTGAATCCTTCATCCAACCAAGCTACCGTTAAAACCATCAAGGATACGCCATAATTAACTCAGCCTTTAGGACTGAAACAGGAGCCGATACAAAGAGCAGAGATATGGTGGAAGGCACCACCAGTACTGTTATATATTTCGAAACCGTCCTAGTGCTGGAAAGGACCAACCAATACAGTACAAAACTTGTAGTCTGTTGATCAGTCTTTCACTAATGACATGTCCTGGTTACTGGCCATGATTTGAAGCTTTATTGCCTCAATTAATGCAATGTTTTCTGTTGGAAGTGAGATCATCAAGCTCCCATCCATGGCACCCTTTTTGCCACAATGACACACACACACACTATTTGTCTCTAAAAATATCTGTCAGAAGACTAGCTACTACTAGTCCATATAATATGACAAAAACTCCAGTGTTTCTGCAACTCCTCGCAATAAAGGGCATGTCCGTCTGTCTCCCTAAGAGCCCAGCAATCTTGACATTTTCCTAAGCAACGCCAATTATTTTGTTCAAAGCATCTACCCCAAAAAAGCCTACCTGAACAGACAGAATTTTAGCAAGATAAAAGTCTGTAGGAGAAGTTTACCAAAACTTTCAGCTGGGAATCCACTTGACAATCTCAGTTTAAAGATGTCAACACCTCCAAATGCATTCGAAAATCAAACTCTAAACAAATTAAATTTGTTGGATACTGATCTATTCAATGAGAAATACATCAACCCATCAATAGGTTTAACCCTTTTATCTATCCCTTCTATTCAATTTAGTAGCTATATATATAATGTTTAGACAATGCTTTCTAGGGACATTGCTTTCAAACTAGTAACTGGTATTATCTTTATTAACCCTTTTATCTATCCCTTGTCTACCACTAAAAGCTTTTTCAATTTCCATGGCCTTAACGTAAAGAGTGTCTCTCTTTTATCCCTCGTCTCCTCTTATCTTATTCAATCATCTATTTATCATCTCTGCCATCTCTTTCCTCTTTACTTGGAAGAGGATTAAATATGTATAATAGATGTGCTAGCTAGCTCCTAATTCTGCTGGACCTATTCGGGTGTTGTTCCATGAAGGATTTCTTTCAGTAATCAAAAAGAGCATCCACGAAGGATATATTGAGGAAACAAGAGACAAAGGGTACTAATGATTAGAAACAATAGCCAAGACCCAGAAGGAAAACAAAATCTAGAACCAGCTACCTCTACAATGTACACACATTCAATACAAGATGTTAATTACGACTATCAATATAAGATTTCTCGTAAAACGGAACTTAGAATTAATGAATAATCATCATAATCTAGAAAAAGTCAAGGTCACCGTACGTATCTTATCTTTGCCTTCTTCAATGACTTCCTGAATTATCTCTCAGAGGACTAAAAATGTTTTGGGGGCACTTTGATTCGCCATACGGGGCCCCTATACCATATTATCGATTGATTTTCACATTTTGTATTATTGTAATCTTGATTTCCATGTAGTTAGAGTAAATTAATGGATTATCATATGTATTGTTGTCCTCTCCTTGACGGTAAAAGGTGGCAGTCAATTTCTTATACTATATTGCATTCAAACAAGTTAAAATGTAGTTATAGAGACAATATTGGTCACAACAACATTAACCTATGATGGTATTTACAAATCGAATGATCTTCCTTTAATGTAGGATCGATGAAGGTAAACCCTAGCTAGCTAATCAATGCCCATGAAGACATTTAGCCGACACAAATACCTACACCATCTTCAGCCATATCATCCTCCCCAACATAAGCTGCCAAATTCAGATACCTTTCTTCATCATTTCTGTCTCTCCACCTTGCTCGACAAATCACACAGCTAGCTGCCCTCCTCCCCTTACTCCTCTTCCACTTCATCAAGCATTCTGCATGAATAACATTCCTGCATGTTCCACAAGCCGCCAGCTTCTCTCCCTTCTCCATCTCTTCAAGACAAATCGGACACTTTGTCCCGTCTTCAACCTCAACACGAGGTCTCAAAACACCATGCCTTGTCTGAAAGAACAACTGATGGAATCTCTCACGAACGCTAAACCCTGCCAGCGCCTCTGGCAAGGTAGGAGTCCCAAGCAGGTGATTAAGCTGGCAAGTCCTAAGATTCCTCCTTCGAAGACATGCATCATCAAGAGAGACGCCCAATACACGAATCAAAACAAATAATATATGCTTGCATGGTGTTGTACGATCAGGGCATGAGCACGTAGGGGTAGCACTTAAGGTCACGGTGTAGACATTCCCTGTGGCACCCAAGATAAAAAAGTTGGCTTCTGATCGATGGAGAAGGCGAAGACGGTGACGGATGGCTCGAACAATGCGGTCTGCCACCGGTTGGCTTGGTTTAAGCCGTAGATGACGACGGTTGCGGTGGCGGTAGTTGGAGTCAGGTGAGGATGTAGATGAACTATCAGAGCCAACAGATTCCATAAGAGAAATTAAGGGAAGGAAGATATTGGCGGGGTTGCAAATTAAAATGTGAAGGGAGGAAGGTGTTACTGTTTGTTAGGGGTTCAGGGTAATGTAAAGGAATTGTAATCAATATAATGTGGCTAAGATTCCTTGTCTAGATTTGGAGTGCAAGTGAGGGATAGCGGGAGCCTAGGAAGGAAAATAGTGAAAGCCAAGGAATTCCAAACTTTGACTTGCTCATATCGTGTTTCTCCATTTAACCCTCTCTCCCGCCCTCTCAAGGCACGTGATTCATATATATATATATATATATATATATATATATATATCACCTTCCAAATAAGCCTTAATTATATGCTTCCACTGCGTAAGAATTATTCTGATAAACAAACTCGCTTTTCACTTAAAATAAGATTTGATAGGGTACAATATGTTATATGAACCTCGGAATATATTGATGTTTATCTTTATATTAACTTAGAAGATATATTTTTAAAATTATTTTCAAACAATTTAATTTTTCAAATTTAACTCTAATTAATTAAAAAAATTAAGTTTATACGTACTTATTATGATAAAGCTGAGGTTAACCCGATGAGTCAAAATCAAATCAATTTTAGATTGATTTTTTTAATATTTTACCTGGTTTTTTTTTAATATAGATATTCGGATCAGTTTATACGTACTTCAATTAATTTTATGAACTCTAAAATTAATAATTATATAAACTTTCAGTGATTCTAAAGTAAAACTCAAACTTATATCCTTTAAAAAATAAATTTAAAATTTTTAAATCTTGAAATTACCTGATCTTTAATAATTGGATACGTGTGCATGAGTGGGAACTTTTTGCATGGCGAATTCATGCCGACGAGGATTGGTATTTGTCCAAACGCTGCGTTTCAGTACTGGGCCCTACAGGAGTGCAACTGGTTTAAAACGACGTTGTTTAGTCTTATATCAACTTTATTTTAGGTCTGTTTTATCTTCTTCAGTTGGGTTTTTTACCTCTGCACAGCATTCAATCTCTAGCTAGGAGAGTAGGCTAACTATGTGGGGTGTGTCGAAAAACCCATCTCAGCTTTCAAACAAGGTACTTGAAAACCTTTATCCTTCATAGTTTCCTTCCTTCATGTCTCCTCTTTTCAAATTCATGCTGGTTTAGTTTCAAATGCTTGAAAAGTTCATGTCTTCACGTTCTAAAGTTGTTTTCTTTGTAAGCTGAATTGTTCTCTTAGCTTTATCATCTGTAATTAATTATTGTTTTATAGAGCTAATACTCGTTTCTCTCAACTGGGTACCTTCTGCTTTCTTGAAAAAATCAAAATTTTATCAAAATTTGGCTAAATGATGGTGCTACGCTCACTTAAGTGGAAGCTTTTTTTTTTAGCAATTAACTAAATTCAATGGTGTATGATAGGATTGTTTTTTTTTCCTTTATTTTGGTTTGATTAATTGAATTTGCTAAATGTATATAATCAGAAGCAGGAAAAAGGAGGTTTAGCAGAGAGTTTTAGGCCAGAAAACTTCATTCCGGGCCTTATCATTGGTTTCATTTTTGGCTTGTTTTTGGATTTGTCGAACCCTTCAAAAAATCAAACCAAGAAGAAGAATTTTTTGCCTGGAAAGTCCCAGCAGCAAAGTCTGGAAGATGGTGACAAAGAGCTTAAAATGGTTTGTGTTCAAGTATCTATTGCTTTCTCCACTGTATCTGTTAGCTTATTTAAATAATTAATGGATGAAATTCTACTGCAACAGATGGTGTTTTGGTTTAAAGTCAATGCCAAGGAAGGCATTTAGGTGGCTCTACTTTGATTTCTTCAACATATTTAGGAAAATGTAGTTAGTGTTGGCTGAATCTGGTCGCCATTGCTATATGAATGTGGTTTTGAAAGTACTGGCGGCAACAATCACCATCAATGGTTGCATGCCTATTGACCTGGAAGTTGTGGAGTCAAAAGCCATTCAATTTGGTCAATCAAGCTCTTTGCAAATCGTTTTAATGTTTTTTTGTTCCTGCCAATTAATTTGGTCAGTTTAAAGCCATGGTCAAGAATTTGGGATTAAAAATTGATAGTGTTAAAAACAGACTACTTTATGTAGATAGCCTGAACCTGTTTCAAAATAGATTTAGATTGTTGTGAACCATAGCTTCAAGTCTCCAAATGTCAAGCTGATAAACCAGATGCTTGTCTTTTTTGCCTACCATAATGGTGTCCACCGTCCAGTAGCTTACATTAGTTTATATCTTATTGGTTCAATTTCTGCATGTAGTGGGAAGATGCAATTGATCATATAACTAGTTCTGGTTTATAGATTCAGTTTTTTTAATTTGTTCTGGATGTCAAATAGTTATTTGATGAACTGCGGAATTGCTAATGGCAGGTTTTTGTAGTCAGACAAGACCTGAAGATGGGTGCTGGAAAAATTGCATCTCAGTGTGCACGTAAGACACTTCAATTAAGATTCAGTTTATGAAGTTTTGACTTGTGGCTTTAGAATTCCCTTTGCTCTTTCCTGCAAATTGCTTTATCATTTATCTGATTGAACTGGTTTGTGTACTTGCAGATGCAGCCACTGGCATGTATGCAGAGCTGATTTATAGGTATGCAGGTTGTGATAATGAGGATCTGTGTAACTCTAATAAGTTGAGAGGTTTTTCATGTGTTCTTCCATGTGTATTCTATTATGCTGTTCTAGAGCATATAAGCACTTCTTCACCAAAAGTAGATAAATGAAGGCTTGAATGAACCGTTTAAAGGACTTGAAGAGCTTCAATTAAAATAGTTAATTAATTAGGCTTCATGCCCTTTCAATCCCAAAGGTCACCAAAAATATCTTTTAGGAGTATATAATCATGAAATAACTGCTTTCTGATCAACTCTGGTTAATAGATGCCCCGCCATGTATTTTTATTGACTATCCATTATTATTTGAAGTCACGCTGTTTCTGTATACTTTGCAGCCACCGGATTCTCTTGAGACAATGGGAGCAATCTGGACAGCCCAAAATAGTTGTTACATGCAAGAATCAACAAGAAATGTACGTAGGTGAATTTATTTGAATAATGCAATTGTTTCAGAGTTGCCGAACGTTCATTTATTATGCCAAAAAGCTCTTCGTTGTCTAACTCATGGAGCACCATTTCCCTCCTCATCAGGAACAAGATAAGAGAAGCAGCTGAGAACATTGGCCTTCCAACTTTTGCTGTTGCTGATGCTGGAAGAACACAGGTAAACTTATGCATGACATGGTTTGTGATTAAGATTCATCTTAAAGTAGCCTGGATACAATTAATAATAGCAAAGAAGCAGCAAATAAAACTTACACTTAAGAATTTGATTCTCTTGATCTAGGTAAATTATAGCCTTTATTTATCAAGCTTTGAAGAAATTATACTTGAATTGTCACAATTCAAGAACTTGATCTTGCAGCCACATGATTGTTTGATGTAATTTGAGAACAAAGAGCTTGGTTTCTAGTGGTAAACTTGGAAATATGTTTCAACTTCAGTGCATAGTGCTTGTCTCTCTAATATTTTGCAACAAATTTAAGTCTGCGATTTGATTTTGATGAAGTTAACTTGCGTAATTTAACTTCCAAGTTCCTTTGTTTTGCACAGGTTTCAGCTGGGTCGAAGACTGTTCTTGCTGTTGGACCTGGTATGATTTTCTTTTTGCTGCTAAACTTGTTTAGCTGTTACCTTTCTGTCACTTGGTATCGTAGATTTAGTACCTGCATTCTCAACTAATTAAGAGATTCAAATTCCAAAATGTCTTATGTAAGATTTTAAAACAAGTTGCTTTCCTTTCACTTGTTATCATAGACCGACTGCCTATATACTCAAACCAATTGACTAAAAGGATTTCCAAAATTTCTTACAGAAGATTAGATTGTAAAACAAGACCTGTGATCAAGAACTCCCAATCTGAGTTGTTGCTCAATCATTTGACTTTTTTCTTCTTGGTTCTATGAACATCCACCAAAATATAGAAAGAAGAAACATCCAAGTCACAAAATAGCTGACCCTACTTAGTTTGGGCAAAGCTGGTTCCACCCAACAAAATGACAGTGACTATGTTTTTATTCCTGAGCAGGGCCAAAAGAATCAGTTGATTCAGTTACAGGAAAACTGCGGCTCCTCTAATGTCATGGAAATAAAAGAGTGCCTCTCTGGTCAAATCTCTGAGGTGAACTGACCCATTGCCTTTGCAACTAATTCTTTCTCATTTCATATTCTCGAAGGAGAGAATTTTTCCTCGTTGATTGCCTGTGGAAATGTTCAAGGTGGAATTAGACCATGCTGCAAGCAGTTGCCTATTGAGATGTCTTTTTCCAGCCTTTTTCAACAGGAGGAAAAATGCTTATACTAGAATATATTGTTCCAGAAGCAGGTGGTTTCTAGATCGACCGATTGTTTGCTGGGAGAAATTGAGGAATGGAAAGCTGATCTGTTATCTTTTTGTTTCCTTTGTATGTATATAAATGGTAGGTGTAAACTTCATGGCCACCTCTGTACTCCTAATCATTGCAACTGATAACTTTTTGTTAGTCGTTCCCCATTGCTTTATAACCAAATAATCCAGAGTTACCGGGACTTAAACTTACTTCATTGAAAGGAGCTATCTATTCATATTATGCATGAATATGAGCCAATCAACTTTCTACCTTCGGGTAGGTGATAGCAGAGCAATTACTAACACTCTAGGCTGTGTATGCATATAGGAGTGTCTAGTTGTTACGGCAATGGTTCTGCCACCACCAACTCAAGATGCAATGCCGTTGAAGCCGACTTGATGTTTGTAAACAAAGTAGGTGAAGTGGCTGCAGTCCATTATAGCATTTTTAATTGTTTATTTTAAAACATGGATTAAATTTATCTTATTTTAATTTCATTTTGCAGTCCATGTACCATTCTCTGTTTACCTACACCAATTACTTAAAAACTAAAATGTGTGGGGGGGAGAATATTGTGCAACTAGCACTTTTCGGGTAAAACATTGTGGATGACCTTGTTTTTTTTAAAAAAAATTATTTTGATTCTTAAAGTTTTATTTTGAGTGATTTTATGCTGATTGAAGGTTAATTAATTTTGATTTTTTAGACAATGGTGGAATTGAAAGAACAAGGCCAAAATTAAAAGGGCACCAAACATCGATGGCATGCCAAAATATTCAGGAAAGATACACTTTTGTCCTTTAAGTTTAAAAATAACACAAATTACATGATTTTGGTGCCTTAATTTTTTTCAAATTTAATTTTGGTACAAAAATTTATTTATTTTTAATTTTTTAGTCCCTAATTAAGAGATGAGAGAGAGGTCACCGAATTCCGGTAGCAGGGAGAGAAAAATATTGTTGACACCGATTTAGACCACCAAAAGGACTGGTTTTTATGT
>Ga0307510_10003024_pt1 | contig 19378 bp, 28 predicted proteins | sample 12_EM_MG_FD_207224 | JGI IMG/M metagenome (GOLD analysis project Ga0307510, IMG submission 207224) | Populus trichocarpa ectomycorrhiza microbial communities from riparian zone in the Pacific Northwest, United States - 12_EM | ecosystem: Host-associated > Plants > Roots > Unclassified | place...
CCAGAGCGGATTTTGAGGGTTTACCCAGCCTACCAGCTTGCCAGCCGCGTGTGGTCTGCAATCGATCCATTGCCCTGACCCTTTGCCTCCAGCGCTAAACACCCTCGATCTACTCAAGAAGGGCTCGACACCCCTCGCCCAGCGCGCACGTACCGCCTCGCGTGTGCTCGAGTCACAGGTGGGCACGAACCCCCGCGTACGTGTGCAACAAGACTCCGCGTTTGTCCTCTGGGATAAGATCTCCTTCGACGAGGACTCCAGCAACCCGAGCATCCCAAACGCCACAGCGGTGCCGTCGTCGACGTCCCCGTCCCCCGAATGGGTCCGCCGCACGATCTGTTGTGCTCGGTGGGAGACAGAGAATGCTGACGCGGCTCACCCGCGCGTCGTCCTCGCCACACTAGCCCAACAGCAGCAACAGCAGCAGTCGTCTGCGGCGGCGGATACGCCGCAGCATCCCGAACCCGCACCAGCATCGCCCGTTCCGCTCCCCGCTCCGCATCCCGCGCAGCAGCACAGGCACGAGCCACGCGCGACTGGCGTCCTCGTCGCACATTGGGCCCGCCGCGCGCGCCTCTCCGTGCTTGAAGTGCCCTCATCTGGCCCGGACGGCCGCATGTCGCCAGAAGATCGTCGGCCCCCACACCATCACAATCACCATCATCGCGGCCGCGGGGATCATCATCCCGCTAAAGGCAACGGTGGCGGGATGGTCGAGCGCCCGCCTGCTGTCAAGGCGATGATGGACGTCATCTCGCAACCCAGTCGGGTCGTGCGTGTGCTCGCGCGCGGGGAGAAGCTCGATCCTTGATTTTGGGTAGCGCCCGGATATCACTGCTTGATTTCTTGAATCGTCGTTGTCTCGTTTCTCTCTGCTCGCGAGCGATTTCTTCGTCGTGGATTTATAGATTGGAATTAATGGTATGGAATGTGCGTAAGGGGATTGTCGTCGCGGCAAAAGGTGCGCCTTTTCGTGTTCACACTCTCTAAGTGTGACTGCTGACGCGCGCATCTGTCATTCAGGATAACGTGCTTCCTTGGTTCGATCGTCGCGTTGTAGCTCGGGGTGCGCAGTATTGGCTCGCAAACGTTTCCTCGGTCCGTCGCCCTTCATCCAGTTTCCGCCGTTCTTCCTTCTTCGTGCCACCGATACCGTCGCCATCACCTTCGACCACCATCATAAAGCCGCAAGCTACAATCAGCGTCTTGCCGTCTCCTGCCATGCTCGTCCTGTCTTTCGCAACGGACTCGACTCGATTCGACGACTTTCGCTTGTTGTGCGGTTATTGATTCCGCAAATCCTCTCAAGCCTGACCTATGATCGTCGACTATACGGAATATGTTTGTTTTGTCGTGCCTCTCTAAGATTTTTTTCTCTTATGTTCACTTTTCACACGTGCATGACAAACCTTGCTTCGTCCTGTATAATATTGACCTTGGTCGACGGACGTCTCATGTTTTTTTTTCTTTTGTTTCCACCTGTATATTGTAGTTTTGTTCGTGGCTTTGAGAGACTTTGGAGAAGGTGGCGAGTGCACTGGCGTGCGTCAGGGTCGGTGTCTGGTACTTCTGTAGTACAGTGCAAGTATGTCGGATGTCTCTCTCTCGTCGATTGAATATGATGATTCTTTCTGCTTGCTTCTTTACTCTCTTTTTTCTCCTTCCTTTTCACCGCAGATTCTTTTGTTGATGTGGTACCAAGGTAATGGCCAGGTCTGCACCCGTCTACACCTGTCCAGGTAGTCGTGGACGGCGCCCTTGCCTAGCAAGAGGAATATTCCAGGATTGGCACACGCTGTCCTCTCATACGGCCCGGCGTATTATCTTGGCCTGTGGTGGTTGGTAACTGTCTCACGTCGCCGCCGCCGCCGCCACCGCCACTGCCCGCCACCGCCACCACTTAAACACTAATATCACGTGATACCAGTAGCAGGGCAGGTTGAAGATAGACTCTGTACGTCTGTACGTTTTCCTGAACCCTCAAAGGTGCCCCCTATCGACCTCTCATGGTACGGTTTAATACCGCCCGCTACATTAATCATAGGCAGGCTTGTATCGATTGATCCAGATCTACTAGTAGCACTGCCACAACGTACGGTACTAGTAACTGGAGCCGCTGAGCACTGGCAGGTCTATAATAGGGTCCACCCTCTTACTTCTTCTTGCGCAGACGTCCCTTCTTTGCGGTTTTGCGACTCTGTCCTGCTCTGCTTCAGCGCCCTTTCCCCCTCCACCCCAAGATTGTTAATGACTGTGCGTCCTCTCGGCCACAAACCCCATTACTGACGCCACCACCGACCTTGTCATCTTCATATTCGTGATCGTCCGATCTCCTCTGAAACCGGGGCTTTATGGCCAGAGAACGAGCCATAGATCAAGAATATGGCGTCTTCTCAGTGGACCTAGTCAACAGCACCCCAGAACCTACAATCAGAGGTTGCGCGTTTGTTTGGAAACGCCACCATCTCAGGACAACCAGTATTCGATTGCTATCTCCTGTAGTAAGTGTGCACTAACCGATGCCCGACCCGAAGTAACCCCATTGGAGCACCAAACGAACAAGATAGGTCAAAAGAAATATGAGATGGTTTGGTGGGCAAACGTCACGATCTACGATGTGAGGAAATCACATACGCACCTGACGTGGTGGTAGCCAACATCCGAATTCTGTGTGAAGAATAACGACAATGTGCGAGTTCTGAATGCTTTCGGAGGACGGGGGCCGGATGACGCATTCCTTCCGAGCCTGCCAGAGTTACTGAAACGACCCAGAGCGGCGATAAATCCTAGTATCTTTATGCAAACGCAAAGGTTGATACCGTGACAGTGCTGATATATATGTTTACTTGCACCCCCATAGACCGTGTCTCGTTCTCACACGTACTCTAACTCCCACGCTGGGGGTCCTTATATGAGAGCCTTTCACACTGTAACAGGTACCTTACCGAGTCTGCCACTGCCATCACCGCCACAGTGATCTCCATCATCATCATCACATCCAACACCAAGATCGCCACCACGATATCACATGATCTTCTGTATGGTCCCTGACTGGTAAGGACTGAAGTGATCTAGGATCCATGATAGGAGGAAGTAGTAGGAGCGGCGTGCCAGTGCTCTCTTACTCGCTCGTGCCCTCCAATCGGCAATCCACTGAACGACTCGACGCCTCCAAAAGGTGCCTTAATTGGAAAGTGGGCGGTCACGCAGAGTCATGATCGCATCGCAAGTGCCGAGGGCCGCGCGTTTATAGATATAGGGAGGGGAGTTGGTTCCAAACACGACACTCCTCTCTTCCTTTCCTTGACCCTGAAGGTGGCGGACCCCCTGCGCCATCACGGTACAGCTCGCGAATGATCATGACAAGGCCCAGCCTGGGTACATGTCCGGCGGGATCGGCTCTCCCTCGATTGCTAACTATATCTGGCGTTTTGTTGTGTGCATGTGGAATGGGGACGTTACAGGGGTCTCTAGATCTATACGTAGTGCTGGCATAATGGAACTAGAGCGCCCAAGTCCGAGACTGATGGTAGCTAATCAGGAGAGGTCCCGACCAGTAGCGGTACTGCCAAGCTGGAGTGCTTCCTACTCCCTCTCGCTGAGTGCCGACGTTTGATGCTATCACGCCACCACGATACTGCGCCTCGACTTTGAGGATATCTCTGATCCGGGGTTTTGATGCTGGTCTTTGGAAGTTAGAGCGCGGATACGTTGCTCCAGTGCACTACCTTAGTCTACCCTTTCCCCGCAAAGCTGTTGTTTCGGCTGCGCGTGTTGTGCCACGATCTGACGCCACTGTCAACCTTGTGATCATGATGATATTTTTTCCTAGGAGTGGGACTTGATGGTCCAAAATATAGCGGCAAATCAAGAATATGGCGTCTTCTCAGTTGACCGAGTTAACGATATCGATCGCAGAGCTTCCGTGAGAGGTTGCGAGTTCGAGACGCCCTTCCCCAAAGGAAGCGCGCAGGATGGAGTTGTATACGATATGAGGACATTACATTCGGACGCGACGGGGCAAGGACTGATTGTTGCCATGGGGGTGATTGAACACAGTGAGGGTGGAGAGTAAGCGCTAGTAAGCGCTCGACGGTGACCGAGGGTTACCATCTTGAGACCATTCCATATTCAACCCGAGCCGAGCCGCGCATACACTCACTCACCTCCATGTCCTCCGTCGACACTTCACACCATTCCACACACAGCTCCTCATCATCTGCCATAGAACTCGTCGCGACCACAGCCACCATCACCCCCAACTCTCCCTCTCTCCTGCCATCCGCCGACGGTCGCAGCAGTTTCGCCCGACGCAGACAGAGCTGGGGAAGGGTCGACGCTGGTCAGGACCCTCTCCGTCTTGAAGACCTGCCCACCATGAACCTGCTCAACGGCCCCTCATCGTCATCCCGTTCTGCGGCTGTCCCCTCCCAACCGGGTCCTTCGACCTATACCCTCGACGACGACGACCCGTTCATCGCTCGTCATGACCACGACCCCATCTCCGACCCGTTTTACCCCCAGGTCGCCACCACAGACTACGATGCAGAACCCTTCACGTACGCCAACCACCAGCAGGGTCGCTCCTCAACCACGTCCCTCATCCCGTCCCGCCGCGCGTCCAGTCTGTCCACCTACACCCTTGACGACTCGGCGCACCTTACCGCAAATATAAACGGCCACAAGTTGACAGACTGGCACACAGATTCGGAGCACCTCGCCGATCCTGCGACCCCCCGCTCACGTCGTCGCACGTTGCACTACAGCACCAACCTCTCCCCAATCGAGCGCTCCGGCTCCGCCCTCAAGCGCATCTCCTGCAGTCTCCGTCGCGTCTCCTGGCGCGTCGTCAATTTCGCTGGCGCAGGCCTTGACGACCATATTCTCTTGAGTGGCGGCGACGACGACGACGGCCCTCTAGATGGCCAGAGTCGTCTCCCTGCGCGCGACGATGACGATGACGACGAGGTGGACAGGTCCATCGAGCCGTTCACCGACTTGGGCAAGATTTTGCCAGTGCGCGGACGGACGCTTGGCTTGTTTGGGCCGACGAGTCGCGTTCGCCGTGCGATGTACGACTTTCTCATATTCTCGTGCGTTCCTCCCTTTTGTTCGACGCGACTCGGGTGCACATTGCCTGACGCGGGTACACCCTTCTGACAGATGGACAGAACCTCTTATCCTTTGCTCGATTCTCCTTTATGCTGTTTTACTAACCATTCAGGCATCTCGCACTCTCGCACTCTCTGGTCTCGACGCAACGCCTCCTCGCGAAAAGCATTTCTTTCACCAATGGGAAGACTACATCATCTTCGCGCTTTTCGTTTTCTTTAGGAAAGTTCCTTCTTTTCGTCCCCATTTCGTGTACTGACACGTTCCCTCCAGCTTAGAGGCATTCGCACGAATGTGCGTCTCTGGACTCATCCTTGACCCCGAAGTCCCCATCCGTGCTATTTTTACTTCATTTTCGTTCGACAACCCACTCCAACCCACCACGGCCGCCGCAATCGTTCGCCCTACCCCAACCACCTCTACGCGTTCTACTAATCTCGGTCGCAAAGGCACCGTTCTCCACCGCCTCCGGGATTTCTACGGTAATGTCACGCGCCCTTTTGCTCTCACTAGTCACCCTCCAAGGTACGGCACCTCTTCCATGCCCACCACCTCAGCCGCCACCTCTAGTGTGACCCTCGTCGGTCCTGCCCCACCGGGCCGCAAGCGAACCGACACAACCGCGACGCTTCTCGAAAAGACGCCGTCGTCGTCCTCAAACGCGTACACACAACCGCAGCAACAACAACAGCAAGATGCCCTGATCCTCCCCTTCCAGTTCAGCATCAACCTTTCCCGCGGTGTCACCCGTCGCCACCTCCCCTACCTCCGCCATAGCTGGACGCGCACCGACGCCCTGTCGGTAATAGCCTTCTGGATCGCATTTATTCTCGCGCAGACGGGAGTCGAGCATGGGAGCCATCACATTGGTTTGTTTCGTGCGTTGAGCGTGTTGAGAACGGCGAGGCTACTCGCTATTACATCCGGTACCACGGTGAGAGGCACCGCGTAGTATTCCCGAGTGCGTCGAAAATCGCTGACTGCTTGGACACCTTACTCAGACCATCATGCACTCGCTCAAGACGGCGCGTCCATTGCTCGCCAGCGTGGCGTATTTTGTGCTGTTTGCCATGGCATTGTTCTCGTACGTTCCGTCGTCTCTTGTGGTTAGCGGGGGAGGAACGGACAGTTCGTATGTTGCAGGATCATCGGAATTCAGTCGTTCAACGGCTCCATGCGCCGGTCGTGTTACTTGGAGGCAACCCTCGGCGAGGCCGAAACGCCGCTCAACCATTTTTGCGGCGGATACATTGACCCGACTACACTCTCCGTCAATCCGTACATCACTCAGGACGGGCGAAATGCCACCGTGAAGGGTTTTATCTGTCCCCTTGGCCAAGTCTGCAAGGTCTGTGATGTTTCGTTCCGTAGGGCATGCGATATTGAACAATTGCGTTGCGTTCAGGAAGCTAGCAACCCCATGAGTAACCTCGAAAGCTTTGATACCATCTACTACTCTGCTTTGCAAGTATTCATCGTCGCGTCCGCCAATACGGTGAGTGATTTTTTTTATCATAGAGCCCTGATTGCTGACGTCCCTCGTTCCCTTGTGGTAGTGGTCGACGTTGATGTACTCCGTGATCGACTCGGAGTTCTTCGTATCCTGCTTCTTTTTCATCATTTGTCTCGTCGTGCTCAATTTTTGGCTTATCAACTTGTTCGTTGCCGTGATTACGAACACGTTCTCCGCCATCAGAACAGAGACGCGATCGAGCGCATTCAGTACTGCACCGTGAGTCCACCACCGACTGCACTTTGTTCTTGGACCTTCCTCAGACTGCCCCTACAGCATCCAATCGCTCGTTGACGAGCAGGACGAGTCATCGTGGGCTGCCGGGACTGACGCTCGACGCCGTACCACAAGAAGGAACACCGTCCGGGAAATATACGAGAGCATTCGGTGGTGTTGGGTAGCCCTTGCTCTCGCGTCGCTCGTCCTCCAAGCCACGCGAGACGTAAACATCAGCCCGACGCACAAGGATATCCTCGACATCGGCGAACTGGTGATCACGATCGCGTTCGATATCGAGATTGCGATCCGCCTTGTCGCGCACTTGCCCGACTGGCGCGGCTTTTTCGTCCAGGGAACCAACTACCTCGACCTCGTACTCGCGATCGGTTCGACGATCATCCAGCTCCCCGCCGTGCGCAACTCGCCGGCGTACCCATGGCTTACGATCTTCCAGCTTGCGCGTTTTTACCGCGTCATCCTCGAGATCCCACGCATGCGTCCCTTGCTCCTATCCGTGTTCGGGAACATGCACGGTCTCGCGAACATGGTGCTCTTCCTCATGCTCGTCAACTACCTCGCCGCTCTCTTCGCCGCGCAGCTCCTTCGTGGCGACATGCAGAGCAATCTCACGATGAACTTTGGCCAGATCTTTACATCCTTCTTGGCCGTCTACCAGGTTTTCTCGTCAGAGAACTGGACCACCGTGTTGTACAACGCCGCAGCAGCTGAAATGCCCTTGGGCCAGTCGTGGGTCGTAATCCTCTTCTTCGTCGGATGGTTCTTCTTTGCAAATTGTTGAGTCGCCGTCCTCCTCAGAGTGGACCACCTTTTAACTTCCGCCTTTCTCTCTCTAGTCATCGTTCTGCAGATGTTCATCGCCGTCATCAATGAGAACTTCAGCGTCGCAGAAGAGGTAAAGCGCAGCCAGCAAGCCAGGAACTATTTCCAGACGGAGGAGCCAGACAAGACAAAGACGACATGGATCCAGTGGCTCAATCCATACAAGTGGTTCAAACCATCCCCGCGGGCCATCGTCGTCGAGAGCCTTCCTCCGAACCTCGTCTTGCCGATGCAGAAAGCCCTCGTGCAAGACTACAGCCTCCCCGTTCCCGAGAGACGACCCACCCGCGTGAGTTTTTACTCCTTCGACTGCTAGGTCGGTGCCGCATTTCTTCCTCTTTTAATGGGCTTGTGCATAGGTCCGGAGGTCGGTTGAAGGACGACAGCCTGTCCGCCATGCCACGAGCAGGTCGCTCAACCTACTTCAACGGCTCTTTATCGGCGATGACATGCGATCGGACGACATACCGCTTGTCGAACTGCGGCATGCACGCAAGCACAGCGCACCACATGGGGATGCGGTTGACGATGAGACGGACCGTCACTTGTGCGTCCCCATTAACCTATGCCATCGTTTTAGACCCGTGCCACTTATTCTTATTTAGGGAATTGTTGGCGACCATCAACCACGAGGCTGCAACCGCTGAAGACCCGAACGACGCCCGAGACGAACGCAAGGCCATCAAGGCCGATTTTATTCGCGATCACCCGACGTACGACAAGACGGTATGGCTTTTACCTCAAAAAAGCCGTGTGCGACGATTCTGCCAGTTGTTCGTTCGTCCGGCGGGTGGGGAGCGCATCAACGGACTCCGCCCCTCGACGATCGCCCACACCGTCTTTCAGCTTGTCCTGCTCATTGCCGTCATCGGGGCGATCGTCGTCGAGTCGATCGCTACACCCCTCTATCGCCGGCACTACTATGCGCAGCATGGGCGCGTGCGCGGGTCCTGGTTCGACATTGCCGAGTCGGCGTTTGGGCTCACGCTCCTGGTGGAGTTTGTGATCAAAATCATTGCAGACGGGTTTGCCTTCACCCCGAACGCCTATGTGCGGGGTATCTGGAACGTCCTCGACTTTTTCATCATGGCCGGCATCCTCGTCAACGTCACGACAGGCCTGGTCTTCATCGGCGGTCTCAGCCGGTTTACGCGCTCGCTCAAGGCGCTGCGTGCGCTCAAGCTGATCACGCTGATCGAGAAGATGCGCTCCACGTTCGAGTCGTTGATCATCTCGGGCATCGCCCGCATCTTTGACGCAGCCATGCTCGCCCTGCTCTACATGATCCCCTACGCCGTCTGGGGCTTGAATATCTTCGCCGGCCTGACGGACTCGTGCAACGACTCGGACGGGAACGTGGCGGGCAAGTCGGACTGCGTGAACGAGTACGAGAACAGCGTCGTGACGAGCAGCAACGGTGGGGGCGGCGGCCCCGCGTTCTCGTACCCTGTGCCTCGCGTGTGGGCCAACCCGTCCCCGTCCACGACGTTCTCGTTCGACTCGTTCCGCGCATCACTGCTCATCCTCTTTGAGATCGTCTCGCTTGAGGGATGGATCGACGTCATGGGCGTCGTGACGAGTATCACGGGGCCCAACCAGCAGCCGCAGACCAATGCGTCCCAGGTCAACGCGATTTTCTTCGTCATCTACAACCTACTCGGTGGCGTTGTCATTCTCACGGTCTTCGTCAGGTGAGCCGCTCGTTTCCCCGCGCTTTTTTTCGAGCTGACTAGATGTTCTCTTTCTTTAAACTAGTATCATCATTGGGAACTTTAGTACAAAGACGGGCTCGGCTCTGCTCACGCAGTCGCAGAGGGAGTGGATCGACCTCCAGAAGTTGCTCAGGCGCCAGCGGCCGTCTAAAAGGCCAAAGACGCAACCCACACGGGGGTTCAGAGCTTGGTGCTTCGACCGCGCGGTCTACAAGCATGGCTGGTGGGCGCGGATGATGACGGTTCTGTTTACGGTCCACATCATCGCACTCATGTGAGCAATTTCCCAACAACGTCCACGCGATGATCATGAGGTATAATTGCAATTTTTTTTTGTTGCCCTACAGGACGCAAACCTTCGCAACACCCGGGCTCGTTGATGATCTCCGAAGTGAAGCTTCTGGCTAGCTTCATTGTTTCCTATTTGCTGATGATCTCCAAACCTTGCAGATGACTTTTTCCTCTTCATCACCGTCATATACGTGGTAGACATCACCGTGCGCTTCTATGGGCTCGGCTGGCGGAGTTTCCGCGACAACGGCTGGAACATGTTCGACGTCGTTGTCGCCACAGGTAGCCTGCTCACGACCGTCTCGGTACGAGTTGGCGCCAGCGGTTATGTCATCGACCAGCTGCAAAAACTCTTCCTGGTCAGCATCGCGTTCAAGCTCGTGCAGCGGATGAACAACCTGAACAAGCTGTTCAAGACCGCCGTGTACGTCGCTAACCTCACCACCCCCTCTTTTGGTACCTTTTCACTCATTTGAGCCTCTGATCGGCAGCTCGAGTTTACCGGTCATCTTCAGCCTGCTCTCGCTCTGGCTCGTCCTTTTCGTATTCTTCGGCATCCTTTTCGTGGAAGTTTTCAGTTTGACCAAGTGGAATACTGCCGAGACTCGCAACCAGAACTATTCAACCATGGGCAATGCACTCGTCATGCTTGCATTCATGACTTCGGGGTACGTGCCCTCACCAGTTGTCGTTCCGAGTAGTACGCTTACCCAGCTTTCAGCGAGGGCTGGAACCAGTACATGCATGATTAGTGAGCAGTTTCTTTCTCTATGATCGATCCTTCCCTTTTAAATGACCCATCTCTATCAGCACTATAAATTATCCCCGGTGCACAATATCATCTCGGGAGGAAGAGTTGTCGGACTGCGGGAGCGTCGGTTGGGCTTACACGCTTTTCATAGCGTGGAACATTCTGAGCATGGTGCGTTTCCCTCCCACTCCGCCGCCCCTCGGATCCGTTTTTATTGAGTTTTGCATCAGTACATCTTCGTGAACATGTTCACCGGTGAGCAACTTTGCATCTTCGATGCTCCACCTGGAAACTCACGTGACGTGCAGGTCTTGTCGTCGAGAACTTTTCGTATGTGTATCAAACTACGGGCGGGGCGAAGGACGTAACGCGTGAAGAGATGCGGGCTTTCAAGAAGGTCTGGGCAGAATTTGCCAACCAAAAGACCGGGCTTTTGGAACGCGCGCAGCTGGGTCCCTTTTTCTACGTGAGCTTCCCCCCCACCCCGGGCGCGGCTTCATGATTGACTCGTCACGCTCCTTCCCCCTTCGTCTAGAAATTGGGTGGTATCTTTGAAGTTCGCATCTATCCGACAGAGTACAATTTCCGGAACATATTAGCCTCTTGTAGGGATACGACAGATCCCAACTTCAAGTGGAGATCTGTCCCCAAATCCTCCCATGGCGTCGACCTTAGGTTGCTGAATAGCACGCTGTCAGCGATCGACCATGAAGAAATACGCAGACGCCGCAAAGTGTTCAGCCGTCTGTACCACGAAGCGATCATCACTCACCAGCACAAAGGCGGGATATCGTTCACCGACATGCTCTTGCTCCTTGCCCACCACAAGTTGATTGTCGATAAAGACGCCCTCGTGTAAGTTCTGTCGGGTGAACCTCGCGCGGACTGACCACTGACACGATCAAAATAAATCAGTTTGAAGGACCTCGTCATCCGAACTGGAACCAACAAACTCGTTGCCGACCTTGTCGCTCTGGACCGCGTGCGGTCAATGTTGGAGAGCATTTCTGAACGTCGGCGCTTCTTGGCCAAGCTACAGAAAGCTCGAGAAGCCGCCGCAGAGCACGGTACGTATCTCTCTCTCAATTTCTCCCGCCCCTCCTTTAGCCCGTGCACACGTTGACAAACTCGTTGACGTTCTATCTACTCTAGACCTCCCCGAGATCATCGTAGTAGAAGACATCCCGTCCACTCCTCCGCCCCTGCCGCCCATGAGCAGCCGCGATATCACTTCGGCCAGGCGGCTCTCGACCAGCACGAACTGGACCGAACCAGAAACACCCTTGCAGCGAGATCAGTTCGACCTGGCGCCCATCGGCGGCAGCGGCGGCGGCGTTGGGCCGGGGCCATCCCCCAGTCTGTCTTCGGGGGGACTCCGCCGCGTCCGTCGGCAGAGCGATATGAGCGCCGTCTCGGCAGACCTTGGGCTGCGGTACACGTACGTGCCCCATCGATCCCGACGTTTTCACGCGTTTATTGATTCTGATCCCGACTTATCGTGTATGCCCGGCGCGCACAGACGCGAGCTGTCGTTGTTCCGCGATTCGTCGTTCTCGTCCGAGGACTATGATGTGCACGAAAACGTGCTCGCATCGATGCAAAATTCGACTTGGGGAGGTGAGCTTCAAGTTATCCCCACCCCCACGGGGGCTCTTGTATGAAACGAATGATCGGTGACTGATTACTTTTTTCTTTCTCATAGCGATGATGCTCGAAGCGGAGGAAGAAGAGCAAAAGCAGTGATTCCTCTGCGTATCTGCCTGTCATAGCCCCCCTAACATAAACTTATACACCCATGGAAATTAAAGGAAGGAAACTGACGTCTTTAATCATTTCCCATCATTTGGCATTCATACTGGACTTATCTTATTTGTCATTTTGTCACATCGCTCATCTAGGTTAGACCTCGCAATTGCATCTGTACTACACACATTGTTGTTTTTCGTGATCTTTCCCATTAGCAGTATGAAATATCCAGTAGTCTTAGACGAAGGTGAAATGGATGCAGCGACACAAAAGCCAAAGCAGTGCAGTATGTTATGAGGAAAAACTGATACATCATAACGTGTATAGTCCTAGAAATGACACATGAGAGAACGTATCCCAGTCAACTCACTGCTTATCCCGCAATCTTGAGGGTTTCCAGACGTTTTTCGCGGTCTGAAACCCATCATCTTCGGGCGCACCCGATGAAGGAGCGGGACTACCTGCCGTGGTCACCGTGGTCTTGGTCTGTTCACGAGCACGCCATCCGCCGCCCGCGCCTCCGCGACCAAACAATCTTGGAGGGCCCGAGGGCGCGGGGCTCTCAGAACGTGGGGGCGTGCGGACTGGTGGAGGTGGCTGGGCAGAGGGGGTACGACGCCATGCGCTATCCTGCGAAGCCGTGATGGCAGCAGCGGGCGGAGGCCTGCGCCGCTCCTCGGCTCGTCGTGCAGCTTCTTCCTCCCTCTGCTGCTGCAGCTTGATACGCTCAAGGTCCGCCGCACGCTGCCTCTCGCGTTCCTCACGCATTTGGGCGACCCGGGCTTCCTCCTCGCGCTCCGCGGCCTCCGCCGCCGCGCGTTCTCGTTCTTCCTCTGTTGAGGAAACAATAAGAAAGGGATCAGAACCAAAAGACAAGCAAGGCAGAGGTTCGGGCCAGGTACTACGTACCTTCTCTCTTCTTCCGCTCGAGCTCCTCTTCTTCGCGGCGGGCCCTTTCTGCTGCTTCTTGCCGCAAACGCTCCTCCTCGCGCCCCTTGAGATCCGCAGCTCGGCGCTTCGCTTTTTCTTCTTCGATCTTGGTCCGCGCTGCTGCCTTCTTGCGCTCGTATTCTGCGCTCCGTTTCTCTAAGATGACCGCCTTGCGCGCCTCGAATTCCGGGAGTATACGCGACAGTCGTTTCTTCGTCTCCAGATCGCGTACATGTGCGAGTCGCGCGGCATCGATGCGGCCTTTTTGGATTTGCTCGAATGTCGCGCGGTCACTCGCCTGCTGCAGCTCGTAGTCCTTCGCGAGTAATGGGCGCTCCTCTTGCCGGTATGCACGCTCGGTGTGGTCGATCCGCTTGGCAATGACGCGTAATCTAGATTCGCGTTCCCTCTTCTCCTTCTCGAGCTGCTCTACTTGAAGCCGCATAAGGTTATCGGTATTCAAGTTTTCAACGTCCTATATAGCAAGGGGCATCAACATCGAGGCATAGTGTGACAAAACAGGGCGAGGGAACTCACATCAATATCAACCTTGAGATTGCCACGCTCCTTCAGGCTTTGAGCCAGTTGACGCGCCTCTTCATTCCGGCGCTGTTGAATCTCTGCTCGTGCGCGTTCAATCTCGCGTCTACGGGCGTCCTCAACTGCCCGCCGTGTCTCATCAAACTTCGCCTGGCGTGACTCCTCCGACCGACGACTCTGCTCTTCCTTCTCCTTTCGGGCTGCAAGCTCCGAAAGCAACTCGCGACGGCGTGCGACTATCGCACGCCGTAGTTGCAACGCCTTACGCTCAGCATCGGCTGTGGTGATAAGTGCGGCGACGCGGGCTCGTTGTTCCTCTGCTGAGGGCACGGGGGGTGGTTCGAGAATCGCAAGCGCGTGATGTAGCGCACCAGCAATGCCGCTGAGGCGCGTCCGAACGAGTGACGCTGCCGAGGGCTGGACGATGATGCCGTGCGAAGAAGAGGATGCTTGCAGGTCATCAGAGCCAGAAAAGGGGTCGTCAACGAATTGGAGAGTGCCAGACGCATGGTCAATGCGGACGTTGAGCTCGCCACTGTGGGTACCGCGCATGATGTACGCCTCGATATGCTCTGGCTCGTAGATTGTCGGGTCTCCACCACCATTGGTAAGCGAATCCCGTAAGGGCTGGAGGAGAGCAAGTAAGTTCTCAATCGTGATAGAAGAGTAGACTTGTGCAAGTTGCGAGATGAGCCGTGAAAGGAGGGCACGCTGCAACAATGGCAGATACGGAGCGTATGAGGTGTCCTCGGAAAGAGCGCGGAAGAGGGGAGCAACTCTGTTACAGAGTGTCAAGGGGTCGAAAGTTACTTCAAGGATGGTGTAAAGCGACCGGATGTTCTCTGATGCGAGCTTGAGCACATTGTGCGAGAGCTATAGGGGATGCTGTCAACAAAGCGCCGATTTACTGAGTAGATGCAAACGCACCGCATCCTTGATAAGGCCAGTCCGAGTGGGCGTTTTAGTCAGACCAAGCAGTGACGTCAAGCGACCAGTCCTTCCCTTAACTTCCTCAACAGGCTCCACCGCCTTCTGGTTCACGGTGACCGCGAGAGCGCTGACAAGAACTTGACCGGCGAGTCTGCCGAGTTCTTCGTCGGACCTTCCGCCTATGGTGGTGGTTACGCTATAAAATTTACCCCATGCGGCGGCATGATACAGCGCATTGCCACTGGTCAAAAATATTTTGGTAAGCTTTTCATAGTAGTTGGCCATCATCGCTGGACGAGGCGCCTTTTTGGCCATGATCAAGAGATTGTGGACATCTTCCACAGAACGGAAGGCCTCCTGCCAGAGTTCGAGCTCCACGGAGGTATTGAGCTGCGCAAAGCGAGCGTCGAGGTAATGCTGAAGAGTATCGGGATCCTGGAGGTTGATCGCGTGCGGCTGGTGCGCGTACTTTGCGACGTTGGAGAGGTGAAGGCGTAGAGTCTCGCAAAGACGTCGAAATTCGACCTTGCGCTGATGATTGAGACAAAATTGGAAAGCTTGTTGCGCGATTTGCTATCGATCGGGAAGACGAATTAGACAACAAAATGAATGGGTAAAGGAACAAGAAGATACATGATAGATGCCCTGCAAGCGAGCGTTGTTCTTTAGGGTTTCTAATGCGGTACGATAGCTTTCCCACAAAAACTTGAGCCATGGGGTTACGAGAGCGCGATCGGTGCGATCACGACTCTGATCACCGCTGACGGCAGCAAGCAGGATACTTTCGGGAGTCTCTGTCGCCTCGAGATCATCGACGTCTGCGACGGCATCGGCGGCAGCCCTCTCCGCCTTTTCTTGGGCCTCCTGGAGCTTGGCATCCGCGAGAGTGATGAACTTTTGGATGACGACTTCGATCGAGCCGACGCTCGTGTTTTGGGCAGTGTTCTTATATTGCATGAGACCTTCTTTCGCAATGCGACCTTTGCGCATCTCTACGCAAAGTTCGATGAAGCGAATCATGATGGGTTCGAGAGAGGCCAGCGGCGTCGTTCGGAAGCGCTTTGATGAGAACATCTCGGTGAATGACTGTAGTGCGGCATGGGTCTGACCGACAGAGACCAGACCCTCTGCCTGCTTGAGGATGGTCTCGGGTTTTGTCATGGGTGCCATATTGCACGTTCTTCGTAGAGTTAATCAGACGCCTGAAGGGGCGAGAGAAAGGACTAGGACAGGCATAAGTGGAAGAACGCGGCACAAGAAGTGAAAATCACTTTGTTCGTGCTGATACGGAAAAGAGCGAGGCGCCTGATAGATGTATGCGCAGCTCGCACTGACGGGTGTGTAGGCTCAGAGATACAGTATCGCTGATGCGGTCGAGTGGTCGAGTTGGTCGAGTCGGGTCGAGGACGGACAAACAGAACTTTTTAACTTTAGGGTAGGCACAACTGCCCGTTTTGGATATACAATTATATCATCATCATCCATCCCTCTTCCACTATATCTTATGGCGACCATTGCTCTCCTTCGTTCATCCACGCTGATCTCGCAAGGTGCTGAGGCCGCAAGTACTGTACAGTCCGTCTGAGAGCCTGAATCACTTAGCCGCTCCCACAGAAAGTTTATCGTGCGAGCTTGCACCCCGGTGGTGAGCCCGTACTGTTGAAGCACCGTTTCTCAAAACGATATCGCCATGCCACGTTGGACGGAAGCTTGACGCGTGCACGTGTGGCCGGAGAGGCGCGTGCTCTTTTGCGTTCTCTGCGGTACGCCATTTCATTTATGGCTCGGTTTGGATGAAAGTTGAAGGTTCTGGCAGCTGCGGAGTTAATGTGCCCGGACTTCGCTTCGTCGATGCGGCAAATGGTGTACTAGGCATTGAATGGGTGAACGGGAAGAGTGTTCGGTATTTACTCGGATCAAGGGACGAAGGTGAAGAAGGCGATCAAGACGAAGACGAAGGTGAAAATGCGGCCGTGGTAGATGAGGATCCGCTGGCAGAGTACGCGATATCGAAAGGTACAATCTCTCACAGTTGTCTTTTCTGACACCTCTTTTTCTCATGAGACGGAGCAGATGCATTGATGGTGATGGTCGGTACTGAGATAGCAAAGATGCACTTGGCGGATATCATACATGGAGATCTCACGACGTCGAACATGATGCTGCGCCATCCATCCTCTATCGGTGATTTACCCCAAGGTACACCACAGCTCGTGAGGAAGGACATCACCTTTTGATTGACAATTGCCAACGACTGAGATGTTAGGTATTGATTGACTTCGGATTGGCATACACGTCTTCTTTGGCGGAAGACAAGGCGGTGGATCTGTACGTGCTAGAGCGAGCGTTTGCTTCCACTCACCCGGAAAGCGAGCCGTCGTTTGGGAGAGTTATGGAAGGGTACCAGAGGAAGATGGGACAAGATTGGACGTTGATTGGACGGAGATTAGAGCAAGGTGAGCCCCTTGAACGCATGGTCGATTTTTTTAGTGACCCGATAGATAAAAGTGAGATTACGGGGACGTAAGCGAACCATGATTGGGTAATCACATGACTTACTCTCATTCACCCTGTCCCTGTGTCTACAAACGATGTGGTGGCACAAGGTTGTGCCGGCCCATAAACATAAACAATGCACAAAGTTGACCCGTAAAGGCCTCCCAGTCCGACTTTGACTCCACAACGCACCTCTCTTCCCACCCACCCATTTTCCAGAATAGTATCTCGTAAGCCATCTCCTCTTCTCCCAGCCCGGCAAAGCAAACATCGATCCGTAGCATTGTGACTCGTCCCTTGAGTTGAGAAGATATGGAAAGACCCTCTTAAATAGGTTCACAACCCTTGGCCTGACTGTCTGTTTTCCTATCTTCCCTCTTCCTCTTTTCCCTGGGTACATATGAGCTCCCACTCTCGTGTCGAGCACGGCGAGAAAGCCTTCGACTCGGACTGCTCTTTCGGGGAGAAAACCCAGCCCCTCACAAGCCCTTCATCGATCAACCCGAGCGCAGATGACCCCCCAGACGGCGGCGCACTGGCATGGCTCCAGGTCGCAGGCGGCTTTTTCGTCCTCATGAATACTTGGTACGTCCACAAGACCTGATCCCATCCCATGCCAACCTTTCCCACCTCAGGGGCATCATCAACACATTTGGTGCATATCAGAACTTCTATCAAATCAACATTTTCCGCTCTCATTCCCCCTCCGCTATATCCTGGATCGGCTCTGTACAGGGTTTCCTCCTATTGACCATCAGTGCTTTCACGGGACCCGTCTTCGATGCGGGGTATAATCGAACCCTTCTCTCCCTCGGGTCATTTCTTATTGTTCTCGGCCTCATGATGACCAGCCTGGTTAAGCAATACTATCAGGCCTTCCTCGCTCAAGGCGTTTGCTTCGGCATTGGTGCTGGCATGATATTTGTACCCAGTATTGCCGTCGTGTCCACCTACTTTCACAGCCATCGTGCCTTAGCCGTGGGCGTCACCGCCTCGGGCAGCAGTTTGGGTGAGCATTCGACACCCTCAAGGCTCAGTAATCAGCTTCCTGATAACTATACAGGTGGCGTTATCTACCCGACACTATTCCATTCTTTGCAACCGCGGATCGGCTCGGGGTGGGCGACCCGAACCATCGGCCTCATGGCCTTCATCACTCTCGGCTTCACGAACATCGTTATGCGTCAGCGTGTCCTGCCCGCCACACGCCGCAAACTTTTTGATGTCTCCGCTCTCCGCGAGGCCCCCTTCATTCTCTGCACCGCTGGCCTTTTCTTCGGCTTCCTGGGCCTCTATATCCCCTTCTTTTATATCACACCCTACGCCCGCTTCAAAACTGGTGCCAACGCGACGCTTGCGTTTTACCTCGTTCCCATCCTCAACGCAGGCTCCATCTTTGGTCGCCTTGTCCCCAACGCCATGGCGGACCATTTCGGCGCTCTCAACATGCTCATCCCGTGTACACTTGTCTGTGTTGTGCTTGCATTCACGTGGACTGCGGTGCACGAGGTCGGCGGCATCGTGGCATTCGCGATCCTATACGGCTTTTTTTCCGGCTCGTTCGTTTCGCTGCCCCCGAGTGCTATCCTTTCCCTCTCGAACGATCTTAACAAGGTCGGCACTCACCTCGGAATGAGCTTCAGTATCGCAGGTATTGGCATACTCATCGGATCTCCCGTGGGCGGCGCTCTTCTCAATCTCGATACGGGCCATTTTATTCGCGCCCAGGTGTTTTGCGCGGTCGTCATCACGATTTCATGTGCGTGTCTAGTGCTAGCACGTGTGACAAAGTTTGGGTGTGCCATCATGATCAAGGTTTAGAACACCAACGATAATTTAACGTAAGCGCAAATTTTGTTTACTCCGAGATATCCTTCTGAGATCTTTCTATGTGCAGTGTCCACACGAAGAATTTGCATAAGCACTTCATTAGGTCACCACCTCGAAAGTGGTTAACTGTAACCTCCCTCCTTCCCCCGACACGGATATTCCTTGGACACTTACACCACATAGTAGATATAGCTTTCATGACGACCGTTACGAACTGTACGTGATTGATTCATTTCATAGTTAAAGGCGGCATCAGCAGGGTAAGACCAACTGAAATTCGCCGAGATGGCCTAGGGCAGGCTTTTACTGACTGCGTAATTGACGCTGTGAATTTTTTGGACTTCGAGGACAAATGACGCAAATGATCATGATCAAAACGCACAATGTTCGCATTAAAGTGTTGTGTCCTACTTGAGCCATATCCGCAAAGCGTTCAAGGCGTGAGAATTGGTCGGGGGCAATTTATTC
>Ga0307510_10003025_pt1 | contig 19377 bp, 22 predicted proteins | sample 12_EM_MG_FD_207224 | JGI IMG/M metagenome (GOLD analysis project Ga0307510, IMG submission 207224) | Populus trichocarpa ectomycorrhiza microbial communities from riparian zone in the Pacific Northwest, United States - 12_EM | ecosystem: Host-associated > Plants > Roots > Unclassified | place...
CGGCAACAGAGCTCTTCTCCTATGCTGTCATCTACTGGGTGCTTTTCGGCATCAGTAAATATCTTCACATCGGCGGACCTGACGTATCGCACCGTGTGGTGTGTTCGTGTTCTTTCTTCTTATGATGTGTTGGTCGTCGACTGACGAAGAGGGACAGGTAAATCTCCCATATATCATGCGGGTAGCAGCATACAACACCACCGTTTTTTTTTTGGCATCGATTTATGAACATATATAAATTTGAACAACACCACCGTCTTACTGTGTTACTTCCTTTTGGACCTCGCGTTTTTCCCCACACCTCTGTCCAAGAGCACATATTCTCCTGTCTCAGGCCTTAAAGTCGTCCGTCACCCGAACATCAACGATAGCGATTCGGACTTGCACTCCAACTTCCGTTTCCTCTTCCGGGTCGTTCCATCATGTTAATGTGTCTGGACTATCACCGGGCATGACAATGACGGCTGGGCCGAGCCCTATGCCAGCACCTCCCTTGCTGGAAGCGATTAACCGGAACTCATTAGTAGTCTTCCTCCTCGTACGTTTCGGTCCGATTTTAGCTGCATGTATGCTAATATATGTGGGGTGTTCTTGCCGGCTTGGGCGGCCCACTGCAGGCGAACGTAGCGACTGGGGTGGTGAACCTGTCGATGCAGACGATGTATGCATCAGATACCCGTCCTATGTATGTGTTGGTCGCGTACGCGTGGGCTGTGCGAGGACGACGGGTGCGGAAGCTGTAAAACGAACGCGTGACGAGGATGGCATACGGTGGCCTGGTGGGAGCCCGAATAAGAGAACCCGGCCTTGCGAATTGCGAGCACCCATGCCGGGTTGCGACTCGGGCCGATAACTCGTACACACCTCAAAACTCGGCAAGGACTGAGTCACGTGACTATCCTCGTGGCGCGCGATTATATCATTTACTGATAAATTACTGATAATTATTGCTAAAAACCCCAAATTATCTGGGTATCTTTTTCCTGACGGATTCGATCCTTTATCGGTAATTGACAGTTTGCTTGCCTTCTCCGCAGCGATCATCATATAAGTTTATAGGGCACAAATAGACCAGTACAGACAACCACTTTAAGAGGTATTTCTTAAATGTTGGTTGACAAAGTCGAGAGCCATCGCAACTCATCCGTCAGTCCGTCACTATCACTGAAATTGACTTCGGGGCTCGTCGGTGTCAACTTGATTCCAAGTCTGTTGAGTCCAGAAAATATGGCACTCAACCGCAGGGCAACGCACAATAGCACATGCCGGACTCAGCGAAAGCGGGCGACCCCACGCCATGACAGGTGGATCCAAACCACAGGCTTGGACTTCAGAATTACTGCATGCTGAGCCGCGCGGCGGGTATAGCTTCAAAGTGCAGCGGCACAGCCATCTACTGTCTTCCCGCTGAAGTGATGGGATGGACTTATATTCTGGAATGGTGGTGTTGCCTGACATGCATGGGGCATGTTCATGATCATACGGACACGCATTAGAATCAATGGACCACAAAATGGTTGAAAAAGACTCTTGAATTGGCGCGAAAAGACTGCGGGTCAGTTCCTCCTTCGAACTGACTTAGGGAGCTCGGTGTTGGAATAACTTGTGAAACACGTAATCAGGAAAATTCCATATCGAGCAGGATACGTTCATAAGAAAAGTACATGATATTATACGGCGTAACGAGTGACGAGCTAAGCGGCGTTTTCGGGAGTGCCTGCCGCCAGCACCCTATGAAGGAGTTGCTCAATGTTCCCCATGCGAGTTGTGATGTCATCTAACTGGGTTTGCACGCCATCGAGGCGGCCCTCGATCAATGTTAGCCGTTGCTCAGCTGGAAGGGCTTTGTCCTCTGCATTCCCCGGTACCAAACAGCGAATCAGATGATGGTCCTCCGTGTGCCTACCAGAACTTCGAACGAGATCGGGGACACCCTCTGCGTCGCATGCGTTGCAAATTAAGAGATCATCTATTTTGTACACAGAATGATGGCCAGCTTCAGGATGAACGGGATCGTCCTCGAGACCGACCTTCACAAAAAATACAATACCAGAATGGGAAGGAAAGGCCGCATTTGCATTTACCACACGTGGGTAAGTCTTGGTCCAGTATTTGGCCCTGAACTGCATTTGGTGATACCCTGTCCTTCGTCTCGGCTCCATCTTTGGTACCATCCGGATCGGGGTGGACATCGTCTAGTTTAACGCCCTTAGCAGGGGACGCTGTGGAGGCCGGCCGAGAACTCGAGGTTTTCTGCTCCTGAAGTCCGCTCTCCTCATGAAGATGAGAAGAATACTCTGCGATCTTCCTGCAGAACACTTGCACACGCTGAAACGCCTCGCATGCCCCCTTATGAACACGGCCTTCGCTACGAGTAAGCATAGGAGTGCGAGCTTTGATGAGTCGATGGTTTGGTTCATGTTCACCCTCGACATCTTTGCGGTGCGTTATTCGCGCCTCAACGCACTGAGGCGCGCAGCAAAGGTCCACTCTGTTATAAACCTCAGTGCTCTTGCTGGCACAATCCAGGCAGAACAGCCGAGGGCCGCCGATGCGACCATGGCATGAATCACAGTATGCGTTCCTATGATCCACCTCAGCAAGTGGAAAGAGACTGGCGACATAAAGAACTCACTCGTGAACCCATGTGTGTGCACGTATGTGATCAGTTTTGGCACCGTAGAAACATGCATCCGTCGATGTCAGCCTCGGTATTATTGCATGGCATTTCTGAGCTTCCTCGCCGCCGACAGGCGGACCGAAGTAACGAGAACGAACTAATAGCGGGACGATACTCTCGCGGTCATCTCGACGCTGGGTAAAGTATGCCCACAACCAATGGTCACGACGGACGTCGTTTCGTACAGCTGCGATCGCGAATTTCCACAGGGCACGAGGTTTGTTATCTGAGAGCTCTTTGATGTTGGGGTATGCAGTGAGGTAATGCGGAGGAATCCGTCGGCATTCCATTTTGTCAGTGCAGTCTTCTAGGTCGGCCGAAAACCCCCAGACGCCCGTCAACGCATTGCGTTCAGCGTCGAAGTAGCCATCGAAAAACTTGGGAAGGCGGGCCAGAGCTAGGAAGGTCATCTTCAAGTTGATTTGGATCACGCCATTTTCGCCCTTAGACCAGGATCCAGTAATTGTATAGCGTCCTTTAAGTGACCAGGCATCGGCCTTGACATCTCCCTCCCCCTTTGCGGGCACCAGAACGAATGTCATCATTGACTCCCCTTCTTTATGGAGCCCTTCGCTGTTGTAAAAATAGCCATGCCAGTGCCCCAAACTTTCAGCGCATTCGGAGATTAGAAAATGTGATTCACGCAAATGAAAGGAAGTACGTACATTTCTTTCAAAGGTGGATAAACATCACGATGGCCTGGAATATCGTAAACCGAGTGTCCATCATACATCCCATCGTCGACAGATAGCTCATTCTTGTAACCGAAATTCAGAACGCTCCCCGGCTCGACATCTTGGTCTTCGTTATCGTCTTTGTACGGTATGACCTGATTACCAAGACCCCGGACGTAGTCCACAGTCCACAGAGCTGTCCTATTATGGATATATTTGAACTGGAAAATAGAGATATATCAGAAGATTGAAACTTTCGAAGGACGTGAAATAACTCACAATCCCGTAGGCGAAGCTCTGGAATTGTTTATCGAGATCAAGTCTCTGCTGAGAAAAGTTGTCTGAGATTAGGGTTGATATAGTTAATGGGCCAGCGCGCAGAGAATGACGAAACCGACACACTGGTGAGGGCCTCTACGCGATATGTGACGGCACGTAGAACATATAAAATTCCTTCCACTGCCTCGGAAAGCTCAGGAGGATTTACAACTTTGGTCCTCATGACTCGCATAATCTCGTAATGGCGCTTCATCAGCAAATATATCAGTGGAAAGACAGTCTGTGATCGAATAGGATGAGTGCGAGATGGTCCAGAGTACGTTGCTTAGTCCTGACCTTTTCGATGCGGCCCCCTCCTGTAATGAGTTTAAGGGTATCAATTCCGTCAATAACGTAGTCAACTGCTCGCAGATTCTTCTCTAGCCTGGCCTCCTCCGCTTCGAGGTGCGATTTGAATTTCTCAGGATCGTCCAACCCAGAAGACAGCGAGGATGCTGCGGCAGTCAGTGTGTGAACATCGTCCCAGATATACCAAAAGTAACTATCAACGGCCGCCCGATTGGGAGGGAGCACAGTGGTGCGCACGCCTTCCATTTTGGCAAACAAGTTTTCTATCTTCTGTGCGTAGTCGATGATCGACCATTTGAATCCTACAACGACTGAGCTGGGTGTCGGGTAGGGGAAATCGTTTGACTCACCAACAGCCCAGAAAGCCAGCCAATGAGGCAAGCTGGAACCCATAAGATGAGATCGATTCGAAATAATGAGATACTAACCTCCACTCAACTGGCCGAGAACTCGTGAACGCATTCACCTCGGCGATAGTGATAAATCCTGATGCGTCATCATCGAATGCCTCCAAAATGGGTCGCACCCATATGACATCGATGAATTTGATCGCCCATGGGTCTGAGTCGGATGAGCCATTGATCGCACTGGTGCTCATACCAAGGTTGCCGTCATTTCCAGAGAGCTTCTCAAAGTAATGATCACGAAGGGCAAGCACAAAATGCCGAGCCTTAACATTCCCTCGCCATCCCTATCCAAGTCTTTATTTAATTTCGTGCATTCGACAGGAACCGTATCGTACTTACCATTTCTACCCAGATCTCATGGACCGACTAGAGAAAAAAAACTATGTAGTTAGAGGTTGAGCAAGGTGATAAGCTGATAAAACCCACTCGATCGCGGATACGTTCATGGGCACTTCCTTGCACCTCTCGAATAACTCGGTCACTCTCCCGCTCGACAACATGGGTGAGTTTGTCGATGATCTGATTCTTCTGCACTTCGAACTTGCGAGAGAACACTGTCCAATTCTTCTCCATTGCAGCATCAGGGTCTTCCAAGATGTCGTTTCTAAGGCTGTCGACCTTCAAATCAGAATCGTTAAACTTAGTCTGATGTGTGCGGTGCCCGTCGACGCTGGGTTGACCAGATGACTTGCTTGCAGTTGCTTCTAGACCAAGCAACATCTTGTCATTGTCCCGCAGAACCTTGAAACCGCCCTTCTCTGCCACGAGCTCCGAGAGCCGTTTCTGTTCAGGGCTGACTAATTGCTCGAATAGGACTTTCATGACATTCATCCTGTAACCCAGCATCAGCGCGTACTAAAACGAGAACATAGATATCCGAACTGTTCGCCGAGTTCCCTTGTTGCATATCCGATGGCATCAAGTTTCACGTTAGCCTTGTCAACCCCCTGATTTGTGTGTATCGTCAACTCGAACTGAAATTCGTGGCATCGTTGGGCGAAGAGTTTCACGAAATCAAGCAGCTTCGCATCCCAGACTGAGCTCAATAACACTTTCGCCAGGGGCCTCTTCTTCGTGTAAGCATCGCACATATTCGAACACGCTTTGATGTCATCCGCCGTGCGTTCAACTAGCGACTTCAATCGATCCTCGATGTTTATCCCGTCGGGTGCAATGATTCGGTCGTTTTTCACATCCCTTAGGCTGCAGGGCGTGAGTGGGCCGCATTGGATAGAAGAGAACACGTACAGAAACAAGACGCCCATCATATCTCTCATTCCGACGTGCAATGAGATCACCTTCTTATCGTTCTCATGACGATTATGCTCCAGTTCGTACGCAGTCTTGAATGCCAAAACAACAACTGTCTTCCTGTTACTTACTATGCACGCAAATCGTGGGACAAACTCGCCTCCAATAAATGGGTGCAAGGATTCCAGTTTATCCAGAGCACGCATCAGAACAGGCATACCCTCCGAAAGCTTATCGATTCCATCCTTGATGGCCTTGGCGATGTCGGTTTGCTGGGCAGCTGTAATAGTTGCACTAATTATGGGTAGGAGCGGTTCGACGTTCTTTTGTGTCGTGGAAACTGCATCAGCTAGAGGCTAGGATCAGCTTCGACTAGAAACGGAGTCAAGGAATGGGGGACACACCAATGGTATCAAGTCCCCCACTCGCCTTAACAACGTTCGGGACGTCCTTAACTGCATTCCATGCGTCGGCTAGCCCGACTAGCACAGGGCTTACAGCCGGTATCATTTCTGGTAGAGGTGCCATGTCGGGATTAGTTGCGAAGACATCGGGGGTGGTAGGAAGGGGGACGGGCGAGGGTATCGCAATGACACCATCCTCGGCTATGGCGTTTTCAGTCTCGGGTGTCAGGGGTGTAGACGTAGGGTGGGATGGGTAAGAACTATGAGGAGTCGATGATCTCTTCGCCCTCCAAAAACGGGGTTTAGTCGGCATCGGTTCGCTAGCCTGCCGTCGCTGGGATGGATTATTCGAGTCATCAGAAGCACTGCCCCCTGCATCAGGAGAAGGCTGGCTGAATTTCCTCAACACTTGGGCGAAAGACATCGTGGTGGGCCACTGGTGGCACAAAACGACCCAACCAGGCACGACTCACCGTTGTTGAAATCCCGATTAGCGCCTTGAACTTGAACGAATACACAAAACGTCCGAGGGTAGGGCATCGGATTCTTTGGGTTTTTAATTTACGTTGCTACTGCCCCCACAGCAACCAACAGTGCCCACACCCTTAGCATTACTACGACTTATAATGCATGGATAAAATGACTTTGAAGGCATGTGGAAATGAAAAAAGAGTGATACAGTACTCATAGATTTCATTACACAGCTGTTTGACGCTTTTTCTCCGCTTTTTCTCCGTGTTGGCTGAGGCGTGGTATCGGGCCACGCCTTTTCGTTGAACAAGTAAAAACCTTGCTCGTATCTGAGCCTTCGTTAGTATGCCTTTGGAATGTGGTCGGGTGTGGATCACCTTTGAATTTGGAGTTTCTAGCAGGCCGAAATTGAGAACAGGAAAGTGAGAAGCCGAGTGACTTTATACGCACTTGTCGGGGGTAACCGGAGACGAGCGGTTGGCGTCTCTCCCAGTCGTTGTCTTGGCAAACTGGCTTTCACGGCCTCTCAGCTCTCTTCCTCTTACCACTTCTGCACCTGGCACATCCATTTCCTGCTCGACGGAAGAAACCACCTAAATTTGAGAGAGCATAGTCACCGATTCGGACACTATCAGTGCAACGACAACGAGGTATTCGCGCTCGTCTCCCAAAGGTGATGGCGCAACCGCCATCAGTGAACAAGAAAAAGCAGTACGAAATCCAGGACGTCCTTGGGACACGCCTGTTTGGAAACATCATGGTACGTGTAAGAGCCCCTCAGGTGTATACACTCTAAAACGATGCTGTAAACATGTCACAAACCCCACATCATGGTCATCGCATATAGCAGCGCGCGACATAACAGGTACCACCAGAACACTGAGCCCTCGCTGGGCGCCGCGCAGCCGACCCATCCACGCCTCCCCCCGACCGCCACCCCCAACTCTCTCCCCGCTACCCCGCTCTCCTTCGCGGCCCCGCGAAATCCCTCCGCCCAGACGGCGCCTGTAGACGTCACGCGCGACGGCGCGAGGTCGTACTGAGGGCCATTCCGAAGACGACGGTCAAGGGAAATGAGGAGAGCGTGTGGAGTGAGATTCAGGGCCTTGATCATCTAAACATCGTGGGTCCCATTCCCGCCCCCCTCTTCTCCATGATGCGCCTGCGCGCGCGCGTCCTGGTTTGTGCCCTAACATATTTGGCTATCTTTCTGTAGGTCAAATTCTACGAATGGTTGGAATCTCGGACAGAATACTGCCTCACTTTCGAGCTCGCTGACGGTGGCGAGTTCTTTGAGTGCCTCAGTCGGCGCGGCCACTTCTCGGAACGAGGTGCCTTAGCCGTGCTTCGGTTCGTTCGATTATTCTTCGCCCGGTGATAGCAAATTAGCAACGAGAGACTGATGCGCTTTGTCTTATCGCTAGTTCCGTCTTGTCTGGCGTGAAGTACCTACACGATCACGGCATCGTCCACCGGGACCTCAAGTATGTTGTCCCCTCCCCTTTATCATTCAGATCCTTGGATCTAACCCGTGGCTTGTGAACAGACCGGAGGACATCCTTTTCCGTACCAAGGATTCATTATCACATATCATTATCGCCGACTTTTTGGAATGTGCGTCGCCTGAGTTTTCTCGCCGGAAACGTGTCTCATATGCATCATACGCCATTCAGTGCCAAACACCTCGATGCCACTGGGAAACCGCTCGCGTCCGTTGGAGGAAGTCTTGGATATGTAGCTACAGAGGTGCTGAAAGAGCCATGGCAAACTTGGCGATCGCTGGTCAATAGGGTGGGGTTACTTACTCCTTGCTGATCATTCGTGGTATGATAGAATGTTGATAACGTGTTGCAGAATCACTACTTCCGTCCTCCTCTGTGGGTCCACGCCCGTTCAGGGAAGATAGCATGATGGAGGTGATACGGCAGACGACAGACGATGGAGGGGAGGGTGAAATTCCACGATAGATAGTGGGAATATTTCCGACGAACGTACGCCTGGGATTAATCGTGGCTTGTGGGGATGTGCTTGTCTGACTTTTGCGCCCTACATCACAGCCAAGAACTTCATTGGCACCCTTATCCATCCCGACCCCGCACGTTGCCTCACCGCTGAGCAAGCGCTGTCACATTGATGGCTCACGAGCTTTGCGGCTCCGACGGAACACGACCTCTACAGCCTCCCCCTCCCCACCATCCCTGGACAGTTCCCCTCCACCCCTGTTTTTTTTGAGCATAATGTGCCATCTTGCAACTCTCATGCGTGGCATTTTCCCCCCTCCTGCCTTTAACCTCCCAGTAGTGTCGCTTTCACTTTCATCGACCTACTGATGCTGCAGATGAATTGAGTCCCACCGTCATTGGTAGTGCAGGCCCATGAGCCTGTGCATTAGGGACCTGGGGTTGCCTGAGGGCCCTTCTTATGCCTTCAGTAGTAGGTAGGCCATAGCATACAGATAGCACACTTGTACCAAGTCTTGTAGCTAGCCGCTGGGGACTATAAAATCTGATTCAAAAAAAAAAAAAAAAAAAAAAAAGACCTCTACGGCCTACGCGAGAAGTTTTACCCACGCGTACGCTGGCTCAACGCGATCGGGGCAGGGCGGGCGATGTTGCAGTTTGCGAAAAGTAATAGCGCGAACGATGACGAGCTGTCACTCAACTCCGACGATGAAGATGATAACGGGAACCGACACGGGTCGCCGGGGGCAGACTCCAAGAGACAGCATCACCACCTCTCACCTCCATCGCTGGATGATCGTGCGCCATGAGACGGGCTGGCGGGACTTGTGGCAAAGGAACTCCAAAGACGACGACGTGTCCGTCATCGTCCTCCCCAATATCATTTTCTGATGCTCTCAACAAGGCCAAGGCTGCTTCCAAGACCAAAAAGGGCGCGCGAAGGGGATGCACCCCGTGCACAGACGACTCGGCGGCGGCGTCCCAGCCGCGCGAAATAGAGGAGGATGAGGTGGAAGCGGTGGAGCTACGTCTGCCGGGTCTTTCGACTTTGGGGATCACGGCGATGCTGCCGCTGGTGAGACGCCGGGGGAAGGTACTGTCGATCTGCTCGGTGTCGGTATGCTCGGGAATCTGTGGCGACAGATGCAGCTGAGATGAAGGTGCGGACAAGGACATCCTGCGCGTCATATTCCCCCCCTCGCCCTCCATTTAGACCTTCGATTTTATCTACACTTACCGTTACGGTTGCAACCCGTCCCACCGCTCCGATGTTGTTTGGCTTTTTCAGTTTCTTTCTTCCCCTCTGTTGTGTTCGGGTTCTGATTGTGCGGTCCGATTGACAAGTTTTTCCCTTTGTATATGGAATCTTACCGTAAAGAAACTGAAAGCAATGAAAGGCTCCTAAAATACCAAACCACTGGCCTTCGAACACCAAGTGACATTCAGAGGGGCGCAGGCAATATGTGGCCTGTTGCTGGCGCCTGTAACACCTTACAGAAACACGATCGGTTCCTTATTTTGAACGCATCGTCGATGCGGTAGAATCCAAAGATGATCGACCGGTGATCCCTTTCTGCAGCCACGGCGCAACACCGTGACATGATCCCGACCGAATACAAAGTCTGGCGAACTTGAACCAAACGTATTTCAGCATTGGATATACAGTGAGCCATTCGTTCAGGTGATAGGGTGTGCGACTGCCACCTGACTTTGAATTGATCGCAAGCTCCTATGTATGCGACATGACGCCGCATTCCGCAGTGCCAGTGGTACAACGGGTGTCACAGCCCATACTGTATACTGAGTTTAAAGATATCATACAAGAAGGACAGAATGCGTGATAGTAGCAAAAGTATAGTGATTGGCGCCTCGGGTATCGAAACAAATGCGACTAAGGGGAAATGGCGATAACGCCGATAATTAGATATCACGAAAAATCAATCAGATGGGGAACAGAGAGTACTTACCGATGACCGACCTCCCAACGTACCCACCCCTCACTTTTTGGTGTCAGAGTAGTGGACGGTTACAGGGGGACCGCAAAGTTGTCGCGCAGCGATGAACTGCTCAATGGCTTTCTTGACACGTCTAGATGGTCGCCCGTTCTTTGTGTCTAAGACAAGATTTTGTAGAGCAGGTAACACTTCTGTTGCTCTTTCCCCAGCAAGTTCCTGAAGGGCAGATGCGACAAGTCGAACCGAATACTCGGATTCTAGGGTCACTTCCTTGACAGCGGTGAACGGGTGTAAAAGTTCTCGCCATTGGGTGACCTCAATGTCGCCTTGCCAATCTTTACGAAATACTTCGATCCTGAGGCTTTCCAAAGTTGACAGGGAAGACGAGAATGAGTTCAAGACCTGCGCAAGAGCAGAAAGCTGCCAATCCAACGGTTCGCAAGAGATTATCAACCATAGGGCTTGACTGTCGTCATCAACCATCCCTTCTCGTCCCGAAAGTCCAATCAAGATAGCATAATCGAAACATCTTACGCATGCTGCATGGCTTGTCATGAATGTTTCTGTGCGACGGATGAAGTGCCCAAGTAGTGGTGTGTCGAATACTAGTTGATGAAGAGACGAAAATAACTTCGGTTGAGCATGGGTGTTTCGATTTGAGACAGGATGTCCTCCAAGTACTCGATATCGCCTCTGAAGTTCAAGGAGGTGAGGTTGGGGAAGATTACCCGAGTGAGCGGGGGCGGATGTCGGTTTGCTCGATGGGCCAGAGATAGAGGGTGTCGAAATCCAAGAGTAAGTGATTTGAGCCTGGGCAACATGGACAGACAAGGGCCGATCATCTCGGGTGCAATATATCCGGAATGAGGAATACCCCAAAGGGAAAGCCGGACAAGGTTAGTGGTAGAGGAAAGTAGTTTTCCAATTGCCGGATAAGGAATGCCTTGCAAGACGAGTGATCGCAGACGTGGGGCAGATCCACCCAAAAACGAATCAGGAAGGACTGGCACGTTTTGTTGTCCAAAACAGTGAATTTCCAGACTTGTCAGCGCTGGGAATGGCTCGTCTATTGCGGCAAATTCTTCCAACAAAAAGGAATCTTCAAACTGCCCGTTCACGTAATAGATTTTACAAACTCGATTGTGACTGCTGCTGAGCCCGGCAATGACGTTAGTCAAATCCTCTCTGGACTCCATGTTCTTGGCATATATGACAATAGGCAATGCTGGCCAGATATTCAACATCTTCGGATTGACTGATCGTTGTCGAGTGCAGTAAAGTTTCAGGTCCAGGCGACGTGGTGAAGCGAACACGATACATCGCCATCTGCGACACACGTGTACCAGTGTTTGCCATCCATCATAATTATATCCATCGTCAATGTCATCGGCATCATCTTTATCCTGATAGAACTCGAATGTTTCTAGGAGGACATTGTCGGGGAGCACATCGATAGTCACCCATGGGAAGAGTCGACCTGTACCGCCCTCATTGGTAGCCATCCTCGAAGAATCTGCATATTGTCACTCACCTCGGCCTGCTTTGACCAACGACAACTGTTGTCGACGTGCAACATGCTTTCCCTTGTCGGAATCCTGGACAGCCTGCATTACCGATGGGTAGTTGGTGATGGTACTAGGGTTCAGTTTCAAGTTTCGAGGAGGCAGGATGACGACTGGTGAGTGAGGAATCAATCTGGAGACAGGGCGGATGGAAGCAAACTGACGTTGAGGTCGTGCGTCGTTTGTCTTTGTGTACGGTATTCTGCACAGCCATCAACATTACGGTCTCCATTACACAGCCACGAGGAAGGGACAATGAAGATCCCGGCCAAAATCGCCGACGACTCGGATAGGCAAAGCAATCATCTACTAGCAAAGCTCGTGCCATTATTGTAGTGTGTTGGAGGACAGACCACGGACGATTAACACATGCAACCGAGATGGATTCCGCAGCAGTAAGTGGTATGGCCTGCCCGAAAGTCGTGGGAACACAGTATTCAGGTTATTCGGGCCGCAATGCCGCCACGAGGCCCCCGACTGACTCGGATTTCTTCCACTCACTACCTTTACTGATATCACACCTCGCGGTCTCTCGGGGGCTCCTGGAACCGCAAAGCTGGGCCAATTAATGGAGTGCTGGTGGCTTTTCGCCCGCCAGGACCTCTACCATAACATTATACCCCCGTTAATCCTATAAAAGCGGCCCGAGGTCCCCACGGCCCAGACATGTCCACAAACCACAAACGGTTTGCTGTAGGCTGGCAACCTCAAATTTGGGTATTAGATAGCCCAAAAAACTGTAGATCCTAGTGATCCCACTGCCACGTTCGGTTGTACCCTACGTCGCGTACTTCAATAACAACTGCATAATCTCTGGCTCTGATCTCCGTGATGCCAATTCGTATGCGGTCCGGTTTTCGTCATTCCGTATATGTACATTTGCTCCCCGTTCGAGTAGTAAACGTACAATGTCAAGGCGACAGCCGCTTGCCGCGAGATGCAATGGGGTCCCTCGGTCCTGCTTCATAACGTTCGCATCGGCGCCATCGTCAAGCAACAATTGCGCCACATCCAGATGTCCTGCTTCCGATGCTTTGTGCAACGGTGTTGAGCCAAATTTGTCTCGGGAATCTAGATTGGCGCCATGCTTGATCAGCAACTTCGCGACTTCAAACATTCCCCGGCTCGATGCGCAGTGCAACGGAGTCTGGTAAGATTCATCCCGTTTGTTGACATCCGTACCACCATCAAGTAATGACTTCACGGCGACAACGAACCCCTGACCCGATGCCGTATGCAACGAAATATCTTCTTCACTTTCCGGTTTTCTTGCACGTCCCTCGTCGCCAGGCACGAACCCGACAACATCAAGAAGCGCCGTGTTCAATCCAGGCATGCCCACACCATCTTGGAAATCCACTTCCCCCATGCATTCTGCTAAGAACTTTGCCACCTCAAGCTTCCCGCTGCTGCGCGCCACATCGAAAGCAGTCTGGTTTTCGTTATTCCGAATGTCGACTTCTGCACCCGACTCGAACAGAAGTCTGACTATCTGGAGATTCCCTCCCTGCGAAGCTCGGTGCAATGGCGTCCAACCTTCGTTATCTTGATCGTTTGGATTTGAACTGGATTTAAGCAGCCGACGGGCGATTTCGAATCTCCCACAATTTGATGCAACGTGCAATGGTGTTGCGTGCTGCTGATCCCGTATTTCGCAGTCTGCACCGTGACTGATGAGCAACTCGGCGACGTCGAGATGTCCTTCAGCAGATGCGATGTGCAGTGGGGTCGACTGTGCCATTTCCTGTGCATTTACATCTGCGTCATCATCAGATAACTGCTACAATATACCAAGACACAAAACGCGACGCACCGCCACAAGGTAAACCGCATTTTCCATGTGGCCCCACAGCGGCGCCACTCTGGAGTAACAATCGCACGACGTCTAGATCTCCGATTTGTGATGCTAGCATCAACGGCGTCCAGCCACCATTGTCACAGATGTCGACAGTTGCGTCGCTCTGTAGAAGTAAACGCACAACATCCGAATGTCCGCTTTCTGAGGCCAACATCAATGCCGTACAGCCATCGTTACTGCGGGCTTCCACAGCTGCACCGCTCTGGAGCAGTAAACGCACGATATCAGAATGTCCATATCGTGATGCTAACTCCAATGATGTCCAGCCATGCTTGTCACGAGAGTCCACAGCCGCACCACTCTGGAGCAATAAACGTACGACATCGAAATGAGCATATCGTGTTGCTGCCATCAATGGCGTAAAGCCATCGTTACCACAGAAGTCGACCGTTGCACCACTCTTGAGCAGTATACACACGACATCTGAATGTCCACATTGTGATGCCATCACCAATGGTGTCCCGTCAAATTTGTCACACGAATCCGCAGCAGCACCACGGCCAAGTAACAGACTGACAACATCCGAATATCCATATTGCGAAGCATATCCCAATGGGGTTGAGCCTCGGTCATCAATGGCGTCCACAGCCGCGCCATTCTGAAGCAACATGCGCGCTATATCTGGATATCCGTATCGAGAGGTTGTCGTCAACGGAGTCACGCCATGCTCGTCGGGGATGTCAACGGCTGCGCCATTCTGTAGTAACAGATGCACAACCTTCGGCTGTCCGTAACGCGATGCCAGCTTCAGTGAGGTCTGCCCAATCTTGTCCTGAAGATTGATGTCTGTTCTGTACTTGAGAAACAACTCCACAGCGTCGCAGTGTCCTCTTCGCGATGCCCAGTGTAAGGGAGTCATCCCATCATTGTTGCAAGTAGATACGTCCGCATTGTGCTCAAGTAGTACCCGTGCTATGTCCAGGTTACCCTTTGCAATGGCAGCATGCAACGGCGTTGTGTAGTACCCGCCGTTGTTATGAACATCTTCGGGACAAGTAACGACAAGCCATTCCGCAATGGCATGGAATCCACAAAGAGTAGCATAGTATAAAGAGGCGACGTCCGGCGGTGTGGAGTGGTCAGTGGACAAGATTTCCCGAAATGGGTAGTCAATGTCATAAATCCAGACCCATGTTGCAAAGTGTGACTTGGTGGGGTCAAAAAGGAGCTTCATTGCGTCCTCGATGTTTGACGACACGCTCCCGACCTGGGCATGATCGACCCAGTGTCGAGCAGCATAGACAGCCAGGGGGAAGTCCTTAACACGATTCTTGTCGACTTGGTCGTCTAAGGTGAGAAGAACGCCGAGGGAAGCTTGTGCGAGAACGGTGTGTGCGGATCCGGGAAGAACGTGGTAGCGGGAGAGTTGTTTTCCGGTATTGGAGAGCCGCTCCGACGTCAAGTATTCTTTCACCGAGAAGTGCGAAAATTGCACCACCGGTGAGCCATTGACGTCGACGATCGCAACTAAGCTTGAACATGTAGACAGAATCGCTTCTTCCGAGTCTTCCGGACGCAGCGTCGCATCATAGTTGGGAAGCGTTCCGACGTCGAATTGAATCACAAGGATCTCCGCAAGCTCGTCAACACCAAGCGGTCGGAAGGACACTGCCAAGCACTGGAAGAGGCGTTGCGCATACTCCCACCTCTCCTCTCCAATGCTGAACAATATGCGCTCATATGTCTCATCTAAACTCCTTGGCAGGTCACCCAAAGCGCGTCGAATCGTTCCCGGAAGACAGCGACGTAGCATTGCCAGTTGACAAGTGATCCATCGAAACCTGCGCTATCCTATCAGAAGCCGTCAAGAACTGACGTCGACATCATGGCTTACATTCCGTCAGCTTTCTGTGAGAGCGTCTCGATCACTAGTTTCTTATCCTCCGCCCTCCATTTCCGCATATTCCGATCCGAGTGGACGACAAAACTGACGTAGTCAGCAATGTCATTCTTCTGTCCACTTTGATCGTGAAGAGAGATGATATGGGATGCCAAGGACTCCAGGGAGGCCCGGATGTCCGCCTCAGGTCGACTGGTGAGACATATGCGTAAATTTGGAAGGTGAAGCGCGGCAAGGTCCTCCACGAGGGCGAGGACCCGATCGCGGGGGGATACAATATCATCAGAGGTATTGGGGCATTCATCGACGGCGTCGACAATGAGGTAAATTGGTGGCTTCCTCTCAATTCTAAGCATGTTTTTCAAACATTCGATAAGGGCATCCTCATTGGGTTGTCGTGATCCAGCATCGTATTTCGAATAAAGTGCAGCGACAATATGGTAACAAGGATCGGATTTGGCAGAAAGCTGAGCCAGGAAGGAGGCGAGTAAGCCGGTGACGTCTTGTTTTTTGGCGTCTTTATAGTCGCAATAGAAATACGTCATTGATGCCAATCCAGTATCATGTAGGGCCTCAATTTCTTGAATGATGCTGGAACTGGTAGAAACTTGAATAGACCGGAGACAATGTCTGGCAAACACGCTTACCACATGACGCTCTTCCCCGAACCCGCTGAAAACCATGCAGCGAACAATCATCAGGGTGTGCCACGTGCAAGAAAAGAGCGAGTCGAGGAGTGCGTACGTTTTCCATGTATCCAAAGGAGAGAACCCATCGTCCTCCATTCCTTGAAGGTTCCACCTTGGGTAAACCACACCGCGGTCCCATTATGGCGTTGCCTGAGAGCGATGTTGTGATTTGTCGAGGCATCCGGCTGGTGCAGCCAGCTTCGGATTTTCTCTTGTAGCTGGTCACCTGTTAGACAGAACCAGCTTTAAGTGGATCTAAACTATACAGGCAGGGGATGACGAACGCTTTATCTTATTTATATCATCCGCCATCTTTTGCATCTCAGCTGAAACTTGTAGTCAGACAGAGAAACCTCGACAAACCCCCGCAGAACATACTTAAAGCCCGTCGTATGTCCTCCGATGACGCCTTGCCGTCTATTCCAACCAGTCAAAACAATGATTGAGAGCCATCTAAGCGCAATTTGCACACCGTCTATAACAACCTTCAGATTGTTGACCAGGCCATGTACAACTTCAAGAGTATGGGCTGCAGTCATTCGGGCTTCTTCATCGGTTAGTCTGTCCAACCTTTGCAGGATGGCCTCGATCTCGCCCTCTCCTAATAGTTTCTTTGCGAATTTCGCTATTTCATTTTAGTTGTACTGGGATTTGCAGACAGCAAGCTACTTACTGAATCGACCCTGTCTGATTTGCTTCGTCGCCACAGCAAGCACCCCGAGTACCTCTGTCATTATCTTAAGGAGAATGTCTGACATTGTAGGGGCCAGTGGGATCTTTTCTGTATAGATATGAAGACGTCCGAGGAAATTCCCGACGCATTCGAAGAGATCGAAAAGGACGTCGTAGCTTGCACTAACTCCAATGGTGGCCTAGTAGTAATACAGCAAGATTTTTATCACAATGATCTTGATGAAAAAAAAAAGTGGAAAGATACGCACTGCAAGAAGGACATCGAGGCTAACAAAAATTGCCCTCGTTGGTTGGAATGGAACCTGATGGGAGAAGTATCATTCAAGTATGAGGATAAAATCAGATTAAGGCAGATCTAATTTCGAGGGCTTACGAGGCCAGCGACTTCTCCAAGGACGCCAGAAAACGCCTGGACGACTTGGACGACTGGACGAAGGCAGTCGATCAACTTGCGATGTTTGTCCCGATAGTCTTTGAATGCTGTTCCTCTGTCTTGAAGTAACCGGAGGACGTCCTCAGAAGTGGCACAGCTCTGGAGTTTGTCGGCTGACGGGTGCTTCCTGAGGTCTATCCCTGTCTGTTTGGCGTAGCTGTCCAATGCGGCATCGAGGATTGGCTGGAAGTTAGCTGAAGGAACTGTCATCGAAGACATTAGAAAGGGGAACGCGTTTGGGCGGTCTTGGAGATGAGGAGGGATGACAAGGATCGTGCCAGGATGCGCAGCCCCGTGGTTCTCGTTCTGGCGGATCCAAATAACTGGATATGGTGTAGATTATTAGACGCGGGGTGTGCACAAGCCCGTTAGACGCCCAACATAAAGATGGACGGAGGCGCTGGCGCCTTTCAGCTGCCACAACAGCCGTCTGTGGACACTTCACAACACCATGTATACTCTCCGCTTAGGTCAAGAGGTGGAGTGACCAATAATGACAGCAAAGCCTATTAGTGCTGCTAATAGTGCAGACATAGAGATGTATCAGAGGGAGGGAGAAAAAGGATTTGATTGCATGCTTGTGCCAGAATGGCATTCAGAGCAGCCATCAACTGTATACTACAGTGGCGGCGTAATCATCAATATAGTGGCCACTGATGGAAGACAAGAGAGTGGACTGAGAGTGGGCTCTGAGTGGCGCGAGAATCATCGGATGCGGAGAAATTAGTCAAACCGACAAGGGCGACAGCACTTTGATGCGTACCAACGCGCTACTTCGTCACTTACAACATCATACGCAGCGTTGTTTGTAAAAAGAAAGCTGAAAGAAAGCAATCAGACCTCCTTGATTTCATGTCGAGACGCGATCGGGACTTGAAATGTTTCGTAGGCAATAATGAAACAACTGAACGCCACTTGACCCATCGGGCACCTACACCTGCTGGTCGGAGACGCCAGGGTAGCACGCCTTCGCTGTGAATTCCTCGAACTCAACCGTGCTGCTAGGTCTAGAATTAATCGAAATGGATGTGTGCGCCGCGTCTGCATCGACCAGTACTGAACCCGGCCCACTGAGTCCACCAAGTTTGCATTTATCGAACTTGGCGCTCGTTCGTTGCAAGGTTGAGACTTCTAGTGGGGATACGTCTCCCCTTGGGCCGCTGGCTGTTTCACCATCGGAACAGGTTTGAGCGTGAACCCTTGCTGAAGTTTGAATGGTTTTGGATTGGATTGTATCAATGACAAGATCAATGACGCGAAGTCGGGGCCGGCCCGCCGCCTCCGCATACTTACTAAGCGTTTGTACGGCATTTATATATTCGTCGCTTAATGTCGATAATAGAAGGTCTGATGCATGATGATCGATGACCAGTCGTAGAGACTCATCCACCTCGCGTTGGACAAGAAAAATTTGAGAATCATCATCAAGTCGAGAAGATAACCGATCGATCCAGGTGCTCTCCGCGGATCATTTTCTGAAAGCGCGGCAGTTACATCTTCATGTTTCAACGTCTCGCCGATACCAAACGAGTTAATCCGGAAATATGACGAAGTTGATGCAGCTACGAGGGATCGGGGTGGGTCCATTTTCGTCGTACATTTCATCAGCAAGTGCGAGCTGGGCGCCTGTGAACCTATTGAGCGATAGCACCGCGTACACAAAACTAGACGGTAAACGTGGACGTACAGCAAGGAAGCTAAAGGCTCATGTATTGTGAACAGTAGCTCTTCCTTTGTCCATGGATTCATTAAATGAATACGAGCTGTAGACTTCTGCCCTCGGGGGGACTCGGAGACGAGATAAATACGGAAAAAGACGGGTACCCATACCAGCCAATGAGGCGGAATGCCAGTCGAAGAACTGTCCCAGTC
>Ga0307510_10003026_pt1 | contig 19376 bp, 26 predicted proteins | sample 12_EM_MG_FD_207224 | JGI IMG/M metagenome (GOLD analysis project Ga0307510, IMG submission 207224) | Populus trichocarpa ectomycorrhiza microbial communities from riparian zone in the Pacific Northwest, United States - 12_EM | ecosystem: Host-associated > Plants > Roots > Unclassified | place...
TGAGCATGCTGTGTGCGCCATTGGATCCGAGGCTGAGACCCATGAGGAGACCGCTGTCGCCAATCGGTAAACTCTGAATCTCGTCGTAGAGTTCAGCGACGAGCTTCAGCCAATACTCCAAGCAGATTTTGAATATCTCGCGCTCGTCGACCTGAGATATCTTCACCATATACAGATGCGCGTTCAGTAGTACGTCCTGGGTTCGCTCGTTCTCAACGGTCCTTAGATGACTCTGGAGGAAGTTGCCAAGAAATAGCGCGAGACTAAGAATGAATTCTTGTCCGGCATCATTCGAGTGTGCGTAAGCCTGGGCAATGTTCGTGTTGGGAGGCACCATCCGATTGATGGCCGTCATGACCATCTCGAATAAGGATACGAATTTCGGGTCGTATTCAGGACCAACATTGAGTGCAGCGACCTCCGCGAGGCATTTCAGAGTGAGGTTGCGGAAGTCGGGTGCCTCGAGGAACTGGTCAAAGGAACTGGTCAGAGGTGGCCGGGTAAGCCAGGGACGTGGACTTACGCGTTGAATGAGAACATCGACGATCGTCGTCTCGAAGATGTAGCCCAGTGGGATCCAGTTCAGGAAGCGAAGCAACGTTTCCAGAGTGGCCTTCACCAACGAAGTCTTGGTAGCTTCCTCCAGGATCTCCGCGCAGAGCTTGAATATTTCTGAGAACTCGCCACACATTTGATTCTTCAGATTTTTTATCTTCGTCTGGGTCAACTGCTCAGCTGAATAGTCGAAAACCTCTTCCGACAGTAGCCTGAGGATGACCATGTTGTTTTCGCACAGGGCTAGATTCGTTTTGCAGGATTCGACAAGCTCCGGGATGAACGTTGGCCAGTTGTGTGGCCACTCCTGCTTTAAGATCTGTGGACACTGCGGTGAACGCGACGCGACGTCAGAGAATAAGGGGACAAACCTGGACCAACGCCAGGTTAAGTTTATTAATGTAGGTTTTCTCTCGACGCATAGTTGCTTCGTCCGAAGCAATCTTTACAGTGATGCCAACGACAAAGTTGCGGACACCTAGAATTAGGCTAAATTTGAAATTGACGGAGATAATGCACAGCCCACACGCACCCTGCCGCTGTGCCTCTGGGAGCGTTTTCCATCGAGTGTTGACCAATCTCTCGAGTATCTGCAAGCCGATGAACTGAGATCGACGGAACGTCAGTCGCGTGGTCATCGGCTGGACGCTGACAAGAACGTGCTGCGCACTTTTGTTTGTGGGAATGACGATTGCTCCATGATGTCTGGGACTCGTGTCCAAGCATCCGGATGATCTTGGAATTGTGTCAAGGCTTGTTGGGCCAATTGTTGCTAAAGGCAAAGGGGAAGATAAGGCATCACGATCAGATTAAAGACGTAAGATGAATTCGCTAACCTCCTTTCCGCCGGAACCCGAGTACAGCGTGGTGACGACGTTATCCATGAGAGTTACATCAAACTCTCTCGAGAAATCTAGCAGGGCCTGTCAAGTCCCGCGGATCGACTTGAGTACGAATAGAGATCGAGACGCAGAACGGATGTACGCACCTCCATGGCTGGCGAAGGATCCTAGATAGAAAATGAGGATGAAGAGAGGTCGAGAGAACGGACGAAGAGGGTGAGCAAGCTTGCTGCCAAATCGTTGGCATCCAATCCGTTGTTCCGGGGCACAGGGCGAGGATTATGTAATTAATTCGCACCACATGTCGCTTATCAATCACTTCACTTACCCCAGTTTACCCCCCCAAAATTACGCGTGACGTCAGACACTCGTGATAATCACGTGAGGGATCAGAGATTTCGTTGGTGTGTCTTGCCTTGCGCCTGCGCGCGCCGACTCGGACTTTTAGCTTTTATTGTAAACTGACCTTGGTTCGATTACAGCGATGAGGGAAATGGCCCTAGATACCCTTCGGGAGGTCACGTACGTATGTCCTATCTATTCGGTGAGATCCAATCTCACGGGCATGCCTTTTAATCTCAGAGAGAACATACGAAGCATCACGGGTCTCGTCGACGCAAAGGACGACTGCATCACTATCTCTGCCGTCCATAACCGGATCGACAAGGAGTCGACCGAGCGAAGGAAAGAGCTCGAAAGGGCCCACGCAAATCTGAAGGGTACGCCCTTTTCTTCTTTACCGAGCACCCCTCGCGCGGCATGAAACGTGCTTCTGATTTGCCGTCCTGCAGCCCTTGCGCGTGTCCTCGATGCCGCGCGCACGTCCTCGACGCGTCAACCCAGCGTGCCTTCCGCCGAGCAACACGCAAAGAACCTCAACCACCTCGACGCCGCGCGAATATCCTTCGCCAAAGCCCTGAACGACGCGGACAGCTCCGTCACGAGCAAGCAGGCGGAACTCACGCGGCTCAAAGAGGAGCTCCGCGAGCTGGAGGAGAGCGACCCGGCCGCAGAATACGAACTTGATGGGACAGCGTGAGTCCCTGCCGTTCTCTCTGCGTCGTTGCTGTTGGTGCAGATTCGACTGAAGACGGTTCGCTGCTAGCCTGCGATTACAGATATACCGTGGCCTCGGGATTGAGCCGATTCTTGATGACCGCGGGGAACTCGACCGCGTGCTAGTCGGTCGGTGGCATTTTTTACGTCGTATTTCTGTGCGATTAACTAGCCTTTACTCGGACAGAGAGCTCCTCCCCTTCCCATAACATACACGTGGTGAAATTCGGTACAGGGACTCCAGACGAGGATCTCATCGAACAGATTTGGGGGCTCAGTTTATCGTGACCTATGTACACTCACCGTTGGGGCGGTTTAGTCTGGTTATTATAATGATGGAATGTAATCGGGTGTACACTCTAGTCTCATGTACTGTATCACGATGGTGGAGATGATGCAAAGGATCATGTGCCCGGTATAAAGCAAGTCTTAATGAAATCAATAAATACAAGTGCGTATATCCCTTCTGCATTTCTTGTTCAGCATTCACAGTGGGCTTCCAAGTTCGGGGACTGTTTGTATCCACATCAGCCGCAATCCTTTACAATATGGGACACACATACCTCTGTGTCCGCTTTCAATGACCAGATATGTCGTTGGTCCTTGATACAAATCTCCCTGATCTTCGCTTCGATTGCATTCTTCTTGACTCTATGAACCTTCAGATCAAGATGTAAGGCTTCTACGAGGGCAATTAAGCTTGTCGTCCCCATGCTGGCCACTTTCTCCTTAAGGAAAGGAAGGTGGTCTTCGGGAAACGGATTCTTAGGTATCGTTCGTGAACGCTTCGACTGTGATTGCTGCTGGCCGTTGACAGAATCAGGCGATGCTGCTTCGGATGACGGTGTGCTGGAGTTGAGGATATGCGGTGGCAGCGCCGGCATGACGAATTGCGACTGATGCTTTGACGCGGACGTCGAAGCGGTGGATGGGCCAGGCGCATTTCGTGCGTCCATCGGAACCAAGACAAAGTCGAACGGGTCGATGGGGTATGGTGTATCTTGGACCGGCAATTTAGTAAGGCTGCGAGGATGAAACGAAAGAAACTTACCGTTGAAAAACTGAATCCGGTATTGATTGAATGGCTCATACTCGCATCTCCCGATCTCGGTCTCCCAACATGGACCCTTCACGAAGGGCACGAGGGGTACCACAACCTTCCGCTTCTTTGCCTTACCATCGGTATCAGTTTCCTTCTCTTTCCCGGCCTTGCGCTTGCTCTTGCTGCTTTCCGGTATAGGTGGAAATGGGAATGCATCCAGTCCTTCGCGCTCCTCGATAGGTGTCGCTACCTCCTCCTCGTCACCATCCACAAGCCAGCCATCCAGGTCATCGGATTCATTCTCATCGTCCCTTTCGTCGTCGGAGTCTCCGAGCACATCGTCCCCTCCTCCTTCATCCTCTTCACCCCATTCTTCACCGCTGTCATACGTGTAGTCAAGCGCGATGTCGTCTCGCGCAAATGGCCTACGTGGTTTGACCAGCCGCGAGCATTTCGTGAATGTTCCAAAGTAGCCCGGGCGCTCGTCTTTATGGAATATAAATACTCTCGCCGGTATCCGCGTGCGATCTTGTAGATGTGAGAGGAGTGCGCGCACCGCGGCGGTGTCGCCGGACACTTCAGCTTCAGACAGCCGCATCATTAGTGAGCGAATGGTATCCGGAGAACAAGATCCAATCGGTAATGACGGGCATTGCGACAGGACGTGGTGTATGTATTCTAGAGTCATCAATTTAATAACAACAATCATCCTGATGCAGAAAAGGATGTTACCTCTTGTGCTCGCGTTTGGAGTAGGCCCAGGTTCGTCCATCTCAACATCATGATCCCCAGCATCATCCTCGTCGATGACAATAACTTTCACATCTGCGATTCGTTTTCTTCTTTTCGCATCCTGAATCCAGTTAATAGGCGCAAGCTCTACGTCCTTCTTGAGTGTAAAGGGCCTGAAAACTCTGTCAAATTCTGACAGCGCACTCGATGTTGAAGGGATAGGGCCCTTGGACGGGGATGTGGTGGTGGACGAGGACTTGGCCTTCCCGAAGAAACTGGCCATCATTGACCGGGCTTTCTCTTGGGATTCCTTGTCCTTCCTCTCTTTCTCGGCTTTGGCAGCTTTTTTTTCGAACCGCTCTTTCTCCTGAAACGGGCCGAGAATATAATCAGCCATGATATTAGCAGATCTGGACGAGCTTACCTTTGCTGCTTTTTCAATAGCCTTCCCGGGATCGACAGCCGCCCTTGAACGGCCTAGCTTGTGTGGAGTCATCTGATTTTCGTCACCACCAGAGTTCGTCGCCCTCTCAGACAGCTGGTTCCCTGGTGCATTATCTACAACTGAGAGCACCTCGTTTGACGATGCAGAGACTAAGGTCTGAGCCCTAGATGGTGGATCTGAATGACCCTTCACCCCAAGCAACGCGTTCCTTTCGGTAACAGGGAGGGCGTCGAAGATCGCTTGGAGGTCCTTCTTATACTGAAACAAGTGTGAGTTGATGTATAACGGAGCTTCATAGACGTACTTGGATTCGATCGGCTAGTCTGGCATCGACCTTTTCCCGAGACACCTTTGGAAGAAAACTGAGATACTCCTGTTTCAATTCCCACCGCCAGACGCAGAGTGCGGCAGGAGTCTTTGCAAGAGAAGATTCGATCCCATAATTGACGCGGGTCGCCAGTCGTTTCACAACGTCTTCGATGGCGTTCAATGAAAGAATAGAGGCCGAGTTGTCGATATCTTCTTCATCGTCTGGAGTCAGCTCTTGTTGTATATACTTTGACAACGCGGTGATTGTTCTGTCACTGAAATCGCGTTTACGCCGAGTCAGAGGGCGATTGATTCCGCGTACCTCTCTTGAGTAAACTTGGCAACGAGCGGCCAGTAGTTCTCCGGTATGTGGCTCAATGGTGTTTCTTGACTCCGCACCCGCGACTCTAGCCATTCCCTAATACTGACCACTTCTGTAGACACGTTGGATGGATGATAATCAGTCACCGAAACCCAGGACATGTAGGAATCACGCACCTTGCATGGTCTCTGTCATCTTTTCGAATGACATTGGCTTCTGCCTGAATATTACCTTGCCATTTTTTATTTCCACGTCCCCTGATTTCGTCTGTCGGTCTGCTGAGAGGCTAGTAGTCTCGTGGGCTCTGCGTGATCAAAAATTTGGGCATGCTCACCAGTGGGCGGAGGCAGACCACGAGCTTTGTCTATCTCCGAGCATAAATTGACGCACCTACGAACATGGACCGAAGTACGAACCTATATGAGACGGTGGTTCTGTCATCTTCGATGCAAACGCGTGATTTCGGATTATCGGGGAAGGGATGCAAGTCGCGTGGAGGGCGCCCCAGCCGAGTTTTCAGCCACAAACGCGTCACGTATATAAACATGTGACGCGACAATCTCATTAACCCATTAACCGCGTCTCGGCTGGCGGCACATCTCGTTTTCTCCCCGTACTCTTGACATGGCTGCTAATTTCTTTCAAGCAAGAGCACCAACTAAGAAAAAGTCAGGCAAGGACAAGGAGCCCACCTCAAACCCAAGTTTGCAACCATGGGTGGAAAAGTAGTGAGTCCCTCCTTCCGTCGATGGGCTCCGGCTGCGCAGACTGAGGGCACCCAAAGTCGACCTGCAACGATCGACGACGTATCTTCTCAGGGGCACATCGTCTCGGTGTTACAAAAGACTCTCACATCTACCAACGTGTGATTGCTCAGTCGCTTCTATGACTCTTTCTCATTTAGACAGTAGCTTCCACACATGTTATTTTACGGCCCTCCCGGAACAGGGAAAACCTCCACTATCCTTGCCCTTGCGCGTCAGCTGTTCGGGTACGCCTCCATAACAATCGTGTTTGTTTGCAAAGTTTTGACTGTTATAAGGCCTGACAACTTTCGAGCGCGCGTCCTTGAGCTAAACGCCTCTGATGAGCGTGGAATATCCATCGTACGCGAGAAGATCAAGAATTTTGCCCGTCAGACACCACGCGCAGAAACTGTCGCTTCGGACGGGAGGAAGTACCCATGTCCACCTTACAAGATCATCATCTTGGACGAAGCCGATAGCATGACGCAAGACGCGCAGGCAGCCCTGCGGCGAATTATGGAAAACTACGCGCGGATAACGCGGTTCTGTTTAGTATGCAACTACGTTACAAGGTATGCCCGTCTCGCAATATATGTTTTTGGTCCAACATGAGCGTGCAGGATCATCGAACCACTCGCATCTCGATGCTCAAAGTTTCGTTTCAAGCCGCTCGACTCATCGTCAGCTAGAGAACGTCTTGGATACATTGCGACCGTCGAACAAGTTCCCGTGAATGACGCTGTCATCTCTACCCTCATTTCTACTTCCTCTGGTGACCTGCGACGCGCCATCACGTATCTACAGTCAGCAGCACGTCTCTCAAGCGCGACGGTCCCACCGACGCCTATTCTCCCCGAGGACATCCAAGAGATAGCGGGCATCGTTCCCGATACCGTTGTGCGAAAGTTCGCACGGACCCTCGGAATTGACGTATCTCTTAGCGGAAGCGGGGATGACGATGTGGAGATGGGTGACGCTATATCCGACAATACACCCAGTACTCTCCGTGGTTTTGACCTCATCCGAGAAACGGTCAAGTCGCTGGTTCGAGAGGGTTATTCTGCATCACAAATATTGACTCAGGTTTGTCTCGAGTTTTTCCATTTTCGTAGCCGGCTTAGAGACATACTTCACAGCTCCACGATATCATCGTTGAGCACCCAACTTTAACGGGGCGCCAAAAGTCCGCCTGTGCGCTCGTCATGGCAGAGGCGGATAAGGCTTTGTGTGACGGCGCAGACGAGGAACTTTGGACTCTTGAAGTGGCATTGCGGGTACACAAAGCTGTCACATCCTAGATAACACAGCTCGGGGGACACCATGTATTTTTTGCATGATATTGCGCAGCCATCGAGAGATTGTTTGGTTACATGATAGATAGAGTCGCAAGACACAGCTGAGACAGTATGATCAATGCTTTGGTGGGTCCGCCCAATTCGGTTTCGCGGACTCTGGGTCGAGCTGAGGGGCATCCAAAGAACAAAATGTATGATAAGAATTGAATTGGAGCGTGAAGCCTACCTGCGCGTTTTGTTGTTGTCTCATACCCTCGTCAAGTGCCAACCTTGCTCGTCGGTTCTCATCGACCTTTCTCCTGAGGTCAGGTGCCATAGCCTGGTATGTGCTGTTACTAAAAGATGGCCTTAGGAAGGCCGTCAGGCTTACATTATATGTCTCCTCAGGAGTGGGCACCGTCGCTATTTGAGCATCGAATGATCCCATGAATACGCACCATCGTAGTACTACCAGTGACTCGACATACCACGCAACAGAACATAGCCTAAACCCATAACTTTGGGGAGCCACGCAAGAAAACGTGAGTCGGTGTCCAGCAGTCGGATTAAGGAATGAGGTGCGTACTTCCCGCACTGACAACCGTCAGCTGTAACCAAGGCATCTTTCCAGACATTTTGCTTTGGCTCGTGCTGCCGTCGTCGCACCCAACAAGGGACACTGACGTAATTCGCAAGCGGTGATATTCTCTGACAGTATTATTACGTAATCACATGGTTTCCCTCGGGATCATGCATCATGCCTCGCACTAACAAAAGGAAACGTGCCTCACGCGTACTACAAGCCGAGATCTCGGACGAAGACGTCGAGGTGGTCTCCGAACCAGAAGATGACGGGGAACCAGAGATAGATGCGGAAGAGTCCCAGCGCCAAGAAGAGAACGCTAACCATCGGTTCGAGGTCGAAGTGGAGATATGGGACTCGTTCAGGGAGGAATTCCACGAAGGTCCGTACCTATCCCGTTTGCTTTCCTCGAAAAAGGGCACCACCGACTGAATCAATCGACAGCGGTTGAACAGCTTCCTTTGTATATGCACCGGTCGTACGCGTTACTACGCGAACTGGACCAACAGGTCACAGGTGAAGCAGACTCCCTTCGCGTGTCGTTGATCTCGGCTCGGGCAGTCATTGACGCGTTTGCGGTGTTCGTACGGTTTTGTTTAGGGAACTACAACCAGATACATCCCACTCTACAGAAATACATCCTCCTACGTCGCTCATTGGTAGGCCAAGGCCAAGAACAACAAGACTCGAAACCGAATGGCGTCGTCGTGAAAGAGCAGAGTCCTACACCCGAGTCGGAGGTCAAGCCGGCCAGCGATACCGCTGGGGATTCCAAGCCATCTCCCGAATCCACAGAAGCTCACTTTGGTGAGTGTCCGCCTCCGCCTTTCTTTTTCTCCATCACGCCGTCCCGTTTCTTTCCGTGCCGACGTCGCGCATACAGATCCAGCACCAAGCACCACTCGCGAGCTCCTACGGCATCTAGGCTGGTTGATGGAGGAGGTCGTGCGCGGCTCTCAAGAGAAAGTCGGCCTCGCCCAAGCGGCCTATGATTCAGTAAGTCGACAGTTTTGTTTTTTCTTCTCCGCTTCGCCAAGCCCATTGATGCGACACGAACAAACGTGGTATTTATCTGCCTTTATCTCCCGAAAGGTCGACAGACACATACGCCTCCTCGACCAATCCATCCGCGAACAAGAAATGTCCATCTCCTTCGGCCTCCGTCAAGGCACGCACCCTTCCCTCCTCCCGGACCTCGCCGCGCCCTCGCGCTGGGCCCGCGCGACGCGCGTAGCGCAGAGTCCCATACCGAGCCTCAGCGATGACGAAGACATCGCTGAGGCGCCACCAGTGATCAGCGCAGGCAGCGAAGTCACCATCGGGATGGCGACGGGCAGCACCGACGCGCCGCCGCGCGCGTCCTTTTTCAAGAAAAGCAAAAAGGCAAAGAAGAGGAGGACGTCGGATAAGGTCGTTTCGGAGGCCGAGGCGGTAGCGGCGCCGGCAGTGGGGGCTAGTACTGCAGCGTCGTCCTCGCGCAGCTTGAAGCTCAAGGTGCCCCCGTTGAACGCTATTATGCAAGGCGATGCGGCGGCTGATCCTAACGAGCCAAAGTATTGTTTTTGCAACAGGGTATCGTTTGGGAATGTGAGGCACCGCCTTTCTTATGTGTTTAAGCTACCCGTCTAACGAGTTGGCTTCCCTCCCTCACAGATGGTAGCTTGCGACTATCCTCAATGCAAGCGCGAATGGGTAAGAGACAGCCTTAATAATGCCATATCTTACTATATTCATGACCAGTCACCATCGACAGTTTCACCTCGCCTGTGTTGGTCTGACGGAGCTGCCGCAATCTCAGACGTGGTACTGCCAGGATTGCGAGCCGCTTGTGCGGAAGGGCGACTTTTCAGGCCCCAGAAGGAGAGGACGATGAAGTATCGCGTAGACACTTCGGTTCCTCTCGTGTTGTGATATGCAATCGGTGACCCTGATTGCTTGCCTATTTTACTCTTTTGTAACACCTGCTTCCGAATGTGCACTGCTTTTGTTCATCTTCACATACATAGATCGAAAGCACTACACAAGTGAGCCATCTTGGCTCCATAAAAATACGAGCAACTAGCGTGGGAGATACGAGGCGCTCCGGGTACGCCGCGCGCCGCGCAAGCGATCGAAGTCATTTAGGCGTGGCATGCTACGCCCGCGTGGTTCGAGAATCTCGGCGGGCGCTCCTCGCTCGTAGCGAGAAACTCCTCTAAGGGCTGAAACAAACACCAGCTCAGACGGAGGAGACACCTATCCCTAATTTCGTGGCTATGGTTTCCATGTATGCGGCTGTCATGACATACGCCACGCCAGACTGGTCAGCTCCTCGGTCAAATTACAGAACACCGTCCGCTTACATGTCCGATTGCGAAGCGCCCAGTACTCAGCGAGCAGTTCGTTGAGCTCTGCTTCGTTGCGTTTGAGATGATCGTTCATCTGCGCAAGGGAGACGGGAATATGTTAACATAATGCCAATACAAGCGGACATTGGGGGGAATGAGGCAAACCACGACTGACTTTACGTTCAATCTCATCGGCTTCCGCGCGAAGCTCTTCGTTATGCTTGTCTGTATCTCTCCTTTCGATAGCCATGTTTTCGTATTCTTTCTTGAGCCGCTCGATGGCTTGTCGGTTTGCTACGCGCTTGTCTTCTATATGTTGCTGGGCGCGTTCGATTTTCTCTCGCGCGTTTGCTAGTTGTTTCACCGCGTGCTGAGCATACGAATAACCAACGCGATGAGTATGGTATGGCACGAGTCGGGGGGTATCCTGACCTCGGTCCTAAGCAAGCTTCCCTTCCGCTCGTTCTTTTGCTTCTCGTGAGTATCGCGACTGTCTGTCAGGACCTTCTCTGTGACTGTCAGGGCGTGCGTTTCCTTTTCCAAGATCTGGAGCTGCTCGACACTTGCGCGGAAATCCTGAGCAGAGGGTTCGAATCAACATATAGAGATCTTCAAGATAGAAATAGAATCTTTGAGCACCTTCTCGATATTCAACAAGGCTGAGATCTTGACTTGCAGCTCATCGATTGTAGTTTGCCGTGACAGGTACGTCCTCTTATCTTCGTTGGCGGTGCCACCCATCGCCGATATGGTCCGTCGGATTCGTTCCGGTGACTGCACCACTCGCGCACGAATGCGGGCTACGCCGTCTGACGCAAGTGCTGCGTCAGAACATACACTTTCCTAGGTTGGATGAGCGCTTATGTACAAGAGGAGCGATGAATGCTATCAGACCTTTCTTTGGACTAAAGCAGACTTCTCAGCCTTCAAAGATTCTATGTCTCTCAGTAAGCTCGTCTGTGTCTCTTTGTTTGCGATGAGCTGCGAGGTGATGGACGCGTTTTCTTGTCGGATCACATCTAGTCTAGGCTCGTCTTCTGCTCGTTTCGCTCTGCAAGACCACTTCAGGGTGCGATTATGAGAAATAACCAGGGATCGCACCTGAGCTCTGCCAATTGTGTTTGGAGCCTAGCCCGCTCATCTGACACACTATCACGCTCCCGTATCAAATCTGCCGCCTTCCCGCGGAGCTTTGAGACAAAAGGCATGCATTGCTCGGAGAACTTGACAAAGTTGATAAAGGCGGACAGTATGAGGCGCGTTCGTTCTGACGTGGGTGTGAAGATATCTTTGCCACTAAAGTCTGGCACCTTTGTGGCATCAGCGAGACGTATTCTGCGCGTGTTCAGACGCTTTTTGGAGTTATGTAAGACGAATGGACGCACATGTGGTAGACCAGGAGGTTAGTGCTGGTGGCTGGTCCATACATGTCCTGCAACAACGTCAGCGGATGTCAAAGAGCTTGATCGAAGTTGGGGCACCGTGCTGGGATCATCTAGAGAAGAAAGAGCGGCTTGAACGGGTTCTTGAAGAGACTCCTCGCTCAAATCGACGACTTGCTGCAGGCACGCACAGTAGACGCTCAATACGAATTCTGAAGTTGGTTTGACGAGTTGGTGATGAGTGACTGAGAGACCCCAACTATCGAGTGAATCGATGATTTCTGCATTTCCCATGTTGGGATACCAATACTGCTTTGAATTCTTGTCTGATTGATTCATGGTGGTATCGTTGCGAGCGCTGTTAGCAGAGCAGTAAACGATCGCGAGTAAAGCTTTGTGCGCACGACACGTGACCGTGACTGCCTCGCGGACGCGTCCAAGTCGAAAAGAGAAATCGGGCTGCCCGAGTAATTGGTCATGTACGTTATCGATAGAGAGACACCGCCTTGGTCCTTTCTCGCTTACATGGCTCATTGAATCTTGCCACCACCCATGTCACAACCGAGGAACAACCTCGAAGCTCTGCAGCGTCAAATCCCCCCACAGCAAAAATCGTCGTATTTTGCGCCCCCTCAAAGCCCAAAGGTAGGATCAGATCCACTCTTTCATTCATCCCAGTCATTCTGATGTGTCTCAACTCAATCATGCTTCGTAAGCCCACCAAATTCAAGCCTGCGAAAACCGGTAATTCTTCCGGTGTGGCAGGTACATCTATCGCCTTTTCTACTTTCGTCGCCGGCATTATCTCACCCTTCCATAACGTGCAGCCCAGAGTGGCATCCCCCAACTTCCCTCGTTTTCTACTCCTGGTTATGGCAAACAAAAACCTCGCCCACCTGTCTCCACATCTTCGCACGCCCATTCGAGCAATGAGGCTATTGACATAAGCTCCTCAAACCCGACTTCTCCCACCTCGGCTAACTCGATTCCTTCTAAGCGGACGTCCTCTGACTTGGCTCCCGTGCTTCCTACCTCACCCAAGCGCCCTAGGATTGCGCCACCTGGTGTTGAGAAGGAAAACACGTTCTCGGCGCTCCAAAAGGGGAAAGAAAGGGTGGGACAAACCCCTCCTCCGTCTCAACATCACACTTTCTACGCGTTGGGTTCCTTGTCTGAAGCTGCATCCTCAACCTCGGTGTATCCCCAGTCCGTGAAATCATCCAGAAGCGCTGCTGTAGCTCCTCGATCCTTCAACTACAGTTATAAAGTTCATGCCGATCTACCATATGTAATGTCTGTGCTGCCATCGTTTGTCCCACGCTAATTTGATTACAGAAAACGGCCGAAGAGCTTCAGGCGTTGTACGATATCAATGACACGCGCTTCCATCAGGTCCGGAGAGACAGAGATAGACTTCGTATGCGTAGGACCTCCAACGATGACCCATACATCCTAGAAGGGCTGTTGTACGTGCTCTTTCTCTGTGTCTTGGATCCTTCTTAACGTTCTGCGGACGATAAGGGACCTTCTCGAGGATAGGCTTCATGCGATCACTAATGCAATTGCTGCATGTGGAAGTGACTTGGAGGATATGTCAGCCCTTTGCCAGCCGGCTGCGGAATTTGCCCTAGCCGACGGTGCTACAACTCGCACGCATTCCTATGACTCAATTCGTGCTTGCGAGATTCCTATGCACGAGACGGAGATAATCGATGAAGATTTTGACACGTGCCGCACGCATGTATCCAATACCAGTCATGGACCCACATTGCTTTCTGATATTCCCAATAATGTCTCCGGAGCCAGCATGGCCCTTGATCGTGGCGCACAAGCTGTCACAAACACTCCAACGATGTCATCGCGTAGTGCTTTTTCATCGGGTGACATGGAGGTGAATGTCCCAGCACCTGTAACATCGGACTCTCGATCATTGCATAATCCCGCTTTCGCCGCTGCCGATGAGGTAAATGTCCGACGGGAGGTTTATCATGGACCAGCTAGTGACGACGAACTCTGGAACTACGTGGATGGACACGTTGTAGACGACAGTGTCGACGCCGTCGCCCCAGATGCTGACCAGCCAAGTCCGTTATTCTCAGCCGTCGCTGCATTACGTCCTCCTCCCGCCGAAACACCGTCTGAAGCCAACCTCAAAGCGAGTCCGTATTATCCAGAAATCGTAGAAAAACTCAGAAATGTCTTCCGCTTAAAAGCGTTCCGGAAAAACCAGCTGGCAGCCATCGTATCTACTCTTGAGGGTCGTGACGCCGTCGTGTTGATGCCTACCGGTGGCGGCAAGAGCTTGTGTTACCAGCTGCCTGCTGTTTGCAGGGGCGGCAAAACGAGTGGCGTCACCGTAGTCATATCTCCACTGCGGGCTCTAATGGCTGATCAAGTCGAGGGGCTCCGCTCCCTTAGCATCGATGTCATGATGCTAGTGTCTCTGGATTCTCAGGATGGGGACACCATGCACCAACTTCGGACTACGTCAAAGAAGCCAAGTCTCCTATACGTAACCCCTGAGAAGCTGGGATGCAGTGACAACATGAAGGCGATACTGAAGGACCTGTACGCAAGACAGCAACTCGCCCGATTTGTTATTGACGAAGCGCATCTCATCAATACTTGGGGGCGTGACTTTCGCGCTCAGGGAGTACGCCGCACATTTCTTTGAAAGCCTACAACGCGCTAATGAGGTCTCAGTATGGTGCAGTTTTCAATATCCGGAAAGATTTCCCAGACGTTCCTATCGTCGCTCTCACTGCAACCGCAACCTCCGAGGCTTTGCAGGACATTGTCACCGCACTTGGCTTGAGTGACTATGTGCTTCTCTCACAGTCCTTCGATCGCCCCAACTTGCGGTACAGGGTTGTACCCAAGAAAAGAGATATAGAGACCGCAATCGTTCAGTTCATCAAAGAGAGGTACCCGAACGAGACTGGTATTATCTATTGCCTAGCTCGTGTAAAAACCGAGGAGGTTGCACGCAGGCTGAGGATTCAAAACATCATGGCCAAACATTTTCACGCCGGGCTCGCTGACGCGGACAAAAAGCGCATTCAGCAGGAGTGGCGGAATGGTGAATGCAAGATCATCGTGGCCACCATCGCATTTGGGCTGGGTGTTGATAAAGCCGACGGTAAACGTCGCATTTGGAGATTCTACACTACTCTGTCAACTAATTTTTTTCTTAAAGTGCGCTTTGTTATACATTACGATGTACCCGACAGTGTGGACGCGTATGTCAAGTTCTTCGGGTACGGACCTGGCTGACCTAGATATATGATCAGTTACTGTCAGGAGACGGGTCGCGCAGGCCGTGACGGGAAGGTCGCCGATTGTATCCTTTGTAAGGCGATCCCCGTCCAGATCCCCGTCGTCCAAGCTCACTCTACTCGCTAGACTACAACTACCACGATATTCAAAGAAGGATCAACCAAATCAACAGGGACGCAGAAATCGATATCATTCAGAAGGATCGCAAGAAGCAGGCTGTTCATACCGTCAATCAATTCTGTCTCAATGAGGTCGACTGTCGGCGTATGCTGCTGCTGAATCACTTTACTGAAAAGTTCGATCCTGCTTTCTGCAAGGGTACATGCGACAACTGCGCTTCAACGGACGAGGTCTCAGAGATCGATCTCACGGCCCCCGCCACCGTCTTTGTGAAGATGATCCAAGAACTGAAGAATAGGTGTATGAAGATCACTGGGCCCATGAGTCTCAATGCTTTTCGAGGCACGTCGAAGACTGACATGGCGAAGAGATCCTTCGACACCCTCGAGCATTTTGGGAAAGGAAAGGAAGTTTCACCCGACCTCGCTAAACGCATACTCGATCACTTGGTCGCCCGCGAGATTCTTATGACAGAACTCGAAGAGGCGCAAGTCCAGAACAGGGCCCCCATCTCTTATGTCTATGTAAGTACTCCGCTTGTCATCTATATCTGCTATCTGCTACGACTAACACGATTCCTTGCCAGCTCGGGCCCAAGGCCAACGAGTTCCTTGTGAACAGGCCATCGTTCGTTTTGCCGATTCGCTCAGGAAAGAGAGCCGTCGGCGCCCAGAGATCCAAGAAGGCTTTAGAGTATCCGATCCATGCGCCGATGATCTCTATCAGGAGAAAACGCACACGGACGCAGACCCCAGATGATACCGTCGAGTCATTCTCTCCCATTGATGATGACCCCGACTTTGATGACATAGAGCCGGAGCCAGAGCGAGTCTCGGTGCCAGTGCTAGAGCCAATACCGGAGCGCCAGCCCGAAGAATCAACCCTTCCTCCTCTTTTGCAAGCGCGGAAGCTCAGGGAGGAGCCAAGCATCCAAGTCATCGAACGTCCCACGGGGGACACCTTGGACCCCAATGAGGAATGCTTCAGGGAGCTCTGCGCGTTGCGCGACGAGGTACGTTGGTTCCTTACACCTGCCCCTTCCCAGCGCTCAGCTCATGCCCTTCTTAGCTCGCAAAGGAACGCGGCTGCGACCAGGAGGAGATCCTCTTAGACGAAACCCTGCAAACCCTGGGCTGCATGCTGCCTAGCGGTTAGTTATATCGCTTGTGTTATTTTACCCATCATCACATTCTCCGACACTGAGGGGTTGCCCCTACAGATATGGTTTCCTTCAAGGAGATCTTCACGATGGAGCAAGAAGCCAAGGAGAAATGGGACGCCTTTGGAAAATCCTGCCTGGACATCACATCGAAATATGCGATACTGCGGTAGGCGATTACCGAACTCCCCCCTTTGGGGGGAGCTATAACTTTCATCTCTCATCTTTCTTGGCTGAAACTAGCGCCGAGTCGGCCCTCGTCACCTTCTCGCCTGCCGAGATGCACGAGCGCTTTGATTATCGTGTTGCATCATCCAGTAGCAAGTCCCTCGGAGGGCGGTAGATTAAGCAAAGATGCCACGGGGGCATCTACACTACTCGTACACGCTACTTTAATGTAGGATATACACTTCCAGGGACATTTAATACCTCTTTCAAGTTAATAAATACCTTGTACATTACTGTCAAATATATATATCCCACACTGTTGATATCATACACATCTTCATTTTGAAGGCCTGTAACGATGAACTGTCGAGACATCGAAGCGCGTCGGTCGTCATTACTTCTTTGTCAACGAATTCAGGGATAGAACCATGACTTCGGTCCATGTTCCAAGCAGCTCTGCTCATGAGCACCACCGAGACAACAACGATTAAGGTTACAATACAGTAAATGGGGTTACACGATGAAAGTAAACACAAGCGCTCAGTACCCGCCAGTGTCCTGCGAAGTTCGGTGGGAGGCCATCTGCCTCCGCTGAGTATCCTCGAGCTTTGGGCAGTTGGAAATGCCGTGGCCCAGACCTGAAGGAAGGGCATCAGCGATCTGCACCTTCCGGGACCCGGGCAAGACAGAGAGAGAACGTAGAACCCACCTCCACAGACTGGACATCCCTTGAGCGACGCGCCTTGAGCTGCCCGTGGATCCTCGATGGTTTGCAAGAAGGGTGGGACCCTGCAACACCGGTTTGGGTAAGCGTAATCCAAAGCGTCATTTAATCAATGCACATACTTCTGTCCCGCCTCCATGAGCAAGTACTTCAAATCTAGAAGCGTCTGCTCCGACGTGTTCATGTTGACAAATGTCGTCGCTATGCCAGTCTTCCCGCTGCGTCCCGTGCGCCCGATTTGATGCACGTAGTCCTCGATCTCCTTTGGCATGGAAAAAATGATGACGTGTTGGATGTCATTGAAATCGAGGCCCTTGGACGCGACACCCGAGGCAACCATGACGTCCTTGGCACCGGACTTGAAGGATTTGATGGCATATTGTCGTTCCTCCTGGGCTGAGACAACAATCAGTAACGGTAATTACGCGCTCGCGAAAAAAGAAGGCACTCTTTGATCCATGTATGGCGACTGCTTCAACACCTTTGAGGAGTAAGTATTCTTGAATGTCGTCCACCTCGTTTTTGTTATCACTAAAAATGATGACGGGAGGCGCAGTCTTCTGCAAGCATTCGAGAAGATAGACCATCTTGGCCTCTTGCTTGACATATTCGACGACTTGCAAGACGTCGAGGTTGGCGGCACCCGCGCGACCGACATTGACAAGTACAGGACGGATGAGCGATTGCTGCGCGAAGTCTTGGATTTTTCGGGGCATCGTGGCGGAGAAAAGTAGCGTTTGCCTTTGACTCTATGAGAGCACGTCAGGATCGTCGTCATGAGGGAGGTGGAACATTCATCACCTTGAAAAAGCTCATGATGTTTCGTACGTCATCCTCAAACCCGAGATCAACCATTCGATCTGCCTCGTCCATGCAGAAGTACTTGCAACAGTCAAAGTTTAGCTTCCGCTTCTCCAACATGTCAATTAGGCGTCCAGGTGTCGCAACGACGATGTGGATTCCCTTGTTCAGAACATGGCTTTGTTCGCCCATAGAAATGCCGCCCATACATAACAATACATTAAGACGGGGATAGTTTCCCGAGTTGGATAGCGCCTCTGTCCATTGGAGGACATTCTCGTACGTTTGAGTAGCCAGCTCACGAGATGGACAGAGTATGACGCCAACGGGGCCCTCGCCACGAACAAAGGGCAGCTTGCTCTCGTCTTCAAGAGCAAGCATGATAAGTGGGAGACAAAAGGTCAGTGTCTTCCCTGAACCAGTGAAGGCAATCCCAATCATATCTCTACCTGAAAATCTGAACCACGGTCAACGACACTGCCACGGGAACAACAACATCCTTGAAACGCACGCAACGGGTATTCCCTGGAGCTGAATGGGAGTCGGGGACATAATCCTCTTTGACTTCAGGAACTTTAGTAGAGGTTGGGGTATCTTCATATCCTATTTAAACTGTGAGCCCCCAGCCCGGTGAATGTGTAGTAAGCATACCTCGAACGAGTCAATTGGTAGAGGGATGTCCTGGCCGTCGACGATTATATGGTGCTTCTCGCGAATTTTCTGATGCGTCTCTTCATCCCTCGTGAGAATATATCGTGGGGGTACCCATCTACGAAACAAGTTCAGCATACCATGACTGCAAGTCGTTGCGAACGCAACCCACGAAGTCCGCAAAGTCTCGGTGTACTCGATACCTTTGGCCAGCTCTCTGTCCGAGGCAAGCTTTTTTCTGCTGGCTATTGCAGCTAGGATTTGGGCATCTGCCTCTTCGGCCTTCTCTGCCTCGGTCTTTTGGGCGTCTACCAACTTGCGTTGAGTATGCCGGTCACGTACACTTCCTGCCATAACACGTACCTTCAGATGCTTTCTTGGAGTGGACCTCCTGCGCCTCCACTAGTAGTGCTCGACCCTTCCGCACCTTTTCTCTCCTCTTTTCCTCCTCTTTTTCCTCGTCTTCTTGTTCCTCCTCTGCCTCCCGCGCTTCCCTAGCATTGTCACGACTGGTTGATGAGCCCAAGGCAGATAGCTTGGCTAGCTTCGCTTGTCGTCTCTCAGCCACGGGTATGTAAGGCTCGTAGTCGTCATCGCCGTCGATTCGGTATTGAGGTGAGGGGGGCCGCTGGTTTCGACGACGTTTTGTTGTTTCGGGCCCAGACATGACTGTTGCAGTACTAGTGTTGTAGCAGCTGGATGAGGTTCGGAATGGACGGGCCGGGGTTTTTATGCCTTTTCACGGCCACGGCAGGCAGGAATGGATAAGTCATGTCAGCTTATGGTCCAATTAATGTCCAATAAGTTGACATCTCCTTATATGTCACAATATTTTAAATAAGAATACTTGAACAATTAGAAA
>Ga0307510_10003027_pt1 | contig 19374 bp, 24 predicted proteins | sample 12_EM_MG_FD_207224 | JGI IMG/M metagenome (GOLD analysis project Ga0307510, IMG submission 207224) | Populus trichocarpa ectomycorrhiza microbial communities from riparian zone in the Pacific Northwest, United States - 12_EM | ecosystem: Host-associated > Plants > Roots > Unclassified | place...
CTCACCTATTTGCCATCGCCCACCATCACCGAGATTGCTGGGACGCAGTGTTTTGTGGCCGTTAACATAGGGGCGCTGGTCATCCCAGTACCAGACTGCGATGCGGACTCGAAGCCACCACCAACTGAGGCCGCGGAATCCCCTGCGCACCGTCCGCCTGTGTAGATCCGAGCCCCCGCTGATGTGGAAGGGCCACCACTGAGCGGTGCACCACCGAAGATCCCCGTCTTGAACCCTTGGAGTCGCCCAATCCATATGCAGAAGACCTGAAAGAACCGGGCGGAGTGTTGTCGTTATCGGGAGACACACCTGTCTTCCCCGAAGACCCCGAGTACCGAGCTTGAGGGCGCGGACGACACGGACGCCAAAGCAAGGCGCACGAACTAGGTGAAGCGCTGCTAGCTATGAGCACCACACATGTCTCCGCCGAGAGCCCCGCTGGCATCGAGCTCGCTAGCACGACTGAGAAAGTCGCTGCCGCAAAAGGTCGAAGCATTGGGGTCTCGGGAGGAGGTGATGCTGGGCATGGGCGCAGGATGCTGCCACGAAATGGAGAGCGCAGGGCTGATGTACCGCGGGGGGGCAGGGGCGAAGTCGATGTGCTGCGGTAAGGGGATCCAGGCGAGGGCAATACGGCCACTTGAAAGAGCGCCACTCCTGGACGTCTCGATGAGGATCTGCCTTGTGGTGGAGGGAAGACGGCGGGGGAGGAAATCTTGGAATTGAAATGGCCCGTTGAGGTCAATAAAACGACACGGCGGCCATCGGTGCCCAGAACAAGAAAAACCTAGTTGCATAAAAGCCACATCAGTCAAGTGGCACTAGCCAACAGAGATATCCACGCACATATGCCCAGACCTCCGTCGCCTCGTTCCGTCATCGAGAAGTGGTCCCAGCAAATGGATGGAGAGATGTGGAGATGGTAACTGTTAGACCCCGAAATTGATACCGGCTGTGCGATCACGGTTTCCCTATCCACCTGGATACCCCTGGTCATTTGAGGAAGTGTGGACATCTGAAGCTGGATGGCGGCAAGCAAACTTTTGGGCACGGCTGTGTGGGACTTGGTCAGTCACTTTGGGGCCAGTGCGTTTCGGAGAACGCACCAGTGAGAGACCATGAGTGAGGTCGGCGAGTGTTGTGGCCGCGAGATGTAGACGAATCGGGAAATAGGGGAGAGAGGCTCCTGTCATGTGACCCGTACAGGCCAACACTTATACCAAGGGTTCTGGGAATAGGAAGGCAGACGATTGTCGAACAATACCAAGCTACGGTCGAACTCGAGGTCCGTCCACCGGATTTGAAGGGATTGGAGTCCCCAATTATCAGGAGCGCTCTGATATCCTCATTTGCGTGCCCAGTGCCCGCTATGTGTCGGCTCCTGCAGGCTGCAAAGAAAAAGAGCGTAAGTTCTGCAAGTTGGAAAAAAAAAAGGAAACCAAAGTGAGACATGGTAAGGATGGGGACGATGAGTAGAGCCACGCACTGCGCTTGTCCTCCTTCGTCCTTCCTCTTCACCTCCGTACAACATTGGACCACGGGCTTCATCAAGGGGGGAAGGGTCACGAGTGTCCGCATTATGTCACATACTCCTGCTGTAGCCCGAGCTCTTCATTTTCCGTGTGCTCGCATAGTTCGACGCTTCGCATAGGCTCGTGGTATTGCTGTCGTGTTTCGGTCAGGTGTATGCCAGTGGTCAGAGATGTGTTGAAAATGAGGGAAACCATAGCTGTTGAAGACGGCGGTGGTAACGGACCTTATCGTGCAATGTTCTGAGACCAACAAGTCGACGAATCACGCGAGGCCTGGATAGTCTCCGCCCCGCCAACGGCCTCCGTTTACGTGTCAGCGACTGTCGTTGGGTAGTGTTGCCGCAAAGTTGGAGTCAACTCGGAGTTGCCTGGGTTGAGTTACCAGAGTTCGAAGTCAACTCTAACTCTGGCGAAAAGAGTTGCAACGGAGTCAACTACGGTTGTTACCGCATTTGGTTTGCGATTACTGTATTTGGTTGTGAGCCACACTAAACCAAACAACAGCGTGTCGGTGATGTCCGAGATAATCCCTTGTGCACTTTCACGATACACCATCATCACCGAATAAACACTGGATTTCCCTACTCCTCTGTCTGTTTAACATGTGCAATTCTCTGTTTTGAAGAGTGTCTCACCGGTTGACATCCTTTTCTCCCATTATCTGACCCAGGATATTTACCCTTCCATGGGCTTCGGTGGGTTTCCTAAACGCCGTTGGTAACCGCACTTGTCACCCGCGTACCATGCAAAATTCCACTTTTTGGCCCTTCTGCGAGCTTCTGGTAGTTTCTAGGGGCGATTTTATTCACTCTTATATAGCTGCAATGGATTTTTTTCGACCCGTACCTGCGACATTTTGACACGTCTCTCAACCATGCAGCACCCACAGCCCGAGAATGTCTATCCCGAATTCCCACCGCAGAAATGCTTCATCATTGCAGCGTATGGCAGAATGGCCAGAACAGACTACACATCGGTGTAACTGACAATTACGACACCTTTCAAACCCTGAAATCTGATTGGTGGATACTCCCGGGCCGCACCCCGCCAACTCTTCCTGACAGCGGAGTTGACCCAGTTGCAACTCTGTTGGCACGGAGTTCGTCAGAGTTCAACTCTAACTCAGCCCAACTCAACTCTGCGGCAACACTATCGTTGGGTACAGTATTGACATGTGATCCGTTGGCACAAACAACCCCAAACAGTCCCCAAACCACCCACTGCTGACCAAGAAACTTTACTCTACGGACCTGTGGCCATCTGAGAGGCCTACGATGGTCCTTTATCGCCGTCGTTGTCTTCATCGACGTGTAATCGTTGTATGTGTCTGGCCGCTGTACCTATTTCCCCCCACTATTCATGTGCTAACTTGTCTCCCTCCTTCTCCATTCTCTCATAATAGCGTCGCCCGAGGATCTGATGGTGTGACACGTGGCACTTATCGTTGTCGAGGTAACTTTCACTGTCAGGGTTTCCCTGGGAGCTGTGTTACAAAATACTTGAATTCATCCGGATCACGATTCGATGGCCTCTTCGTGTGGGTATCGGCGACTGCTTCGGTATGTACATCAAAACTCCGGGCTGATTTGCCGTCGCCGTCATGATCACTGATGAGTACTTCTCAAGCCACCCACTAGGTGTTGTTGAAAACAACCGACTCGGAACTTACCAGTGGCGATTCGCTGTCGGCATGCACTGAATCTCATCAGCCGATCATTGAAGGGGTGAGCGTGGGCGTTGAGAGTGACGATTGGTGCTGCCCAGCCATTTTTTACCCAGAAAGTGCGTATTCGTGTACAAAAGGGCCGTGCATATCGTCTGTAACTGTAACTGCAGTCCGCCCAAGGAGGACTCCTCGCATTGACCCGGCACCGACATCTCCGAGTGCTTCGTTCTAAGTTAGCTTTGAAACCCCCAGGACGCCAAACCGAGCGATGAGAGCTAGTTTCGAAGCCTCGATTCTTCTTCCCCTTCTATCTCACTTATCATTCCTTCCCCGCTTTCTGCTTATCGTCCCGCTGTGGCCCTGCCAATGGCGCTGTTCCCACCTTCTAATCTTCTCAGTATGGTACCAATCTCCTCCGTCCTCTTGAACTTGCGAGCGTCGTGCTACGTCGGCAAAAGACAATCAACAGCTCCAGATCGGGAAATCAATTTCAATTCAAGGTTGATGCCGCGCGCCATGTGTTGAAGTTCATTCATCACTGGCCAAGTGACTTTTGACAGCAAAAGTACCTCATCGTATGCCATTTTGTTTTATTGCAGTAGAATGAAGGAATACGACTTTACATTGTAAGACACCTGCGCGCGCTGGGCTTGGAACGCCCTCAGAACCTTGTTTTCCCCATCGCCCGTTCTCGACCGCCTGGCCCCTCACCCGACACGATCGATGTCACGGGATAGCGAGCGCGCAACCATGCCACACAAAGAAGCATACGCCGTCTCTCCATTCCCCGCGTCACTCCTAACCCTCGTCATCGCGCGCTCGTTTTCAGGACAAACCCCCTTTCTTAGTGCTAAGGACAAGTAGTCTGGACTGTAAGTAGCTACCGGTCGTGCTATAAACACCGTGCGCAGCCTCGTGAGGATACGGGCCCCAGCCACGAGCGTTCCACTGTTCACAGAAGCAACAGTGCCCACGGTTTTCCCCTTGTTAGTTTTGTCTCTTCTCGCTCGTTCAGTATCGTTCACGCGGCTCAGCCGGAGCCACCGCTTTCCCGTGCGCGCACACCTACACACCTCGCGTCTTCTCTTTCCCTTGGTATCGCGGACACGCCTTTGTTCTCAGACCCTCCTCCCGAACTCACCCAAGCGTGGACAATCCTACGCTACAACATAGATGGCTGCCAGAGTACTAGTACCGGGACGCGATTAGGAAGGGCAACGATGTGGGATTGTCAGACGGGCGCAAGGTTGCGGCCTGACACCTGACGCCTTTCGATAAACTCGTGCTGATATATAATGAACTGTCTCTCATTTTTTGCTGGTGGCGTTGGTGGTGGCGCGATTTTTCACGTAATGCGAGTTAGCCCAATTAGGCTTGTCCCATGTAGGTGCTCACCAGGCCCACGCAATAGACCTGCAATTTCTCGCGGCGACGGCCCGGGCGTTCGCGGGTCTCAAGAATAGTCATCGACCTTCTGTAAGTCGTCATGCGGGCCTTGCCAAATACTTGCGGTGTCCATCACGCTCTTCAACAGTTCTTCTCGTACCTATCACATGTCAGTGGAGCACGTCCACCGGCTCCACACTACTTCAAGCGGGCATTTCTGTAAGTGCGTTGATAGACCGGATCAATCCGTAAAGTGTAACGGCGTGTTCCTACAGTAGTCAGCTGATCTTTTCCCTGCGATTACAACACAAAGTCCCAGCAGAATCCAACGTCCGATCATCTCCTTCGCCAGTCTTTCCTCCTACAACCCTTTGGTAATATGGCTACACAACAGGATCGCCGCCTCGTCCCAGATGTCAAGCTTAGAGTGCTCATTATCGGAAGAGCGAACGCAGGGAAAACAACTATTTTGCAGAGAGTTTGCGATACGACGGAGAGTCCAGAGATCTACAGGCTTGGACCATTGGGAACTCGCTATCAGGTATGTCCTCGTTCCTGATGAGCCTTTCGATCTCATCTTCTAGCCAGGTTCAACTCGACCCTACAATAGAGGTTTGACCGGGTTATTATTGTTGCTGATGGCTAATCATGAGGTTCCTCCTTACAGCGTGGCCAACACGACATCAACGACGAACTCATCTTCACAAACTATAATGGCTACATTTTCCACGACTCCCGCGGATTTGAGGCGGGGAGGGAAGACGAGTTGAAGACTGTACAAGGATTTGTCAAACGTAAGGCGCAAGAGAAACGATTGAAAGATAGATTGCATGCGATCTGGTTTGTCCTTTCGGTATCTACAGTTGTGAATTCACAAGGTTACGGTTGGTTTTCAGGTATTGCATTCCGATGGACAATGATCGGCCATCGCTGGATTTAAAGTATTTCGATGCAATTTGCCCGGACAAGAATGGTATGTCTATGTCGAAATGCGACTCTATGGATGAGGATTGACATCGTGATGTGGGATGGTCAAGTTCCTGTAATAGCTGTTTTTACAAAATACGACCAGTTCAAGCGCGACATCAAGATGAAGTTAGAGGATGAAGGTCGTGATCCAGAAATAGACCTCAATGCTGAGGTCGAAAACATATTCAATCGGCATTATCTGGGCAGCCTTAACGGACCTCCCCCATATATTTGTTTGGAGAGTGGGTATCACGGAGTTGTTGATGAATGAACTCGTTCCGTATTAATATCCGTCCTGCAGAGATGCAACGGCATGAACAACGATGTGCTGGACTTATTGAAACAACCGCCAATGCACTCAGTCGCAGCGCGGTTGCCCTCATGCTTGTGGCTGTACAGAGTGATAACCTGGAGCTCAGCATAAAGCAGGCCATCAGATGGTAAGTTCTCATGCATAGTAGGACAACGATGTGAGGAGTATAGTCCGATTCTAGGACCCATCATGATTTTGAACAACAAAAACCGAGTTCAGTCACAAAGAAGATGATTAGATGGTAAGTTCGTACTCATAGCGGGACAAGGATGAGATGAGTGTTGTCCCTTTAGGACCGGAAATGAGACTCAGAGTACAGAAGCAGTAATAAAGACATGCATAATAGCCTTTCCGTCGGTCTGGGTAAGCTGCATTACCATCGTCTAAATTGTCACCCGATGCTAAAAGAATGTTACTACCAGTGCTATTGGGTCAGTCTTCCTTTATTATCACTTATGTTGTGATTTACTTTCGGTGTCCTGACTCGTCCATCCCTCTGTGGTGTCCAGTTGGTGAGTGCCCCTTGCTCAGTTGGTTTCTTTCTGTGTTCTAACATATTCCTCCCTCTGCTGTCTCCAGTCTGTGGGTGCCCCTTGCGCAGTCAGTTTCTTGCTGTGTCTTGACTTGTCTCTCCCTCTGTGGTTTCCAGTTGGTGAGTGCCCCTCACTCAGTTTCTTTCTGTGTCCTGAAAAGGCTGAAATGTTCCTCCCTCTGCTGTCCCCAGTTTGTGAGTATCCCTTGCTTGGTTGATTTCTGTCTATGTCCTGACATGTCTATCCATCTGCCATCTCCAGTATGTGAGTGCCCCTTTCTTGGTTGCTTTCTTTCCATGTCTTAACTTATCCCTCCTTCTGCCATCTCCAGGATGTGAGTGCCCCTCCCTCAGTTGCTTTCTTCCATGTTCTGACTTGTCCCTCTCTCTACTGTTTCCAGGATGTGAGTGTCCTTTTGCTTGGTTGGTTATTTTTGTGTCCATGTTCTGACTTGTCCATCCCTCTGCCATCTCCAGGAAGTGAGTGCCCCATGCCCAGTTGCTGTCTTTCTGCAACCTGAGTTGTCCTCCCTCTACCATCTCCAGGATGTGAGTGTCCCATGCTCAGTCAGTTTCTTTCTGTGTGCTGACTTGTCCCACCCATTTCCAGTTGGTGAGTGCCCCTTTCTTGGTTGCTTTCTGTGTACTGACTTGTCCCTCCCTCTACTGTCTCCAGGATGTGAGTGTCTCTCACTCACATAGTGACTTTAAATGTTCTGACTTGTTCCTCCTTCTGCTGTCTCCAGTTGGTGGGTGCCCCTTGCTTGGTTGCTTTCTTTCTGTGTCTTAACTTGTCCCTCCCTCTGCTGTCTCTAGGATGTGAGTGCCCCTTGCCTAGTCAGTATCTTTCTGCAACCTGACTTGTCTCTCCCTCTGCTGTCTCCAGGATGTGAGTGTCACTTTCTCAGTCAGTCTGCTTCTATGTGACCATGTCCTGACTTGTCCCTCCCTCTTCCATCTCCAGTTGGTGAGTGCTCCTCACTCTGTTGGTTTCTTTCCATGTCCTGATTTGCCCCTCCCTCTGCCCTCTCCAGGATGTGAGTGCCCCTTACCCAGTTAGATTCTATCTGTGTCCTGACTTGCCCCTCCCTCTACTGCCTCCAGTTGGTGAGTGCCCCTTGCTTGCTCTGTTTCTCTCCATGTCCTGACTTGTTCCTCCCTCTCTTGTCTTCAGGGAGTGAGTACCTATTGGTGTGTTGGTTTATTTCTGTGTTCTGACTTGTCCCTCCCTCTGCTTTCCCAAGTTTGTAAGTGTCCTTTGCCCAGTTGGTTTCTTTCTGTATCCTGACTTGTTCCTCCCTCTGCTATCTCCAGGTGGTGAGTGCCCCTCACTCAGACAGTTTCTTCCTGTATCCTGACTTGTCCCTCCCTCTGCTATCTCCCCAGTCTGTGAGTTCTCCCCATCTGGTTGGTTTCTTTCCATGTCCTGACTTGTCCCTCCCTCTGCCATCTCCAGTCTGTGAGTGCCTCTCACTCAGTTGTATTCTCTCTGTGTCCCAACCTGTTCCTCCTTATACTGTCTCCAGTTGGTGAGTTGCCCTCACTCAGTTGCATTCTTTCTGTATCCTGACTTATCCCTCCATCTGTCATCTCCAGTCTGTGAGTGCCCCTCACTTGGTCACCTTTCTGTGTCCTGACTTGTTCCTCCTTCTGCTGTCTCCAGGGAGTGAGTCCCCTCACTCACTCACTTTCTTTCTGTGTCCTAACTTGTCCCTCCCTCTGCCATTCCCAGTTGGTGAGTGCCCTCACTTGGTTGCTTTCTTTCTATGTCCTGATTGTTACACCCACTTGTGTCTCCAGTTTGTGGGTGCCCCCTGCTTGGTTGCTTTCTTTCTATGTCCTAACTTGTTTACCCCTCTACTATCTCCAGAGGGTAAGTGCCTCTTGCTTGCTTGGTTTCCTTCTATGTCCTGACTTGTCCCTTTCTCTGCCATCTCTAGAGTGTGAGTAACCCTTACTCAGCTGGTTTCTTTCCATGTCCTCACCTGTTCCTCCCTCTGCTGTCCCTAGAAAGTGAGTGCCTCTTGCTTAGTTGCTTTCTTTCCATGTCCTGACTTGTCTATTGCTCTGCCATCTCCAGAGAGTGAGTGCCCCTTGCTTGGTTTCTTGCTTTCTGTGTCCTAACATGTCCCTCCCTCTACCTTCTCCAGGGAGTGAGTGCCTCTTTCTCAGTCACTTTCTTTCCATGTTCTGACTTGTTCCCCCCTCTGCTGTCTCCAGTTTGTAAGTGCCCCTTGCTCAGCCACTTTCTTTCCATGTCCTGACTTGTCCCTCCCTCTGCCATCTCCAGGATGTAAGTGCCCCTTGCCTGGTCACTTTCTTTCTGTGTCCTGACCTTTTCTACAATCTACTGTCTCCAGAGAGTGAGTTCCCCTTGCTCAGCTGCTTTCTTTCTGTGTCCTGACTTGTCTCTCTGCCATCTCCAGTCTGTGAGTGCCAATTGACCCAATTACTCAGTTGCTTTGTTTCTGTGTCTTGACTTGTCCCTCCCTCTGCCATCTCCAGTTTGTGAGTGTGCTCACTTAGTTGCTTTCTTTCTGTGTCCTTACTTCTCCCTCCCTCTGGTGTCTCTAGTTTGTGAGTGCCCCTCACTTAGTTGCTTTCTTTACATGTCCTGACTTGTTCCCCCCTCTGCCATCTCCAGAAAGTGAGTACCCCTTACTCTGTCTGTTTCTTTCTGTGTCCTTATGCAACCCTCCCTCTGCCATCTCCAGGGAGTGAGTACCCTGACTCAGTTGCTTTCTTTCCATGTCCTAACATGGTCTTCCCTCTGCTGTCTCCAGGGAGTGAGTGCCCCTCATGAGGTCAGTTTTTTTCTGTGTCCTAACTTATCTCTCCCTCTGCCATCTTCAGGGAGTGAGTGCCCATCACTCAGTTGGTTTCTTTCTACATCCTGACTTGTCCCTTCCTCTGCTGTCTCTAGTCAGTGAGTGCCCCTTGCTCAGTTGCTTTCTTTCTGTGTACTAATTTGTCCCTCCCTCTGCCATCTTCAGGAAGTGAGTGCCTCTCCCTCAGTTGACTCACTTCCTCATCCTGACCTTTTCCCTCCTGCCTTCTCCAGAGAGTAAGTACTAAGTATACTTTCAATGTGCTTGTCTGATTTTGGGGTTCTAACATGTTCCTTCCTCCCTGTATTTTCAGAAGGTCGATCTTGCTTTTGTATCTGCTTTCTCCCTGCATTCTGACGTCCTTTTTTCTCTCACTGCAGTTATTAATCTCCAAACTACGGTCATTTAACTCCAATGTACTGTTCTTATTTTTTTTTCCAATTTCATCTTGGTTTCACCAAGGCACTTTCAGCCACCTCTCTGTATATCTAGTGATGACACACATCACACCATGATTGGTACATTTCTACTATATGCATTTGTATTCTCTAACATCATCAAAAATAGTGACAATTCTTATTCTGGACCGAGCCTCCATTTTCTATGCCTCCCCATCCCGTCCGACTCTCAAGGATGCTCTTGATCAGGCATTTTCCCAATACAGATCTTCTGATACTCATAATGCAGTCAAGGAGCAGTTTTTATTACCTCCCAAACAATATTCCATTTTGCAATTCACAGAATTTGTGCTTAGCCACCGTCTCCAGTAATTGCTCTTTGCTTTCTGCTATTCATCATTTTGTCCGATTTGTATGTGCTAGTTTTGTGTCTGTAAACAGGAGAGAATACTACCTACTTTGATAAGCACAGATACAGTCACTTCTCAAATTGATTTGATCATTTGTGCTTTCAGGTTGCCTGCTGAATAGCACCAGAACAAAGACAAATGCAACGATTCCAATGAACTTGTAGGTTACCGCGTCAGTTTAGGCTGTTTTCGGACTAACCGCTCACCCGTTTGCTCAACTAACCTGGTGCAATGGCGGCCGCCACTGCGTCGTGTATTCAGCACTCTCGCCCTGCCCTCAACTTAACGAGGATATCGCACTAGACTTACTATTCTCTGGTAGGTCAAATACCCCAGCTGTTTCCATCAATCCCGCAGAGTCAAATAACGAGGCAGCTCTCGGGTTGCTAGATACTGGTCATCCACCATGTATCACGCCTTCCAAAACCGCGCAAATGACGTCCTCGGTTAGCGGTCTCGTGTGCTCTTCTTTTCAGCAATTTGTCTATCGGTCCAACTCGGAATGCCCCCCACCCCCAAATCGCACACCCGCACTCACCGAGAAAGTTCCCAGGACCCCTTGATAATGGGCGGCCCGCCGACACGAGAGTATCAAAATGTGTTTTCTGTCGACGCAATTCAGTACGTTCCAAGGCAAAAGAGATAACCACGGAAAATTCATTGTTTGCAAGACAGGAAAGTCAGATCAAAAGAACGATGGGCGAACGACAATAGTGAATGAGTCTGGAGGACACATGGCTATGATAGGCAGACGTGGTGCATGAGCAGCACTGATGACGGGTGGGGATTGGGAAACAAGCCAGTCACAACGGTTATCAGGGGTTGTTAGACATCTTATACTCAAAGTTCTGGGCACTGCATTGTCAAGCACAACGTCAAAAAAGGGGGACTGCTACAAAGCTGAACGGGAGACGGACCAAGGGGATTCAAAAGCTTCTGCCCGTATTTGCCCTTGAGAGCGACAAATTCTCCGCAAGCTCTGCCAACACTCGAGTTGATGTCTAACGCTTTCCACAGATGGTAAAACGAAACTGGGATTGGGAATGGCACCCTGAAGAGGACCCAACTGTTGGGTTGAAGGATGGGTCCAAACGTGTTAAGAACTGGCAGTGGGAATTGTTCGATGGGGTAACGGGGACTGCAGAAGACGTAAGACAGTTGGGATGCCAAGCATCGTGAGACGTACTTGAGTAGTATACTCACATATATGCGCCATGCAGGCTTCAGTCGCGATGCTTTGCTGATAAGCCTTTATGTCTGTGACACGCCGAGAGCGAGCGAGTTGATCTTCTGATGACCACGTTCTTCCAGTCATCCCTACCCCAGTGTCTACCCAAATACGTAATGACCTTCATGACAGTACATGATAGTTGTGAGGGGGTTGTTGGCCGCGTTGTTCATGGCCATGATGATGGATAGTTCCGTTTGATGGGGCGGATCACAGCGCACCTGATGAAGGGGAGCGTTGTCCTTGAAGCCGTTCGGGTTAACAGTCGCAGCAGAATAGCGCATGTGGGGAAAATCGCGTACGTCTTTATGAACGCAAAGGTTGAGCACTGAGCAACTTTGTTGGGACGGCCGAGTCGAGCACAAAGTTGCCGTGGAAGAATCTGAGTAAGCGAGTGGGAGTGGATGGGGTCAGCCAGTCCCATAAGCGGACGAGCTGAATAGTCGAGGCGGTCTACGTGCTCCGGAGTTTTGGGCCTCCGTGGGACGCGTTGCGAGATTCGACCATAACAGGTTTTCAGACGGGGACTCGCAGGAGGGGTAAGTCGCCCTTATCTCCAAAGTCGTGATCCGGATCTTCATACGGTTGGAATAAAGTTGTCGTGGGAGTTTGATTGTTCAACGAAGGTGGGGATGGATGCTGAGGTCGGCGGAAGGAGGACGAGCCAGGCTCGGAGGTAACTGCTGCTAGGGCTGGGGACGAAAGGGAGGGAGTTGTGGCGGTGTTTCCGAGAGCACGCGAGGATGGTGCAGAGGATAAGAGGGTGGAGCATATGTTTCGTAGCGATTTCGTGAGGGAGATGCTGGGAGATTACCCGTATGGCGCTGCATAACGGTCGTGGACCACAGGTGGACAACTCGTTTGGTATTCTTGGACGCATTGTGGGTGTCTTCGTGAGAGAGGACGTGATGGGCTATCTCCTGGGGGTGCGAGCAAGAGTCGTGGGTGTAATTCTGGTGATCATGTGGATCCGGTGCTAGATAGGGCGAGAATCTACCGCTGTAGCGCCCGTATTGGCCCTCGTTAGGTTGGCAAACTGGAACGAATGGACAGACATAGATTTAAAAAAAAATAAAGACCAGGCCTCTGAATAGTAAGACAGAAGGCTGAGGGAAAGGAAGAGAGTCTATGGAGGGACGACAGGTAAGGGCGGAGGCAATCATGAGAGAAAAGTGCCAGATTCGGCCCGTGGGTCCGCAAGACTTTTCGTTTCGCGCTTTCGCCAGTCTTTCGCCCAGCACAAAATGGTAGCTCTCTCTATTCGACAGGCACCAGTCATCCAGCAGGTATCACAGCTCCCAAAACCGCCGCAATTCCAGTTACGGAAGGTGGGAACATGAATGGCGTCTCGTGGTTCGCTTCCGTACAACACAAGTTCAACGTGCACATACCAGTGATACCACGCGGGTATACCCTCCAATCCATGTGCGTCATAGAGGATTTGGATAGAGTCATGTGTGTTTCTTCTTACTATTTTGTAACAATTCCCAATGCTGATGTGTTCGTAGACTTTTGTGTGCATACCGCTACGAAATCAACAACCCGTCTTATCCGACCCATATGTTTCGATCATAAACCGCGATGACTATTCTATTTTATTATTATTTCTTGATAGTTCTGGTAGCTAAGTTTGTATGTAGACTCGCCTTGAGTAAGAACAATCCAATAACTTACAAGCAAACAGTTCTATTACTCTCTCTCTCGAGCTAATTCTGCAAAACTCACGTGATGCGGGGACTCCGACGGACTGTCTTGAACGTTGAACGTTGAACAGTGCTCTGATACACATTCTCACCATCCTTTCTCCGGTATTGCCTGTTTAAGGGGAAGCTGTCAGTCGCCACGCACTTACTTGGTATCAGGAAGGGCTATTACCATATGAGGTCACATCACATGTGGCGCCGGGTAATAACGTCAACAAGAGAAGACTTCATCTTGGACTTAATGCCAGTACTACTCACTGTATGGCTGTGTCTCACGCGGTCTCGTGAGTCGCTTCTTCGTCAGAAGGTCCTTATCCCTCTACGGTCTAGATATGCTGTCACACTTACGGGTTGTGTATCCACCCTGGTGCGAGCTTTCTTACCATCGCTCCCTCTGTTGGAGTATAGACGACCGACGGGAAGCGTTGGAACCCTTATCAGTAACAAGCGGGAACAATCCGCGGGCATTTCTTTCGCTACCTGTTTTAGTGGAGTAATGCCTTCATAGGGATGGAACCGTGAAATTTACGCGCTGGTAAGGGTATAAATAAACCCGTCTATGCTCCATGTTTCCTGGGATCTTCCGGTCAAAATCAAGTTGCCCTCCCTCAGTTTCTCTTCGGCCATGAATCCCGAGAAACTCGAAATCCGTTCGGCGTCCTTGAAAGAAGAGCCTGTTGTATACGATCCCGATCTAAATGTGTCACAAGAACGCACACTCCATCGTGGTCTGAAAGCACGTCAGATCTTGATGATCGCGGTACGTCACTCGGTTACCTAGCACTTCGGTCGTTTCCCATTTCTGTGCTTCCCAGCTTGGTGGTGCAGTCGGCACTGGTTTAATCATCGGCTCCGGTACTGCCCTAGTCCGAGGCGGCCCACTCGGTATCCTCCTGGGCTACTCATTTGTCGGTGTCGTGTGTTACCTTGTCATGGTCGCTTTGGGAGAAATGGCGGCCTACCTTCCGCACAAGAAAGGATTCGCTGGCTACGCCACGCGCTTTGTTGATCCCGCATTTGGTTTCGCCCTCGGCTGGAACTACCTCACGAAGTACCTAATCGTTACACCAAATAATATCAACGCCGCAGGAGCCATAATCCAATATTGGACGAGACACATACACATTGCCGTCTGGATGGGTGAGTTTTGATCAAACTCATCATCAAGGTGCTCGCAAGGGTCTAAAGTTATCCATGACAATTCTCTTCATAGCGTTCAGTAAACTCCAGCCTCTGATTGACCGGTACCATGGCTGACACCAGAGCTCTTAAGTTGCTGGTATCAATTTACTTGGAGTCCGTGTTTTTGGCGAGCTTGAATTTTGGTTCAGCAGTATCAAAGTATTATCGATATTATCGCTCATTGGCCTCCTCCTAATGACCTGATCATCGATCTGGGCGGCAACCCTCGTCATGACCGTATTGGCTTTCGGTACTGGAAACACCCAGATGGGCCAATGGGGTCATACCTGCTGTCACAAGTGCACAACCCCCACCTTGCCATCTTCCTCAGCTTTTGGAGCACGCTCACCAATGCCGTATTTGCATATATCGGCACGGAACTCATTGGTGTGACAGTTGGTGAGGCACAAAATCCGCGCAAGAACATCCCAATCGCGATCCGCAGGACCTTCTGGCGGATCGCGGTATGTTACATCGGTGGCGTTTTTGTGATCGGGCTCATTGTGCCCAGGACAAACAACGTAAGATATGACAACCGAAAAGTACACGGCCCTTTGGCTGACGACCGTTTGTCAAGGACCTGTTCGTGGCAAACAAATCCAAAGTTGGCGCTGCCGCATCACCATTTGTGGTCGGTGAGGGCCGAATTGACTGACTACGCGATTGGTCACGCTTACATCTGTTGTCTAGCGACAACATTGGCAGGCGTCAAGGTGCTGAATCATGTCATCAACGCCGCGATCCTCGTTTTCGTGCTCAGTGCCGCCAATTCCGATCTGTACATCGGTTCACGCACGATGTACGCACTTGCCATCGAGGGTCAGGCGCCCCGCGTGTTCCGTAAAGTGAATCGCATGGGCGTCCCGTGGCCAGCTCTTCTCCTCTGCCTGTCGTTCTGTGGTCTCGTGTTCTTGAATGTGCATTCATCCAGCCAGAAAGGTGAGACCACACACATCGCCTGACCCCACATGTCTAATCCTCAATCTCTTGAAAGTATTTGGCTGGTTCGTCAACCTGGTCTCAACTTTCGGTGCTATAACGTGGATGTGTATCTGTTATTCACACATGTGGGCAGCTTCCTGACATTTTCCTATTTAACGTTTAATGAAGTGGTTGTTTCAAGACGATTCATGAAGGCAATGAAAGCTCAAGGCCTCTCTCGTGATTCCCTTCCATACAAAGCACCTTTCCAGCCATTTGGTTCGTGGTTCGCTTTGATTTCGACAGGAATTATCACTATTTCCAAAGGTAAGTACCTGTTTACCTCGTCCCTGATGTCGTTCAAGGAGAACTCTCAATTTTCATAGGGTTTGATACGTTTATTCCGTTCACAAAAGATACGTTCGTGACGTCCTACATCGGACTACCTATCTTTGTGATATCCTGGAGTGGTTACAAGCTGTACTATCGAACGTCGCTGATTCCAGCACATAAAGTTGACCTTATCACAGGGAAGCGAGAAATTGATGAGGAAGAGGAGCAATTCGTCGCGGAGGAAGAGGCGAAGGGTCCGCGCAACTTCTTACAGCGGATGTGGGATAATTTGTAGTTCATGGATGACCTATACTGTCATATTCAAATAATAAAAACAAAAACCAGACCGCGAGTCAACGCCCTTCGAGCTGGGTAATCTGAACGTGAATGCTCGCGCACAGACTGCAGGTGCAATCCAGGAGACTTGATGGGTGCAGAAGAGGGTTGCCTTTGCAAAATGGAGGAGAGGGAGGCTACTGGAGTGTTAGCCAGTGTCGAGGAAGACAGGGTTCGTCGAGCAGGGGCCCAAAGTCAGCTACTCAGCTACTTTGCCACCCAAGAGGACGTTGAGTCCCACACCTATTCGCCATCGCCCACCATCACTGGGACAGTGTTTTCCGGCCGTCGACATGGGGACGCTGGCCATCCCAGTACCAAACTGCGATGCGGACTCGAAGCCACCACCAACAAGGCCGCGGAACCCCCGGCGCATCATCCGCCTGTGTAGATCCGAGCCCCCACTGATGTGGAAGGGCCGCCCCCGAGCGGTGTACCACCGAAGATCCCCGTCTTAACCCCTTGAAGTGGCCCAATCCACATGCAGAAGACCTGTAAGAACCGGGGGGAGTGTTGTCGGTATCGGGAGACACCTGTCTTCAGCGAAGATCCCGAGCACCGTGACCTTGAGGGCGCGGACGACACGGACGCCGAGGCAAAGGCGCATAAATTAGGGGAATCGTTGCTAGCTATGAGCACCATGCAAGTCCCCGCCGAGAGCCCTGCTGGCATCGTACTCGCTAGCACGACTGAGAAAGTCGCTGCCGCAAAGGTCGAAGCATTGGGGTCTCGGGAGGAAGGTGATGCTGGGCATGGGCGCAGGATGCTGCCACGAAATGGAGAGCGCAGGGTTGATGTACCGCGAGGGAGCAGGGGCGAAGTTGATGTGCTGCGGCAAGGGAATCTAGGCGAGGGCAATACGGCCACTTGAAAGAATGCCAATCCTGGATGTCTTGATGGGAATCTGCCTTGTGATCCTGGAGGGAAGACGGTTGGGGAGGAAATCTTCGAATTGAAATGGCCCGTTGGAGCCAAGAAAACGACACGGCCGGCATCATCGCCCAGAACGAGAAAAAGCTAGTTGCGTAAAAGTCGCATCAGTCAAGCGACACTAGCCAACAGAGATAACCACGCACCTATGCCCAGACCTCCGTCGCCTCGTCCCGTCATCAAGAAGTGGTCCCAGCGGAGTGATGGAGAGATGTGGAGATGGTAACTGTTAGACCCCGAGATTGATACCGGCTGTGCGATCACGGTTTCCCAGTGCACCACTGATGTCATCCTCATCCGCGCAGCCTTATAGAAACTTGCTTGGGTGGTGATAGCGCTGATAGACAACGCTGGTGGGCTATCCAGCCTTCGTGTCTGTTTTGGATTTGCAAACAACTGCAGATTAAGATGACCGGGGCATGCAAGGATGATATGCCGCCATCTTTCGCATCTGTGTACTAACACATGCCACCACCATTTACCATTTTCGTCCTCATATTCCCGTCTGTAGGAGTCAAAGGTGCGTAGGAGGACATCATCGGAAAGGGTGTCAATTGTCAAATGACTACGTTCAGAGGTCATAGCAGACACCACACACGACCTCGACATTCACCTGAATACCCCTGGACATTTGGGGAAGTGTTGATGTCTGAGGCTGGATGGAGGCAAGCAAACTCCTGGGCACGGCTGTGTGAGACTTGGTCAGTCACTTTAGGGCCAGTGCGTTTCGGAGAACGCACCAAGTGAGAGACCACGAGTGAGGTTGGCGAGGATCCAGCGCTTATTCAGCAGGAGGAGCCTGGAGGTTCAACGTTCAACGTTCAACTGCCGACACGTAAACGGCGGCGTCGGCGGCGCGGGGCGGAAACTCTGCGGGCACAAACAACCTCAAATTATAAATCTTGACCAGCTGCTGCACGTACTCTACTGTCCTGTGGCTATCCGAGAGGGCCTACAGTGGTCCTTTATCGCTGTCGTTGTCTCCATCGACGTGTAATCGTTGTATGCGTCTGGCCGTTGTACCAAGTCACCCCCACTGTTCATGTGCTAACATGTCTCCGTCTTTCGCCATTCTCTCATAATAGCGGATGAGGCCTGCGCCTGAGGATCTGATCGTATGGTACTTATCATTGTCGGGGTAACTTTCACTGTCAGGTTTTCCCTAGGAGCTGTGTTACAAGATACTTGAATTCGTCCGGATCATGATTCGATGGCCTCTTCGTGTGGGTACAGTAGTACATCGTGGCGACTGCTTCGGGAGGATTTGCCGTCGCCATCATGATCACTGATGAGTACTTTTAAAGCCACTCACTAGGCGTTGCGAAAAACAACGGACTCGGTACTCACCAATGCACGATTCGCCGTCCGCTTGCACTGAATCTCATTAGCCGACCGTCGAAGGGGTGAGGGTGGGTGTTGAGAGGCAACGATTAGTATCGCCCAGCCTTTTTTTTTACTTAGAGTGTGTATATCCATCTAAGTTACAAAAAGGCCGTGCTGCACCGTGCCTTTCGTCTGAAAGGCAGTCGACCCAGTAAGGACGCCTTCCATTGGCCCGGCACGGACTTCTCCGAGACTCCGCACAAACCTAGGATAAACGCCAAACTGAGCGATGAGAGCTCTCACGAGTCTCTAGATTCGAAGCCTCGAAACCGTCTTCCTCTTCTATCTCACTTATTGTTCCTTTCTACTTATCGTCGCGCTGTGCCCCCTGCCAGTACTACTGTAGTGGCGCTGCTCCACCTTCCAATCTTTTTAGTATTATCTCATCGACCTTATCTCCCATCTTCTCTTTCCTCCTGGACTTGCCAGCGCCGTGCTTTGGATGCAAAAGATAATCAACGGTTTCAGATTGCCAGTGGGAAATCGATTTCAATTTAAGGTTGATACTACTGTGCGCCATGTGTTGAATTTCAATTATCATTGACCAAGTGGCTTTGGAATCGGAACGCAAAAGTACCTTAATCGTGATGTACACAGTCAAAACTTTGTTTTATTACAGTAACAATAGGGGAATATGACTTACATAGAGGCCGGAGTACTAGTAAGTTACCAGAGCGCGATTAGGAAGGGAAACAATGTGGGGATTCAAACGGGCGCAAGGTCATGGCACGGCCTGGCACCTGGCACTTGGTCAAACTCACGAGCTGATGAGCTGATGTCTAATAGACTGTCCTCTCATTGATCTCATTCGTTACTGGTGGGACTGGCAGTGGTGCAAATTTCCATGTAATGCCGGTTCCTATGAGGGCACATCACGTGACTCCTGTACCAGCATGAGCTCAGCCCTCCGCTCTGATGTACGAATAGCAGAGCCACTCCTGCCACGATTTCTCAGGGCGATGGGCATTCACAAGTCTCAGTCATAGCCATGTGAATTGTCATACCATCGTATCACTGGTCTTGTCAAATCCTTGCAGTATCCACCGTGCTCTTCCGCAGTTCTCGGACCTATCACATCATCATGATGAAGCACCTCCATGCCACTTCTTGTGGGCGTTGCTGTACTGGTGTTGACGCACGTTGACGCACGTTGATGCATTGATGGGCCGCATCGATCCGTGACTTAAGATGACATGCTCCCATAGTCAGCTGATGTTTGCAGTGATTATAACATGCAGGAATCCCAGGAATCCAACGTCTGACCATCACCTTCGCCACTCTTCCATCCTACCGTACGACCCTTTGGTACAATGGCTACACAACA
>Ga0307510_10003028_pt1 | contig 19373 bp, 23 predicted proteins | sample 12_EM_MG_FD_207224 | JGI IMG/M metagenome (GOLD analysis project Ga0307510, IMG submission 207224) | Populus trichocarpa ectomycorrhiza microbial communities from riparian zone in the Pacific Northwest, United States - 12_EM | ecosystem: Host-associated > Plants > Roots > Unclassified | place...
ACCTGTGATCGTTTACAATTTCCAAGGTCAACGGTGCAAAGACTCTCGTGCTGGACCCATCTCTGGCTGGACCACTTAGCTTGGTCACAGAGGTCTCTCTGCTTCAAGTATACACCAGCCACCTATTTTTTTCCGATGATGCTTATGACGGGACACAGCAACATGGCGTCGATAAGATGTTCTGGCTCGAATCTGGTCCCCTCTCCGCAGTAACGACAAACATCGTGTACCTGTGTCGCCCACGGATAAAGTGGGTGAAGATAATTGCAGGTACGTTGATTTTCCGGCTACTACTTGACCTCTTTAATTTGGGAGGTAGACCAGATCAAACGACACGGTGCAGAATCACAGAAGCACGCCTACACCCTACTCCTCGTTCCTAGAACTTCCACCCTCATCACACGGGTGCTGGAGGAAGAGGGCGTTTTGGGAGATGTCACCATTTCCTCCTACAATCTCCAATTTATCCCAATCGCGGACGACGTCATTTCGCTCGAGAATGGCGAGGCCTTCAAGGAAATATGGGTGGTGGGCTGGACCTTCCTGCTGCGACATTGCTCATGCGATCCTCGGGATTCAGGATGGTGACGAGACGTCCATCTATGATGCTTCGCAGGCTTTACACACCATTCAGAAGCTATTTGGGCTATTTCCTCGGATCATTGGGAAGGGGGACCATGCTGGGGTGAGTTGATAGCCGTTACCACTGGGTCATGATGTCTGACATTTCTCAGCGGTTAGCAGATCTGCTCACCCGCCAAAATACCCAACGTGCGACCGTTGACCGAGAAAACTTGCTCGACGTTTCTGACACTTTCGACTCACTCATCGTCATTGATCGTCGCGTCGATATGATCACACCTTTGTTAACTCAGCTGACGTACGAAGGTCTAATTGACGAGGTTGTTCATATCACAAATTGTAAGAGCTTGTCTGTTACCCTCAACTTATGTTTCACCTATCCTTTCAGCCCATGTCGAGGTTCCGGCATCGCTCCTTAACGCGCCGTCAAACCCCAACCAAACCAGTTCTGGTTCTGGTTCCACCTCTACTGCGCCGGGCCCGGCTCTTGTCCAGGAAAAGAAACGGAAGCATCATCTCTCGGCCTCGACTGACCCCATTTTTGCAGAACTACGGGACCTTAATTTTGCAGCTGTCGCAAAGCGATTGAACAAGGTTGCACGTCGTCTGGACGAAGACTACAAGGTTCGTGGGCGCATAATCTGAGACATGCCACAGAATACTCAATCGTGGCTCAGGCACGCCATCAAGCATCTGTATCCCAACTGCGTGACTTTGTAGGAAAATTAGGCGGTCTTCAAGCTGAGCACCGAGCGTTGCAACTTCGTAGGTGTAAAGTTCATAATGACACCCCCTTGGCGCTGATGGCCGAATATTTCCCTCGAAGACATCGGATTGTCGGAGCTCATCATGACTACAAGGGGATTGGAAGTTTTCAACAAGTCGCTAGAAATACAACAAAGTCAGCACAAAACAAAAATATCTCAATGCGTTTTACTCACTTAATCACGTAGACTTGCTTGCTTCTTACGACGTGCCTGGACAAATAACGGCTGTGGAAGATCTCATTGCGCAGGGGGCAGAGATGCATGTGGTGATTCGACTACTTTGTCTTGCCAGCATTACTGCCGGGGGCATCAAAGCCAAGACACTTGAGAACATGAAAAAAGAGGTCCTCCAGGTTCGTCGCTTCCTGGCTTGTCATCACAATGCTCTGATGGTAGCTTAGGCTTATGGGTATACCTATCTTCCCCTACTGCTTTCCTTGGCTGCACCTCCCCTAGCCGTCTTACTCCCGAATCCCCTGCCATCCTCGGCTCCTGCGGCCGTCTCCAGCTCAAAGTACCCGTATACGACCTTGCGGAAGTCGTTACGTCTATTAATCGACGGCGATGAGGCACTCGATGAATTGGAGAACGATATCAGCTATGTATATTCTGGATATGCGCCCATCAGCATTCGTCTTGTCCAGTGCGTGGCCCAAAAGGGTGGCGTTCTCAGCAATCCGGCCAAAAGTAAAGAGGGAGCAACAGAAGAGGATAACAAAAAGGGCAAGCCTGCGCTTTTAGGACCGACGCGGGCACACCCTATCGTTGGTTTCAAGGGGTTTGAAGACGTTGTTCAGAGTATTCCTGGCAGAGCCTTTGATATTAAGCAAAAGGGAGCGGAGGTGTCGAACGGCATCGGTACGACCTTGCGTAAGTGGTGAACCCGATCATGGGATCTTTTGTGTCGTCTGAAGGCCTTATTTTGTGTTAGTCTCGGCCTCTGGGGAACGAACAACAACCACTGTGGTTTTTTTCCTCGGAGGTTGCACGTATACAGAGATCGCTGCTCTTCGGTGGGCAGACTGTCAAACCCAAGGCGAGTTGGTGATTTGTTGAACGTTGTGGGCACGGTGTTGACTCAACTCACTATCAGGCCGAAAGTTTCTGATCGCGACGACCGGCATGGTGAGCGGAGGCAGCATGATTGAGAGCATTGCCGGGGTTGGACGCGCGGCCGCCAATTCGAAGGAGGCTAACCTTTGACGTACTATACGTATTACGAGGGTTCGGTCCTCTCGATGTCATGCGGCGGGAGAGGGGCCGTGGGATTGAATTTGGTGCATTTACACTGTTTGGGCAAGATTGAGCTGTTGCCAGGTTGGTTTAGACCTGAGGTAAAAATGCAGGGATAATACCGTATTTTTATTTGGGCTGAATGCAGAAAACGAGTAGGACCCCAAAGTGCTATCAGTAACCCCTTGCCAACAGGTTAAGGGGCACGCGGCTCGGCTCGAGCGCTGCTGGTCATGGAACGCTTAGCTGATGTGGCGAATACCGCACAGCCGCACAGGTTCAGTTACTCGACTCGAAATCGTGTAAAAAGGGGGTGACAGAGGGCCTCTTCCAACGCGCGGAGATCTCGATCGAGTTTGAGATTTCGAACTGTCAACTTTGAGCGAGCGACAACTGTTGTATAAAGAAGTTGCGAATTATGCGTCCCCCCCTTTCCTCTGCCTCCCTCTCCCCCACCCCCCTTAATCTTTCCCTCCTGCCTCCCATCTCTCCATACTACCCGCCTTCTTATCCCCCCTCTTCCAGGTGATTTGTCTTCCTCTCACCTCTTAATTTTTCTCCATTCCAACACTCGGACACCATCACGCGTCAACCGCGTGTTTTCAGATCCGCGCCATTTGATTGACCAGCCGTAAGCGGCCCACTCCCTGTCAATGCCCAAGGAAAAAAAAGCAGCAAGCGAAAAGCCGGAGAGGAAAGGTGTGATGCCGTCATTCCTGATGAAAATATGTCGACGGTTGCTCACTTACTCAACAGTGAGGTCCTCGGGTGGCGGAGGGCGCAAGAAGCTTACCGCATACAACAAGTTTATGCAAACTGAAATGGCACGTCTGAAGGAAGACGAGCCAGACATGACCCACCAGACCAGGTGAGCCGAATACCCTTGTTGAATTTTAGAAAGAGACGCCTGAGTGATATGTCAGGTTCAAGTTGGCAACGGCCAATTGGAAGACCTCCAGGGAGAACCCAAAGGCCGTAGCGTCTTGACTGATTCACCTATTTCATATTTCTTGCAACTATACGTCGCGCGCCATCCCCCGTATGATTGGTTGGGACGTCGTATTCATCACCCGCTCGAGTTGTAATTTTCTTCAGATTTGAGGGCATCTTGCCTAGGAGAACACCGTTATACGAAGACCGGATTCTAATCTGCACCTTGTCTGCTTACCTGCTTACATGATTACTTGTTTCAGGCGTTGTGTAATACACTTTTTTGTTTACCTTTGTTTAACATTGCCTATCAGAGATGATAATGGCGATAGTGGTGGAGGCAAAGCAAGGGAGTGAGGCTGTAGCGAAAACGTGTTTTGCACGCTGATGGGTGAGTGATGGTGTGTATCTGGTGCGGGTCATGTGGGAGATTTGATGAGGAGAGCGAGCGAGGTCGCCAGAAAAAGGAAGGTTGGTATGATGATATGCGGAAAGGACCTCACCGTGACACCCCCCCCTTACATGCTATGTGATGATCTGACTCCCTCTTTGCTCTCTTCTGTATCACTCTCCTCTCCCAGCTTGCTTCCCCACCTCTGTATCCTATCTATTAACTCCTCTCCCATGTCCTAGGCATCGCGACATCGACAACGACACAACCCCACCCGTCTCTCCTACACCAATCTCCTCCATTTATACTCTCTGACCTCAATCCCCTCTCTCTCGCAATGAATCCCACCCAGTGGGAATCTGACGATTTATTTCCTCGCTATATCTTGTCATCTTCAAGCCTTAATCTTACGATGTCCCCCGATGCGCTAGGTACCTCCACAGACCAGCCATCCCAGCCTGTGCGAAAGGGAAAGGGACGGTCTGACCCCGTTGAGATCCCTTCCAGTGACGCTGAAGGCGCATCATACGACCTTTTCTCGTTCTCGCCGGACACTCATAACATTCCTGGGTCATCACATCCAGGGCCATCTTCCCCGCCTGCTAACCGAAACGACCTTACAACTACCATCCAGAAACTAAATTCTCAGCACGATTTTGACGCCATACATTACGATACCGACCTACCTTTCCTCGACAAAGGGAAGGCCAACGACTCCCCCCCAATCCTTCCTCCCCTCACTTTTCCCCCTATAACTTTTGACATCTGTCCATCTCCCAGTCTCATCTCCGAGCCTGGCGCTTCTTCATATGGCTCCCTTCACCTCCAACACATCGAACATGAGTCACTCTCTTACACACCACCTGTCCTCCGGAACTCCACTGCGCATGCCATGCTTTCCCCTTCGTCGCCACGACGACGATCATTCTCCATTCCCGCGGCGCGCTGCCCTGAACGCCTCGTCTCCTCTTCTGTGCACACCAGAGTAGACATTGAGCCGTCAAGGGGCCCTAATGATCACTCTCACAAACATTCCTCTTCCGACAGGCGCAAAACGCGTTCCGTGCCAGGCTCTCCCGGCGTTGGGGTGCAAGTTCCGGTCAATCTCGATGCCGTCGATGCCGGCAGCTGCCTGGCGCCGTGGATGCGGGACTTCAAGTCGCGGTCAAGGGACAAGTCCAAAGCGGGGTCGTATTCATATCTTGTCCTTGACCACGACGGTGGAGGATCGACGACGGTGCTACCGGAGTACTGTCCTGCCTACTTTGCGACTAGGCCTGTCGCCGGGAATCGTCCCCGCAGGGCAAATGGTCGGTCCTATTCGGATCCCTACCCATTACCTCATCCATTTGATGTGGTCTCATCTTACACAACGGATGCATTCGTGCCCATACCTGTCATCAAACCCCCCAATCTTTTTGATGGCATACTGCCGAGAGAAATTCGTTTGCGTATATTCGCCTTCCTCGTAGAAATTTATGAGCACGATCATGCACGAAGGGTCCGCGAGGGCAGATGGTCGGCGAACAAGGCCGCGAGGCATAAGTGGGTGGGTCGTGACCAAGGGGTACGGGAGCTTATGCGGTTGAAAAGGGTGAGTGTACATCCATTTCCTTGTGATATTCACGACCAACACATCTTGCGGACAGGTTTGCAAAGCATGGTCGACTCTGATCCACGATGGACAATTATGGAGTAACTTGGATCTTCGCGCCTTCCCGAAGATGCCAGCCTCTCAATTACAGCGCGTCGTGGAGTCCGCTGGGTCGTTCGCCACCTCTTTAAATCTCTCCGGCCACAGAGGTCTACTCCCGACCACCGTGGAAAGCTTGACAGGCTGTTTGTCTGTGGTACACGGTGCGAAAGTGACGCCCCCTCACAACCAACTCACCTATTTGAACATGAGCGGCTGCTCAATGGTTACGACATCATCTCTTCACCACCTCTTGACGCAATCTCCGTTTCTAGAAACCTTCTGTGTGAAGGGGATGCCAGCCGTGACCAACGAGACATGCGAAATCCTATCCCAACATTGCCCACGCCTTCTGTCACTAGATCTTAGTCAATGCAAGAGTCTCACGGGAGCAGGCATCCGATTATTTGCGTCTTCTGCCGTCACGCGTGCAAGGCCACTTTCCTTAGTCGAGCTGCGTTTATCGGGATTGAAGAGCATTACCGACCGTACCATGTCTGCCCTGGGAGAAGCCGCCCCTTACCTCGAGGTATTGGATCTAAGCTACTGCAGGGACCTTCATAATTCGACCATAGACGCATTTGTTGCATGTTCGGAAGACTTCGCGCTGGACTCGATATCTCTTACCCCACGGCAAGCGGGCCGCAACCCCAATGAGGGTAGACGCTACCGGAGGCGAATCACTCGTCTCCGACATTTGTCGCTCTCATATTGCGTTCTCCTCACAGACATAGCCTGTTCCCACCTAGCACATGCCATGCCCCAGTTGGAGTTGTTAGAGCTCGGAGGAATTGGAGGAGAGCTGAAGGATGACGGTGTCGTCCGATTACTGGAAACACTCCCCAAGCTCCGGAAGCTCGACCTGGAGGATGCAAACGACATCACAGACAACGTTCTTCAATCCATTACCCCCCATCCGTCCTCCGACGATATCAGGCGGGACCATTGCGTACCTGGCCACGCCTTGGAGCACCTCATTGTCTCCTACGCTATCCAACTCACTAACGACGCCTTCCTCGCGTCGATACGAAATTGTCCGCGTCTCCGCGTTCTGGAGGCCGACAACACGCGAATTTCGGCTGCCGCCGTAAAGGAATTCGTGAACCTGGCGCGCGAGAGGAAGTCGCCGGACGCAACCGTAGTCGCGATCGATTGCCGCTCGATGAACGAGGGGGTCGTCAAAGAAATCGCGGACTCGACGCGTCCTCGCCTCGGCTGGAGAGCGTATGAAGCGCGTCGGCTGGCATACCTTGACGGGCGCGACGAAGACGCCGTAGGCGTAGGCCAAGATGAATGCGATCCTTACCGCGTTGTACTCAAGACGTTTGCCTCGTGGCAGACTGTCGACGCGGTCGCTGCTGCCCGCAGCAAGCGCCGCAAAGGGTGGCGGCGCCGTGATGCCAATACATCTTCCGGAGGTTCCACTACGGAAGATGCGCTCCCGCAACGGTCGAGGTGGTGGTCTCCGGGAGTGAGACGTTCGTCGGGAATGAATTCCCCCAGCCTTTTAGAAACAAACAATGATCGAGACGGCTGTACAATCATGTAACAACAAACTCTTGCTTTACGTTTACGAAAACCCCCAACCAACCAAGTCACGAATTCTGTACTTAATTATTATAACTCAAAGGGTGTTGATTTAGTTGTTGTATATATGTAATGTTTGTTATTATTACCCGGCAATGAAACTAGTAACGAATTGCAGCGCTAGCACACAAGGCAGGGGGACGATAAACTATTCACAATGCAACCTTTGTCTTGGATCGTTTCTTGGATCGTTTCGCCTCTTGGTGCTCTCCGCCAGAAGGCGTATTGGTGCCGCTCGAAGCCTCTGCGCTGAAGTCCTGCTTATGAATTCTTCGGACCTTCGTGCCCGACCGTGGGGCGTTTGTCGTAAAACCAGCGTCAGCGGGCGCTGCAGTATCCTGACCATCGCCATAGCCTGCGAGAAGGAACGAAGGCGAAGTTAGATAACCAAAACTTGAGGGTAACAAAAAAATGGGCACAAACCGGCAAAAGGGTCCACAGGAGGCCGCTTTCGCTTCCCAGCAGCCGCCTCGGAGGGAAGGGAGACGTCATGTATCGGTGTACCACCCGCGACGGCCTTCGCCTTACCCTTACCCTTTTGTTTGCCGGCAGCGTCGAGCTCGGACGAGGTCGCTTGAAGCGGAGAATGCGAAGACGCGTCCTCTTCAGGCGGCGTCCTACCGGCGTCCTCGGAGGGCTCGTCCTCGCCATCGAACAGCTCCAGGTCGCCACCGTCGTCGCTCGCCTGCACCTCTTCCCGCAGCGCCTCGTGATATTTCGCGCGCTCGAGCATTTTCTCGGTCACTTTTATTACGGGAACACGGACGTCGTGTGCGGTGGCGGCGGCACCGCTGCCACCGTTGTCGTTGTCATTGTCGTTCGAGGGGACGTGAGTGGTGGGACTGCTGGAGACGGCGATCGGTCTTGTGTCCTTTGCTTGGGCGATGGCATGCTTGATGAACCGCGACGCGGCGACTTTGTCGATTGCGAGTTGCCCTGTGGGGTGGTCATCGTCGAGTATGTTAATAAAGTTAGATACAGAATGCGTAGTCAAAGAACGCAGATACGGACGTTTGGCCGGATCCTCGGCGTCCTTGATTTTATCGAAATATTGTCGTACTCTGTCCTACAAGGTGATCCCAGTTCTTTTTGAACACGATAAAACGAGAGGAAAGGCGAACGTACGAGCTCCGCGATGACTGGATGTGTTTTCGGGTCTAGACCCCTTGTTTTCAGGTAGACTATAAGCTATGCCTGTGGGTGGGACCGCGTGTGGAGAGAGAATGGGAGTTTTTGCGACGGACCGAAGACGAGGTCGTAGACGAGATAGGGAATGACGACCTGCAGCTTTGCTTGCTGGATCGTGTCGAGGCCGATGACTAGGTCCGGCAGAGACTGGGACAATAGCGAAGCCAGGATAGTTTCGAGGTCATCGAGCGACTTTGTGAGTGCGGAAAGCTTCCTTCTGACTTTGCGTGCGTCGTCCGACATGGTGATTGTGGTAATGAGGGAAGGACGTATGTCTGGCCGGGATCGTGAAGCAATGCGACTCTTCGCTCGTGCTCGAACCTCACACCCTTATATTTTTATTCATCACCCGCTCTCAACCTGTATCACTCATGAGCGAGCAAAACGAATCAGAAGTTGCTGGATTCTATCGACGCGAGCTCGCACAAGCCCTGGCCGAGCAGGCCTTTGGAATCTCCCGCTCGGAGGTAACACGTTTCACGGAGAACGATGCAGAGGCAACCATCACTCTGCTAGAGGGCAGTACTATCAACATTGCCTTGTCTATTACTGGCTACAAGGTGTTGTGCTAGGGTCACCTTGATTCTAAATTGTAGATTTATTGGCCATTACAGTTTGTTAGCCGAAGAGAGATTCTACGAGACTTTGGATGATCTCTTGTCCTCGACGAGCCCGGCCTATGCTGCAAAAAAAGTCGATACGCTAATGGCAAAGTTACAGGGTATTGTTGACACGAGGGAGAATTCTTAGTTGATATTGGGTTCAGCTATAGGTTGAGTCAGTACGGTCTGGTCCCATCGGGGTACTTGTAGGATGTTGAAGCGGTATTACGCGTACACACGCACTTGTACTTGTACTTTGCTGTCGAATTTCAACCATAAACAATCACAATGGTTTGCTCATCTTCGCATACGTTTTTGCTCGTCCTGCGTTGATTAATTTTCCTGGGTTCATCTTACAGTCCTCCGAGTTAAGATACACCGCAAATACTCAGTTAGAGCATCGTAAGTTACCCAACTCGGTGGCCATGCCCAACATTCTCATGCTGTCCTTCAGTCCACGCTCGTTACACCGGCACGGGTAAGTTGCTACGTTGTCTCCGTGTGTCGTATCTCCCTCAAGTTGTTTTTGCTATAGGACATGCGGATCTAAGCAAATAGTACGCGTTTTACCCCATTCTGCCTCCGATTCTCACCGACTCATCCACAAAGTGAGTGGCTGACGCACCAACACCGCGATACGTTGTCATCTATAGTCGGACACCCCAGCCTTACGTCCTATCTTGCCATCGCTGATGGGGAGGCTACCGGCCGCATCAAATTCGAGATGACCGAAGTACGTCCTTTTCAATACTGGTATCGAAGGACATGTTGATGGAAGGAAAATCAAGCGAATGCTCCAACCTTGCGGGCCTCCTCCCGCCAAGGATGACGACTGAAGTGGCCGCCGTTACTCCGCCGTACCCTTTCCGCGAGTTCTAGACGCTGATTGGGTGCCACATGTAGTAAACTTTGTTGATTCCCAAGTCGGGCATTCTTAGGGTGCAAACTGCCACTTTGTGGTGTCTGCAGCTCCGTGGCCCGGAAATACATTATCTATAATCATCGCCTCTGGTGAGATCGAAACGCGTTTCATGCGTTTTGCTTTGACCCGTATGCCGTTATCGATGCTTGATTGCCTATAACCTTTCCCTCTGCGTCGGGGGCTTGTGGGCGTTTTTTTCCCAATATCTGGTTTCAGCACTCCACAACCTTTCGAGCTTCTGTCCAACCTTTGTGGTCTCTCAGTGAAGTGGCATTTTCAAGCCACCCTTTGGGTCACCACAATCGACCTTGTCACATTTTACCTGTGGCGTTATCTTTCCCCATTGATTGAGCATTGGCACCAAAGCGCTTGTTAAAAGATTGACCAAATTTTTATTCCCCTCTTCCTTCATTTTTCCATACCACCTCCTCGGATAGCATGACTGAGTTGTCCTGCACTTCTGCTGGTGAGTTTGCCCTTACCTAAGGCTGACACTCGGCAAACAGATGATCATATATCTCACCAGCTAAGTGCCCTACTTACCACAGTGAAACGTCCTCGCCCCAGTGATAGCACCCCGGTAGCGACCCATCCATTTAAAATGGTGAAACTCTCTCGCCCCAGTAATAACGCCCCGGCGCGGAGCCCTGTTTGCCAAGCCACCTTACCGAAATGCCCTCCTTTGATATCTGCCTATGACCCGCTCGCCGTACCCGCTCGACCCAGGACCAAATGTCGTCCTACCCCTCTGCTCCAGGTCGAGCTCCTACCCACTCCCTCCTTTGCATTCGTCGGAATGTCCCCGATCACCTCATACCTTTCTTCTTCCCCTCACATTTATTTCGACGTCCTCCATTGTGCTCATCCCGAAGGAAAAAATAATGCTGACCAGCACAGAATCCGAAATGAGCGACCTAATCACAAGACCTTTCAGGGAGCCAAATACCCGCGCAAAGACGTTCCATACTCTATGCTGCATGACAACGTCACCCCCGAGAAGTGAGTCTCAAGTATATCGTCGAGCACAGGTGGTGAGATTGAGCTATTCATCGCAGTGAACTTCACTCGTACGAATTGACGAGATATGCGTCTCCATCCCCTTTCCACATCTCACCCTCATCGCCCATCCGTAATGCCCTTGACATAGGTTCCGGGGCCAGCCACTGGATCGCGCATGCGGCACAAGCGTGGGGAGCCCACGGAACAAAAATCACTAGACTTTATATGCCACTTTCTACCGAAGAAGAGCAGACTGCGCTTCCAGGAAAGGACACAGAGAACGTAACATTGCTCCGCCATAACTTGTATGTATAGATGAGCAACCCCCAGCCACACTTTGGACAATCCGCTGATCATTCTCCTCGATTAGCATATTGGAGCGGCTCCCATTTCCAGACAATTCCTTTGATTATGTACGTTTGAACGACACCACGGCGGTGATCCCAGGGGAACGATGGGACTATGTTCTCTCAGAAGTCCATCGTGTCCTTAGCCCCGGAGGTCGTCTCGAGCTCATACACGACCAACTCTGCTTTTCGTCCATCGGTCCCGAGACCCCCGTCGGCTGCACTTTCGCTCCATCGATGAACAAGCTTGATCCACCCTCCAACTTCCTCGAAGCCGCAAAGAGGAAAGTCGGCATGAAGAGCACGGCAACATCCCGATCCAAAAACAGTCCGTATGAAGATTGGGAAGCGGAAATGCGCAACTGTGGCGACATCGAGAGACTTTACCTCGACATGCTCGCGCAAAGGTATGGCGTTCATCCTCAACCTCACGCCGTCCTCGTGGACGCCCTCCAGAGGCGATTCGGCAGCAAGAGCCCGGTCAAAGTTTCCAACGCCCACGTTTGTCTCCCGTCGCAGGAATTCATGACGCACAGCCGCGCCGCAACGGTGGGCGAACCGAAAAGCGCGAAATCCAAGAAGCGCGAGTTTTCCATCAGCGTCACCATCGATTGGGGCCAAGACAAGCCCAGCAAGACGGTCGGGAAGCTCCCGGCGCCCGCTCCGCCTCGTCCTCGCCCTACTCCGGAATGTCTATCCCTGACGAACCTGCCGCCCGTCTTGAGCAAAAAGGCGGCGAGTCTGATGGGCGTCGTTCAACTGTCGCCCGTCGGTGCCCCGTACCAGCCGCCCGGCGTCGTTGTGGTGCGCTGTTCGTCGGAGGGCACGCGTCGCATGACGTTTTTCCCGATGTCTCCGACGGAGCTCGACATGCATTCGAACAAGCACGTGCACTCGATTATAAGCGCAAAGCTCGCCTTGGAAGCGCACATCGACGAGCTCCGAAAGAAGGGCAGACCTTCGATGTCGCGTGAAGCTTTGGATGACGCTCTGTGGCAGTACGCGATGTAAGTTTTTTTCTTTCTCTAATTCTTAGTGTTAATACCTCACCGTGTTTCTTTATAGGTTCCGACGTAAGCGGTTCAACTGGCCCGAGACGGACCCATTTGAATGGGAATCCGAGTCCGAATGTGATGGCGAATCGAAAGAACAAATACGCCACTTTACTCTTTCTGACACTCAAACGACCGATGGCCTCACGCCCGTTCGGCTATTCCAAATTTTCGAGGTGACCAAATCTACTTGAATTTGAAGCCACAATGGTACATACACGTTTATACATCGCTCCTTACTGACAGCACCCTACTTATTACGGTATATATCTGGCTACGCATCTCATTTCCCTCCTTTGGTTATCGCATCTGTTCTTGTTAGTTGGTTTTCATGTAGAACGTCACATGTTGTATTTGTATCGTTAACCCAAATGACGAATGATTTTGAAAATTCTGACTTCTTGATCAACGCCTTCTGATTGTTCCAGAAATAAGAGGCTGCAGCCACGATCGAAGCGTAGTAGTTCTTCGGCCGACAAATTGTGCTCCGCTGAGAATCGGAAGCCGTAAGTCGATTGATCAACAAGGACAGCGGATTTTGACGCACGTAGTGCGAGGAGGAACGAGTTTAGTAGGTCAGGACTACGGACTGTCAGCGCAACATAAGCTGTTCCATCCTCCGGTGGTCCTTTTGCTTGCAGCGCGATATTGAGGGTAGCAAGGAATGGCGCAATCACGTCGGGATGATACAACTGGGCGCAGGGTGTCAGTGGAGAAAGGGCCCGAGAGGCGACTCGTGTGACAGACGGCTCACGATGTCCGTGCCAAGTACCAAATCTGGCTTTATAGTGTTCAGAGATGCTTGGACGTCAGGAACACGACCTTGTGCGAGCGCATCAAACCAGTCCAACGATTTGACAGACAGGTTTCCGTGACGGCGAGATGCGTCTGGAAAAGCTTAGTTGCACCCCTCAACAACACAGGCACCGCGCCTACTGCATGGTAACTGAGTGTTTTCACTACACTGTCTCAGAACGTCCTCATTTACGTCCGTAAGCTGCAGGGCCGGATGCCCTGTCACCTCGCCACCGTTGACCTGGATGTCAGCTGCTATAAGACCGAGAAACCCGGTACCAGAGCCCAGTTCAAGGACGGATCTACTGATCAAGATAGCTGGGCGGTGGCGTGAATACTGCGAGGAGAATGGAAACACATGTCATACTTGGGTTCTGAATGAGAAATTGGGCTAATACGAAGCTGGCACGCCATGTCCGCAACCCTGTAGTGCCACCCTCAATAGTGGTGCGAGACTCGAACAGAGTGACAGAATGATATTCAGTCGAAGGCATGTCGTCGGTCGAGACGGGTGTGCCAGATCGAGGAGTTGGCTTCCAGTAATGAGTGACGAAGGACGGAGACGGTGGTGCAACGGCATTGTGGACTCTAAAATGTCATTCGGAAAATGTTGATTGGAGGCTCAGATACGCGAGAAACATACGATGGTTTGCTGATTGTGACTATGGAAACGAGTCGATCATACAGACGTTGGTCAATCTCAGCATCTTCCTACGTAGAAGTAATTCATAAAATTCGCGAATGGAAGGAGCGCGCATGCCTCGTCTCCAAGTAGTATCTCAAGCTGTCCAATCACCCACTTCCAGAAGGACAGTTGGTATGTTACCGATGGAGGATATTGTAATAAGTGTGGGTTGAGGAGAATGTAAGACAATACAAAGTCATGCACTTGAAGAAATGGGAGGTGAGAAGGGAACAATGTCGAACGCGGGGGCTTGAGAGCAGAGTAAGCTCGTACAAGGCTGAACAGAGCAGGATCTACGAAAGACGACATGGTAGTGCGAGACAAAGATGCGAATGAGCCTGCCCTCAACCTTTCACGTGTTCCACCACGGAAATCCTGGATTTGGGCTATTTCGCGTTGTTGGCACTGACGACTAAAATCCATGCTTGGCCATCGCCATCTTCTGTCCTCTCTTCCACGTCAATGCACAAGGTCTAAGATCTTGCGGTCCTTCTCCACTTCACCTGTGACTTCCTTTGCTCAAGCAGAGGGAGAAGGCAAGGAACAGGGCGAAGGCGAGTGGTCTGCACCAAAAGACTCAACGTGGTCCGTCTGGAAGAAAACTATCGGCAAGCAATTCGAGAATCCCCAACGGCCATGTAATTGGCTTGGAGGCAAAGTAGTTGAGTCCGTCTCCGTCTGTTACCAAAGCCCAGCCAGTAACTTACCCGCACAACCCGTTCGGCTCCGTTAGCCCTTCCCGCTAAACCCATCCTTCAAGCCCCCAACTCCGGTTTCTGACGCACTTCGTAATACATTATATCGGGCCTTCATGGCCAATCCGGAGGCCAACTCGGTTCGCAACCTTGCCAGCCGGTATCATCTGAGCATCAAACGTGTGGATGCCATCCTGCGGCTCAAAGGTCTCGAGGAGAACTGGACAAAGGTTCGTGCTCTCTCCTTAGTTTCTCTAGCCAGTGGTTCTGGCAGTATGATGTTTGCCAAGATTAGTCTTGAAGACGCCAAGATGGTTATTCCATACCTCTCTTTCTTCTGACTTTATCACGTCATTCACGCGATCATTATGCGCTAACGTTGACCGTTTCAGGAGGTATAGCCGTATCGTGTCTGAAGTTTATTAACTTGCACTGACCGAAAGTCAGAGTAAACCTCTTCAAACTGGATTCCTCAAAGGAATGGAGCAAATTCTTGGCGTCACATATGACGCCAGCAAGTACAAGACTCATGAACATTGGGTCGAAAGCCGGATGCACACCGTCGAGGCTGACGCTCTGGATCAAGCTGAAGGAGACAACCGGGCGCGTACTCGATACCAGCGCATGTTCTGGGAACCAGTGGTCGAGGGGCAGGTTTGTGGTTTACCTACACTCGTTGTTATCCCCCTTTGTTAATTGCTTTTCATATCAGGAACCTGTCCTCCCGGCTGCTCTGAAAAAGGCACGCGAAGATGCTAAGCGATATGGGCGGACTGAGGAGTCCACCAAGTCTGATGATGTATACCTTGGTATCCCGTCCGATGGTGCGACGGAAGTCATGAGCACGGATGACGCTGCCACAGGTCGACCGGCCATCAAATTTATTGACGTGGGCACCAAGTTCGTAGACCCAAAGGACCAAATGCGTCGGATGAAAGAGAGCCAGCGACGGGCGAAGGTTAAGAGTAAAAAGGTTCCTAAGCGCAATTTTGCGGTAGCATAGAGAATCAACCCTGAACTACCCTATACCTTGTTGGTCTATGCCCATTTGTTCATGGAAAACTGATGCCCAGCGAGAAATGCATATTGTGAGGTCAAATGTTATTGAATGAGATTAAATAATAACAAAACATTTCACAAGTAATTGATCTGATTTGACCAGAAATGAACAAAATTGAAGCAGATCAATTCCTGGCCTCATCAATGAAGTCTGGACCCTGTTGCCTGTGAGTTGGGCATCTAGGAGCACTATGCAATCTGGGTTGGCCAGATGTGTTGTATGGTCACGTTGCACTGCATGTGTGAAATGACTTGTCATGTAAATTCACAGCTCAAGGCACCATCTCTCTGCACTATTGCCTCCTCACCCACTTGTTGCTGCTGCCATCCACCACCTTCCCTCCCCCTCATCCTGTCCATTCTTCCACATCTTGCCTTGCCAAGCCCTCATGCCCAAGTTCCATGCTGAAGAAACTTGGAATGCCCACTCCTTTCGCCTCAAGACAGCAAACAACAACACTCACTCTGCCTTGTCACTCACTCCCTTTGTTGTAGATAATTCCCACATTCCTTGTCCTTGTCCTTTTCCATCTTGTGTACGACTTCTCTTTTCTTGTCTCTGTCTGACCATCATTAAAAAACTTTGCTTGTAGTCAGCTACGACATTGCAAGCAAACCCATATATTTCTATCTCCTCATCTCTAGCTAACTGTTTCTCCTAGATTGTCTTGTGATCACACATATCCACTGGTGGTCATGCAATTAATGCCCATCAATCTGCCACCCCTGCATTGCTCCATTGCATGTCCTTGCTTCTGGGCATGATGCTGGTTCTATTTCCCCCCCTATCCTTCCTTTTGAACTCACAGTGTGGACACACTGTCTGTGCTACACTGGCTTGGTTGCTTCCTTTCTAAGGTAGAACCTGTTCAGTTTCAACTAATATCACATGATGTGACACTACTGTGATGAGGATGTGACCTTACTGTGACCAACACCTAAGACCAGCCTATCAAATACCAAAATAGATTGGACCATTCCCCTGTCTGCCATATTGCCTTTCTTTTTTGTTTATCACAATGTAATAAGTTCTTTTTTTCTGGTTTTAAAAAATTTATACTTCATTATTGGCAGCTGGTCATATATCATTAAGAGAAACAATAATAGTGGGGTTGAATGGTGTAGTGGTTAATATGTTTTGCTTACATGAGTGAGCAGGGTGGGTCTGTGGGTTCAATCCTGCACCAATGCTTTTTACTATGTTGCAACATTTTGCCCTAATTTCAACACCAAAAAGCTATCTCCTTCTTCAAAACAGCTCAAACAAATAATCAAAAACCACAGATTTGTTTTAATAACATATCTTCATGTTGTCCTTTTCCCCAAAATTGCATTTTTCTGCTTCTCATGTGTCTAAGGCATAATCTTTTCACCATCTTGTCACATTTTGTCACCTTAAGGTCATATGATATGAATAAACCAAACATAGACAAATCTGAAATTTCAACACCAAAAGTCTATCTCCTTCTTCAAAAAGGCTTAAACAAAAACTTGAGAACCACAGTTGTGCTTTAATAACAAATCTTCATGCCTCCCTTGTCGCAGAAATCACATTTATTTCTTTTCTCAAGAGTTTATACATGGTTTTTGCTAATGTCACACTGGTCATATGATATTAGTTGAAACTGAATGGGTTCTACCTTATGTCTGACAAGTCCCTCCATCTGCAGTCCCTAGTTTGTGAGTGGCTTACTTGATCACATTCTTTCTGCATCCTAACAAGTCTTTCCCTCTGGGGTATCCAGTTCATGAGTACCCCTCTCTTGGTCACTTTTTTTCTATGTCCTGACAAGTTGCTCTATCTGTGGTCCCTAGTTTGTGAGTGGCTCTTTGTTATGATCTACCCCCATTTTTCGCCCCTTCATTGGACCCCCTCCTTGTCACCCTACCTATGGCTAAATGACCATTACCATTAAACCCATCACCCCTACCAGAGTTATCATTACTACCACCTAGTGAACCACCCAAACCATCGTCACCTGTTGAGGAACCCCCAGTCCTGCCTCTCATCCCTATCCCCTGGAACATCCATTGTTGAGACTACTCCTCAATGGAGATGTACCAAGAGCCACCCTTAGTAAAGAACCCACTGGAAGATCCAGATAGTCCCATGAAGGACGCGCCACCCTTAGAGCCAGAACCAACCATGTATTACCAACCTGACACTTCTGAAGGCCACACAAAGACCCTGTCTTCCCAAGAGTCTCCTATCGCACCCTGGGAGGAATATCTCACTCAGCCCAATAGTCCTGTATCCCGCAAACACTCCCTATCACCTACAAGTCCCTCTTCAGCACCTATATGACAATATATCAGTCGTGAAGGCAGTTATCAGTCAATCACCCCAACCTCATCACCTATAGCCAGCACCTCACCTCAAAACACAGGCTACCAAATGACCTCTTCTGAAGGATCTGCAGACAATCCTTCATCCATGCAAAGCTCCGCAGACAACGCGGACAATGACATGGCCCTTAATTGGGTCACCATCAATACAGACTACCTTAAATGGTAGCTGCTTACACTAGATGCCCATTAGACCAGAATAGGCACGCGGAGATCAGATCTCCTTGGATCAAACTCAAACTTCATAGTTGTTATTGCATCATGATGACGCTTCTCTTTTCGGAGCGCCTGCCACCATTGTTTAGGATCGATTAGGAAACTTGTCCAATTCTCCATTGTCCTCATCTGCTTCTCCATTGTTTGACTCATACAGACCGCAGCACTTGTCCGCGGATTACCATATGATACAGATAACCCCTTCTTGACCAGAAGTACCTACTTTAGTGACCATGGCCCATGCGCGGCCGTGCCTGTATATAAGCACCCTGTATTTTGACAGTCAAGCCCTAAGCTTGACTTGGTTTCCAATACCAACACTCTTGAAAGCTCCCTTGTGTCCCCCCTTTTCTCTCAGCTCTTACATAAGACATTCAGAGTCGTCTCTAGCAACACTAGAGACTTCTACCTCTTCAAGTACTCACCACAGGATCACCTCTTAGTACAAGTCATACTATCAAGGCCTGTTGGAGCCTTAATACTCTTCTCAGTCATTTTATTTTCATGTGCTGACAAGTCTCTCTGGGCAAACAGGTCCAGACCCATACCTGGTCTATCAATGTATCAACCTCCACCACAGCTGCTGCCATGTCCTAGTGCTGACTGGATATGGCTTTGGGCACAGAAGTGGGACAGCAGGATACACAGCATTGTCTCCACATGAGGAGTGCCTTCTGTGATGTCTTTGATTCAATATGATTTTCTACAATAAATATCAGATGTATTATTAGATGTTGGAATTGAATGTGATCAGAATTTCTTAAATATTCAGTGTGATTCATGTGCATTTTGTATGATTCAAAATTTCATCAAATGGGATCAAACATTTGAAGAGATTTGTACCAGTTCTATGTGATTTGATTTTCATAGAAGGAAACTCTCATTTGTATAATCATATCAAACCAGGTAAAATATTCTACATGATTTGACATGATTTGACCTTGTCATATGCATTTCCTGCTGGGACTGATGAGCTGATACTCAGTCTCAGATATCCAATAAATTACTAACACCAGTATAAACATGGTCTAATGGGGTTGGGAGTTGCCATATAAAGTATCTCAAAGCATATTGTTGCGTGGTTGCATGGCATTTCATGACATGGAATGAAAATACAACTTTTGATTGCCACTGTTCCAGACATGTGGACCACCACCTATGTACTTTCTGCAATTCTAAGACAATTATCCCCATTCTCCATGACACTATGACATTACTACTCTATTCTTGTTAACCCGCTTGACCAGTATGGTGTGGGGACTTGATGATGCAGTGGGGCATGAT
>Ga0307510_10003029_pt1 | contig 19371 bp, 16 predicted proteins | sample 12_EM_MG_FD_207224 | JGI IMG/M metagenome (GOLD analysis project Ga0307510, IMG submission 207224) | Populus trichocarpa ectomycorrhiza microbial communities from riparian zone in the Pacific Northwest, United States - 12_EM | ecosystem: Host-associated > Plants > Roots > Unclassified | place...
CAGAGATTCGGTCACTTCCGTTGAGACTAGTTCGCTATTCAACCTCAACTGATCGATTCCCAGCAGGCGTTCGGGATGCCCACCGGATCCACTTTTCGGGAATTGATCGGGCTTTTTAGTCGTCCGTTAAGAAGCGGATCTGACGGCAGACTGAACGCTGATGGCGGCGATGAGGGCGGTCAGGATAAGGCGCCAAAAATCTCTCAACCATGCGAGGATGCGGCGGAAGTTGTGGCCGACGGCCGAGAGGACGACGTTGGCGGCATCGCCGGCGCGGCCTTTGAGGTAGCAGCGGCCGAGGTGACCTTCGGCCTTCAGGTGTCCGATGATGGGCTCGATGGCGGCGCAGCTCGCGCTTGATGACACCGAAGACGCCGCGCTTCTGGCCGGAGATGAAGACGCGACGGGGATTTTGTGCGTCGTGGCCGCGGTATCCCTTGTCGACATAGGCCCGCTCGATCGGACAGCCGGTGAGTGTCTCGGTGCGGTCAATGACGTCCCGCAAGGTGTGACCGTCGTACGGATTATCGGGCAGTGCCCTCGCGTGCAGCACGAATTGGCCGCCGGGAGCAGGCCGGTTGTTGATGACGATGGAAGCCTTCACGCCGAACTCGTAAGGCGCGGCGGCCTTGCCTTTGCCGATGCACTCCACCTCGGGGGCATGGAAGGAAAAAAGCTTGAAGCCGCGCTGGCGCTGCTGTTGCGAGCGGATTTGCATGGCCCGGCCAAGCGGGAGAGCGAACGCCTCCTCTAGGGCTGGCTGGCCCTCGAGCTTGCGGTGGATGTCGCGGATGATCCGGCCGAGCCGGCTGCGCAGGATACGCAACTGCCGCTGATGCCGCCTGAACTGTTTGGCATGGGCGTAGCGGCCCGCCATCATCGCGGCGGCCTTGGCCACGCGAGAATAGGATTGCCGCAGCCTGACGCCGTGCTTTCTCGCCAGGCGGTTGAGCCCCTTGATGGCCGCGTGCAGCAGCTTGGCATCGGTCGGAAAGGTGATGGCCTTCGGCTGCACCGTGGTGTCGACCGTGACCCGTTTGAGGTCCTGGCCGCGTAACGCACCGGCCTCATGGGCCACCCGCAGGCTCTCGGCCAGCAGCAGCTCCAGTCTGTCGCCGAGCCGCCACCGTGACCGGCGGCACGGTCACCGACAATGGCGAGATCGACCTCACCGGCGGCGGCGTGATCAAGAGCGGCACGCTCGGCAACACCGGCCAGATCAAGGTCAGTGGCCTCGGCAATGCGCTGTCTGGCGAGACCGTCACCAACACCGGCGGGATCGAGGTTCTCGGCCTCGGCGCGCTGACCCTGGATCAGTTGACCACGGTCGCCAATGGCGGCGGCAGCATCACCGTCGACGGCACCGGCAAGCTGACGCTGAACCAGGCCACCGTGACCGGCGGCAGCGTCACCGACAATGGCGAGATCGACCTCACCGGCGGCGGCGTGATCAAGAGCGGCACGCTCGGCAACACCGGCCAGATCAAGGTCAGTAACCTCGGCAATGCGCTGCTTAATGAAACGGTCACAGCCAATCACCTGCTGGAGATCACGGCCGGCGGCGTGCTGCTGATTGATCAGGGTTCTACCATTGCCAATAGCGGCGGCACGGTGCCGGTCGACCTTGGCGGAACGCTGACGCTGAACTCAACGAGCTTATTAACAGCAATCATCAACGGGGGCACGGTTGCTGATTATGGCGCGATCTACGTCATCAATACTGTTGATATTTCCGGGAATATTGTCGGGACTGGCGCGATCAATATCGACGATTGGGCCAAGCTTGAGATCGGCGGCTCGGTTGACGCCAATATAGTGTTCTTCACGAACGGTGCGGGCAGCCAGGGCGGCGAACTTATCCTCGATCAGTCAAAGCAATTCTCGGGATTGATCGCCGGATCTTCGATCGGGACGCTCCTGACCCTGGATGATCAAATTGACATTAGGGATCTGGCGTTCGATGCGGGCCGAATGTCTACGACGGTTTCCTACAATTCGAGCCTCAACGTCAGCACCGTGACCTTCAGCGATGGGACCCCCGCAAACAATATCAACATCCACCTCTCCGGTGACTATACGAACCAAGGCTGGCTGTTCACGGATGATGGTTTCGGTGGCAGCTTGGTTCAGCTGGCACCGCCGCCGGTGTTCTCAGATATCATTAACGTCAACGGTACCCAATATGCATTCACGGGTAACAAGACGACCCCAGGAAACGTTTGGACGTTCAAGGCTGCGGTGACAGATTCCGACGCGACCCCGACCAACCTCGGCGGCATCACAAAATTCGATCTTTATGATACCGACAGCAAGACCGGGACGACGGCGTTGATTGGCTCTGCGACGTATGACGGCAGTGCGTGGCACGTTACCGGCATATTCTCGTCCAACATCAGCTTTGCCAATGGCGTCTATACACTGACCACGACTGAGACGACCGCCATCAACAACAATGATACCCTTGAAATCATTGCATACGACGCTGCGAACTCGTCAGCGTCAAAGACTATAACACTGTCAAATGACTCTTCCTTCCAGGTGAAGCCAGCCGGGATCGCGGGCGAGCCAATCAATTTGGCGCTGACGGATCAATCAGGTGGCCAGCTAACGGGTCCGATCCACCTGACGTTGACGGGGGTTCCGTCGGATTGGAGCATCAACGAAGGTACCAATCTCGGCAACGGCACCTGGACGGTAGAGACCAACGACCTCAGCGCGCTGACGATCACGACGGCCGCCGCCTATACCGGAGCCATGGTGCTCAACGTGACCGAGACTTGGACAAATGCGGACGGCAGCACGGGAATCGCGGTCGTATCGGACAATGTCGAAGCCTATGCGCCGGGTTCGCCAATCTTTGCCCTGTCAGGCGACGACACGCTCACCGGCGCCGGCGGGAATGATCTTTTCGTCTTTGCGCAGCCGATCGGTCACGACACGGTTTACAGCTTCGATGCGGGTCACGATCAGATTGACTTGATCGGCTTCGCGGGTGTCACAAGCTTCGCCGATATCCAGGCCCGTCTGACCGAGGACGCTAACGGCAATGCGTTGATCACGCTGGGAGACGGACAGTCGATCGCGTTACAGGGTGTGCATGCGGCAGCTTTGACGCAGACTAACTTCGTTTTCGATCAGATGCCGACGCTCGACAATGTTGGAACAATGACGATTGGCGATGGGGCCGTGATGCCCCTGAGCGGCACGATCAACAATACCGGCACCATCGCACTGAACTCGACCGGCGATGAAACCGACCTGCAGCTGATCGAGCACGGCGTGACGCTCCGGGGCGGCGGCCAGATCGTCCTGTCTGATAGCGACGCAAACATCATTTCCGGAACGAGTTCCGATATCACGCTAAACAACGAAGACAATACGATTTCCGGAGCCGGCCAGCTCGGCAACGGTGAACTGACATTGACAAACGCCGGCACCATCGATGCTACCGGCACTCATGCTCTTACGATCGATACCGGGTCGAATTGGGTGTTCAATTCAGGAGTTCTGGAAGCGTCGGGCAGCGGCGGGTTAACGGTTGCAGGTTCAATCGCGAATTCGGGTATGCTGTGGGCAAACGGATCCACCCTCACGGTTCAAGGCGAGGTGAGCGGAAACGGCACCGCCGAGATCGATGGCACTGCGACGCTTGATCTCGAGGCCTCGGCAACAGTCAATGTAATGTTTGGTTCGGGAGTCGGCACTCTAAAGCTCGGGGATGCATTCCACTTCAATGGCACGATCACGGGATTTGACAGCGCGGACGTCATTGACCTTGCAAACGTCGAGCTTGGGACGGCCTCGATCAGCTACCATGCGAACGCCGGCGGCACCGGCGGGACGCTGACGATTTCTGATGGTGCGCATATTGCCGAACTGTCGCTGGTTGGAAATTATTCAGCCGACGGTTTCAACCTTGCTGCGGACCACTTGAAGGGGACTTCAATTACCTATCTGGCCCACGATCTTGTCGTGTGATCGGTCTCGGTTGGAGCGAGCCCGAGACACGAACATCGACAGTATATTGAGTTTTAAGCCCGTAGAATTACGGACTTCGGGCAGCCTCTTACAACTTACACGAACCTGTGCAAATTAGCCACGTTAACCGGAAATCAACGATAAGGCGCAGTTAAGCCCCATCCCATGAATAGGGCGGCCGCGGGCCTGAAAAGGTTCGATAAAATTTTCGGGAAATTGGCGAGACCGATTTCAGGCTATTTGGCACTTTCCGGCCCGATATCGCCAGTTTTAAGCAGATTCAAAGCACCTCCCGTCCATCGTCATGCCCACGAAATGATCCGGTCACGCGCAGGCTAGCCAGCCCGCGGAGAATGCCCGGACAGGGGGCGTCAGATGGCGAAATCAGTCACTTCGCACGCGTTGCGTGCATTCTTCCTCGCATGCGGCCTGGCCTGGTTCGGTCCGGCCGCTGCCGGCACGCTGCTTTCACCTGGGGCTGCCGTGCTGATCAAGAAATCCGTCGAGCCGTTCGGGCTGCCCGCCGCGATCGTTGCGGACGGCGGGTTGCGCGACAAATGGCTCGGCGTGCAGCGCCGCCTCGACGACGAAATGGTGCAGCTCGCGCTGTGCGAGGGCGACCGTGAAGGCTGCGTCTCTCCGGCCGCCCTGCAATTTTTGGCCATCGTCGATGCCGCCAGGACGCGCGAGGGCCGCGCCCGGCTCGGCGAGATCAACCGCGCCATAAATCTTGCCGTCCGGCCGGTGAGCGATCTGGCGCAATATGGCCAGCTCGACGTCTGGACCTCGCCGCTGGTGACGCTGATTCGGGGCGGCGACTGCGAAGACTATGCGATTGCGAAATTCGTGGCCTTGCACCGGGCCGGCGTAGCATCCGACGATCTGCGGATCGTAATCATGCGCGACACCGTCCATGGCGAGGATCATGCCGTTGCCCTCGCGCGGCTCGACGGTCACTGGCTGACGCTGGATAACCGCCGCATGGCGATGGTCGAAGATTCCGACGTCAGAAACTACCGGCCGACCTTCGTGCTCGATCGGCACAGCGTCATGCGCTACGCCGACGCCCCGCTGCTCGCCGACGCATCCCGCCGCAACCCTGCAACGCCGGCCGTATTGAGCGCGCTGACCGAGCCCGGCCTGGTCTCATCCGCCAATCAGGCTGTCGCGCAAGCCGATTGAACTTGGAATCGCCATGCGCGGTCCATGAGGCGCCTGGGATATCGGATACAACGCTCACCGCGATTCCATCCCGCAATCGATCTGATGTGAATCATCATGCCATGCTGCGGTGCAGCCGCGTTGCATCCGGGATGCGGGTTGCCTTCCGTTTGGCGAAAACATGGCGATACGAATTTTCTCTTTTTCATTTCGCGGTCGCCCGTTGATTGACGCCGTCATTTTCGCGGGCATACGATCCCGACAGATCCGCTAGAGATCATTGGGAGGAAATATGATGATACGTTCGCCGCGCGTGGATTCTGCTCGCCGTTTTTTCCCTGAAACGAATTTCCATCCGGAACGGCCGGCGCGCCTGGCGCAGGCGGCGCTGGCGATCGGGTTTGGCCTCGCGATTTCCTGCACGGGCGCACTGGCGCAAAGTCCCGCCAAGGGATCGCCCGATCATATCAAGGCGGTCACCTCGGCCATCGACGGCGCCTCGATCAAGGCCAACACCGCCACGTCGAACGACTGGCCGACCATCGGCCTCGATTATGCGGAAACCCGCTTCAGCAAGCTGAACCAGATCAACACCGACAACGTCAAGAAGCTCGGGCTGGTGTGGAGCTACCCGCTGGAATCCTCCCGCGGCGTCGAGGCGACGCCGGTTGTGGTCGACGGCATCATGTACCAGACCGCGTCATGGAGCGTGGTGCACGCCATCGACGCGCGTACTGGCAAGAGGATCTGGAGCTTCGATCCCGGCGTCGATCGCGAGAAGGGCTACAAGGGCTGCTGCGACGTCGTCAATCGCGGTGTCGCGCTGTGGAAGGGCAAGGTGTTCGTCGGCGCCTATGACGGACGGCTGATCGCGCTCGATGCGGTGACCGGCCAGAAGGTGTGGGAAAAGGACACCCTGATCGACAAGGAACACTCCTACACCATCACCGGCGCGCCGCGCGTGTTCAACGGCAAGGTCCTGATCGGCCAGGGCGGCGCGGAATATGGCGTGCGCGGCTATGTCACCGCCTATGACGCCGAGACCGGCAACCAGGCCTGGCGCTGGTTCACGGTGCCCGGCGACCCTTCAAAGCCGTTCGAAGATGAATCGATGGCGGCGGCCGCCAAGACCTGGGACCCGGCCGGCAAATACTGGCTCAACGGCGGCGGCGGCACGCCGTGGGACAGCATCACCTATGATCCCGAACTGAACCTCGTCTATGTCGGCACCGGCAATGGCTCACCGTGGAACCGGAACATCCGCAGCCCCTCCGGCGGTGACAATCTCTACCTCGCATCGATCGTCGCGCTGAACGCCGATACTGGAAAGTACGTCTGGCACTATCAGGAAACCCCCGGCGATCACTGGGACTATACCTCTACCCAACCGATGATCCTGGCCGACATCAATATTGATGGGGCGCCGCGCAAGGTCATCCTGCACGCGCCGAAAAACGGCTTCTTCTTTGTGATCGACCGCACCAACGGCAAGTACATTTCGGCAAAGAATTTTGTCGATGTGAACTGGGCTACCGGCTACGACGCCAATGGACGGCCGATCGAAGTGCCGGCGGCGCGCGGTGACGCCGGCTATGACAGCATTCCCGGACCGTACGGGGCCCATAACTGGCATCCGATGTCGTTCAATCCGCAGACCGGCCTCGTCTATCTGCCGGCGCAGGGCGTCCCGATAAACCTGACGCCGGAAAAGACGTTCAGCCAGAACGCGCCGACGCCTGGAAAATTCGGTGGCGTCGCCGGCTGGAACATCGGCTTCATGCTGGACGCGACACCTCCGCAGAACAAACCGTTCGGACGGCTGATTGCCTGGGATCCCGTGAAGCAGAAGGAAGCCTGGCGCGCGGAGTATGTCGCGCCGTGGAACGGCGGCACGCTGACCACTGCGGGCAATCTGGTGTTCCAGGGCACGGCTGACGGACGCTTCATCGCCTACAACGCCACGACTGGCGAAAAGCTCTGGGAATCACCGACCGGCACCGGCGTGGTGGCAGCCGCCTCGACCTACATGATCGACGGCAAGCAGTATGTTTCAATCGCGGTCGGCTGGGGCGGCGTGTTTGGAATTGCCGTACGGGTCACCGAGTATCGAAGCCCGGGCACGATCTACACCTTCGCGGTCGACGGCACGGCGCCACTGCCGGCTTTCGTGAAATACCAGACGGAGGGCTTGCTCGCGGGTGTAAAGTATGACCCGAAGGACGTTCCCGACGGCACCGCGATCTATGTCGCCGCCTGCGTGCAGTGTCATTTGGTGCCGGGAGTCCACAATGGCGGCAATGTCCGAAACCTCGGCTACGTCCCCAAGGAAACTATCGAAAACCTGAAGGACTTCGTGTTCAAGGGCCCGTTCCGCGACCAGGGCATGCCCGATTTCACCGGCAAGCTGACCGAAGCCGACGTGGTGAAGATCCAGGCCTTCATCCAGGGCACCGCCGACGCGATCCGGCCGCCCCCGGCCGCATCCACGGGACAGGCGAAGCAGTAGCGAAGAGAGCAAGCCGAACAAAAAGGGCTGCGCGAGATGATCGCGCAGCCCTTTGTCGTTGGAGCGGGACTGTCTTCAGAACATCAGGCCTTCCTTCATCAGCACCCAGCGGCCGTTCTTGATCACCTGCACCTGCGTCACGGTGCTGGCGAGATGGTTGGTCTTGGAGAAGATGGTCGGCGGCGAATTGAAGATATCCAGGAACTTGTCGCCGGACTCCAGTGCATCGAGCACCTTCTGGCCGGTGAGATCCTTGCCGGCCTTGTTCACGTAGTGCGCGAACGTCGTCACGGCATTGTAACCGATGATGGCCTGCGTGTTGGCGTCGGAGTTGAACATCTTCTTGTAGTTGGCGAGCCAATCCTTCACTTTTCCCTTCGCCGTATCTTCGTAAGGAATCTCGAAGGCCGCAGCAGCGTAGAGTCCCTCCACCGCTTCCTTGCCGAGCGTCGGCACTTCGAGCACGTTGGTGGGCGTGGCGCCGAGGAAGGTCACGTCCCAGCCGAGCTTCTTGGCCTCACCCATCGCGCCGATGGTCTCGCGGATCACGGTGCCGAGCACGACCAGGTCGCAGCCGTCGGATTTCATCTTGGCAACCTGCGCCGAGAAATCGGAGGCGCCGCGCTTGTAGCTGGTGACCGAGGCCGGCGTCAGCTTCATCGCGGTGATCTGCTGGGTGAAACCATCGAGCACGTTTTTGCCGTACTCGTCGTCCTGGTGCATGATGCAGGGCTTCGTGAAATTCTTCGCCTCGATCATGTACTTGACGGCCGCGCGGGTGCTCTCGACATAGGGCAGCAGATTGTTGAACTTCAACCGCTCCTGCGGTTTGGCCGGGTCGAACTTGAAGGTGAATTCGGCCGCCGTCAGCGGGAATAATTGCAGCACGCCGGCATCGAACAGGATGTCCTGCGCGGCCATCACGGTCGGCGAACCCATCGGACCGATCATCGCGAACACCTTGTCGCGCTCGACCATCTTCTGCGAAGCCAGCACCGCCTTCTTCGGATCGTAGCCGTTGTCTTCAAGGATCATCTTGATCTTGCGGCCGTTGATGCCGCCGGCGGCGTTGATTTCCTCGACCGCCATCTTCATGCCGTTGGAAACCGGAACGCCCCAGACCTTGATCGGGCCGGACAGGTCCTGATGGGTACCGATCACGATCTCGGTCGCCGAGATGCCCTCATTGGTAACCTTGGTTTGGGCTGAGGCCGGCAGATGGGTCAGCGCAAGGGCGCTCACCGCAAGGCCCAGCACCTTGAACGATTTCGACATTGCAGTCTCCTCTTCGTGGCCCGTGTTGAGCGAAGGGCGGGGCCTTCTCTATCCTTCGCCGTTTCTACAATTCGCTTGGCTATCTTCCGGTCGTTACGCCACCGCCCGTTCGCCATACATGGCATTGATCTCGGCCGCGTAGCGCTTGTTCACGAAGCTGCGCTTCAGCTTCATGGTCGGCGTCAATTCCTCGTCCTCGGGCGTCAGCTGACGCTCGATCAGGAAGAATTTCTTGATGGTTTCGACCCGCGCGAAATTGACGTTGACCGCCTCGATCTCGCGCTGGATCAGGTCCTGGATCTCGGCCGCGCGGCACAGGCTCGCATAATTGGTGAAGGGGATGTCGTGGTCCTGCGCGAATTTCTCGACATTCTCCTGGTCGATCATGACGAGACAGGTGAGGTACGGCCGCTTGTCGCCGATCACCACCGCATCGGAGACATAGGGCGAGAACTTCAGCTGATTCTCGATCTCGGACGGCGTGATGTTCTTGCCGCCGGAGGTGATGATGATGTCCTTCATCCGGTCGGTGATCTTGACGAAGCCTTCATTGTCGATCGAGCCGACGTCGCCGGTATGCAGCCAGCCTCTGGCGTCGATGGTCTCGGCGGTTTTTTCCGGCTGGTTCAGGTAGCCCATGAACAGGAAGTCGCCCTTGATCAGGATTTCGCCCTGCGGCGAAATCGCGACCTCGCCCCAGGGTGCTGCCTTGCCGACCGAGCCGAGCTTGATGCGGTCGGACGGCATGAGGGTAGCGACGCCGCAATTCTCGGTCTGGCCGTAGACCTCGCGCATATCGAGGCCGAGCGCGAGATACCAGCGGATCAGATCCGGCGCGATCGGTGCCGCACCGGTGAGAGCAAGCCGGCAGCGATCGAGCCCCAGCATGCGGCGGATGTTGCGGAACACCAGCCAATAGGCGACCTGGTTGGCAAGCCGCAACGCCAGCGGCGGCACTTGCCCCTCGAGCCTGCTCTCGGTCATCTTGTTGCCGATCGCAAGCGCCTGGCGGTACATCCAGTTCTGGAGTGGCGTCGCGTCCTTGAGCGCGATCGTGATCCCGGAATAGAACTTTTCCCAGATCCGCGGCACCGCGAGGAAGGCGGTCGGCTGCACCTCGCGCAGATTGTCCGGCACCGTTTCCGGGCTTTCGGCGAAATTCATCACCGAGCCCAGCGCCAGCGAAACGTAATAGCCGCCGACCCGTTCGGCGACGTGGCAGAGCGGCAGGAACACCAGCCGCTCTTCGGCGTCGGTGGAAGGAAACAGATCGTTGGCGTGACGCATCTGATGGGTGACGCTGCGATTGGAATGCATCGCGCCCTTGGGCGGACCGGTCGTGCCCGACGTATAGACGAGGATCGCGAGATCATCCGCACCGCGGCTTCCGACCATCGCGTCCCACTGCGCCGCGTTGCCCTGGCTGGCGTTACGCCCCAGTGCGGTGAATTCGGCCAGCGACAGCACCATCGGATCGCTGAAGGCGCCGAGGCCTTCCATGTCGAACACGACGATCTTCTGCAAGGTCGGGCAGCGCGCGCGGCATGACAGGATCTTGTCGAGCTGCTCTTCGTCCTCGGCGAAGATCACCCGGGTCGCGGAATCGTTGATGAGATATTCGACCTGGGCCGAGGAGTCGGTCGGATAGATGCCGGACGAAACGCCGCCGGCGCACAGAATGCCCATGTCGGCATGCACCCATTCCGGAACCGCATTGGCGATGATCGAGGCGACGTCGCCGGGCCGAAAGCCCGTGGCGTGCAGGGCGAAGGCGATGTCCTTGGAGATCTGCAGCCATTGCCGCCAGCTGGTCGGCTGCCAGATGCCGAATTTTTTCTCGCGGATCGCCGGCCGGTCGCCGCGCGTTTCCGCCGCCAGCAGGAAGCTCTTCGCGATCGTGTCGGCAACCGTCAGCACTGCCGGTCTGGCCATGCTCGTTTTCTCCCTCTCTCGCCCGCTCCGGATGCCGGCTTTTGCCGGTCTTTTCGAAGCAGGGCTGGAATTTAGCCTCAACTGGCCCTTAAAGCCACGTTCTTCACCGCCAGGTCTTCTTCTTTTTCCAGCGCCGCTCGCCGCGGGCGCCCTCTTCCTTGGCGCCGAGATAGAATTCCTGGATGTCCTTTGAATGCATCAGCCGCTCGCAGGTATCGTTCATCACCACCCGTCCGATTTCCAGCACGTAGCCATAATGCGCGGTTTCCAGCGCCACCTTGGCATTCTGCTCGACCAGCAGGATCGACATGCCTTGCTCCTCGTTGACGCGCTTGATGATGGTGAAGATCTCCTTCACCAGGATCGGCGACAGCCCGAGCGACGGCTCGTCCAGCAACAATAGCGTCGGCCGGTTCATCAGCGCGCGCCCGATCGCCAGCATCTGCTGCTCACCGCCGGATAGCTGCCCGGCCGGCTGGTTGATCCGCTCCTTCAGCCGCGGGAAGTAGCCATAGACCCGCTCGAGATCCGCGGCGACGCCGTCGCGGTCCTTGCGCGGGTAGGCGCCCATCATCAGGTTCTCGCGCACCGAGAGGAACGGAAACACCTCGCGTCCCTCCGGCACATGGCTGAGACCAAGCCGCACGATCTTGTCGGCTTCCATGCCCTGGATCGATTTTCCGAGGAATTCGATCGAGCCTTTTTGCGCATCGAGAATGCCGGAAATAGTCTTCAATACCGTGGTCTTGCCGGCGCCGTTGGCGCCGAGCAGCGTAACGATCCGGCCGCGCGGCACTTCGAGGCTGATGCCTCTAATGGCCTGAATCGGCCCGTAATAGCTTTCGATATTGCTGAGCTTCAGGATGATGTCGGGACCGCTCATGACATCATCCTCATGCGCCGAGATAGGCGGCAACGACATCGGGATGGCGCTGTACCTCGGCGGGAGATCCCATCGCGATCACGCGGCCGTAATTCAGCGCGATGACCCGATCCGACACCCGGTTCACCAGCGACATATCGTGTTCGACCATCAGCACGGTGACGCCAAGCTCGGTCTTCAGGTCGCGAATCCAGAACGACATGTCGCCGGTCTCCTCGACGTTGAGGCCGGAAGACGGCTCGTCGAGCAGGATCAGTTTCGGCTCCGAGCACAGCGCGCGCGCCAGCTCAATCACCTTGCGAACACCGTAGGGCAGCCCCGAGATCAGCTTGTCGCGATAGACTTCGAGATCGAGGAACTCGATCACCTGTTCGACCCGCCGGCGATGGGTTTTTTCGTTGGCGCGCACGCTCGGCAGGAACAGTAATTCCTGCCATAGCTGCGTGGTGGAATGGCGATGGCGGCCGACCAGGAGATTGCTGAGCATGGTCGCATTCTCGAACAATTCGATGTTCTGGAAGGTGCGGGCAATGCCGAGGCCGGCAATTTCATAGGCCGGCTGCTGCGTGATGTCCTGGTCCTCGAAGAAGATCTTGCCCGAAGTCGGCGGGTAGATCCGCGAGATCAGGTTGAAGATCGAACTCTTGCCGGCGCCGTTGGGGCCGATGATCGAGAGAATCTCGCCCTTCTCCACCGCGAAGCTGACGGCGTCGACGGCTTTGAGGCCGCCGAAATGCAAGGACAGGTTTTCAGCGCGGAAATAGCTCATCGGTTCCGCTCCGATTTCACATAGATCTTCTGCCGCTTGAAGGTGGCGCGCTTGTAGAGCGGGAACAGCTGGAAGAAGAGCTTTATCTTGAGCCAGCGGCCATAGAGACCGAGCGGCTCGAACAGCACGAACAGCACGATGATTACGCCGTAGATAGCGCCCTTCAGGCCGTTGGCGGATGCAATTGCAGCTACCTTGTCCTGAACATGCCCCGCCGTCTCCTTGCCCGCGCCAAGGGCTGCGGCGACACCTGCGATCACGCCGGGCATGTCGTCCTTGAGGTAGGTCAAAAACGGATCGATCATGACCAGGAAGATCGCGCCCAGCACCGCACCGTGCAGGCTGAAAGTGCCGCCGATCAGGATCACGATGATGAACTCGATCGAGAGCTGGAGGGTGAACATCTCCGGGCTGATGAAGGACAGCTTGTGCGCGAACAGGACACCGGCTAGTCCGGTAATGGCGGCGCTGATCGCGAACGACTTCACCTTGTAGAGCGAGACGTTGATGCCCATGCTGCGCGCCGCCGTCTCGCTGTCACGGATGGCGACAAAGGCGCGGCCGGTCGGTGAACGCAGCAGATTGAGCGTACCGACGATGGTCAGGATCAGCACGGCGAGACAGAGGAAATAGAACGTCGGGCTGTCGCGTGACACCGCGGTGCCGAGCAATTGCATGGTCTTGATCCGCATGCCCTCGTTGCCGTGGGTCACGCTTTCCCAGCGCGCCAGGATTTCCTCGACGATGAAGGCAAAGGAGATCGTCGCGATGACGAGATAGATGCCCTGTAGCCTTAGCGCCGGGAATCCCACCAGCGCGCCGATCACGCCGGTCAGCAGCCCTGCCGCCAGGAAGTACACTGGAAATGGAACGTTGTATTGCTGCAGATAGGCCGCCGTATAGGCGCCGATGGCGAGAAAGGCGGCGTGGCCGAGCGACGCCTGGCCTGTGAAGCCGGTCAGGATCATCAGCCCGACGCCGACGGTGGCGTAGATGCAGACGAACACCAGCTGGCTGACGATATAGCTCGACAGCACGAACGGCGCGACGGCCAGCAGCGCCAGCAGTACACCGTAGGAAACGATGTAGCCGCTGTGCGGGAACAGTCTGATGTCGTCTTCGTAATCGGTCTTGAAGAGAAACCGCATAGATACAACTAGACCTTCTTGCGCGTATGCAGGCCGAACAGGCCTTCGGGCTTGAGCAGCAACACCACGAGGAGAACGATGTAGGGCGCGACGTCCTTCCAGCCCTGCGGCAAATAGAAGCCGGCCATGCTCTCGATCACGCCGATCAACACGCCGCCGACCACTGCCCCGGGGATAGAACCGAAGCCGCCGAGGACGGCGGCGGGAAACGCCTTCAGTCCCAGCACGAGGCCGACGTTGGAATGGATGAAGGTGATCGGCGCCAGCAGCACGCCGGCGGCGGTGGCGACCGCCGCAGAAATCGCCCAGACGATCGACACCACGCGCTTGACCGGGATGCCCATGTAATAGGCAGCCAGCATGTTCTCCGAACTGGCCCGCATCGCGGTTCCGAGCGTGGTGCGGTTGAAGAACAGATACAATAGCGCGCAAAGGATGACGGTCGCGGCGATCACCGAAAGCTTGTCATAGGCCAGCACCAGCGAGCCGATTCGCAACACGCCCTGGCTGAACGGGGTCTCGATCTTGAAGTCATCGGTGCCCCAGATCATGCCGACCACGGAGCGCAGGAAATATCCGAGCCCGATGGTTGCCATGATGATGGAAAACTGCGGATAGCCGAGGATCGGGCGCACCACGACGCGTTCGGCCAGCATACCGAACAGCGCCATCGCCGCGACCGCGCCGGCGAATCCGATCCAGTAATTGAGGCCGAGCATGCCGATGAAGGTGAAGGCGAAGAAGCCGCCCAGCATCATCAAATCGCCCTGGGCGAAATTGACGACCTCGGTTGCCTTGTAGACGAGCACGAATCCAAGCGCGATCAGGCCGTAAACGCAGCCAAGCGCGATGCCGCTGACCAGTTGCTGAACGAAGTCCAGCATCGTTTCCCCTCCCCCGGATGCCCAGCGATTCTAGCGATCACCATGGAGCATCCCGCTTTCGCGCTCTTGTGTCGAAGCGCTGAAAGCCAGATATGTCCTGTCCCATTGAGCCCAAAGCGCCAACCCCTGTCAACAAAGCGCTGGCTGCTAGCCGTAGTCACAATTGCGGAGAAATGCCGCAGGGCGGAAGTTGCCTTGGAAGCTGCTCATATCCGCGCGATTTGGGCCGTTTGATTCACCGTGCCGAAAGTTCTTGGGTGCATGGTGCGGCCGGCGACACGCGAAACCGGAAATCATGAACCCCGATCAATCGGCGCTCCAGGTGCGAGGGTTAACGAAGCGTTTTGACCGCCCGGCGGTCGATGCGCTCGATCTCACCGTTCGATCGGGCGAATTCTACGCCCTGCTCGGCCCCAACGGCGCCGGCAAGACCACGACCTTGCGGATGGTGGCCGGCCTGCTGCGGCCCGACACCGGTACTGTCTCTATATTGGGCATCGATGCGCTCGCCGATCCCGTCGCCGCCAAGCAGATCATGGCATGGGTGTCGGACGAGCCGATGATCTATGACAAGCTGACACCGCTGGAATATCTCGAATTCGTCGCCGGCCTCTGGGGCGTCGATGCACCGACCGCACAATCCTCTGCACACGACCTTCTGGTATCGCTCGGGCTCGAACCGCATCTGCACGAGCGCTGCGAAGGATTCTCCAAGGGCATGCGTCAGAAGGTGGCGCTGGCGGGCGCACTGGTCCACGATCCCCGGCTGATCATCCTCGACGAGCCACTCACCGGCCTCGACGCGCTGTCGGCGCGTCACGTCAAGGGATTGTTGCAGGCGCGCGTCCGCGCCGGCTGCACCGTGATCATGACGACCCATATCCTGGAAGTCGCCGAGCGGATGGCGGACCGGATCGGCGTCATCGCCCAGGGTAGGCTGGTGGCCGAAGGCACGCTCGCCGAGTTGCGGCAGCAGAACGGCCGCAACGACACCAGCCTCGAAGACATGTTCATCGCGCTGATCGACACCGAGGCGGCGGCCGCATGAGTTCGGCGGCGGCGCTCTCCTGGTTTGCCCGGCACGAAATCCGGCTGGCATGGCGCGAATGGCTGGCGATGATGACCGGCGCGCGCAAGAAGCGAACCCGCGCCGTGATCGGGCTGCTTTCGCTGGCGGCCTTCCTGCATTTGCCGGCCTATGCGGTGATCGGCCGCTTTGCCGATCTGCGGGCGCCGCTCGACAAGCCGACACTGATCGTCATCACCGCGACCATCTTCCTGGCCTGGGCCTTGATGCTGTCGCAGGCGATCGAGTCGGTGACACGGGTATTTTATGCCCGCGCCGATCTCGACCTGATCATGTCGTCGCCGGTCAGGCTGACCAACATCTTCTCGGTCCGGATCGCGGCGATCGCGCTGTCGGTCACCGGCATGGCGCTTCTATTCTCCAGTCCGTTCGTCGACGTTCTGATCATCGGCGGCGGCCTCAGGTGGTTCTCGGCGTTTGGCGTCGTCATTGCCATTGGCCTGTCGGCGGCGGCCGTCGCGATCGCGATCACGGTGCTGCTGTTCCATTCGATCGGCCCGAGCCGAACGCGGCTGGTCGCGCAGATTCTTGCCGCCATCATCGGCGCCGGCTTTGTCATTGCGCTCCAGATCGCGGCGATCCTTTCCTACGGCACGCTGTCGCGGTTCGCCGTGCTGACGTCGGATGCGGTGGCGGCCTACGCGCCCGATCTCGACAGCCCGATCTGGTGGCCGGCTTATGCCGCGATCGGCAATGGTGAAGCGCTGTCGCTTCTGCTGGCTGCAAGCCTCGTCCTGCTTGGCGGCGTGATGGCGATCTTCTCGCCTAAATTTGCCGGCACCGTTGCCAGCGCCTCGGCCGTGGCGACCAAAACCCGGCGCGGGTCGCGCGCGATGACCTTCCGCCGTGGCTCGCGGCAAGCGGCGCTGCGCTGGAAGGAGTTCATGCTGCTGCGGCGCGATCCCTGGCTGGTGTCGCAGAGCCTGATGCAGCTGCTCTATCTGGTGCCGCCGGCTTTGATGCTGTGGCGCAGCTTCTCCGACAGTTCGGCGGCGACGATTTTGATCGCGCCAGTGATCGTGATGGCGGCCGGCCAGCTTGCCGGCGGTCTCGCCTGGCTGACGATTTCGGGCGAGGATGCGGCCGATCTGGTCGCAACCGCCCCGATGCCGCCCTCGCGCGTGATCCGCGCCAAGGTCGAGGTGGTGCTGATCACGATCGGCGTCATTTTCGCACCGTTGGTCGCGGCAATGGCCTTTGCCTCACTGGCGCAGGCAGCGATTACCGCGCTGTTCGTCATCATTGCCACGGTGTCCGCTGCGGCGATCCAGCTCTGGTTCCGCGTACAGGCCAAACGCAGCCAGTTCCGCCGCCGCCAGACCTCGTCTCGGCTGGCGACGTTTGCGGAAGCCTTCTGCTCGATCGGCTGGGCTGCGACCGCAGCGCTCGCAATGGTAATCCCGGTTGCAGCCCTCATCAGCGGCGCGATCACGGCGGCCATTCTCGCCGGCACCTGGACGATCAGCCCGCGGCGGGAATAGTTTGCGCCAAAACGAATGCTCGCGGATTTCCTCAGGGGCCGGACCTTGATAGTAAGGCCTTTCTGCCTTACATTTTTGGACTCAAACCTGAGGCATGCCATGAGCACACTTACTGTCACAGCAAAAGGCCAGGTCACGCTACGCAAGGACGTGCTCGAGCATCTGGGCGTGCACCCCGGTGAAAAGATCACCGTCAACAAGCTTCCTGACGGCAGGGTTGAAGTGAAAGCCGCGCGGCCAACCGGCAAGATTTCGGATGCTTTCGGTATCCTGAAGCGGAATGGCGGACCATCCCTGTCGATCGAAGCGATGAATAAAATCGCATCCCGGGCTTGGGCCGGCAAACGATGAAGATCACCGCCGATACCAACGTGCTTGTTCGAGCCATCACCGAAGATCACCAACAGCAGAGCAGGGTCGCCCAGGCAGCTTTGAAGAAGGCTGAATTGGTGGCAGTTTCAATACCTACACTTTGCGAGCTGGTTTGGGTGCTTGCACAAGGCTACAGGATTCCGTCAAGCGACATTGCGGAAGCGATCCGACGGCTGATTAATGCTTCGAATGTCGCGGTAAACCGCCCGGCCGCGGAAGCCGGATTGGCCTTGCTGGACGTAGGCGGCGACTTCGCCGACGGTGTCATCGCCTATGAAGGAAACTGGCTCGGCGCCGACACCTTTGCCTCGTTCGACAAAAGAGCCGTCAAGCTATTAGAAGCACAGGGCCAAGCCGCACGGCTGCTATCCTGATAGGGATCGACTGGCCATGCGGCAGATTCGGCTTAGGCCTTCACCAACTCCATCACCGCCGCGGCAAAGGCTTCCGGCGCTTCCTGCGGCAGATTGTGCCCCGCGCCCGGCACCACGCGGTGAATGCGGCGACCGGTGAATTTGGATGCGCTGGCGCTCCCGTCGGTCGGAGCAATCACGCCGTCTTCATCGCCGTCCAGCGTGATGGCCCGCACCGTGATCGGTGGCTGCGCCGCCAGTTTTCGTTGCAGGTCGGCGTATTGCGGATCGCCTTCGGCAAGGCCGAAGCGATGGCGGTAGCTGTGGATCACCACATCGACATAGTCGGGATTGTCGTACGCGGCTGCCGTGCGCTCAAAGCACGCATCGTCGAACTGCCAGGTCGGCGACCATTGCTGCCACAATAGTTTGGCGATGCCACGCCGGTTGGCGGCCAGCCCCCCGCGCCCACGTTCGAGCTGGAAATAATACTGGTACCAGAGCGGGACCTCACGCTCGGGGCGCGCCGGCACCATCGCCTTGGCGATGTCCTGGATGTTGTAGCTATTGAGCGAAACCAGGCCGATGCAGCGTTCCGGCCAGAGCGCCGCGACGACGCAGGCCGCCCGGCCGCCCCAGTCGTAGCCTGCGAACACCCCGCGCTTGATGCCGAGCGCATCCATCAGCGCCAACAAGTCCGCGCCCAATGCCGCCTGTTCGCCCGAACGTGGCGTCGTCCTGTCGCGAAATTTTGTCGGACCGTAGCCACGCAGATAGGGAACGATGACACGGCACCCCTGGGCGGCGAGCTGGGGCGCGACATCGACATAGGCGTGAATGTCGTAGGGGAAGCCGTGCATCAGCAACACCGCCGGGCCGTCCGCCGGCCCCGCCTCGTAATAGGCGATGTTGAGCACGCCGGCATCGATGGTGCGCAGCGGTTCCAGCCGTTTCGACGACGGGACGCGCGCGGCATTTTGACTTAGGGTGGAGGCTTGTTCGGTCAAGGCGTCACTCCGTTGTGGCATCCGATCATACGGTATCGCCTATCGCGGACGAAGCAAATCCGGCACGGGAGCTGTGCGCGATTGTCATCATGACGGATGCCGAATTCGGCGATACAGTATGCCAGCGGCCATCGCCGCAACGGGTCTTGCCATGCTGCGATCCCTCACGCTCGCAACCGCCTTTCTCGGTTGGCTGATCATCCCGGCCGCCGCGCAATCTCCGCTGCGCAGCGAATGCCTGGCGATGGCGAACGCGCCTCCACGCGTCGTGCCGGTCAGCCTTCGCCGGGTTGCGGCAAAGCCCGAGGAAGTCGCCATCACCTATGTCGGGCACTCGACCTATTATATCGATACGCCCGGCGGCGTGCGGATCGCGACCGATTTCAATGGCGCCTACCGCACCGGCAGGCTGCCCGACGTCGTCACCATGAACCGCGCCCACTCGACGCATTACACACTGTCTCCCGATCCGAAGATCGAACATGTGCTGCACGGCTGGAGTGAGAACGGGCAGCCCGCCCATATCGGCGTGCGC